>ERZ795050.806-NODE-806-length-46025-cov-6.080030_pt1 | contig 46025 bp, 34 predicted proteins | sample MGYA00375134_ERZ795050 | MGnify/ENA primary metagenome ERZ795050 (study PRJEB30179, sample SAMN05720221) | activated sludge metagenome | isolation source: Anaerobic digester | place: Japan | collected 2015-05-26 ... | reverse complement strand
CCCATGCAGCATGAGGAGAGTACTCGGAGCGATGCCCCAGAGCAATTTACACAGGGGTTGACACTACCTCCGAAACGGCGATTGCCCTCTCGCCAAGGGCCTGGTCTTCGCTTAGAATTGCGGCTCGGATAACCAGGGACCCGTAGTGGCAGGAAGAGACATGCCCGAATCACAACGATTACTGATCGAGACCATCAAGGACGTCACCGTCGTCACCTTCCAGGACATCTCCATCCTGGATGCTCTTCAGATCGACGAGATCGGTGAGGAGTTGTACGAACTGGTTGAAAAGAAGGATTGCAGGCAACTGATTCTCGACTTCACGAACGTCAAGTTTCTGTCGTCGTCGGCTCTCAGCGTGCTCATCACGCTGCACAAGAAGGCTGCTCAGAACAAGGGGCAGGTCGTGCTCTGCGATCTGCGCGACGACCTCAAGAAGGTCTTTGAAATCACCCGTCTCGACCGAATGTTCACATTCTGCCCCACCCTTGACGATGCACTGGCGGTCTTCGGACGAACCACCGCCGGCTAGGCACCGCTCATCGTGGTCCTTACGAGGCCGCTGTCGGGGAATCGGCGCAGCGCGTACGGGATGGAGGCCGCCCAGACACCAAGGCGTTGCAGGTTCCGGTGCCCGGACGCGAGCGCCCCAGCCATTACCATGGAGGAAGGACGTACCCTTCCAGGCAGCCGGGCTATTATCCGGGCTGCGTATCCGGCATAATGTGCCCACGGTCGAGTGATGACCCTTGAAGCGAGGAAGCGCCATGAGTTCGAAAGCTGCAACACTGCTATTCGAGCGGAACAAGGACGTCTGGCTAGCCGAGCTGCTGACCTTTCTGCGTTTTCCGACCATTTCCACGCTGTCCGAACACGTGGCGGATATGGGGCAATGCGCTGAATGGATCCGCGACAGACTGATTGAGTCCGGCCTGCAAGCTGAGGTCGTGCCGACTGACGGTCACCCGGCGGTGTTCGGCGACACCGGTCCGGTCGCCGGTGCACCGACGTTCCTGGTTTACGGCCATTACGACGTCCAGCCGGTCGGGGACCTGAGCCTCTGGCAAAGCCCACCGTTTGAGCCGACCATTCGTGACGGAGCCATCTATGCACGCGGCAGCGCCGACGACAAGGGCCAAGTCATGATTCATCTGGCGGCTCTGCGCTGCTGGAAAGATACCGGGGCGTCCTGGCCGGTGCGGGTCAAGCTGCTCATCGAAGGCGAGGAGGAAATCGGCTCAAAGCATCTGTCGACGCTCATCGAGAACAATCGCGAGAGGCTGGCCTGCGACAACGTTCTGATCTCCGACACGGCCAAGCTCAACGCCGAAACGCCGGCCCTGACCTGTTCCACGCGCGGCCTGGTTTTCAAGGAGATCACCGTCCAAGGGCCGACTCATGATCTTCACAGCGGTGTCTACGGGGGTGCGGTGGCCAACCCGGCCAATGTGCTGGCGACGATCATCGCTTCATTGCATGACGAGCGTCGGCGGGTCGCCATACCGGGCTTCTACGATGACGTTGCGACGCTGTCGGATGAGCAGCGGCGCAACCTGGCCTCGTACGGCATTTCGGACGCGGATCTGCTGGCAGCCACTGGCAGCCCGACCCCCTACGGTGAGGAAGGGTTCTCCACCGCGGAGCGTTGCGGCGTTCGTCCCACGCTTGATGTCAATGGGATGGTCAGCGGTTTCACGGGCGAAGGCTCGGCAACCATCATTCCGGCCAGCGCGACGGCCAAGATCTCCATGCGTCTGGTAGCACACCAAAAGCCCGACAAGATCTCCGCCGCTTTCGACGAGGCTGTCCGACGGGTTGCACCCTCGGCCGTGCGTTTGAAGATCGTTACTCGGTCCACATGCGAGGCATACCTCTGCCCGCTTGATTCTCCGGGCATGCAGATGGCTCGGCAGGCTCTGGCCGAGGGCTTCGGGCGCGAACCCGTGCTGACACACGAGGGCGGCACGCTGCCGATCCTCCCACTCTTCAAGAGGGCGCTGGGGGCTGACAGCCTGTTGATGGGTTTCGCCATGCCGAACTGCAACTTGCATAGTCCGAACGAGTTCTTCCATGTTCGGGATTTCGAGCTCGGGGTGCGAAGCATTCTCAGGTTCATCGAAATCGCGGGCGACAGCGTCCGATAACAGAGCACAATTCCTCAGTCCCGCGTCGACAGCTCGAAAAGACGCATAAGCTCTGATTTCGCCGGCACTCTTGAGTTGAACACCTTCCACAGGACGGCCGATGAACATACAATAATGGTGACTGGGCGGTCGGGGTTTGCGCCGGCGGTTTCAACAGGCCGGGCGTTTCCAGTTCCGCTTCGATACCGGACCCGGGATACGGGAGACACGAGGATGAATACCCCGCAATTGAAACGGGTGACTGTGCTGGCCGTTCTGCTCGGCATGAGTGTCACGAGCATAGCCGCGGCTGGAATCGGCGATGATCTGCGATATGGGCTTCAGCTCTACGGCGTGAAGTTCCAGAAGAAGTACGACCCGCTAAGCAAGGGCTACGTGTTGAACGTGTCTTTCACCAATCCTGATACCGGATTGCCCTACTACAACAATACCCATTTCTATCTCGGTTTCGGCGACCTGGTCATGGAAAGCGGTGGGGTCTCCCTGAGCGCCACATACAGCGAAAGGCTCGTGCCGGCCGTCAGATTCGCGTTGTCAACCAGAGGCTCTCCGCTGGACTACCGCTACGAAAGCTACCTTGGCTCCGAGGACATGGTCATCGACGGAAGCCTGCTGCTGAACATCGACACCTATGTGAACCAGTGGGGTTTCTACGACATCACGCTTCAGGCATCCAACCGCGCGACCGCCACCAGCAAACATGGCGAGCTTGAAGACCTCTCGGCCAGGCTCGACTATGACATCGGCCCCATCAACCTGTCAGGGAATATCTGGTTGGATGCGGCGGCGGTTCTGACCAACCCGTTTTTCGAGCGTTTCGGAACCGAGAACCCCTTCGCGGCATTCGGCAGCAGCCTGGCCAGCCTGAGCGCGACGGGTGGCCGCATCGAGGACTTCATCGCCCGCCTCCAATCCGGTCAATTGCTGAATGACGACGAGTTGGCACAGTTGATCAACAACTCGCTGCTGGCCAGCCTGCTGGACAAGCAGCCATCAAGCGACCTGTTGTCCAAACTGATTATTCCCGACGGGTTGCTGAATGGTGATTGCCCGGCCTGTGGCGAGAAGCCGCAGGCAACGGTGCAATGGCTGGCGGTACCCGAACCGGGCATGCTGATCCTGCTGGCCGGGGCTGGTGCCGGTTTCTATCTGTTTTCGTGCCGTCGCGGCAAACGCTGAACCCTTCTGCGCGTCACGGGGCCTGCAGGATCACCATCAGGCACGACTTTCCGCCGAGTCGGTATGAGTCCGTCCTGCCATCGAGCCGCCCGCAGCGGCCGGCGCATCTTGGTTGCCGTTCCGGGTTTGCCGCGAGAGAATGTGCACATTGGGCGAGGCGAATCATGATCGGGTTGTGTCTTTGGATGGTCATCGTCGCGGCGGGCCCTGCTGACGACAGGGAGGACGCTCCCTCGATCCTGGGAAGGACACAGCTCGAATGTCCGGCCTGTCATAAGAGCTTCACGACCATTGTGTGCGTTCGCAGCAATACCCGTGCCGGCGTCGATCGCGACCTGTTCGCAAGGTCACTTGGGGCACAACCCGAATTCTACCGCATCTCGACCTGTCCGCACTGCGGCTACAGCGGCTATCTCGCCGATTTCGATCCGAGCGTCACGTTGATGCCCGACGTGGCAAACCGGATTCTTCGATCGCCGGGGCTGAAGCTGCCGCCCGGCTTCGGCCCGGACAGCGATCCCAGCGAATTGGATGCCTCCGTGCGTTATGCGCTGGCGGTAACCTGCTATCAATGGCGACAAAAATCAGATGAGGCGATCGGGTGGCTGTATTTGCGGTCATCCTGGGTGGAACGTGAGAAAGGGGCGCACGTCCCGCCTGAATCTCGTTTGAGACGCGCCCTTGCTTATATCGAGCGATGGCGGCCTGCGCTCGGCCCGACTGATAACCAGTTGGATGTCGAGATGAAGCTTGCCACGCGCACAAGCGAGGCCCTGTTGACGGGCAGATTCACGCGCTACCAGCGGCCCTACATTGAGCTTGCGTTGGCTTTGATCCTCCGGAGGCACGGCGAGAACGCGCAAGCCGGATCGATCCTCCGCCGCCTGCAACAGGCCGATGGCAACCTTTTTTCGGAAGATCTTCGGACAGGCATGACCGCCATGCAGCAGTCGATCATTCGGGAAAAAGAACACCAGGAGCAGGCAGCGAACGCCTTTGAACGAGCGTTGCTCGCCGGTCTGGTGTCTGCGGATAACCGGCCGGCGGCAATGTACCTGCTGGGGGAACTGTTCAGGCGGTTGAGCCGTGAGGCTGAGGCCGTGACGTGGTTTGACAGGGCACTGAAGGAACCCAATTTGCCCGCCAATCTCCGGGAATGGGCAGAGCAACAACGGTCTCACTGCCTGGGATCCCGGCCCCGACAGTGACGCCTCGCCTCGCGTTGAATGCGTGCAGCTCGCTTCTCATCTGCGTCCTTCTCGTTTCTTATAGCGGCAACCGGCAGCAACGGGCCAACGGGGGTGTGAGCCCTACACTGGTCGGATAAGGATCAAGTCCCCGCAGGGCGGTGGACGTGGCGCTTGGCGGGGGCGCCGGCACGTACTAAGAAACCAATAAGGTCGGCACCTGCGGATGGTCAGGACGACAGAAGCGATCTGCGGGACGGATACAAGAATCGCATGTGATTTCGACAGGTGTCAAAACAACCTGCCGTCAGACGATCATATCAGCCCAGGGATCGGGCCGGAGCACAGACCTATGCTTGTCGGCCCCGCCGGCAACTCCTGCGGCAACCCGGGCCGCAGACGCCGGCGGCATACGCTCATCACGTTGAGAAAAGCCGCGTGCCGGCTCAATTCGCCGTCGCCGGGGCGACAGTCGTAAAGCGGAACATCTCGCCGTCGCTGTCGATTTCGATGCATTGGTTTTCGCCGAAATCGCCGGCCAGCAAGCGCCGGGCCAGGGGGTTTTCGATTTCCTTCTGGATCAGTCGCTTGAGCGGCCGGGCACCGTAAACCGGGTCATATCCGTCGCGGGCCAACTGCGCCTTGGCCGCATCGGTCAGCCGCACGCTGATCCGTCGGTCCGCCAGCCGCTTTCGCAGCAGATCCAGCTGGATGTCAACGATCCGGGCCAGATCCTCCTGGGTGAGCCGGTGGAAGATGATCGTCTCATCGATGCGGTTCAGGAACTCCGGTCGGAAGTGTTTCTTGAGTTCCTCCCGGACCCGAGACTCGATCTCCACGTCGATGGCCTCATTCTCGGCCATCTGCTGAATCATGGCTCCGGCGATATTGCTGGTCATGACGATGATGGTATTGCGGAAGTCGACGGTCCGTCCGTGACCATCGGTCAACCGCCCGTCGTCAAGCACCTGCAACAACACATTGAACACGTCGCGGTGAGCTTTCTCGATCTCGTCGAAGAGGACCACGCAATACGGCCGCCGGTGGACCGCCTCGGTGAGCATCCCGCCTTCCTCGTAACCGACATACCCCGGCGGGGCTCCAATCAGCCTGGCCACCGCGTGTTGCTCCATGAACTCGCTCATGTCGATGCGGATGAACGCCGCCTCATCGTCGAACAAGAACTCGGCCAGCGCCTTGCACAATTCCGTCTTGCCCACGCCGGTCGGCCCGAGGAACAGGAACGACCCCACCGGCCGGTTCGGATCGCCGATGCCGGCGCGACTTCGCCGCACCGCATCGCTGACCGCGCGAATCGCCTCTTCCTGCCCTACCACCCGGCGAGCCAACCGCTCTTCCATCTTCAGGAGCTTTTCCTTCTCGCCTTCGAGCATCCGGGACACCGGAATGCCCGTCCACTTGCTGACCACCTCGGCGATCTCCTCGGCGGTGACCTCCTCGTGAACCAGCATGCCGCCCTGCTCGCGCAGCCGGGCCATGAGTTCTTCCTGTTCCTTGATCTGCCGCTCCAGCTCCCGAATCTCGCCGTACTGGATGCGCGCTGCTCGTTCCCAATCACCGCGCCGCTGAGCCTCGGCCAGCTCGGTCTGCTTGGCATCAAGTTGTTCACGAAGGGACTTCGTCTGCTTGAGCATCCCGACTTCTTTCTCCCAGCGTGCGGTCAGGGATGCGTTCTGCTCGTTGAGATCCGCGAGTTGCTTTTCGACCTGTTCGAGTTGCTTTCGCGAGGCTTTGTCCTTCTCCTTGCGAAGGGCCTCGCGCTCGATCTCAAGTTGCATGATTTTTCGGCGGATCTCATCAAGTTCCGACGGCATCGAGTCGTTCTCGATCCGCAACCGCGAGGCCGCCTCATCCACCAGGTCGATCGCTTTGTCCGGGAGGAACCGGTCGGCAATGTAACGATGGGACAGCGTCGCCGCCGCGACCAGGGCCGAGTCTTGGATCCGCACCCCGTGGTGGGCGTCATATCGCGGCTTGAGCCCGCGCAAAATGGCGATGGTGTCCTCGACCGTCGGCTCGCTCACGTACAAGGGCTGGAACCGTCGCTCCAGGGCCGCATCCTTCTCGATGTGCTTGCGGTACTCGTCCAGGGTGGTTGCACCGATGCATCGCAGCTCGCCGCGAGCCAGTGCCGGCTTGAGCAGGTTTCCCGCGTCAATGGCTCCCTCGGCGCGGCCGGCCCCGACGATGGTATGCATCTCGTCGATGAAAAGAATCACCTCGCCGTCGCTTTCGACCACCTCGCGGACCACGGCCTTGAGGCGATCCTCGAACTCGCCGCGATACTTGGCTCCGGCGATCATCGCACCCAAGTCCAGGGCAATAATCCGCTTGTTCTTCAGTACCGTGGGGACGTCGGCGTTGACGACGCGGAGAGCCAACCCCTCGACAATGGCCGTCTTGCCGACCCCGGGCTCGCCGATGAGCACGGGGTTATTCTTGGTCCGGCGAGACAGGACCTGCATGATCCGGCGGATTTCCTCGTCGCGCCCGACCACCGGGTCAATCTTGCCCCGGCGAGCCAGCTCGACGAGGTCACGGCCATACCGCTGCAAGGCCTGGTACGTGTCCTCGGGGTTCTCGCTGTCGACCCGGTGATGTCCGCGAACTTCTTTCATGGCCGAGAGAAGCACCTCCCGGCTCGCTCCGGCCAGCGAGAGCACCTCTTTGGCTTGTGAATCCACGTCGGCGAGGGCCAACAGCAGGTGTTCACACGAAATGAACTTGTCTTTGAGTCGATCTGCTTCCTTGTGCGCTTGGGCGAGGACTCGCTGCATCTCGGGCGCGGGCACGAGCTGGCCCCCGCTGACCCGAGGCCGCCGCGACAGCTCGCTTTCCACGAGTTGGCGGACCCGCCCAACGTGAACCCCGGCCTTCTCCAGAATCGGGGCCACGACTCCCCCGCCGTTGGCAGCCCCCTCGTTCAGCAGAGCCAGCAACAGATGCAGCGGCTCCAGCTGCGCGTGCCCGGCTTGGGCAGCTTGCTCCTGGGCCGCCTGCAGGGCCTCTGCTGCTCGCACGGTGAACTGATCTTGACGCATGGCAGAAAACCTTCCTGGAACAGCGCACTGTGCTCCGCGGTTCAGCCAGCAAAGCGCATGCCAGGCGGAAACGGCTCTGGCGAGGCAGAAAAAGCGGCTTCAGACGGCCTAAGCCCCCTTGCTGCCAAATTGGCAGGGCAGGCGTTCGGCATCTGGGAAGGCCCATTCAAAGTGCCGCAAATCCTCGACGCCCCGATGGACCGAAAGGATCTGCAGCCGGCCCCAAGACCTCGGAAACTGAGCGGGCGGAGACCCGTCACACACGGGTTTGTATCAGGACCCTGACAGGTTCGAAGGTAAACGGAGTTAATTAATAATTTGAAAGATTCTACCGACAGATTTGACTGCTAATCAGAACAAATGCTTCTTGTGGGGTCTTGCCTCAATCTTTGGAGTCGATAGAATTCATTATACAGACTAGCCTTCCATAAACAGGCCAGCCTTTCACGGAGGCTTCGGAAGATTGTGTGTCAGGACGACAGCGTTCCGAGAACTGTCGGCAAGTTCGGTTCCTTGTGTATCCGAGTTGATACTGAAGACTGCCGGCGCCGCTACTAAGCTATCATGTTGCAGTTCGGACGAGGTCCTTTGTTAGGAGTACGGATTCGAACCAAGAAAAGTTGATTTGACAGTCCGCGCTTCAGACTTGAGTGCTTGCCCTCGAAATCCTCGAAGGGGGCAATTCCCTGAGTCGTGTTGGGCGCACGAGGACTGGACGCACTCCCGCTTGGGAGTGTCGTCCTTCCCCGTGTCAACACGAAGGGTTTGGCGACCCTCCAAGGCGGCATGGGCGGGTGGCATTCCCTTCTTTGTTTCGGCAACCTGCCCCAGAGCATCGGAGTCCTAGCAGGGCAAAGCCCGGGAGGTCGTTCATGAGTAGGTTCACCAAGCGGCACATGTCGGTGCTCAGTATCCTGTGCGTTGGACTGGTACTGAATCTGGACCTAGCACGCGTTCGCGCACAGGCACCGCCGCAAGAGTATGTGCTGAAGATAGAGCGTATCGAGACGGAAAGCACCGTGATGATGGGTCAAAGCTTCAGGGAAAACGACCTCCTGATGTCCTTCCTCCCCGCAGCGCGGCCCCTCTTTCCCTGTCGGGTCACCAAAATGCAGATCTGGTGGCAGCGTCCTGCTGGACAGTACCGATATCCGGTGAAGGTTGAACCGTTGCTGTATGACGCTGACGGTTGGCTTCGTTATGATTCGGACATCGCGGTCTTGTCGCCCGGAGGACTGAACCAAGTGCCGCTCGCCCGGACATGGTGGTACGACGAGAATCCGGAAAACCGGTTTCTGACGCCGGCGATCTTCGACGAGCCGCCGGTCTCGTTCCAGACCGGAATATACGGGGGGTTCCGGATCGACGGCGAGGTGGACCGATTGATGTCGGAGAACTCGGCCAATATAGTGTGCTCGACAGAAGGCCCCTGGGAATTGTTCAATATCCTCTGGCGGAATGGCTCGTGGTATCTTCTTGAGGATGAAGGCTTGCCCGGCAACCTGGGGATTCGCTTGGTCGTCGAGCCGCTTTGTCCCGCCAAGATCGGCGATATGCCGGTCTGGAACGGTTCCGAGTGGGAGTGGGATGGAGACATCGATCAGGATGATCGCGCCATCCTCCAGAATCAAATCAACGCCTTCAACCCGGCCGATCCCATATTCGACGATTATCGGGTCTACATGGACCTGGATAACGACGGCGATCTGGATGCCGATGACATGGCGATCCTCGACGCCCATTCCACCGGCTCGGGAAACGTGGTCGTTTGCCCAAGGATCGAGATCCTCACCCCGGAGATCGGGAAGACCACGCCAACCGGCGTCCGGCCACCGGACGAGACCTTCCAGGTAAGGAATTCCGGCGGATGCACCCTTGATTTTACGGTGCAGTCGACTGCTTTCTGGCTCAGCGTGTCGCCCGCTCAAGCCAGTTCTACAGGCCAGATCCAGGACTTCACCTTGTCGTTTGATACGGAATCGCTCGGACCGGGGAGCTATCCGGCGTGGCTGCGCGTCGACGGGAACGCCGGCAACTCACCGCAGTGGGCCCACGTCATGCTCACCATCGGGACCGAGGGGGACCTGGACAGGGATGGGGACGTTGACACGGATGACGTCGACCTTTTCGAGAAATGCGCCACCGGCCCGGGCCTGTCTTACGACCCCGAATCACTCCCTGCCGGCTGCACTCTGGTCCCAGACGGCGACGGGATCATCCTCGCCGATCTCGACCACGACGGGGATGTCGATCAAGCCGACTTTGCCGGGCTTCAGGCGAACTACGGCTTGCCGAACGGGATGACCTTGGCGAGCCGGGCCTCCGCAGCCAAAGGCCAACTCACCAGGCCTGTGCTTCTGGTGAACAAGTCCCTGTCAAGAATACCATTGGCGAAAACCGCCCCAGAAGAGAATGGCCTACCCGATGTCCATCCAGCATCTGTATCAGTGAGCGAGCCGGGGGCCGTGTCCGGCGTGTGTTCTCCCGATTCCCGACTGAAGGCGCCGGAGTTCGACGAACAGGCCGCGAAGCAGAACCGGCCGTTGGGTACGCTGGGCCTTATCTTTGGTATTGTGGTGGTAGTCGGTGTCCTGTTGTTCGCGTACTGGCTTTGGGGGTTGTTGAGTCCGGGGGAGTTCTTTGGGAATTCATCATTCCCCGATTCCGGCCAAGAGATCCAGCGCATCCGAGCGGCAATAGACCGGCTCAACTCTCTCGGGCACCCGGATTCGAACCGGGCGTTCGCCGAATTGCTCGGCCAGGACAAGTGGTACAACGCCGAAATCTTTGGTGGGATCGTCCTCAACCGACAGTCGCTTGACGACGTTAGCTTGAAAGCATCGGTATTCAAGGCCTCGAAGACCATTGCCATCCATGAAAGCCTGGTAAATCCGCCGTTTTGGGACGACAATGCCCTGAAGATACTGGCGGTTGCACTCTTTGCCGAGTGGCAGCATACGGATCAGCCGGGAAAGACTGAGAACGAATGCCAGACCTGGCTCGAGCAGTGGCTGCAACAGGTGGGATGGGATAATCTGAACCTTCCTTTCCACCATGGCACAAACGAAGCAGCCGATGACGATTAAGGTCTTCGTCCAAGATTAGAGGGTGGTTACATGTTTCATGATATCGGACATGAAGCGTTCATGTTGGGAGTGTCAGGGCTGCTCGTGTTGGCCGTCGCCTGGCTCATACGCCGAGACAGAGTTAATCTCTGCCCTGCATCGCTGATTCTGCCTTTTCTGTTCCTTGCCATCCTTGCCTTGGATGGGGGCCTGTTCAGGCTGCTCAGAATCGTCGGCTTAGTGGCACGAATGGGTGAAGCGTGGCCACCCATCGGCCCGTGGCAAGCATGGTACAGGGCAGTGTCGCTCGTGCTGGCTGTGGTTTTCGCGGCTTGGGCACTCTGGGTTTTGATCAGAGCAAGATTCCCGCTTCGGCTTACCGTTGCGACCTCGCTTGTCGCGGCAGTAGCCCTGGTGCGCGGGCTGGAGAGCGTCCGTTGGGTCAAGGCATGGCGCGTCGCGGGCGTGTTCACGAGCCATCCGCTTGACGGACCGTGGATGGCGATCTGGGCGGCAGCGCCGGGGGTGTTTGTGGTCACCGCAGTCGTGCTCGTTCTGTGGACCTCCCGTCGGAAGAACGGCAGTGAGGCTCGTCCTGTTCTCGGCGATCGGTGCCCCGAAGAGGGAATTACGCAGCTCCCACACCATGATCGGCCAACTGAAGGCGCGAACGGCTGAAGCCTGGTCCCGTCGCAGCGTGCCGATGAGCCGAACAATACCGAAGGCCAGTGCCAAACCTGGCTTGAGCAGTGGCTGCAACAGGTGGGATGGGGCAACCTCAACCTTCCGTTCCACCATGGCACGAATGAGGCTGCCAGGGATTAGCCCGGCCTGACACCGGGAGCGCGAGGAGCGAGGAATGCTTCGCAGCTTTATCTACATCGGCATCGGCGGTTGGTTGCTCCTGTTGGGAATGCTAGGGCTAATTGCGCTGGCAATCTCTTGCATGATACGCGGGGACAAGCTTCGCTTTCCGGGGCTGTTTCTGTCGTTCATTCTCTTGGCATTTCTGTCTCTGGACGGGGGCTACTCACATTCTACTCGATGCTCAGCGACACGGCCGGATGGATGGGCAAGACTTGGCCGGCTTCCAGCGTAACAAACACATGCTGCGCAGCCGCGCCATTGGTGCTGGCCGTCGCTTGCGGTGCGTGGGCCCTATGGGGCCTGGCCAAGGCGAGATTCCCGCTTCAGCTTACGCTTCCGATCTCGATGGTAATGGTGGTCGCTGTGTGGCAGGGACTGACTCGGCTGGGTTGGGTCTCGGTACGGCGGGTCATCGGACTGTTCACTGGTCTGCCCTTGCACGAGCCCTGGATCACCATCCGAGACATCCGCCCTCGCACATTGGTGGTCGTGGCGATCATATTTGTCCTGTGGACCCCACCATTGCGGTCCACAGATGGCAAGGCCGGGACAGGTGGCTTTCCCATTCTCAGCGATCCCCATTCGAAACGATGGCATCCTGACGCCTCCGCACAGGATGATCGGTCGAGCAATGCTTCAGACGGGTAGGACACGAACAGCGTCATTTGTGCCACGGGCGCTTCAGGGACTTGCGTCTGTCAAGAGACAAGAGAGATGGGCGCCCCGCTTAAGCGAGGCCTTCGGCCTCGTCGATGCTACGTTAGCCAAGCAAAAACGCAAGCGAGTTCTCACCATCGCAGAGTTCTTGCACCCCTCACCGCCCTAAGGGCAGGGCAGCCCAATCATGTCGGGAAACGCATGAAAGTAGGTTATATTGGGCGATAACCCAAAGCGGCCTTTGTCCGCAGTAACAGCCACCCAAGCGGTTGACCCGTGGCTTCAGCCGTGGGGTCGGCAACTCCTGCCACAGTTCGCTACCCCACCCGGCTTCGCCACAGGCTACGCCGGGGCGAACCCGCTGAAGCGGTGGGCCACCCAACAGGAAACAAATGGAAGCCGTCGCTTGACTAACGCCTTACAGGCCGTACAACGAGAAGATGCCGCCCGGCAGGCCGATCTGTTCGTACACCCAGTTGCGGATGAACGAGGTCACAAAAGACCCGCTGGCGTAAAGAATGGCATTCTGAGCCAGCGCGAACTCGCCAGCAAACGCTTCAGGGTACAGGTCGGTGGGCAGAAGCCCCCGCCCGTATTCGAGCATCCATACGCCGGTATCCGTCCGAAATTGTCGGGACTCAAAAGGACCCAGCGAGAGGCTATCGCCGGGCCCCAGAGTCGGGGGATTGAGTTCGCCCGCCGCGTATGCCGTGAGATCTCCAAACAACACATAATCGTGGACCTCGAAGCCCAGGCCGGGTGCCATCGACCACTGAGCCCCGGGGTTGACACCAGCCACGACGAGATACTCATTCGCGTACAGGTAGAATGCCGCAACCTGCCCCGGCACGCCCCTTCCGCTGTTAATCACCCAGTTCGGCTCGGTTGCGACGGGGTATCCTCGGTCCAGTAAGGCGTCATGAACCTGCTGCACCGCATCCTCGCCCGAGGTCGCGGTGATCTGGTCGACGATCTCCTCGAGATCGGAAGGATCGAAGACATACCCGCGAGGCAGGAAGCCACAACCGGCAGCCAGCGCACCCGCCAAGAAGACAACCACCCAGCCAGCACAGTTCCGACTCTTGAACACGTCATCCCCCATCCGGGCTCCACCGTCCCGGGCCAATGATGCCGTCCGCTGGGAACGGGCTCACTTTGTTGTCACCGGCCCGGCGGGACGAGTCATCACCCCGGCCGGCGGTTTGCCGCGAGCAGGCCGCTCAGCCAATTTGATTTGCCGAACAGTGTAGACCGGCACGGGCATCGCCGCCGAACTCAGCTTGCGGGCTTCGGCTTTGATCTCAACATACTTGTCCAGATAGTCCGACGGGTTGATCGAACTGCCCTCGGGAACTTCGATATATGCCAGCGTCTTGGCGGGCGTGACGCCCGGTTCGACCACCCGCCAGCGCTTGGATCGGCCGCCAGTACCGTCAAAGAGCCCGCTGAGACGAATCTCCCCGCGCACGTCGACCCAGTCCGTCGGAAACTCCTCGATCCTCTTTCTCCGCAATTCCTCGAGCCTGACCCGTTCGGCATCGGCCTTCTCTTCGGCCTCGTTTTTCAGCCTGCGCATCTCCTCAATGGCCCTTGAGGCCTCGGCCAGACTGCGAATCTGCTTGATGCGCGTCTCGGCATACAGTTTCGCGACCTCATCGTCCGACTGGGACGCCAGCGGCTCCAAATCCTTGATAAACTGCTCGAAATTCCGCTGCTTGGCAGGCTTGGCAGACTCAGCGTCGATTCCGGCCTCGATCTTGGCAATCGCCGCGCGATGCTCATCATTTTTTGTGGTGAGCAGCTCGGGTTTGATAGGTTCCAGACCGGTCGTTTTGACAATGTTCTCGCCGAAGGCAGGCTCGCTGCCCTTGGCCACCGGCGTCAGCGCCGGTTCCTTGGCGGGTCTGCTTGTCGTGACTCCTGCCTGAGCAAGACTCAGTGTGCCGGGCGGGATCCGCTCACCCGTCGCGGGCTGGTCGCCGCCCGTGGCCCCGGGCCGGTCCACGAAATCACCATGAACCCAGACAGTGGCCCCGAGAGGGGGGGCAATCTTATAGCACTTCCCGTCGGCCGTCTCGCCGAGAATCTGGACCTTCTCGCCCTTCTTGAGCTGCACCTGTTTGGCGTATCGGCGCTCGTCGATCTCGCTGCCGGCATAGACCCACGCGTCGCCATTCAGCGTGCCGCTGCCGTCGTCGGCTTTTTCGACGTAGTTCTTGTCGATCACGCTGAAGCAGCCTTTGGGAGGCAGGATCTCCACCCAGTTGAACGATTCGTGGACGATGGTCACCGTGTCGCCGCGGTTGAGCTTCGTCACGACGTAGTAGTTCGTATCCGCTCCGCTCCGCACGTTGACGTTGGTTCCCTTGATCTTACCTTGAATCATGCGACCGGCCGCCGCCGGCTGCGTGGTCTGACCCAACGCCGAGGCCACCAGACTTGCCGTGATGACCCAGGACATCCATGCCGCTCGTCGTGTGTGCAGGTTCATTGCACCGCTCCTCAGTCCTTTGTACTGGTTAATCGTTCCGTGTCCGCGCAATCCCGGCGCTCAGCGGTCCGGACACGCGGTTTGTCGCCGATGCGAACCGGCGAGCACGGCCGCGCGCCACCGCCTCGCCACTGGTGTGCACAGTACATCTCTGGTTATCGGATGTCAACCAAGGCTACCCTGAACCGTTGCGGCACCGGCCGCATAACCAGTCCTCGCAGCGTCACTTGCGGGCTGTTTCCAACCGGCGTGGCAACGCGGCCTTGGTTTGCCAGCCGGACACAACCTGCCCATGCGGTCTGGTTCGGAGGGGGCCGGATCGCTCCAGGGAAGCCCCAAGGATTCCTCGCGTGGCGGTCGTAAGTCGCCCCATCAGGATCATCGGCACAAAAACCGTCTTCCCTGTACCGTGCCGGGCCGGCTTGTCGGCCGATGGCATGACGGGTGAAGAGTATTCGCGAACGGTGTATACTGCGCCGAATGTGGGCAGACGAGATGCCGCAGGCGATGATCGCCAGCCCGACCTGCGCGAGCGCGATAAGGCAAGGCTGCAGATGAATGAAAAGGTTTATCTTAACGGCGACATCATCGACCTAGCCAAGGCTGTCGTGACGGTGTCGAATCCCTCGCTGCTCCACGGAGTGGGCCTCTTTGAAACCCTGCGCGCCTATGACGGTCGAGCTTTTCTCCTCCAACGACACATTGACCGGATGACCGACTCTGCCAAGCACTTCGACATGCCTGTGCTTCAACTGGTGGAGCAGATTCCAGACGCGGTGGCTGCGGTGCTCGCCGCCAACAGGCTCAAAAACGCCCGCATTCGATTCACCGTCATGCCGCCGGGTGCGCAAGACGGCCACGAGCGATCTACCCTCCTGGTTGCCGCTCAAGAGACGGCCGGCTACCCGCCCGTCCTGTATGAACGGGGGATGACCGTCCACCTAAATACCCGTTGGAGACAATCCGATCTCGACCCGCTGGCCGGGCACAAGACCACGAGCTATTTCTCCCGCCTGCTGGCTCTTCGGGATGCACAGGCCGCGGGCTGCGGCGAAGGATTGTGGTTCACCCCCGAAAACCGGCTGGCCCAGGGATGCATCAGCAACGTTTTTGTCGTTAAGGAAGGCGTACTTCGCACCCCGCCGCTGGATACTCCCGTTGTGCCCGGAATCACCCGTCAAGTGGTCATCGAACTTGCGACAGAGGCCGGCGTTAAGACCGAACAAGTTCCCCTGACCGTCAACGACCTGCTCGATGCCGACGAGGTCTTTCTCACCAACTCGGTCATGGAGATCATGCCGGTGACCCGGATCGAGAGAAAAGCGGTCAGCAACGAGAAGCCGGGACCGATCACCGGGCAATTACAGCAAGCCTACAACGCGATGACGCGACAGACCAAATCGACAAGCTGAGGCGATGGTATCTTGCGGTTCCTCCTGACCAACGACGACGGTTACGACGCCCCAGGCCTGCGAGCCCTTCATGAAGCCGTTGGCAGCCTGCCCGGCGTAGAGATCGGCATCATCGCCCCCGCCGTTGCTCAGAGCGGCACGAGCCATTCAACAAGCGAGAGTTTCATCTGTCGCCAGGTCTGCCTGGAAGGCATGGGGCAGATCACGGTGGCTGAGGGTACTCCGGCCGATTGCGTCCGCGCGGCGCTTCATCTGCCCGGTCATCCAAGGCCGGATTGGGTCATCGCCGGAATCAACCGCGGGAGCAACCTCGGCGTTGACATCTTCTACTCAGGTACGGTAGCCGCCGCCCGCGAGGCTGCCATCCTCGGAGTGCCGGCCATCGCGATCTCGCAACTGGTGAAACCATCGATGCCCGACGATTGGCTCAGCTCGGCGCGCCTTGCCGCCGCGATCATGGCCGCGATCACTTTGCCTGAGCAACCTCCGTCGCCTTGGGTAGACCAGAAGTGCTTCGACATGGTGCGCAGGGCGTTGCTCGACGCCGCCCTATCGGCCGCAGCCTTGTCCCCAAGCCACCCTGTCGCTCCCGTCCGGCCGATGACTGGTTTCCCATCCCAGGGTTGCCCGGCCGCACCCTGCTGGAACGTGAATCTCCCCAGATCATCAGATGGCCGCCCGCCGCTGGGGGCCTGCGTCGCTCCGATCAGCTCCGATCCGCCCGCCTTCGGCCTCACCCCTATGTCCCAGGGCAACGGCATCACCCGCTTGACGTATGTCGGCCGATACCACGAACGCCAAGCCACCCCGGGTACCGATGTGGCATTGGCTTTTGCCGGATACATCACCTTGAGTCCACTGGCCCTGGTGTGACTTGCCCTGATGACTGAGATCCACAAGGGACAAATTGGATTGGGCCGCTTGACTTTGTCGTATGTTTGGTTTATGTTAGGTATATGCGAAATGTCCATTGAGGGGGCGGAGGGGATGGCGATGAAGGTTGGGGCGGGATTCCCTGTTGCGGCGAGGGCGAACTGTCGATGGTGTCGAGGGGGTACTCAAGAAGAGGGATCAGGGCAGCGCAAAACGGAACGGGAGGAGACAACGGGACCAATCCCGGAGGCGAAAAACGGTCCGGCAATTCGATCCTCCGAATCAAGGCGACCCTCGCCAACAGCCGGGTCGGACCAGCGAATGATCGGGCGGGATGCTTTTGCCGGTCGGCTGACGGAGGCGCAACAAGAACTGGTCGTTCAGAACATCGGCTTGGTGGGGCTGCATCTCCGCAACCGCGTCCCGACACCCCGCCGACCGACCCGAATGCGAGAGCGCGCGGATCTGTTCCAAGTGGGTTGCATGGCACTGATCCGTGCAGCCATAAGGTACGATCCGGCTTCACACGGTCCGTTTCCCGCCTACGCCCTGCCGCGCATCCGCGGGGCGATTTTCACGGCCGTGCATGAATACTTCGCGACCATCCGCGTGCCGCGTGACGTCATCGTGCGTCGGCGAAAGGAGCTTGCTCTCAACGGCCGGACGTCGATCCAACGGTTGCCGATCGTGCACCAGTGGCGCGGCCAGGCGAACATTGTCACTCCCCACCGGGCGGTCACGGAAACGCAGGAATGGGGTGATCCGACGATCCGGGCGCTGGCTCGCAGCCGATTCGAGCGAGCAGTGCAGGCCGCCTTGGAAGAGCTGAAATCCCGCAGGTGGCGTAGACGGGACACTTCCGAGGTCATGGCTCGCATCGCCGCCGAGCGAATCCTTGTGTCACCGAGCCCTCAACAAACGCGTACACGGCAGCTATCGAGCCTCCTGGGCGTCTCCTCGGGCCGCATCAGCGAGTACGAGCAGCTTCTTCGCGAAACCATTCAGCAACACCTCAGCCGAGACGCGCTGCTGCCGCTTCTCCTGCAGTTTGCTCGCGAAGACCCTGCGGGGATGGACGGCTGCATCACGTGCGAACGTCGCGAGCGCCTGCACACCGCCGAAATGAAAGCATTCGAGAGTCAACTGGCGGCCATGGAGCGAAGCCGGCGCGCTGAGCTACTCTACGGCCTCGTCGAGCAGTCCGGCAAGAAGCCTGACGACGTGATCCGCAAGCTATACCGCAGACAAGTATGGAACAAGAGTCTGGTGCCGATGTAGCCTTCTTGTCGTGCTGCCCGGGCGGAAATGTTGCAATGCACGCGGAGACGCGATCAACGGGGCGCCCATTATCTCATACACGCCGCAAAAGGAGATGTCTTGAATACGTTCCGGATGGTTTGTCATATTGGCTTGGGATGCACGGCCACTCTCCGGTCCCATGCCCTGGTCGACCTTGTTGGCTGCATGCCTGTTGGGCCCCCACCGCCGATGGGGACCGTCACAGACAAAGAGCCACCCTGCCCGGCAGCGACCAGCGACAAACGCCGGACCTTCGGTTGGCGGCCTCTTTGACGATGTCTCTTCTCGCGCCTCGAATACGGCGATGGGGGCCGACACGGATCCCACTATTTTGCAGGAGTCACGTAGATCTCTACGCGACGGTTGCGGGCCTTGCCCTCCGGCTTGCGGTTGTCCGCAACCGGTTCCGTTTCCCCCTTGCCGATGGTGGTGATCCGCGAGGCGTCGATGCCATTCACCTCGAGCACAGCGGCCACCGCCTCGGCCCGGGCCCGGCTCAGACCCATGTTGTCCACACTCTTGCCAAGCTCCTTAAGCATTGCGATGGTTGCCGGCTTAACCACTCGGTCGGTATCGGTATGGCCGACGAGTGTGACCCTGCGGTCCTTCACCTCATCCTCATTGAGAATAGCCGCGAGTTTCGCGAGCGCCGCCTTCGCTTCGGGCTTCACGGTGGCCGAACCAGAGTCAAACGTGGCATCGGCGCTGAAATACAACAGTCCCTTGTCTTTGTCGAACTTGAACAGGTCGGGATACTTCTCGTTCAGTTCTTCAATTGACTTCGTGACGGCCGGCGGAAGCGGCTCCGGAGTAGGCGGAGGTGGCGGTTCCTTCAGAACGGGGGGCGGAACCTCGGCGGGAGCTTGCTCAACCTCCGGACACCCGCAACCTAAGGTAGCAAACAATATCGCAGACAGCACGAACGCAGTTTTGATGTACCCAAACATCGCCATCTCTCCTTGAATTGGGTTGACCGGCATATTTCGGACGGATTGGCCCAGCCCGGTCGGGATCACCCGCCGCCACCAGCCCAGCCGTCCCCGGTTCGCAACCAGAGTTAATCCCAGAAACGCACAACCAGTTGACGTAAGGCAGACCGCCTTTTTGCGGGCCGCAATCCACATACACCGCGATCCAGAAACGTGCGCGCAAGCCGCACAGATGTCTGGCCGCAAGACTCTAAGCCCCGCCGACCTGCGACAGGCCTGGTATAAGGCTCGCGCCGCGTCCCTGGCCTCCGACCATAGTGGTCTGTCGACACCGGCCGATCGAGTGGGCTTCAATACCTTTCTATCGACAGATAGGCGCCTTAACCGTTAAGGGTTTGACTGTCGGATTGCCGCCACTGCTATTGTAGGGCTGTTCCGGGATCGTCCATTCTGTCTCCTTGCCAACGACGCCATATTTCTTTGAGAGTTTTTCCAGGATCGGGTTGCGGTACGGATACCATAGGCAAGCCGGAATGTACTTAACGCTGCCATCTTCGGCGTCCTCATAGGCAAAGACCGCTTTGCATTTCTCCAATCGGGCGGCGTCGATCGAGTGTTCTTCCTCAAACGGAAGCACACCCACGCGCAGGACCAACCGCGGCCTTCGTCGGATGTGCTTACCACCGCTCAACAGGCGACCCGGACGGCCAAATACCCGGCCACCCAAAGCCGACAAGTGGCTGCCAAGCAAGCGACCCAATCTGATCCTCACCAGCATCCACGGCAACAAGGTCAACAGGATCAGCACCTGCCCGCAGAGTCGCGGAAACCGTCGTGCCGGATCAAGCCGGTCAAGCTTGGGCTGAAGCTTGCGGCAAAGAGCGGCGCATTCCACCGCAACCTCGCGAAGGGGTTTCCTCAAATAGTGGTTCATGCCACGATAGGACTTGCCGTCGGAAACCAGCAGAGTGATGGATTCGCAATTGGGGTGTACGCCGGCCAGCAACAGAACCTCGGATCGCAGGTTCTTCCGGAAAAACGACCGCGGCGTCTTCAAGGCCCATGAGAGCCCGGCGGGTACAAACTCAACCTGCCCGCCAGGGATAGCGTCTCGGACCATTGCCTCAACGTCTTCCATCGTCGTATGCACCCCCGCATCGAACGTACCCGGCCTCCAGTTCTCGGTCAGCGGAATGAGCCCGACGTCTGAAATCAGATCCCGATTCTCGTGGCAGAACTGGAAGAAGTCGCCAAGATGCTGATCGTTGAAACCCCGTCCGATGGTGGCCATGATCGTGTGCTTTCGCAGGCTGTACTTACGGAGGTTCTGGAGGGCCCTCATCTTCTTGTCATAGGCGGATCGATTGCGGCGAAGCCGCTCGTAAATCTCCGGACTGCGGCCGTCGAAGGCAAAACGGAACGAAACCCGAGCCTCACAGAGCCTACGACAGTATTGCTCGTCCGCCAGCCTGATGCCATTGGTCACCACGTGTGGCCTCAGACCGTGTTTCTTCGCGGCGGCAATGATCTCCAGCAAGTCATCGCGGACCGTAGGCTCGCCGCCAAAAAACAGCAGAACCGGCTTGGGCTCCAGGCGCGCCACCTCAGCAAAAAGCTTGTCAAAGTACGCGAGCGGCGGGTTGAAATCGAAACCCATATCCTTGATCGTGGCGATACATATGGGACAGTTCATGTTGCAGCGATTGGTGACATCGACGAAGACGATGTTGGGCTTGTGATCGATCTCGCATCGATCGCAGTTCATGCGGCAGGCAACGCGTTGCATGGGCACGTACTCCCAGAGCTCGCGCTTGGCCTGCCATGCGCGCGCATCGGAACTTACCATCGACTCGGTCGAACCACAGTCAGGGCACGTTTTCCGAAGCCACATCTGCCCGTCCCTGGCAAAGAACTCGCAAGGCACGCGCCCGCGGCACTTGTTGCACAGACCCAAATTGATGCTCTCCATACAGGCGTTGTCTCCCTTTGCCTCTGGGCGATCCGACAGCCTCGCCGCGACGGTCGTCCCGTCAGAACAACTCACCTCTTGGCCGGCGCGACAAACACCTGCGGCTTCGGGGTACCCAGGACTTCATCCAAGGCCTTCCGGTAGCTCTTCTCGTCGAAATGCGTCACCCACCGCTTTTTCTCCCGCCCGTGAACGAACAGAATCACCGTAGGATACCAGCCGATGTCATACTTGCTTCTGATTTCCCAGTTGGTAACGCCCCCAAGCCAGTCCTTCAGGCAATACTTAGCGAAAACCGCACGGCCGCTGTAATCGCCGGCCAAGCGGTCCAGGGCGGGTTCCTGCAACGAGCACCACATGCATCCGCTCTTGTAGAACTGCACGAGAACAGGCTTCCTGGAATCGAGAACATGCCGCTGGAAATCGGCCGAACTGTGGAGGGGGATGAGCTTACTGCCGCCGCAGCCTCCGGAGAGAAGGACAAGAAAGACAAGGCCGAATCCGGCAACCGATCCACGACGCCCCGCGCGGCCAAGGTGGGCCGGCCGGCGGTATAGCGGGTACACCTCGAAAGCCGCCGCGGAAGCCGTAACCCTGTTTGTCATCAGCTTGTCCCTTTCATGATGTTCACTTCGATTCGCATGGACTCGCCGGAAAAGGCTTAACCAAGACTGGCAGGTTTGCGCCACCTTCAGCGGCTCCGACCGTGCCCCACCGTTTGGAGACACATTCTTAGCCGCACTGAACACTGACAGTCAAGAGCCGAAACCTCGCATGGCAACGGTCCGGTGGCGGGGGCGTGTTGGGTGTCAAAGAGCCACCTGCCGCGACTGTTGGACCGTCCGGCCATCGGGCTGGTATAATCCCAGCCGTAAACCTCGATCCATTCTTTATATGGAGAACCATCATGAGCGGAACCTCATCATCCAAGGCGACGTCGCGACGCGAATTCCTGAAGACCTCCGGCCGGATCGCCGCCGTCTCGGCTCTGGCAGGCACGGCCGTGCCCGCCGTGCATGCGGCCGGCTCGGACACCATCCAGTTGGCTTTGATCGGCTGCGGCGGCCGGGGCGGGGGAGCAGTCAACAACGCCTTCGCGGTCAAGGGTGCGTCTATGAAGCTGGTGGCCATGGCCGACGTTTTCGAGAACCGGCTCAAGGGTTCTTACGAGGGCTTGAGTAAGGGCCGCGCCGACAAGGTGGACGTTCCCCCGGACCGCCGATTCCTGGGGTTCGATGCCTACAAGAAGGCGATGGATTGCCTGAAACCGGGCGACGTGGTGATCTTCGCCACACCGCCGGCGTTCCGTTGGGTTCACTTCGCCTATGCGATCGAGAAGGGCCTGAACGTCTTCATGGAGAAGCCGGTGACCGTTGATGGTCCGACGTCAAGGCGGATGTTCGCGCTGGGTGAGGCGGCGGAGAAGAAGAACCTCAAGGTGGGCGTGGGGCTGATGTCTCGGCACAGCCGGCATCTGGAGCAACTGGCCAAGCGCGTGCACGACGGCGAGATTGGAGAGATTGTGCTTCAGCGGGGCTACCGCATGGCCGGGCTGATCGGCAGCTTTGCGTCGACGCCCAAGCCCGAAGGCATCAGCCACCTGATGTACCAGATCCAGCGGTTTCACAGCTTCCTGTGGTCCGGTGGTGGGTGCTTCAGCGACTTCAACATCCACATCATCGATCACCTGGGATGGATCAAGAACGCGTGGCCGGTCAGGGCCCAAGCGGTCGGCGGTCGCCACTACAAGGTGAATGACAAGGGCGTGCCCTACGTGGACCAGAACTTCGACAGCTACAGCGTGGAGTACACTTACGCCGACGGGACGAAATTCTTCTTCGACGGCCGCTGCATGCCCGGTTGCAGCGACTTCTACGCGAGTTACCTGCACGGCACAAAAGGCTCGGGGATTGCCTCCGCGGGCGGCGACTGCGGAGCCCCTTCCAGTCTCTACAAGGGACTGAGCATCAAGGACTCGGACAAAATCTGGGAGTCCAAGAACCTGCCGGGCGATGAAGGTCCCTACCAGAATGAATGGAACGACCTCGTGGACGCCATCCGCAACGACAAGCCGTACAACGAGGTCAAGCGAGGGGTCGAGGCCAGCCTGGTGACCTCCATGGGCCGCATGGCCGCTCATACGGGTCGAGAGATTACGTACGAGCAAATCCTCAACTCCGACCACGAATTTGCGCCCGGGCTGGACAAGCTGACCGAGGATTCGCCGCCCCCCCTGCAGCCGGACGCCGACGGCAGGTATCCGGTGCCGATGCCGGGCAAGAAGACGGACCGCGAGTATTGAGACGAGGCCCGGCAATCGGCCGCGGGAACGCTGCGGTCAACCGGCGGTATGTCGAAAGATGGCGTGGCGGGCGCGCTGGGCGTGCTCGCTCTTGGGGGACATTTCGCAGATCCGGTGCCACATGGCCTTGGCCCGGTCGATCATCCCCATGCTCTCCAGGGCCAACGCCAAGCTTTCACGGAACTCGACGTTTTGCGGGTTGGCCGCGACTGCCTGCTCGAAATGCTCGACCGCCAGCCGAAACTGCTGCCGGTCGGCGAACATCACTCCCAGTCGATAGTGCAGCTCAATGTATTCGGGATGCAGGGCGAGGGCCTCTTGCAGGGCATGGATGGCCTCATCGGACCGCCCGGCTTCATAGAGGGCGAGGCCAAGTTTTATCAGAGCCTTGCTGTACACCGGGTTGATGCGGACGGCCTGCTGGAATTGGGCAATAGCCTCTTCAAGCCGCCCGCGCTGTCGGAGCAGCAAACCGAGCCGGTAGTGCAGATCGGCATGAGCCGGCCGCTCCCGTACCATCTCGCGGTGCCGTTCGATCTGGCGGTCAATCAGGTCGGAGATGCGGTCCTCGGGCGGCCCGACCTCGTCCGGCGGTGACAGGTGCAAGGACGCCTCGGCCTCCTGCTGAGCGGCGCACTTGAGGTGGATGCGGGCCATTTCGGAGTAAAGCAGTGTAGTGTTCGGCTCCACGCTGGCAGCCAGGTCAAAGCTCGACCACGCCTCGGCCTGCCGCCCGGCAGAGTGTTGGGCCACGCCCAGACCCACGTAGGCTGTCAGGAGCCGGTCGTTGATCTCGATTGCCCGGCTGAAGAATGCAGCCGCGTCGACATAACGGCCAGATCGCAGGTGTTGGGTCCCAACCTTGACCGTCGCTTCCAGATAGCCGGGGTGCAGCTCGAGGGCCCGGGTGTACGATTTCAGGGCCGCCTCGTCATGACCGATTTTCGCATAAAGATCGCCCAGTCGCAGGTGCGTTTCGGCGCACTCAGGGCGTTGCTCGCACATCATGTGGAGCTGTTCGATCGCTTCGCGATACAGGCCGGCCTGCTCGAGCGTCTCGGCCATATCGTTCCGGGCGCCCCAGTTGTCGGGCTCGATGAGCAGGGCTCGTTCGAATTCGCGAATGGCATCCTCCGCGCGCCCCAGCCGGAGATAGAGATTGGCGACCGTGATGTGCAAGTCCACATCCCCGGGTTCGTCAACGAGCATCTCCTCGTATTGCTCGACGGCCTCTTCAATGCGATTCTGGCGCAGGTAGATGGCCGCCAGGCGTTCGTGGGCGTTTCGCAACGAGGGGCAGAGGCGAAGAGACGCCTGATAGTGTTCGATGGCCTCGTTGGTTCGACCGGCCCGTTCCCGGCAATACCCCAACCCGAATTGAATGGCAACATCGTCGGGCAAGAGGTTACAGGCCGCCTGCAGATCGTTCGCGGCGTCGTCAAATAGACCCATCTCTTCCTGGCAGCAGGCCCGGCTGACCAGGGCCAGGATGCTGCTGGGGTTCAGCTTTAGCGCCGCCCCGAACGCATTACGTGCCTGGGAGATCCTGTGCCTGGCCAGCAGCGCAAAGCCGAGCTCCATATGCAAGTAATGCTCTTCGGGGTTCTGCTCGATGAGAGCCTGAAGCGTTTCGCAGTCGCGGGCGGGAATGCGCGTCAGACGATCTTGAAAGGCGTCCGACAAGCGTCCCAGCCACCCGCGACCCAGCATTTCGAGCAAATATGACATTCATTCCCCTCTTCACGTCCCGAGAGCTTCAAGCGCTTCGCGTGCCGCGGGAAAATCGCTCTTGAGGCTCAGGGCACGCCGGTAGGCCTGGCGGGCCTGCTCCGGCTGGTTGGCCTTCTGATAAAGCCGTCCGATGAGGTAATGCACGTCCGGATAGTCCGCGCCGGCATCAATCGCTTGGCGCAGCCGCTCGATGCCGTGGCCCCAGCGGTCGGTCTGCCCATAGAGCCGTGCGAGGAGGATAAGCGCGTCCACATATCGCGGGTTGATCTCCACCGCCTTCTCGATGTGGCGTATGGCCTTTGCCTCGCCGCCGAGACGGTGATAGACCCGCCCACAGTGGTAGTGCAGGTCGGCGTACTCGGGGTGCTTCTCCAACGCCTTTTCCAGCGTCGCCCGAAGGACGTTGAAGACCTCCTGATCCACCTCGGTCTTGGGCAATTGAAGAAAAGCGTCAACAAAGTCGGGTTCGGCGACCACGGCCTCCCCAAGCCGCTCGATATCGGCCTGATCGTATCGTGGCGAGGAATCACCAGGCTGCGGAATAGTGCTGAGACGCAGATTCCGGTCGGTGATGGTTCCGGCAAGGACGCTGATCTGCATCGCAACTCGGGCGTTTTCCGGATCAAGCGCATGGGCCTTCTGCAGTTCCTCCGCCGCCGCTCGCGCATCCCCGGCAACGCCATGGCACTGCGCCAGTCGCTCATGGGCTCCCGCGTGGGAAGGATCGATCTCTAATGCTTTTTCAAAGCATTGTCTGGCCTCATGAAACTGCTCGTTTGCGGCGAACAGGACGCCCATCTGGTAATGGAGATCGGCGTTGCCCGGGCAAGCCGCAAGACCTTCTTGGAGCGTCGCCATCGCCTGACCGGGCTGTCCGATCTTCCATTGAGCCAAGGCCAGCCTGACTCGGCTGCCCGCGTCGGCGGGATGATGCCGGACCCACTCGGCGTAGCGATGGGCTGTCTCAGCCAAGCGTTTATCGCCTCTGCAACAGCGGGCCAGGAATCCGGCAAACCCTCCTCCCGAAGGGTTAGCCTGCGCGGCCAGACGAAAGTGGTGACTGGCATCCCGAAACAATCGCTGGTCGAAGAACCGAACGGCGAGGCGGTAGTGCGCCTGGCCGAGATAGAAACGACTCATCACGCGTGTCGCCCCTTCGCCGTCTGAGGCCAAAGGGGTCAGCTTGCGAACGGCGTCCTCATAGCGGCCGGCATGATACGCAGCCATCCCCTCGCGGTAGGAATCGCGATCGCTCATAGCATCCTCGTGGTGCGCGTGGCCTGGCCGCGTTGTCGTTCGCGATAACGGCCGTCAGCGCGGTTCGTCCCGGCCTGTGGTTGTATCGGTTACGGCAACCGCGGCGTTAAGCAGCGCAGAATAAGACAATTGCGCCATTCGGACCGACCGGATCGCTGCTGAAACAGCCCGATAAAAGCCTGCAGGGCGCTGAATGCATCCGGGGTGGGGTCAGGAAGGTCTTATGCGGCGCCGGGCCCGGCCGGAGCCACGCGGGCGGATACGGGCCGTTCCCCCGTCCGAGCGGCCTGGGAAGCACGGTCAACACCGTGGGGGGATGGCGAAACATACGGCACATACTCGGGCACCGTTGCGGCCAGCTCGGCGCGGAGTTCCTCGGCCGAGGCTGTATCCGCCATCGCCGCCAACACGTCGATCCGCTGACGGATGCGGTTGAAGTCCTCCGGGCGCTTGCGCATGATGCCGATCTTGGGGTGCTGGGTGGGGCTGACATCCTCGCCTGCGATCGAGAGCTCTTCAAAAAGCTTCTCGCCCGGTCGCATGCCGGTGAAGCGAATCTCGATATCCTCGTTGGGGCGAAGCCCACTCAAGGTGATCAGGTCGAAGGCCAGGTCGACGATCTTCACCGGTTCGCCCATGTCGAGCAGAAAGATCTCGCCGCCCTTGCCCATGGCCCCGGCCTGTAAAACGAGCTGCGCCGCCTCAGGGATGGTCATGAAATAGCGGGTCATCTCCGGGTGCGTCACCGTGACCGGTCCGCCTCGGGCGATTTGTTCTTTGAAGATCGGCACCACGCTGCCGCTACTGCCAAGGACGTTGCCGAACCGGACGGTGACGAATTCCGTTTTGGAGCCCGTGTGGCTGCCGAGTTGCTGGACGTACATTTCGGCAATGCGCTTCGTACATCCCATCACACTGGTCGGGTTGACGGCCTTGTCGGTTGAGATCATCACAAACTTTTCGACTCCGGCCTCCGAGGCGCAGTCGGCCAGGATGCGAGTGCCGATCACATTGTTCTTGATCGCCTCGCCCGGGTTCCACTCCATCATGGGCACGTGCTTGTGAGCCGCGGCATGGAACACCGCCGTGGGACGGTGCTTCCGAAGCAACCCCCTGATTCGGGGAGCGTCGGCGATGTCAGCAACGCAGGGCAAGCGGCAGAGATCAGGAAAAAGCCTTTGCAGGTCACGGTCGATCTCGAACAAGGCGTTCTCCATCCGCTCCACCAGCAGGAGCATCTTGGGCTGGAAGCGGGCGATCTGCCTACACATCTCCGAGCCGATCGAGCCGCCGGCTCCGGTGACCATGACCACCTTGCCGCGGATGTATTCACCGATTGCATGGGTATCGAGGGTCACAGGTTCACGGCCGAGGAGGTCCTCGATGCTCACAGGGCGAATCTGACTGACCTCCACCCGGCCTTCGATCAGATCGCTTATCGCCGGTACCGTGCGAAAGAGAAGATTGCTGCCTTTGCATTTCTCGATCAGTTCGCGCACCCGGCGCTGGGGGGCCGACGGCATTGCGATCAACACTTCATCAACGTCATGCGATTCGCAAATCTGGCGTATGTCGGCGGTCGTGCCCAGTACACTTACACCGCGAATCCTTGCGCCCTGTTTATTCGGATCATCATCAAGGAAACCCACGACCTGATAGCGATCCTCGGATGACCGGATGATCTCGCGAAGAACGGAATCACCGGCATCACCGGCACCGACAATCAGCAATCTTGCCTGGGACGTGCTCTCCAGGGGCCTGAGTTCCTCGTTATAGAAACGAAAGCCGATTCTCGCCCCGGCGACCAGGCCGATCGTCAGCACCCAGTCCTGCAGGAACACCAGCCAGGGAATTTCGAGCAGGTATCGCTCCTGCAGCCATTCCCTCCCCTGGGAAAACGCAACCAGCAACCAAGTGTAGACCGCATAGAGAATGACGCACACAAAAATGCTGATATGACAGGCTCGAACAATGGAGAACAGGTCGCGAAGACCCACGTAGCGCCAGGAATCTCTGAATATGCCGAAAAGACCGAAAACGGTCAGTTTGACCGCGAGTGAGCAGGGTAGATAAGGCAAGTACTGCTTGAAGAACCACGATTCATCGGCTGCGGCCCCGCGGAAATCGTATCGCAGACCGAAGGCCAACAGCAGAGCAAGGCTGAACAACACCGTGTGCCCCAATATGGAAAGCAGCACACGGCTCGAAAAATGCACACCGGAGCCATTGTGTTGATCCGAATCCGCCATCGGCATTCTGGCTTCCTCCCCCAATCCGCCAACTTCCCCCCGGCCATCCTGGGCCCCGTTCGACAACCACTTCACAACAAAACATGCGGCAACATAAGCCCGGCAGCAGCTTCCTCAAACGAATTCTCCCTTCGTGCGAGGTGTCTGCACACCGCCGCAAACCTTCCCTGGTTATCGGGCATTTCTTTGTTCAAGTCCATTATGCTGTTGGCCGCCCGTTTGCGCCGCTTGCGGGATCTTCAACTTCCCTCCGAGCGTTCCCAGGGAAGGCGGACATCCGTCGCTCGCCCGCCTGTGCCTGACCCTTCCAGCCGGCCGCCGTACAGGGCGGCCTCGGCCGTAGCCATCGCCTGCGAGAGTGCTCGCCAGGGCAGCGGCAACTGGTTTGCCGTGAATCGAGCATTGATCCTCGACTCTCGGTTCTCGCCATCACTCCACAGCATGAATGCCCTGAGAGCAAGCAGTTCCACGAGTTCCCGAGTCGCCCCCTGGCCTCCCGCAACGGCCGCCTGCCGCTGCGCGGCTGCTACGTATCCGCCCAGCTCGGCGAGGTGAGCATCGAAGGCCCGCTTGTCCCCGTACTTCTCGCGGATATTCTTCACCGTCGTCAGAAATAGCGGATCAGGCAACTGACCCGTTGCAGCATCAGCCTTTCGGGTCGGGACGTTGCTGTCGACGGGCGTGAGGAGCCAGGTCAATTCGCCGGCGGCCTCTGAATAGCGGCCTGCGGCGACCGCGGCGTAGATGAATGCGACCTTGCTTTGTGCTCGCTGCTTGAGCAGTTGGGGTCGATCACCAAGATCACCCGTGACAATACCCTTGGCAAGGTCAAAGTTTTCCGCAGCCTCGCGGTATTTTCCCTCTTTGAATAATGCCCAGCCCGCATCCAGGTAGGCTGCCCGCCTTGCCGCCAGGCCGGCTTGCGACAGGGCCCCCGTTGGACGGCTGATTTCGAATTCCGCCGGACGCGAGTCTGTGACCCGTGGCCGGTCGGGAGTTCCCGCCCCGACGCTTGTTCCCACCTCGACCTCGGAGGATCCAGAAAGAGCTGAAATGCCTGAATACCTGCTCCGCGAGTCCCACCTGCTCGGCCTTCGTTCCAGCCCCAGCGGGCCCTTTGTCTCCGCCTCCCGATACAGCCGTTGCAGTGCGGTTGCCCCCTGCGGGCGATACCAGTTCTGTCCCAGACCACCGGCGGTTCCGCCCTGGATCGGCCGCACAGCCTGCCCCATAAAGACGGCACGCCCACCACCTTGCGTGCCCGGAGGAATCACCGTGTTCACCGGATAACTCGCAACCCGGCTCCCCTCAGTGAGTCCCGCCCCGTCAGCCTCTCTGGGAACGTCGGAAAACGCCAACGCTATGCAGCAGGCAAGTAGCATTACCACCGAATGCCCACGTTCCGGAAATAATTTTACGGCTAGTCGGTCTATCATCTTAAATCCTGACGGAAGGAACCCTTACGGCAAGACAGGGGCCACGCCCGCAAGGGTTGCCTTGGCCTCAGTCTAATTCCCTATAAACCTCAAATCAAGATATCGACGACCTTGCCGCCTTAGTCTAAGACAACCTGCCGCTAATCTGGTTGTTCCGGAGGTTAGGTTGCCGTATGATGACTTGGCATACGACGTAAGCAATCTGGCATTAGGTCGACAAGACGAAATTACGACGCCGTGACCGTTTCGCGGCAGCCCTGAGCCATCAACGATACAATCGCCCTGGGAATCTTTGGGAGCGGCAACACCTGGTCAACGACACCGGCTCTGATGGCCGCGCCAGCCATGCCAAATACATAGCTGGTGGCACGATCCTGTGCCACGGTCCATGCCCCGTGTTCACGCAGCTTCGCGAGACCGGCAACCCCGTCACGACCCGCCCCGGTCAAGAGCACCCCGACCGCCTTGGCACCACATGCGCCGGCGATGGACTCGAACATCAAGTCCGCCGCAGGGCGATGGCCGGACACCCGAGGACCACCCTCCAATACAACGATGAGCTCCTCACCCCGGCGGGCGACCTGCATGTGCAGGCCTCCTGGTGCGATCAGGATCTCGCCGGTCTTGACCGGCTGTCCATCGACCGCTTCCCGCACAACCATCCGGCACGTCGCGGCCAGCCGCTCGGCCAGAACGGTGCTGAAATAAGGCGGCATGTGCTGGGCGACCAGAACAGGCGGGAAATCCGACGGAAACGACGGCAACATTCTCGCCAGCGTCTGGGGGCCGCCGGTGCCGATCCCGATTCCCACCACCCACCGGCCCTTGATTCCGCTCGCAATCAGCTCCTCCGGGACGTCGGCCAAAGGCCCGCGAGACCCCCGCGATTTCGCGGCACGCACTGCGGCGAGAATCTTCTCGCAGAGCAGTTCCCTGAATCTCGGAATGCCATCAACGCCCGTCTTCCTCGGCTTGACGACAAAATCAAAAGCCCCTCGTTCCAGCGCCTCCATGGCCATGCTCGCGCTTTCCCGGTTCAGCGACGCGATGACCACGATCCTCGCAGAGCATCTGGACTGAACCAGATTCAGGATCTCAAGACCCTGCCGGTCAACCATGTCGACATCCACGGTCACCACGTCGGGCTGCAGGTGATCGATCTTCTCGATCACCTCCTCGCAGCCGGAGGCGAAACCAACGACCTCGATGTTACGTTGGCCGGACAGCGCGCTTCGCAGGATCGTTCGAACAAACGTGCTGTCGTCGATGATCAGAAGTCGGATGTTCGAGTGAGCCACCGGCATCCCCCTGCGTTCTCTCCGCTCAAGCGGCTCGGCCGTCGCCACGGCAAGAGGCTACTCCACGAACCGGACGCCGACGTAACGAATAGAACCCTCGACGCCCACATGGCGCACTTCAGCGTCCAGAACGTAAAAGTTGTTGTTAACATTGAACGAGAGCGAAAGAATCTCACCGATAGCAGGCACATAGTCGGTGATCACCCTCGCACCGCCGACCACGATGTCGGCCAACAAGCCGCGTGCGGTCAATCCGAAGCGCGAACAAACCTCGACGGGCACCGAGCCCGATTCAAGCTCATATCGCGTATGTCGCCGCCGGTTGCAGGAACCCGGCCAGTCATTTCCGATCTCCACCAGTCTGAAATGCCGCCGCAGTTCGGCCAGCAGTTCTTCGCCGGTTGCGATGGTCACCATGTGAGCTTCTGCCTCCGTTATTTCGTCGCCAGCAGGTGCGGCTTATCGGACGAGCGATCACCGTCGCGCATGCCGCCCGTTCTGTCTTCGGCTAGCAGGCACCATGAATCGAGATACAAGCGGACGCATTGAGGAATCGCAGCGGCAAACCACTGGAAAGCCGCGCACGAGTTCACAAAGGCATGCTGTCCAGAAAAGCCTGGTTGCTCGGGAATTTTCTCAGGGAATCGAGCAGCATTTCCATCGCCTTGTTCGGCGGCTGATTGCAGATCTGTCGCCGGATCCGGTAGGTCTTCTCCGTAACTTCCTTGCCCAGGAGCAATTCCTCCTTGCGTGTGCCGGACTGATTAAGGTCGATGGCCGGCCAAAGCCGCAAGTTGGCCAAATCACGGCTGAGCATGATCTCCATGTTGCCCGTACCTTTGAACTCATTGAAGATGACCTCGTCCATGCGGCTGCCGGTTTCGATAAGGGCCGAGGCCATGATGGTGAGGGAACCTCCATGCTCGATGTTGCGCGCCGAGCCGAATATCGCCTTGGGCTCGGCAAGGGCTCGGATATCGATGCCCCCGCTCATGGTCCGGCCTGAGGAGCGAATGCCCGCGTTATAGGCCCTGCCCAGGCGGGTCAGCGAATCAAGGAGAATGAAGACGTTCCGGCCGGTCTCGACCATCCGCTTGGCTTTTTCGATCATCAGGCGGGCGATGCGAATGTGGCTGGCGACGTTCTGGTCATTACTGGATGCGACGACCTCGCCCCGAACCGTCCGCCGCATTTCGGTCACTTCTTCCGGACGCTCGTCGATCAAGAGAACCATCATGTAAACTTCGGGATGGTTCGCGGCAAGCCCGGCGGCCATCTGCTGCAAAAGGACCGTCTTGCCGGTCCGGGGAGGGGCGGCAATCAGACCCCGCTGCCCCAGCCCGATGGGCGTCATGAGATCGATAACGCGCATGGAGAGCGAACCGCCGGGCGTCTCGAACCAGAGCCTGCTGGTGGGGTCAATAACGGTCAGCTCGGCGAAATCGGGCAGTTCCCCGTAGGCCTCGGGTTCCAAGCCGTTTACCGATTGGACGGCGGACAGAACCAATCGAGAACGTCCGCCATGCCCGTTCACGACCCCCAGGCCTGTGACCGTCTCGCCGCCGCGGAGATGCCATCGCCTGATGATTGAGTCAGGAACGAATGCATCCGTCGAATGGACGGCGTAGTTGCGCCTGGGAGAGCGCAAGAACCCTCCGCCGTTCTCCTGCAACTCCAATGTGCCATCAACAATCGACTCGGGCATCCGCCTCTCCTGAAACCTGTTGCCTGCTTTTGCTCGTGGACGAGTAGGCCCGTCATGATCGCCCGCCGTCAAGCACCCAGCGGCCCCGGAAAACCGAAGGAGTGTGCCGACGGCTGCTCGTTGGCCAGGAACGAACGGAAAAGCTACCGCACTGCCGCCGCCAGCACATTGATGAATTCCGGTGTCGTGCCACAGCAGCCCCCGATAATGTTGGCCCCGGCCTCAATCACCTCGCGTGCCTTCTGGGCAAACTCCTTAGGGGTCATCCTGTACACCACCCGGCTGCCATCGATTTCGGGCAGCCCGGCATTGGCCTTGACCCAGATCGGCTTGCTGGTCGCGGCTCGCAAGCGGCCGGCTACCTTGATATAGTTATCTATGCCGATTCCACAGTTGCATCCGATGACATCGGCGCCGGCCTCGGTCAGACCCTGTACCGCCTGTTCCGGCGTCACCCCCATGAGCGTGCAGGACTTGTCTCGGCCGGAATCGAAGGTCATGCTGCCCACCACCGGCAATCCGGTGGTCTTGGCTGCTCGAACGGCGGTCATGGCCTCCGTCAAATCGGCCATCGTCTCGACGACCAAGCCGTCCGCCCCGCCGGCCGCGAGGGCCTCGGCCTGTTCCCTGAAGACATCATAGAGCGTCTTCTCGTCGACCTCGCCGATCAACAGCATCTTGCCGCTGGGACCCATTGACCCGAACACCTTGGCCCTGTGGCCGGCAGCCCGCCTGCTGATACAGGCACCCGCCTCATTGAATTCTCTCATCCTGGCCTCGAATCCATGGCTGGCAAGCACGATCCGATTGCCCCCAAAGGTGTTGGTCAGAATGATCTCAGAGCCTGCCGCGACATACGAGGCGGCGACCTTCTCGACCAGCTCCGGCTTGCTGATATTCCATTCCTCGCGGCAGTAGCCAGGCGGGCACCCGAGCTTATCGAGTTCGGTTCCCCAAGCACCATCGGCCAGCGTCACTCTGCCGACGTAATCCTGAACATTCGCAACCATCATCTGCCCTCATTCGCACTGGAGGGTCTGCGGACCACCCTGGTCGTGTCCTGCCTTGGCGCGCCATGCAGCTTGGCCGTGTCAGAATGTGGCCACGCGCCGTAAGCCAGCCATGGATGTCGGGCGTACCCATCCACACCCGCAAGACTCACAGGCGCCTTGAGTCCTGCCCAGAGAGAAATTCACAAGGGCCGCGTCTTCCGGACATCGGCCTGATTGAAAAGGCCGTTCAGATGACTAGAGTAGCCCGAGTCGCCTCCGCGAGCAACCCTGGCGAGCAAACAACGAACGACGGGGGTTTCTGAAAGCTGAAGAGGATTTCAAACCTTGAGAATCATCCGCGAGCCAAAGGTCTATCTTCTCGGCCGGCAGACGATCGACCCAGAGGAACTGAGCCGTTTCCTGGCCGACCACGAGGTGGCCAATTGGACCACCGACACGGATATCGCCGGTCAGAAGCTGTGCGAGATCGCCGGCCGGGTCTGCTACATGAGTTTCGCCAAGCCCCGTCCCGGAGGCAACAAGGCTTATCTGGGACATCTTTTGGAGGTCGGACACGGCAGTGTGCTGGAACACGCCGTGTTCAACCTGCTGATCACTGGCGTCTCACGGAGCTTCACCCACGAACTGATCAGGCATCGGGCCGGTTTCGGTTACTCCCAACTCTCGCAGCGCTACGTGGACGAATCCACGGCGGATTTCGTCGAGCCCGACTGCATCGCCCGGGACCCTGGCCTGCATGCCGTCTGGCTGCGGGCCATCGAAAAAAGTCTGGAGGCTTATCGGGAACTGGTAAACGCCCTGATGAACGCCCCTTGGCAGGTCCAGGATAAGACTCTTCAGCGCAAGATTGCCCGACAGGCGGCCCGGTCGGTCTTGCCAAACGCGACGGAGACCAAGATCTTCGTCACGGCCAACGCCAGAGCCTTGCGCCACTTCATCGAGATGCGATGCAGCGAGTCTGCCGAGGTTGAGATTCGGAAGGTGGCGGCGGAGGTTCTGCGGGTTCTTCAGAAAGAGGCCCCAAACCTGTTCGGCGACTACGAGCTGCACCCGCTTCCGGACGGCACTTTCGAGGCTCGCACTCGTCATCGCAAAGTGTAGCAAAGAATCAGGACCCTTCACGCCCGAGACGGCTGGGCCTCGCAGACCCAGCGCCGCGCCCTGGGTAGCGTCGCGACCTTTCAGTTGTTGATAGCAGGAATACGTTCCGAACAAAAAAGCACGGCCCGCGTGCGTTGTCTCGCACATGGGCCGCGCTGCGTCCCTTCCGCCTCTCATTGCCGCATTCTGCGGCCGTCATTGTTTGCGCATTTCACGGCCGATTGAACAACCCAATCACTGTGAAATGCCACAAGGCTTCCTTCCCCTCCCCTCCTCCTCATCCTCCAATGCGCTTCATTCCCTGCCGGCTTCTCTTTCCCCGCTGGCGCTCCGAGGCCCCTCCGGCGCCTCGTGCGTCAAATAACCATCGCTCAGCGCGAACTCCACACTTGGCGCCGATTGTTCACACCGACCAGCCAGCCGACCGCGATCATCAGACTCGACATAGCGCAGGCTGATTAGACCAAACCTCGCTGTTGTACATGCACGAGAACGTGCGAATAAGAATCGCGAGACCAGACAGAAGAACCGGTCGTCGCATCTGAATCCTCAGCATCCGCCACGACAGAACATCACAGCGGAATGGCGTCTCCTCTACCCATATTCTAACAGCAAGCGGTGTGCCAGTGGAAGTGGGTAGTTTTGCCGATGCCACTAAGGCTTTCCCAAGCTTCGCTTCTATCGTGGATTACACCAAAGAAATCTTTGTTCAAAGGCACATTTGATCAATTGCCGCCATCCGGGCCAACGCCACGATGATGTCGGCGAGCAACAGCGATAACCTATGCCAATACAATGAAAGCAGACCTAATATTGTGTCCTATAAAGAGATATCACCAATGAAAAGCATGTGGCACCCGCGCGCGACCAAGATGCTTTGCGTCAACACTCGACTGGCATGCGGCAGTCTGCGCTTGCGGTCCTGAGGTCCGATAACAGCGAGTTTGGGCCGTCAGCGTCACGAATGGCAAGCCTTTTCAGCACCGGATGCATAACAGAACGGGATTGCTTTCTGGCTCAATCAGCATAGAGGGGAGGCGCTCTAGCCGCTGGGCAGATGATCGTGGTCAGTAATCCACCAGACCAATGAGCTTCCCCAGCACCTTCACGGTTGTGGAGAAGCTCGGCCAAGACGGCCTCTCGCCGTTTTGCCGTAGGAGCAATAGGGTCGTGTCATCATCGAGTCGTACCGGGCTTGCCCACTTGCGGACGCCGGCAACTATCTCGTGGTTCAAGCCCTCCGGACGGCTGCCGTCAAGTCTCTCAAGAATACCGAGCAGCTCATCGAGACCGAGTCTTGCCCCCGCGGGATTTGCCGCTTCGATCAACGAATCAGTATAGAGAAGCACGAGATCGTCTTCTGACAACGAGACGGCGAATTGTTGATAATCCGTCGGTTCGATCACGCCCAGCGGAAGGTTGCGAACCCGACTCACTTGCTCGGGCATGGTGGGCACGAGGGGCCTCCAGCGGCGGTCACGGCTCCGGTACCACAACGGAGGCGGATGGCCGGCGTTGCAGAGAATGAGGTGACCCGTAGGAGCGAAGTAGGTGGCGAGAACGGCGGTGGCGAAGCTCCCATCGTTGGCGACCAGACCGAATTCGCGGTTCAGGTCTCGCGCAAACTTTGTCTGATCGAGTCGGTTAATGTGCTTCTTCATCAGATTACGCAGGACAACCGCCAAGTCGGCAGCGGCGTTGCCATGGCCGGCCACATCAGCCACGATGAACCGAGCGATCCGCCCGCTGCCACACATCGAGACATAGTGGATATCCCCGCCCTGCTGCCCCTCGGCATGCGGAAGACTCAGAACCCATGCGTCGATGCCAAACACCGAGACGGTGTCCTCAACGGCCCTGTTGCCGCCCCAGATCTCCATACACTGGAGCCGGTGGCGGTCGTGAGTTCCCTTGGGCGTGGCGATCATCGGGCTAATGCTCCGGTATGCACGTGCAACCCAACCCCAGGATTGTAGCACCCGGCCCCCATCCAAGCACACGGGGCATCGGCCTTGGCTCTTCACTGAAGAACCGGGAACACGTGCAGTAGCGGGAGCCTGCACGCACCCTGAGGAGTCCGCCAGCCGACCCACCCCTCGCTTTGGCAAAGTGGGCAATCTTGCCGGCATCGGTGACCGCGATCGACCCGGTGTACCCGCCGGGACGCTAGCCCCGCGCTTCGACGGTCGGCCAGCAGGTTGCTAGAATGTTCCCGTTTGGCAAAGGGCGTGAGAACCAGTAAGGAGCTGAGCAATGGCCAGGATTCAGATCGGCATCAACATGGAGTTCGTCCGCCATCACGACATGTCTTTCGTCGCGGGTGTGGAGAAGGCGGCCGAGATCGGCTACGAGTTCATCGAGCCCATGGTGCATTGGGGACGGGAACTGATGAGCGAGGCCGGCTACTTCCATACGGTCTCAATGTTCGAGGATCCCCTCGACATTCGGGCAATTTGCGAGAAGTATAAGGTTCGCTGTTCAGGTCTCAGCGCCCACTCGCCGTTGTGCAAGCCCGATATCAGCGTCAACTATCTGCGATCCGCGATCCGTTTTGCCGCCGAGCTTGCGGCCCCGATCGTCAACACGGACGAAGGACCCAAACCTGATTTCACCGACGAAGCCACCGACCACGTTCTTATGACCTATACGCTGACGCTAGCGACTCGCGCCGCCGAAAAGCGCGGCATCTTGATCGGCCTGGAGCAGCACCAGCAGTACAGCAAGACTCCCGCGGGGCTCGACAGAATATACGGCCTGGTCAAGTCCAAGTCGCTGGGCATCAACTTCGACACGGGCAACGCGTACCTGGCCGGTGCCGACCCGTACGAGTGGCTCGAACGCTGCCGAGACCGCGTCATCCATATGCACGCCAAGGACATCAGCCTCAAGCAGAGCCAGGACGAACGAGGCAAGGTTACCGGTACGCCGGTTGGATGCGCTTGCGGTGAAGGGGTCATCGACTGGAAACGTGTCATCGACATCCTCAAGCCCGTCCAGCGGACGATCTGCTTCAGCGTGGAATGCGGCACGATCGACCAGGCGGCGGCCAGTCTCGACCACCTCAAATCACTGATTTGAGCCGCGGGTGAGGCCATACCGCACGTCGCACCGTCCGGGGGGACATAACGGGCACGTCCGGCACAGGCAACATGAGATCGACACCCTCATTGACCGACCGCGTCATGTACGTGATCGCCAGGCATCATGCCGAGGCGGTTTACAGGCGGTTCATGGCTGCGACTCGCAAAGCGACGGAAGTCCAGAAGCAAGTCCTCGCGGCGCATGTTCGCCGCAATGCCGACAGCGACTTCGGGCGCGACCATCTCTTCGATCGGATCGGATCAGTGGACGCGTTCCGAAGGCAGGTTCCGATTCTGCGTTATGAGGATCATCGACCCTACATCGAACGAGTCTGCAATGGACGCCTCCAAGCCATGTTCGGGGGGCGGCAACGCGTCAGAATGTTCGCCCTGACCAGCGGAACGACCGACCGCCCCAAATACATACCGGTCACAGATGAATTCTTGAGGACGTTCCGTCGCGGCTGGAACGTCTTCGGCATCAAGGCCCTTCTGGACCATCCCCAGGCGTTTCTGCGCGGAATCGTGCAAGTAACGTCCAGAATGGATGAATCAAGGACCCCTGCGGGTATTCCCTGCGGGGCGATTACGGGCTTGATGGCCGCAACCCAGAAACGTTTGGTCCGCAAGTACTACGTTGCACCCCAGTGCACCGCCCAGATCACCGAGCCTGTCGCGAAGTATTACGCGATCATGAGGCTCGCGATCGCTCAGGACGTCGCCTTCATGATCACCGCGAATCCGGCCACCCAACTGAAGCTTGCCCGCACTGCCGACGAGCATCGGGAAAGGTTGATCCGCGACGTCCATGACGGGACGCTGTCTTTCGAGTTATTTGTTCCTGCCCAGGTTTTCGCAAGCCTGAAAGACCGGCTGCGACCTGATCATGAGAGAGCGCGGGAGCTCGAGGGCATTGTTGAACGATATGGGGCCCTTTTGCCCAAGCACTACTGGAATCTGGCCTTCATTGCCAATTGGACCGGCGGCACCATGGGCCTGTATCTCCAGGACTTTCCGAAATACTTTGGGGACGTGCCGGTACGAGACATCGGTTTGCTGGCCAGCGAGGGGCGAATCTCCATCCCGATGGAGGACTACACGCCGGCGGGTATCCTCGACACCCAGAGCCACTTCTTCGAGTTCGTGCCGCCGGATCGAATCGAAGAAACCAACCCGAAGACTTTTCTGTGTCACGAACTCGACGTCGGTCAGGAGTACTTCGTGTTGATGACCACCGCGTCGGGGTTGTATCGCTACCACATCGGCGATCTGGTCCGAGTAGTCGGATATGAGGGGCAGGCACCGTTGATCGAATTCCTGAGCAAGGGAGCCCACATCTGCTCGCTGGCCGGCGAGAAACTCACCGAGCATCAGGTTATGCAGGCGGTGAGTCAGGCGGCCGGTCGGACGGGGATCGGCGTGACCGGTTTCGTGCTGGCCCCGCGCTGGGGTGACCCGCCGTATTACATGCTGCATATCGAGACACGGGGCGCTGGTGACGAGGTTCTCGAAGAACTGACAGCAGAGGTAGACGTCCGGCTGTCAACGCTGAACATCGAATATGCTGAACGACGCCGGAGTCTGCGACTCGGCGCCATCCGTGGGAACGCCCTGCCCGATGGCTTTCTTGCACGACTGGATCACGAGCAGGCCGAGAGCCGCCGCCGCGGCAATGAGCAGTTCAAACACCGTTACCTTTACTCGCGCCCGGGCGAGGATGCGGCGTTTCCATCGCGGCAGGCCCTGGGTTCGACGGGGCGCCCAACCGAATGAACGTCCGATGCAACTCCACAAACGTGCAAGCAGTGCGCAGAAAACGGACCCCGGGCGTCATCAGACCCGGGGTCCGAATGAGAGAGCCTGTCGAGTGGCCGGCTGCTGTCAGCGCCTGCGGACCAAGAACAAGCCGAGGCTCAGGAGAACCAGAGCCGTCGGCTCAGGGGTCAGGGTGATGTCATCGAAGCGAACGTCGACATCCCAGGTTCGGGTATCGTGAACCGCACCGCTGCTGATGTCCGGCGCCGCGACCTTCAAGAGAATAGTCATGGGCCCGCCGTCGCCAACCGCACTCACCGAAAACTGCACCCATGCATTGGGGTTCGGAGCACCGCCGGCCATATTGTCAATCAGATTCGTGACTTGCGTATAGGTGACGTCCAAGTCGTTGGCATCAGCCAAGCCGTTCTTCAAGCCGATCTGGATATCCGGGAACTGCGCCGGCATCGGGGGAGTGCCGTGATCGACGATCCGAGGATGCATTCCGTCCCACGCTGTACCGTGCTGGATGTATACTGTATTGACCCACCCGGTCAACTCGTACGTCGTGCCTGCGACACTGTTGAAGCTGATATACTTGAGTTGAGTGCACGTGCTTGGCGGGTCGGTTTCACCTTTATTCGGGTCGGCGCCATTCCAGAAAGCGTTGTGTTGAACGACCAGCGTGCCCGGATCGCCAGAGTGGCTCCCCGGATCGGGCTGGCCTTTGGACTTCCTGCCATCCGGCCAGTCGGTAAGGATCTGTCCTGTTGAGCCGAAGTACTCTTTGTGATCGTTGTTGCCGGGCCGGCTATCATAGCCCTTAAACAAGTCCACCTGCCACCCATCATAGGCCGATGCGCCGCCGACGCCCCAGTCTGCGCCGCCGTTGACGCCGCTGGTGAAAGTCTCTGTCCCACCGACAACCACTGCGGCCGACGCCCCGGCAGCCATGACCCCAAACACAAACAGTGCAACCAGGTATCTCATCGCTGTTCCTCCTCGCGGCATTCCGGCAAACGGGTTGAATGGGTCCGGCGCGCCCACGCAGCTCGCCGGCATACGCAAGTCCCGTCCGGAATTGGACCGCCTTCCTGAGAACCTCCCCTATCGAAATGCGACTCACGCGAATCGCACTGTACGCGTGTTTCTCACCTGAGCGCCGATCGCATCCCGCCACGGGTTCAAGCCAAGACCCAACTCGCAGCTCTTGAGCCTGTCGATTCAGTAGGTGAAACAATGCAATGCACGACAAACGGCCCTAACAACGAAAACCCTTGGAGGTGACGACCCTAAAGTACTCCGCAGATGCTCGAAGAAGTGTCTCTCTCCCGAGCATCTGTTGACGCGCTTTAGCGACAGCAAGGCGGGGCCGGATATACACCCCCGCCAAATCAGCATGAACCCATCATAGAGGAACTCTGGAAAGCGTGTCAACAAGAATCTTTGATTCGGGCTATCTTCCGGCATTGTGGAACCCTCCCTCGCTGAGCTCCAGGCGACCTATCCTGCGTTGGTCTGGATGCTCGGGCGGAGGCCTATCTGCCGCCACAACCTAAACTTGCGCTCTGGAAACGAGAGAATTGCCGTGACCGGTCATTCCCCGATGCGTCAAGCTGGGGAATCTGCCGGCTGCCGGCGTCGTTAAGTCGCTGTGACCACTGCTCTGAGACAAGCTCGCTCCCGCAGGCCTCAGGGAGACTCTAAAACGGTAATCTGGGCATACCGAGATTACCGTAGGGGAATAACCACTTCAGGACACTTCTTGTGGTCCGTAGCCGCAACGAAACGCTGTCCTTTGCCGTTGACCGCTTTGTCGTCTGGCCCCGCCCGCCTGCTCGGCCGTGGAGGCCAGCTTCGCTGCGGCGAGGCTCCCGTCCAAGGAGAGCCGCCCCAAGCGTCATGCCCTGGTTCTCTCAGCCGCAACCGTGTTGACGCTCAAGTGATGCCCATATTACAACAGCAACCACACTCGCCGGTCGAAAAGCTTGAGTCGGCTCATCAAACGAGGGTACACAGAACATGCGCATAGGCAGAGATATCAGTCGTCGTCAGCTCCTGCGAATCAGCGGACAAGGAATCGTCTTCGCAGGCCTGGGCCCCCTGCTTCGTACCCGCCCCTGCCATGGTGATATCTCGCTCAACGAGAAGGTGACTATCGCGATCATCGGATGCGGCGGCATGGGAACGCGGCACATCGAGGCCCTCTCGGTTAACCCGCAATGCACGATTGCCGCGGTGTGCGATTGCTTCAAGCCGCGATACGAAAACGCCATCGGCGTCGTCGATAAGCTGTCGGGCAAGAAGCCTGACGGTTATCAGGATTTCCGACGGGTGCTGGATCGCAAGGACATCGACGCCATCTGGGCGCCAACACCCGACCACTGGCACCCCCTGATGACCATCCTGGGCTGCCAAGCCGGCAAGGATGTGTACGTCGAGAAGCCTGTGTGCCCCACCGTTGCCGAGGGGCGGGCCATGGTTCAGGCCGCGCGCCGCTATGGCCGGGTAGTGCAAGTCGGTACACAACAACGGTCAATGACCATCTTCCAGGACGCCATGAAACTCATCCACAGCGGGCGGCTGGGGCAGATCACTTCGGCCACTTGCTGGGTCGGCGTCAACGGCTGGCAGGTTGGTGAGACCCCCAGACCGGTGCCAGAAGGACTGGACTGGGACATGTGGCTCGGACCGGCCCCCAAGGTTCCTTACTCCCCAGAGCGGCACTACGGATTCATGGGTTGGCACGACTACTGCCGAGGCGGCCAGCTCACCAACTGGGGCGTTCATCTGATGGACATCGTGCATTGGGGCATTGGCGAGGACCGCCCCTTGAGTGTTCAGGCCCTCGGAGGCAGCTATCGGGGCGGCGCCGGGGCGGACAACTATGAGAACATTGAGGCTTTGTTCGAGTACAAGGGCTGTACCGTAACCTGGGAACAGCGCCACTCAAACCAGTACAACGGACACGACTACGGCATCAAGTTCCAGGGAACCAAAGGTTCGCTGACCATCGACCGGAACACGTTCGAGGTCTGGCCGGGACGACTGGGTATACCACAGTATGTCGGCGAACCCGAGCGGAGTTGGGCTCACCCGCCGCATCACAACAACTTTTTTGACTGCATCCGAAGCCGCAAGCTGCCGGCCGCGGACATCGAACAGGGCTTCCGTTCCACGATACCCGTGCTGCTTGCGGGCATCGCGTTGAAGGTGGGCCGCAAGCTTCTGTGGGACGGCGAGAACGAGCGGTTCATCCGCGACGCGGAGGCCGACCGTCATCTGTCACGAGCTTACCGGGCTCCGTGGCACCTGTAGAATCCGGGGATCGGAACCAGAACAGGAGCATACCTGTGATCAATAGACTCTCTCGACTCACGTGTGTCGCCGCGATTTCGACGGTTACGCTGGCGGGCGGTTGCAGCGGCGTGGCCGGGCCATCCGGCGTGGTCGTTCCGCAAAAAAGCTCGGTCGAGCAGGCCTTTGCAGCCCTGCCCGCCATGGCTTCCCAGAGCGATGCTCTGATCGCCCAATTGGCAGGCGATGATGAGAAGGCTCGTTCCGAAGCCCGACAATTGCTGCCCCGCGAAGGCATCGAAGTGGTACCCAAGCTGGTGCCGCTGGTCGGGCATGAGAAGGCCGCGGTCTGGAGCGCAGCTTTCAACGTGCTGGCCGACTTCGCCAACCAGGTGAGTATTCCGGGTCGCGAGGCCGACCGAGTCAGAGTGGCTGCTTGCATCATGACCCTCGTGGCCCCCGATCGGCCGGAGGAGGTAAAGATCCGAGGACTCAGACTCCTGCCTCTGGTCGTTCCTGAAGGGTTTGATGTCGGCCCCATGGCCGCTCTCCTATACGACGCGAGTCTTCAGGAAAAGGCACGCGCGGCATTCGAGGAGATGGGCACGCCCGAGGCGAGCACCGCCCTCCGAGACTACCTTCCCAAGGCGAAACCGGATTTCCAGATGGCGATCCTCAACTCGTTCGCCCGCCTGCAGCGCATGGCCAACGTGCAGGCGGCCCTGGCCATGACAAAGAGCGAGAACGCGGCCGTGCGGGCCGCCGCTCTGCGAGCCATTGCATGGACCGGTGATCCCAGTTTACTGAACGTCGCCAGGGCGGTTGTGGCTGTTGCTGACGCCTCGACACATGCGGAGGCTATGGACGGAATGCTGCGGCTTGTTGGAGCCATTGCCGACAGAGGAGGGAACTGGCAGCTGGCGGTGAACACATACCTTGACATTCTCAAGACCGGCCAGGGAATGGATCGCGACGGCGCTATAGCCGGATTGGGACAGATCGGCGACGGCACTTGCGTCAGGCCGATTCTCGATGCCATTCAGGACGCGGAGCCACATACCTGGCGTGCCGGCATCGGGGCCCTGACCTCGATGCAGGGTGTAGACGTCACCAGAGCAATCGTTGAGTCCTATCCGCGCGTTCCTCGCAACACTCAGCTAGCTCTGGTTTCCGTGCTGGGGGACAAGAGACACGCGCCGGCCGCACCGATTCTCACGCAGGCAGCACAGTCGGAGGATCCGGCGTTTCGCATGGCGGGGCTCAAGGCCTTGGCGGCAGCGGGGTTACCCGAGGGCATTGATCTGCTGACGACGGCCGTCCGGGCCGGCAGTGACGAGGAGAAAGCGGTCGCCCGGCAGGGTCTGCTCGCAGTGGCGGATTCGCTGAGGGCCGCCGGCAGGAAGAACGAGGCCGGGACGGCCTATCTGGCATCTTTCGACAACGCGGCTGCGACCGACCACGATACCCGTCAGCGGGCGATTGAAGGCATTGCCGCCTGTCCGATCGCAGATGCCGCCGAAGCGGTAAAGGCCGCCGCGACGGACAAAGACCTGCGACCGTCCGCGATGAGTGCGCTGCTGAGCGTCGGCTCGGCTTTGACAGCCGCCGGCAAGAAGGACGCGGCTCTTGAGCTCTATCAGACGTTGACGCAGATGAGTCCGCCACTCGAAATCATGCGCGAGGTCGCCAAGGGAATGGCCGCAGCCGGCGCGAAGGTCGATCTGCAAGGTCTGCTGGGCACGATTACGAACTGGTGGGTGGTTGGGCCGTTTGAGTTGGGCGAGGAGAACAAAGGTTGGAATATGAGGTACGTCGACGAGCCAAACGTCAACTTGTCCGGCCGCTACATGTCCGGCAAGCGACGGGTTCAGTGGAAGGCGGTGGTATCCGAGGATCCCAACGGAAAAATCGATCTGAGAAAAACGGTCGCCGACGGCGAGCAGTGCATCGCCTACGCATATACGGAGATCACGGTCGAAAAGCCGACGGACGCCGTTCTGTTGGTGGGCGTCGATGACAGCGAGAAGATTTGGGTTAACGACGAGCAGGTGTTTGAATTGTGGCAAGCACGGGCGATGGTCGTCGATAATGACCGGGTACCGGTCAAACTCAAGGCCGGGACCAACAGGATTCTGATGAAGATCTGGCAGAACACCATGGGCTGGGAGTTCTGCATGCGAATCACCAGACCGGACGGTTCGCCGGTTTCGTTTGCCCAGAAGACCGAGTGAGGAAGCAACATGCTGATTCATCTGCTGGCCATCGGCGCGGCAATGGCCGTTGCTCAGGCAACCGAACCACCGCTGCGTTTTGAGCGGCTGCGCATCGGTGACGTAACCTTTGAGGCTGCGGCCGCGTTCGACGTGAATAACGACGGTCGCCTCGATATTGTCTCCGGCGGGTGCTGGTTCGAGGGGCCGGAATTCTCGCGAAAACATAAGATCGCCGACGTCATGCGGGTGGAGGACTATTACGACGATTTCTCCTGCTATCCGATGGACGTTAACGGGGACGGTTATCAGGACATCATCACCGGCGGCTGGTGGGGTGGGACACTCCGCTGGCGGGAAAACCCCAGGGGCCGGCCGATCGAGTGGGTCAGCCACGACATCGACAAGTGCGGCAACATCGAGACCACGCGGTTCTGGGACGTGGACGGTGACGGGC
>ERZ795050.791-NODE-791-length-46511-cov-85.496814_pt1 | contig 46511 bp, 33 predicted proteins | sample MGYA00375134_ERZ795050 | MGnify/ENA primary metagenome ERZ795050 (study PRJEB30179, sample SAMN05720221) | activated sludge metagenome | isolation source: Anaerobic digester | place: Japan | collected 2015-05-26 ... | reverse complement strand
CCAGGACTTGACTTTGATTAATGTTCCTCCTACCGGCTGCTCCAATCTTTCCAGCGTCGAATCATATTCCTGGATGTAAACTTCTCTCTTTGATTGGCCGCCATCTGTTTTAGTTTTTTCACCTAATGTTACTGCCGAACGGGTTTTGGAAAACAGGGTTAAACTCTCGACATTGCCAGTTGCAGTTTTAAAAGCTGTCCCGCCCATGATACTGCCACCCACCTTTTGAACAAACCGGCCATAAAGTTGTCCCAACCCAGCCAGGTTTTCACAAGGGTTAACACTTTCTATGCTGCCCGCAAAGGTATTGAAATAAACTATATAATTTGCTACCTGGGGATCAGCCCACACTTTTTCTCCTGGACTTAAGTCACCGACGTCCTTTTGAGTTGGTAAATTGAGTGTGGTCGCATTACCCATGAACCATTCCACCCTATCAGCTTGAGCAGCTTTATTATTATCCTGAAGAGCAATAAAAGAATAAGTCGCATTGCTGGGAGCCCGATCGTCTCCACCGGTTCCAAAATAAAGGCAGGGGACCGCTCCGGGACTGGAATAGTTCATCCAGATAGCCGGCTTGCTCAGTATTGGATAATGGTTGGAATCTTCATAAATTATTTCTGCTGTCCAGCTATTTTTATTTTTCCATTCGGGGCTGACATCAATTTTCCAGATTCTGCCATCTAAATCCCCGACATAGACCCGGTCAGCATAGCCATTTTTGTTCATATCAACAATTGAAGGTGAGCCTGGAATGGTATTCTGGATGTCCGGATAACTGGCCGAGGTGTTAACATTGGGGGCGGTAAAAGACCAGAAAGATTGTCCTGTTTCTATGTCTATAGCATAGAAATTATTACCAACGACCCTATCTGCGTCATTATCATAGCCGGAACCAACGAAAGCTACCCAGGTATCTTTATTTTGCTTTTTTACCCTACCGATAGCCGGTACAGACCAGGTTTCCCCCAGTCCCTGATCAGTAAATTCCCATAAGGGCTGAGGACTGGTAACATCGGTGATATCAAGAGCAAAATAATAATTTAACCCTCCACCGATGCTACTGCCTTTACCCGGTCCCTGACCACAGATCAGAATGGTATGCCAGTCTCCGCCAAAGTAAACGTCAGCTGAAGTCGGCGATCCGTCAACATAAACATCTCTATTGAAATATCTCTGTCCTGTTGTTGGGTCAACAAGTCGCATGTTTTTCAATTTGGGAAGCAAATTATAAGGAACATATGCCCAGAGTTCCTGACCGGTAGCCACATCGAAGCAATGGAGCAGGCCGTCATTGGCTCCGACCACAATAACTTTTGGCCTTTCTTCATGGGTTTTTTTGAAACCAGCATAATCAGAGCCCATTACATTAGGGTCCCCGTCAGGCGGGGCAACCAGAATGGGATTCGAATGATTTATATCACCCAGTTTCCAGTACCGCCCTCCAGCCCTTATAAAATCTATCAACCCCTCGTTATCATTATTCTGGTCGTTAAGAATTGGTCCAAGAATCGCGACATTGGTGGTTGAAAACTCAATTCTCTGCAGACCAGAACCAGCAGGAACAGCCGTATAGATATTGCGGCTACCAGCAGAACGAGAATTCAATAATTCAGCCGCATCCCACAAAATGTTAGCCCCCTCAGCTACTATTTGCCTACCTGTAGTCGAAGATAAGTCCGATGTACTGATGGTCCTTAAAACAGTTGTAGAATTGTTCAAGGCCGTCATCCCGGTTACATCATAAGCCCTTAAATGACCTTCCCAGCCAGGAAAGATAAATGAAGCAGCAATAATAAGCTTTTTCTCATCATTTTCAGTACCAATTTTAACCTGAGCAGAGACAGCAGAAGTTCTTGAATATTCTCTTCTATCTACATAGGTATATTTGATCTCGATTCGATCAATTCTTGGTGTGTCGTTGGAAGTTCCATGATATTCGTCGCTTTCTTTAGGATAATCATCAGTTGCTTCCAGCACTGCTTTCCACCTTAAATCAGTCCCGAAAGAAGTGAAGGTATGTTCGGGCAGATTAGTATAATTACGAATTTGACTGCCTGAGAACTGGGCGTAAAGCTCCCAGCTTGCCCCTCCATTATTGGAGACATAGTAAGTGACGGCCAGCCCGGACGAATTGCCAATGACTGATTGACTTAATCCTGCAAATTGAACTTTCGTGATAGAATATCGCGTTCGATCCAGAAGTCCGGAAGTAATATCTGTAGACTGGCCGATCCCTATCAGATTATATCTATCACTTAAGACATTATCAAAACAATAGTAAAAGGCTGAATGGTTCCCATCGGCCATCATAAAGTCTGGATCGCCATCTCCGTCATAATCTAAAGGAAGGCCAAAATCGAAGTCAAAAGCACCGCATTGTCCCTGAGAAATGAGCTGAGGACCGTTATATAAGAGTTTAGAAGTAAATTCTCCGTGACCATCATTTCTAAAATAAAAAACCTTTCCGCCCATTCTTGTCCCAGTGCTGTAATCGATGCGCTGACTACCGCAACGGAACGAGCCTGAAGACCCCGTCTGATATTGAGGAGGCCAGACTTCCTGAGGATTCCAGTTGTCTGTGCCCACGACGAAATCCAAGGATCCATCCCCATCATAATCTGCAACAGCAATGGCCGTGGCTGCTCCGTCATAGAGATTATCATTTAAATCATGCGAGCCATTGATATCCCCTAGTTGTTTGTATAAAGTAAAATTTCCGTTGCCATCGTTTTTATAATACTTAAGGCCTCTCCAATTCACTGATCCGACGACAAGATCCGCATCTCCGTCTTTATCAAAGTCGCCAAGTCCGATAGCCGAAACACCACGTTCATTCCATCTATTACCTGACTCGCCACTTCTGGTATTTACTTTAACTTCTACTGCAAATTTAGTGGTATTAGACAACGGTTTCGTTCCATCATTTCTCAAAAGAATCACCTGACCGAAGCCATTGCCATATAAAATATCAAGATCGCCATCCTTATCAATGTCAATGGTCACGGTATTATTAGAAGCCCAGCCAAGCTCTAAATCACCCCCTAACCTGGATGTGTAGTCGTATCGGTCAAACTGCGGTACTTCACCACTAAATGTATGCCTATGACGGTAAAATGAGACTTCTTGGATAGAGCTAACGCGATCACTGGCGCTGCCTGCTGAGCGAACATACATAAAATCAGGCCAACCATCGCCATCAAAATCTCCGGCCAGCAGAGATACTAACTTAGTTTTGGAGCTATCATTTCTAATATAAGGCGATTTCTGAGTAAAAGTTCCGCCTCCCATGTTCTTGACAAAAGCAATTCTACGGCTATAGACGTCACTTGTTCCGATCATATCCATCAATCCATCACGATCGAAATCGGCATAGGCCACAATACTTATCCAGGTGGGAAAATTCGCTGGGACAGGAAAATTCTGTAAGATTCCCGCCTTTCTTAAGGTAATATAGCCTTCGCCCCAGTGAAGAACAGACGAATTCTCTTCGTCTTTAAATTGGACATTATCAAAATTTTCAACAAAAGTTATCGTATATTCCCGGCATTCTTGCTGAGCCTGAAATTCCACGGCTAAAACTAAGAGCAGGATCAGTGGAATAACTATCAAAAATATTTTTATATTCTTATGCACCAACCTACCTCCCTTTTTCGTTAATTATCCTTTTATCATAAAATTTTGATTTTGATACTGCCTGTGGCTGTCTGCCTGCAATGCCCATTTTTTCCTCTGGCCCGCCATTTTGTCACTTTGCCTTTTTATTATTAATTCATAAGCTAAAGCTTTTTGTCTCTCTTATGGTGTCATGCCAATCTCAATTTCTATTTCGATACGGCTGGTAGCCAGTATTTTATCACTTGCATTGGGACCTGATCTAACGACACCAATGCAGACCATAAGAGCGCTGAGTGGATCGGAAGCAGACCCACTGCCCGCCCCTTTATCAATGAGAAAGACTGTAAAGCGATGATTGCTTTGGACTGCTCCTGTCTGACCATAGACATAAGGTTCTTCAAAAAAGACAAAACTTTGAATAGGAACATCATCGGGTTGCCCATCGTGGTCATTATCTATGAGACTCAGTATTTGCTCATCGGTCATAGACCGGAAATAACCAGGATTGGGAGTATTTGGATCATTGCCGATGAAAGGGACATCTATTCCCCCGGTCGTGAGCCCTTTGAGGTACAAATCGCCGAAATCTGACCACCCCTCCTCACTGAGGCGTATCCTGCCCGCCTCAAAGCCAGCTTCGGCCACATTGAAGGCTTCCTCCTGGTAGCGCATGCTGGCTGAGACCTTTGGGCCAGAAGTGGTTATCGCCAGCACAGCTACTCCCACTGTCAGCATAAAGGCCAGAACAAGAATAACTACCATCATGCCTGAGCCAGGTGGGCTATATAGCCGCCCAATGGCAAGAAAATTCCTCCAGGTCTTGCCGCTTGCGTCTTTTTTCCTAGCCTTTTTCTCACTCATCTTTGCCCCGTATTATATAGATTTAGATTTAAATTTCTGACATTAGCAGTAGTCTCCAGGACAAACCGCCGGTGGTAATCATCGGTGGTGCTGCCGGAAGAGTCAGAAATATTAGGCCGGCGGTAATTATGGATGTTAGCTGGCACTTTACCAGAGACAGAGGCGAATCTATTGGGGGTGCGGCCAACGATGATCACTCTTATTTGACGGATACGGGTAATTTGATCAATTGTCCAAACAGGGGACCAGGGCTGAAAGCCATCAAGCTGGCCGTTATCATCCAGATCGCCATTATATTCAAACTGCAGGTTTTCAATATTCTGAGCTAAAGGCAAATGGACCCCATTATCAGTGATGTATAACACTCCGGGCTCACCGATATATCCGTTTTGGCCTGGAGTAAGATCATGACCATTTAAGACAGCGTGACCAGAAGTGTCCAGCCAGAATTCCTTTACATTAACAAACATGATCAGTCCATTATCGAAATCATCCGGGTCACAGATAGTCTCGGCCGTTAACCCTCCGGGAGGATTAAGCCCGGAGGAAGGACCTGGTGAAGTATTAATCTTTTCATTAGTGCCGCCTGTGCTCCAGGTCACATGGGTTATCATTCTAATCACTCCCTCCCGGCACGCCGAAGCAGTATTTGGTAAGATTAGAGCCATTTTGTTTTCATAAAAAGTTTCTTTATAGGGATATAATTCAAAGCTTCCATCATAAACAGCTACGTCGGCTGCACCACCACCGTGACCGCCTTGATAGCTTAGAATCTTCAAGCTGAGGGGTTCGTCAATGTTCCCCATGATTTCCAAACGATCTGGCCTAACCTCTGTTCCCATGTCCTCGTTATTAAATCCTTCGAAAGCATACATACCAAATTCCGGTGGTAGCCCCGCGCCTGCCATGCGCAGGTTCCGGGTGATAAGGTACATAGCTGAGCGGACATCATGCTGAAGCTCGGCATACTGCTCCTGGTCAACTGAAATCTGGTTGCTGCGGGAATAAAGAGCCAGAGCTCCGACAATCACCACCAGCATGATGGCTGAAGAGACAATGAGTTCAATCAGGGTAAAACCTGCTTGGTTTTTCCTTTTTTTGGAGTCTAAAAGTAAAAACTTAAAATCTCTTTGTTTATTTAATTTCGCCTTTTCTTTTTGCCTTCTTTCTCTCATGTTTCACCTGCCATTCTGGCCTCAATTAAACTTAGCTAACGGGAGATAATAGTATGGATATAAGCACGGGCTTTATATTTTTCTGGATTAGTTATTAGGCTATTAGCAGCCGTATCCTGATAAGCCGGGGGGAAAACCATAACCAGGACATCAAAGCTGCCTATGAGTGATGTTGGCTCTTCAATTTGCGTAATTCTCCTGAAATCTATGGTTCCATCGGCATTAATATCTATCTTTTCATCATTACTTTCCCCGATGGTGGTATCAGGAAATTTTTTTAGCTCCTCCGAAGTCAATGTCCTTAGATAATCTATTTGCTGCTGAGCCAAAAAGATAGCATTACTGATTTCATGCGACCTGACATTCTGCATGATGCTGATGGTAAAAAGTTGAGCCAGGCTGACAAAAACCACTGTGACCAAGGCCAGGCTGATAATTGTCTCTATCAGGGTAAAGCCACTTGGGTTTTTATTATTCTTTCCTTTGATGATTTTAAGAGTTTTTTTTAACCGGGTGTTTTTAACCGGCGTCCAGGTTGTAATTGCTCGCCTCCTCATGACGAAAGCTCCTTTTTGACCTCTTACCCTCTGGCTTTTTTGTAGCCAATAGAACCGCCAGCATAGATGGTAATTATTCTTTGATTATCTTGAGCCAGGTTTCTGAGCTTATTACTCTGGAGAACAACTTGAAAAGTTTCCGGATCAGAAAAATCATAATTGGCCACCAATCCTAAGGGAGAAAAAATGATTTGCCGGTTGGCCTCTGGCAAGTCAATTCGCGGATTAAATTTAGCCGGAAGGGTTTTTTTGATGAACTTGGGTACAGGCTTCCAGGTAAAGGTAGGAGTTGTTCCATTAAGGCCGCCTTGCTCGACCTCCACCATATATCGCCACTGATTATTTTCTTCAAAGAAACGGACCCGGCAATTGACTTTATCATTGACGGCTGTATAACGGGCTGCTTCCAGTGTAGTCAGAAGCTCCCTGGCTGCGCTCTCCAGGGCCCTGACCTCAAGAACGTTGAGAATGCTTGGATAGGAAGCAGCCACAGCTATCCCGATTATGCCCAGAACAACAATAATCTCAATAAATGTGAATCCTTTATTTTTCATCCTTTTTATCCCTGTTTTTCCCGGCCCGCTCATCTTTTGGCCTAATTTTATCCCAGTTATTAATTAAAAAGCAAGAAAATTAATACGTCCACTCCTCGGAACTGTCTGTCTCTGCCTCCTGTTAGCAGATTATAGACATAAACTTCAAGGGACAATGGTCACCGGGGGTGATTTTAGGGGTGATTTTAAAGAATGGCATCGGTCGCGAAATGGCGTGAGATGGGGTCAGGCCAACAATTGTGGCGACCTGACCCCATCTATCCCCGGTCCTTACTTGTTAAGGATTAAATTTTCAATGAAAAATTCCATCATGCGGTCCTGGCGCACGCTGGTGTGACCCAGATCCGGTCCAACCTGGACTTCAAAACTTTTCCCGGCTTTCTGCAGAGCTTGAATAAGCTGCATGGCATTGTTGGGATGAACATTATTATCCGCTGTCCCATAATAAATCAGTAAGCGCCCCTTGAGATTATTTACATAATTCAGGGCATTGCCGTTTTTATAGCCTTCCTTATTCTCCTCTGGCAACCACATGTAGCGCTCGGTGTAGATACTGTCATAGTGTTCCCAGCCAGTCACCGGCGAAGAAGCACTGGCCGCAGCGAAAACCTCCGGATGCCGTAAAATTGACATGATGGAAGCATATCCGCCATAAGAAGTCCCGAATATCCCAACCCGGCTGCCATCAACATATGGCCTCTGGCTGAGAGCTTTAACTCCGGCTGCCTGGTCGTCTATTTCAACTGTCCCCAGCTTCAAATAAATGGAGTCAAGTGATTTTTTACCAACCCCGGCTGCACTGCGGGAATCAAGGCTGGCCACCAGAAAGCCAAGCTCAGTGATTGGACTTGGCACACTAAATGTCTCGCGAGCGCCGTTGGTGGCTGGTCCAGCATAGACACTGACCAGCAGGGGGTATTTTTTGCCCGGATCAAAGTTTGAGGGGAGTTGCAGCAATCCATATAAATCGGTCTGCCCATCAGCCGCTTTAAAAGTGAACAGTTCAGCTTTTTTTAAGCCGAGAGCTTCGAACCGGCTCAAATCGGATCTAGCCAGTTCGGCGATCATCTGGCCTGAGACCGAGTAGAGCCTGGTGACAGGTGGAATATCATGGGTTTGAGCGATATCAACATAGTATTTGCAGTCAGGGGACATATCGATCATATGATTAAAAGCCGGGTCAGTCAGCCTCCGGTCATTTTTCCCGGCGAGAGACACACGGTGAAGCTGGAGCTTCATGGGATTATCACCGCTTCTTGCTGTATAATAAACGACGCCGGCTTTTTCATCGACAGCTAAAACGCTGCCCACCTCGAAGGGATGGTTGGTCAAAGTAGTCAGCAGCTTCCCACTCAAATCATAGAGATAAAGGTTTTTATAGCCAGTTCTTTCCGAAACCAGGATGAACCGCCGTCCGTCTTTGAGCCAGGTTATACTGGGGGAATTTTCTGCCCAGCCTGTTGGCCATTCTTCGCGAACAACCACCCTGGTTTTCCCAGTAGCTGGATCGGACGCGGCCAGCTCGGTTATATTCTGCCGGCGGTTCGCTCGAAAGAAGAGAAGCTCACGACCATCTTTAGTCCACTCTATGCCGTAAATATAATGGCCGACAACTTCGTTGGAAAAGGGCTGTCCCTGACGGACATCAAGAGTCGTTATCTTTTTACTTCTCAGGTCATAAACCATCAGGTCAACCACTGGATTGGGCTGGCCGGATTTAGGGTAAGGCTCAATATCCATCTTGCTGTAGAGCTTGGTCTGGTCGAGCTGAAGGTAGTAATCGGGCACTTCCTTTTCGTCAAACCGGTAAAAGGCTATTTGCTGACTGTCAGGGGACCACCACATGGCAGTTGTCTGATCCAGTTCTTCACCATAAACCCAGGAAGCTGTGCCATATTTGACTCTGCTCTTATCTGAGCCATCCGTTGTTATAGCTATTTCTTCTTTGGTGGACTGATCAACCAGGTAAAGATTGCGATCGCGATAGACAGCTTTATACTTTTTATCAGGTGATTCAGCACTGGTAAATTGACGGCCGCGTTCGGGCATTCCTGCCCGGCGGGCAAAACCCATCGGCGGCTGTTCCTTGGCCTCGCCGATTTTGGTTAGCTTTTTTGTCCTGAGGTCATAACGCCATTGCTGACCATCCCGGACAAATTCCAGAGCCTGACCCCCATCTTTCCAGGTAACCCGGACAGAACCGAGCTTGGCTACCTCGCGCATTTCTTTCATCAACTTTTCGTAGCGATCATAATTGGGGTAAGTTTTAAGCCTGTCTTGAGAAAGGAGTAGTGAAGGCAGGAAAGCCAGCTGTAAGAAAAACAGCCAGCCAGCCAGAATTATCCCGGATCTAAGATTCTTCTGACTTTGTTTAATTATTTTGAGCATCTTTCCTCCAGATTAAAGATTATTACCTTAAGATGATGATTATACTCGTTAAAGCAAAAAATTCAGCAATTAATTTATTCGTTCTAATCTACTTAAAATTTCTTTAAATTAATTTAAATTCATTGACGATAAATTTATAATAAGCCAATGCAAAATAACAATCCTTCAGTTCCTGCTGCTGCTCTGAAGACTCTTGAGCTGCAGCGGGCTCTGGGCCTGTTCAGTATTGTTGGTATTGTCATCGGGGCTATGATTGGTTCTGGAATTTTTATCAATCCTGCTAACATTGCGGCTACTGTTGGAACGCCGAAACTGATGCTGGCTGTCTGGATTATAGGGGGTATCCTGAGCTTTTTTGGGGCACTGGCTATAGCCGAGTTGTCAGCCATGTATTCCCAGGCCGGCGGGATTTATATCTATCTCCGTGAAGCCTATGGGGCGCTTATTGCCTTCCTTTTTGGCTGGACTCTGTTCCTGATCGTTGAAGCCGGCACGATCGCTACCCTGGCAGTGGGATTTTCTTCCAAATATCTGCCGTACTTTGTAAAAATAAATGGCCTTCAGACCAAAGTAGTGGCTATTTCCCTCATTACGATTCTGGCCGCCGTAAATTACCTCGGTGTCAAAAAGGGTGCCCTGGTGACCAACTTTCTGACGAGCATAAAATTTGTCGCCTTGATTGGCATGTGCGTTGTTGTTTTCCTGTTTGCTAAGGGGTCGACAAATAACTTCTTTTCCACTGAGAATGCGGCCCCGGTGAGTGGCGGGCTACTGGGCGCCTTTGGCGTGGCGCTGGTTTCAGCCCTCTGGGCCTACAAAGGGTGGGAGACGAGTACCTATTGCGCCGGAGAGATTAAGAATCCACAGAAAAACCTACCCCTGGGAATCTTCATTGGGACCATATCTGTTATCTTTCTTTACTTAGTGGCTAATCTTGCCTATCTCTATGCTTTCCCGGCTGCCAGGATGGCTAAATCGACCCGGATAGCCGCCGATGTAATGGAGGCAGCCGTCGGACCGATTGGAGCCTCCGTCATCACGCTTATCATCTTGCTGTCGATGACCGGAACAATTAATGGTCACCTTCTAACCGCACCCAGAGTTTTTTATGCCATGGCCAAAGATGGGATCTTCTTTAAGGCTGTAGCCAGGGTTCATCCCAAATACCGGACACCACATGTTTCGATTATTGTCCTGGCAATTTGGGCCTCTCTCCTTAGCCTGAGTGGCACCTTTGAACAGCTCTATTCCTATGTCATTTTCGGCTTCTGGATCTTCATGGGGCTGACCGTCCTCGGCGTCATGATACTTCGCCGGAAATTCCCTGACCGTCCGCGTCCTTATAAGACGTGGGGATATCCAGTTACCCCGATCCTCTTTATTCTGTCATCTGTTTTTCTGACCATCAATTCTCTTCTTCGGGCCTTTTGGAACTCGTTTGCCGGGCTGGCTCTGATTGCGCTTGGTATTCCTGCCTATCTTATCTGGAAACACCGGAGCCAGACCAGGACTGACTCAGTTTAAAATAAAGGATAGACCATGTTACATCTTAATCTGATTGATACAGTGGCTTTTGCCGGTATCATTCTTTTCGTCGGCTATGGGCTATGCCGTTGGATCAAGCCTCTGTCGCGGTATAACATTCCGGCGCCGGTGGTCGGGGGCTTGCTGGTGGCTTTAGCCACTCTCATCGCCCGGAATTATGGACTTACCCTGTTCACCTTTGATACGACGCTTAGAGATCCCCTGATGATCGCTTTCTTCACCACCATCGGTTTTGGGGCCAGTCTGCGGCTACTCAAAGTTGGAGGGCCTCAGGTTCTGCTTTTCTTTATCATTGCCACTGTGGCCGTCATCTTCCAGAATATCCTGGGTGCAGGTCTGGCTGTCCTGCTGGGTTTAAAGCCGCTGTTCGGAGTCCTGGCAGGTTCGGTAACTATGACCGGAGGTCCGGCTACGGGCTTGGCCTTTGCCCCTCTTTTTGAAAAAGCCGGGGTGACGGGAGCAGCCACCATTGCGGTGGCAGCGGCCATGTTCGGAATCATTAGCGGTGGATTAGTTGGAGGGCCGGTTGGTACCTTTTTAATCGAACGACATAAGTTACGTAAGCCAGCTGCCAAACCCCGGGACATCTCTGTCCCCACGACCGAGGACATAGTTGAAGCGGCTACCCTTGAACCGAAGACAGCTTCGCCTTCAGGAGGGGGCGATAAGGAAGCCTACATTCTTCTTAAGAATACAGTTGTGCTGCTGGTTGCCATGTGGATTGGCTCCTGGCTAAGCCAGGGTTTTGCCGCCCTTCACTTTACTCTTCCTGCCTATATCGGAGCCATGTTTGTGGCGGCCATCATCCGCAATCTGGATGATCTGACCGGTCTCATCGGGCTTTCTCAGAAGACGATGGACAATCTAGGTCATGTTTCGCTGTCACTTTTTCTGGTTATAGCCCTGATGACGCTTAAACTCTGGGAACTGGCTGGTCTTGTCCTCCCTCTGGTCATTGTTCTCCTGGGGCAGGTCATCTTAATTGTTGTACTCTGCCTTGGCCCGGTGTTCAGGCTGATGGGGCGGGATTATGAATCCGCTGTCATGAGCAGCGGCTTTTGCGGCTTTATGATGGGGACAACGGCCAATGCCATGGCCAATATGAAAGTCCTGGTGGACAAGTTCGGACGGGCGCCCCGGGCCTTCCTGGTCGTGCCGATGGTGGGCGCCTTCTTTATTGATTTCACCAATGCTCTTTTGATCACTGTTTTCTTGAACATTTTTGGTTGAGGCATCCGTAGTTGTTGAGTTGACAATTAGTTGGCTCTAATCTAAACTTAAAAATAATTTTGGCCCGTTAGCTCAATTGGTAGAGCAGCGGACTCTTAATCCGCGGGTTGAAGGTTCGAGTCCTTCACGGGTCAATTTTTTTCTCGAGGTAGAAGTGAAGGGAAAAGGTGCTCTGGCCATCCTGCTTCTGGTCATAGTCATTATCTATTTTGCCTATTTTTTAAGAACGGAAAAAAAGGCCCCGGTCGAAGAAGAAATTTCCCGTTTTAATCAGACCAGAGGGGAGCTAACGACCGTTAATCTGGAATCACTGTCGAGGGCTATTGTTGAGTGGATGGCAGAAAGCGGCCGGGAAGCGCCTGAATCGCTAAAAGAATGGCCAGGCGCCAGGTCAGCCAGTTTGAGTCTGACCGATGGCTGGGGACGCGAAATAAGATACGAAAAAGTTTCTGACAGCAGCTTCCGTCTGCGCTCGGCCGGCTCCGACGGCCGGTTTGAAACTGAAGATGATATTATCAGGGAATATTAACTGATTTTGACTGCTTTCTGCTGACCGGCCAGGACTTCAACTCCTGACTATAAAGAAATATAAAACTGAGCATTTCCCCGAATGCTTTTATTGATAGGGGTGCCGACCGGCTGGCGTCTGGATCCAGAGAAGGGGGCAACCCGCCAACATAACTTTCCCAGGCGGTGCGTTCTATTAGAAAAACGGCAGCCAACATGTCTGGCCTTCACCTCAACGCCTGCTATAAAAACCCCGACGAACGAGGCGAAAAAATACCCAGCTGATACTGGATACTATTCCAGTAGACTGGGATAACGCTTCTTCATTTCTTTAACTTTCCGGGCCAGAACCCCTGACAGCAGGAGCAGGCCAATCAAGTTAGGCAAGGCCATAAAGGCATTGGCAATATCGCCCATAAAGAAGACTATTTCGATGGAGACTACTGCTCCGATAAAGGTTAAGGCGATGAAAATGATCCGATAGGGCATGGTGACCTTGAGGCCGAATAGATACTTGAGGCACTGCTCGCCGTAGTAGCACCAGCCGACAATGGTCGTATAACCAAAAAGAAAAGAACAAAGAGCGACAATGATTCCACCGATGTGGGGCAGGGTTTTGGAAAAGGCCGAGACTGTCATGGCTGAGCCGGATACTCCGCTGGTCCAGACGCCGGAGGAAATATTGATTAATCCAGTCAAAGTGCAGACGAGAATGGTATCAATAAATACTTCCATGATGCCGATCACTCCCTGGTGAAGCGGACTGGGCGTCTGGGCAGCAGCATGGGCAATAGGGGCACTTCCCAGGCCGGCTTCGTTGGAAAGAATACCGCGCCTGGCGCCGAACTGAACAGCCTGTTTGATAGTGGCACCGACAAACCCGCCGGTTGCGGCCGCTGGGGTGAAGGCTAATTGGAAAATTAACTTGAAGGCATTAGGTAAGGCGCCGAAATTATCTATAAGAACAATGATTGCTGCCGCCAGATAGACGACAATCATGGTGGGAACCAATCGCTCGGCTACGGCGCTAATCCTTTTAATTCCACCGATGACCACCAGGCCAACAAAAAAAGTGACTATTGCTCCCGTTACGATCGGCGAAATACCGAACTGAGTTTTAATAGCTAAAGACATCTGGTTGCTCTGCATCATGTTTCCGGTGCCAAAAAGGGCAGCAAAAGCTCCGCAAACAGCAAAAAAGCCAGCCAGAAAAACGGCAAACCTGGTTTTGTTAAGGCCGTTTTTGATGTAATACATCGGGCCACCGGCGATTGTTCCATCCGGATATTTTTCCCGGTAGAGGACTCCCAGGAAGGCTTCAGAGAATTTAGTCGCCATTCCCAGAAAACCGCAGATCCACATCCAGAAAATGGCTCCAGGTCCTCCCCAGTAGAGAGCAGTAGCTACGCCGGCAATATTTCCATTACCGACGGTCGCCGCCAGGGCAGTGGAAACAGCCGCAAATGGAGAGACGTCTCCTTCCCCGCCGCCTTTTCTTGAACGGCGGCTGAACATTACTTTGAAAGCCGTTCCCAGTTTGGTGAATTGAATGAAGCCGAGTCTAATGCTTAAAATCAAACCAACCCCGAATAAAATCGGAACCATAATCGTCCAGATGTTAGTGGCTGTCTTATCCAGCAAGCTCGCCAGGTTGTTCAGGAAAAGTTCCATCTTCGCTTCTCCTATATTAGATGCGTCAGTCCTTTCAGGCTGCCGATTTTTATCAAATTATAATCTTTCTCTCTCTAACACAGGTTAATCAGGCTGTCAATAAAAAATTTCAGGTTGTTATTTACAGTTGAAAAGTGAGCTCTTTACACTTGAAAAGTGAGCAGTTGATGAGGCATTTAACGCAGGGAAGATGTGTATATAACAATAAATAATCTTGATCTCAGCAGCCAGATAACTGGCCGAAGTAAGGAAGAGGGTCAGAGCCTTATAAGTGCCACGAATGAAAAAAGGGCAGAAGAAAAAGGATTTTATTCAGGTAAAAAATGGATAAGTTGACAAGGCAAGGGCTTCACCTCGCGGGCTGTAGCTTGATATTTTGTTAAAAATCTGCTACTTTAATAAGCCACCTCGATAGATGACAGGAGAAGGAGAGACCAGCCTTGGAACAAAATACCTTTGATAGCAAATTTCGCTTTGTTATTGTAGCCGCCCAGAGGGCCAAGCAGCTGCTTAAAGGTGAAAGGCCCAGGATAAAATCTAAATATAAGAACCCTATTCGGATTGCGCAGGAAGAAGTCAGAACAGGTGCCGTTCAGTATGAGATCCTTCCTTATCAGCCTGAAGAAGCGGGGGAAGAAGAAGTTATTCTGACTGAGGCTCTGCCGCTGGAGGCGGTTGAAACTGAAACGGAAGCTACAGTCGAAGAGCATGACCAGGAGCTGATTGAACCTGAAGAAGGAGAAGAAATTGGAGAAGAAGACATCGAAGGACTGAGCGAGGATTTCGAGGTTGAAGAAGAGGAAGAAGTAGAGGACGAAGATCAGTCAGACGAGGATGAATGATCTTTCTGGCGTTTAGCCATAATCATCTGGACATAATCTGATTTAATAAAATCTTGCCGGCCATATCCCAGTTTTTCAGCCAGTCTAACGATATCGCTTCTTTTACCTTCCAGTTCCAGAAAATAGCCAACTTCTGACTCGTCCAGAGTGATTTTTACCCGGCCAGAGCGCAGGAGCATCCTTTTTTTACGATATTCAAAAACTGGTCGCAGTCCAAGCTTTTGCAGAATTTTTTTGAAATCTTTGATATTTTTTATTTCCGATTCGAATTCTTCCCTTATTTTAAAAGACCGTGATTTCTGCGGCTGACCTTTATAGGTAATGAAGGCCTTCTTGCCGGCCAGTCTTAACCGCAAGGCTTCCTGCCGGCTGGTCAAGCGGCCATCTTGAAAATCATACAGGGCATTCCATTCACGATAAAAATCACGAACAATCTCACAGCCTGCATCCAGTAGCTTCTGCCTGGTCGTTTTGAGGTCAGGCACCTTGATTTTCACTTCGATTTCTATCATCTTTTCTGCCTCATTTTTGACTGATATTATCGTTATTATTTTTCTCTTTTTAACACAAACTCGGTGAGCTTAATTAATGATTCCTGATAGGGGCTGGCCTCGAGCTTAGCCAGACAGGCTTTGGCTCGCTCAGCCAGTTTTTCAGCCGTCTTCAGACTTGAACCCAGGGCCCCGCCCGTTTCCAGTTCAAGCAGAAAATCGTTAAAGCTGACCACTGGCTCCGGCCACTCTCCATGTCTCCTTTTCAGCCAGCCCGCCACTTTCTTTTTTTGTTCTTCGGGCCAGGTCTTTATAGCTCTGATGAGGGGTAGAGTAATGCGGCCTTCTCGCAGGTCAGAAAATCGGGACTTACCTGTTTCCCGCGTTTCACCCTTAAGATCCAGAAGATCATCTACTATTTGAAACACCAGGCCCAGGTTAAAACCATAGGTTTCCAGCTCCGATTTTATTTCGGCCGGGGTGCCAGCCAGCTCAGAGGCCAGGCGACAGCTGGCTTGAAAAAGGCTGGCTGTTTTTTTGCCGATTATTTTAAAGTAGGCTTTTTCGGTCAATTCCAGATTGAAACTCTGAGCCAGTTCTTCAATTTCGCCTTCGATCATCTGCCCGCTGGCTTCGGCCAGAATCTTAGCTATCTGATTGTTTTTGAAGTCCAGAGCTCTTCCTATGGATTTTATGAAGAGGTAATCTCCAAATAGTAAGCTAAACTCCGGACCAAAGGCTTTGAAGGCAGTGGCCTGGCCGCGGCGCAGAGCAGAGCTATCAATGATATCGTCATGTATAAGGCTGGCAGAGTGAATGGCCTCGATCGTCGCTGCTATTTTTATTTTATCTTTATTGTCATAGCCAAAATAACCTGTAATTAATAAGAAAAGTCCAGGGCGAATTAGCTTTCCTGGTCTGGAAACAGTCTGCCTGGCTATGTCTCTTAAAGCGGGACTTGAAGCCTTCGCCCAGTTGAATAACTGCCTTTCGACCTGGGCTAACTCGGTTTGGATCGGAGCGAAAATCACTGAAAGTGAAAGAGCTGGCTGGTGCCGGTCAGCTGTGGGAAGCGAAAGACTCCTGTTCATCTCTATTATTTAGCCAGAAATTTGGCTAAATCTTAACATCTCAACAGCTGTTTTTCAACCGGAAGAAGCGGAAGAAGTTTCTGGTGGTGGCTTCGGCTACCTGGTTGAAGTCAATATTTTTTAAACTGGCCAATTTTCTGGCCGTCGTCACGACGAAGGACGGTTCATTTCGCCTGTGGGTTTTTTTCTCAGGATAAGGAGTTAGATAGGGTGAATCGGTCTCAACCAGCAGGACGTCAAGCGGCAAACGCCGGGCAGCTTCCTGAACGTTAGTAGCTCGTTCATAAGTCAGAATGCCCGAAAAAGAGACCAGAAAACCTAGATCAATCATCGCCTTAGCCAGTGGCCAGCTTTCGCTGAAGCAGTGCAGGATGCCTCCCAACTGGTAACGGACTGATTTTATTATCTCAATTATTTTGTCGGCTGCTTCCCGGCTATGAATAATGACCGGGAGCTTTAATTCCGTTGCCAGTTCGAGCTGCTGCCTGAAAGCTTCGAGCTGGTTTTCAGGAGAAGAAAAGTTGTAATGAAAATCGAGGCCGATTTCTCCTATAGCTAAAATCTGGCCAGCTGCAGCCATTTTCCTGATTTGAGCCAAATGGGCTGGAGTCAGCTGACGGGCGTCGTGAGGATGCAGGCCGGCTGCTAAATAGATATAGTCCTTTTCAGCTTTAAGTTTAGAGCCCTGACTCAAGCTTTCGCCGGAAGATACATCAAGTGGACAGAGGATGGATTTAACCCCATTTTTTCTAGCTCTCTGGACGACTTCCTCCCGGTCAGCCTTAAAATCTGGCAGGTCGAGATGAGCGTGAGAATCAACTAAGATTGTAATTTTGTCATCTGCCATAAAGTAGTCTCCTTCTTTTTCACATCTTATTTTCCCGACCCTATCAGTCAGGGTAACGGCAGGACTCAATTGAAATAAAAAAAGGGGAGAGAAATATTTTCTCTCCCCTGAAAAATTACCTGCTTATTGGATAACCAGATTTCTTAATAAGGAAGGCGGCAGAGCTGAATTAGAAATCAGTTTGGTGATAAATTCGACCCGGTTAAAGGATTGTCCTTTAGTCATTTGGGCTTCTTTTTCCAGGTCAAGAATTTCCTGGAGGCCAATATAGGGAAGCGCACCCATACCGGGATTAAGGACTAAATAATCCCACTTTCTTTCGGCCTCGGCTTCACTTTGAAAGCCGGTCACGGTCAAATATCTCATTACCTGGTCCTTGGTCATTCCGCCCTGGTGAATATTCAGATCAATGATGAAATCCATCACGTTTTTAAGCATCAGCTTGAGCTGGGCCAGCCTGAGTCTCAGATCGTAATCACCATAGCCAGCACTGATCAGATTTCTTTCCACATACAGCGGCCAGCCAAGTGTTAAGGCCATATTCGGGAAAAGTTTGGTCATCAGGCTGCCTGCTTTTCTTGTCGTAGCCAGGGGCACAAAAGTTCCAGGAAAAACATTTTGAGCTGTCATCATGTCAATCAGGAAATTATTATGTTCTTCCAGAAAACCCTGAACTTTTTCTGGTGACCAATCAGAAGGAATCTGCATAACTTCCAGCGAATAGCTCCCGCTGTTATCATAAGCTCCAGGACCAACCAGCCTGGTCAAACTAAAGTTGGCAAAATAAGGTGGCATGGGTTTTATGCTCAGATTTTCAGCTGGAACGGGGAAGAATTTGGTCTCCTGACCGAACTTTTTCAAACGATCAGCAGAAGCATTAACAGCAGGAATGAAATTGTCAGCGGTCGGATGGAAAGTCTTTATTTTGTCAAAGATGTCCTTAACTATCCTGTTGATAATAGTGTCCTGGTCTCCCTGTAATTTGTCGATGTCAACCTCAGGATACATTATCTTGTGAAGGGGATAGCAGACCAGGAGCATTTCCATTCGGATCGCTTTGACTTCGCTGGTTGCCCGGCTGATCAATTCATCCTGGCTGATAGCCGCCCCGGATAACCTTTGAATCATGCGGCGGTGAACATCCTGCAGACGGAAATTGCCAGTTGATTTGGGAAGGAGCTCGTTTTTAAGGTATTGCCGATAATCTTCCAGAGCTGGAATCATCTTGCTAACTTCAGCCAGAAAAAGCTGCTTATTAGCGTCGGAAGCACTGGCTACCAGTCCGGCCACATCATTTCTGTAAAAATCAATGATATAGCCCATTTGTTTAATCGCTGCCTCGGTATAGGGCTGGGCCGGTGTTTTTAGCTCGCCTTTGGCCCTTTTGATGAGGCCCGGAATAAGCTTTACCCTCTCGGTGGCACTCTTAATCCTGGTATCGATTGGAGCAAAATCTTTGGTCAACAGGGCATGAACGCTGTTAATAATGATATCGTTATAGAAAAGGGGGTTATATTCCCAGGGTAGAGTGTTTTCCAGCTTGACAAATTCAAGATCAAGCTGATCGAACAGGATATTTAGGGCCTGTTGATTTTCTACTGAAAGTTTCGAACGATCGATTTTAATCATATCCCCATTAAACTTCTTCAAAGTTTCATCTCTTTTATCGACATTGCCAGAACTGGGGTCTTCTAGCTTATCATTATATTTGTAATAACCGGCCAGAGTGGCCGCTGTCGGATAGAATTTCCAGTATTCATCGAGATAACTTTCAAGAAGCTTCTGAAATTTGCTGTCCTCGGCACTCTGGGCAAACAGGTTACCCAGTCCAAGGAACAGAAAGAGAACAATCGTGCCGGCGACGGCCAGTCTTGCTTTCTTCATTATCCTTACCTCCTAATTTTAAAAAAATAAGCCTTTTTCAACCAGAAATCCTATCATATTAAGGCTTCTGATATCAATTATAAATTGAAATTTTTATTTTTTAAAATATTTTTTACCATCTGATAAAAGCCGACCCCCAGGTAAAGCCAGAACCAAATGCAGTCAAAGCGATCAGATGGCCTCTTTTAATCAGGCCGGTCTGGACGGCTTCAGCTAGAGCAATGGGAATAGAGGCTGCTGTCGTATTGCCATAGCGCTGGATATTGCGAATGACCTTTTCCTCAGGTAATTTAAGGGCCCGGCCGACCATCTGAGAAATACGGTCATTGGCCTGATGTGGAATCAAATAATCTATATCTGATATGGATAAGCCGAGCTGATGGAGGCCATGGAGGACCGCCTGCGGCATTCTTTCGCAGGCATTCTTAAAAACTGTCCGGCCGTTCATCCGTGGATAAAACTTTCCCTGCTGAAAAAATTCAACCTGAAAGGTTGGATTATCACAGGAAGATGGTTTATCCATCCAGAGTTCGCTAACAAAACGGCCATCAGAAAAAAGATAGGATCCCAGAACTCCGCGGCCATCACCTGAATCATTGGCTTCCAGTATCAAAGCAGCTCCACCATCCCCAAACAGGACTGACATATCTCTGCCTTCATCGGAAAAATCGAGGTTAGCTGATTGAAGCTCAGCTGCTACCAGCAATATTTTTTTATAGGTCCCGGTTCGAATGTATTGATCGGCAACTGATAAAGCATAGAGAAAACCTGAACACTGGTCACGGACGTCCAGAGCTCCAATTTCTTTTAGCCCCAGTTTGGCCTGGACCATCACGCCAATGCCAGGAAAGTAATGGTCCGGCGAGAGGGTAGCAGCAATAATGAAATCAATTTCATTTTTGTCGATACCGGCGTTTTCTATGGCTTTTACTGCAGCCTCATAACCTAGATCAGAAGTGCCAACTCCAGGTTCAGACCAGTGACGTTCTAAAATGCCGGTTCGCTCCCTGATCCAGTCATCCGAAGTATTCATCATTTTTTCCAGCTCAAAATTGGTTACCACTCTGGGCGGAACATAAAATCCCAGACCGGAAACAACAGTTGTTCTTTCCATTATGTTCTTTCCTTTGATTTAGTTTTGTTATTGAACATCCATTTTCAATGCAATATGAAAAGTTAAAACAAGATAATAGATTTTTAAGTGAATCTGCCTACAGCCAGCCATTAGCCTTGTACCAGTTGATAGTGACTTCCAGGGCCTGGCCAAATGGCCAGGCTGTCTCAAAACCTAATTCCTCTTTAATTTTAGCAGGATCTGCTACCCAGGACAGCTTTTCCATATCGCGATACTTGCTCAAATTCAATGGAGTTGCTTTACCGGACAGCTTCGAGCCCAGCTCCGACAGACCAGCTACTGTTCTGACCAGCCACAGAGGTACCTTTACTTTCTTCACTTTTTTGTTAAGGATTCTAGCTGCTTCCTCGCCAATATCTTCCCAGGTTCTTGGCACAGGATCAGCCACATTGTATATCTCGCCTCGCCCTGGGCTCTTTTCAGCACACAGTTCCAGGGCCCTGACCAGATCATCCACATAGCACAGACTCATGGTTATTATCTGGCTGAAAGTAAACATCCAGCCACGATTTATTAATTGGAAAAATTGCAGAAAATCTCTGTCTCTTGGTCCATAAATGGCAGCTGCTCTGATAATAGTCGCCGATAAAATCTGTCTGTGTTTTAGAATTTCCTGTTCGGCCAGAAGCTTACTCTCTCCATAAGGAGAAGCAGGTTTGGGCGGTTCATCCTCTTTGACCGGCTGGCCGTTCGTGGCCGGCCGCCCGGCAGCCAGACTGCTCAGATAAATAAATTTCGGGCTCAGACCGTGTTGAAGTAGATGTTCAACCAGCCTTGCTGTTCCTTGCTGGTTTACGGTATAATAGCCGGAACGGTTGGCAGCTTTAGTCAAACCGGCCAGATGAAAGACTACCTCCAGATTCTTCGGGAGGTCTGGCAGGGATAGAAGATCGCCACCGAGAAGATGAAGAGCCGGATTATCTGGAAGCCACGAGAGCTTAGCCGGGTTCCTCACCAGGGCATAAATTTCGCTATCGCCTCTGCCCAGCAGATGTTCAACCAGACGGCTGCCAATAAAGCCAGAAGCCCCGGTGATGAAGACAATCATGGCTTGATTTTAAACTAAACAGTCCTGAGCGGTCAATTTTTATTGAATTTTTATTGAAAAAAATTGGCTGAAAAGGTAAAAAATAAAGCTGCCTGACAGGCAGACAAAAAGAAGGTATAATAAGCAGGTTTATTAAAAAGAGAAAGAGGAGGAAAATAAATGGACATTTTTGAAAAATGTTATGAGTTCAGCCGGGCAGAAGAAGTCATGGCGGCTGGCAATTATCCCTATTTCACACCTATTTCTGAGGCAAAAGGGAATAGAGTTAAAGTTCATGGCCGCGAGATGATCTTAATCGGTTCGAATAATTATCTGGGGCTCATCGATCATCCCAGAGTTAAAGAAGCAGCCAAAGAGGCCGTTGACCGTTACGGCGTGGCAACCTGCGGTTCGAGATTTCTGACCGGGACTATCGATCTGCATGAAAAGCTGGAAGAACGGCTGGCCAGGTTTATGAATAAAGAAGCAGCGGTTAGCTTCTCTACCGGATACCAGACAAATCTCGGCATTATTTCTTCAGTCGCCGGTAAAAATGATTATGTCATCACCGATAGAATGGATCATGCCAGCATTATTGACGCTTGCCGCCTGTCATTTGCTGAAGTTAAGAAATTCAAGCATAACGATATGAAGGACCTGGAAAAGGTCCTGTCTGAAATACCACCGGATAAAGGGAAGATGATTGTCGTTGATGGTGTGTTCAGTATGGAGGGTGATATTGCCGATCTGCCGGGTATAGTCAAGCTGGCTAAGAAGTATGGAGCCCGGATGATGGTAGATGAAGCCCATGGGATTGGAGTTCTGGGCGAACATGGACGGGGAACAGTTGAGCACTTTGGCCTGGAGGATGATGTTGATCTGATAATGGGCACTTTTAGCAAGTCTCTTGTTTCTATAGGTGGTTTTGTGGTTGGCGAAAAAAAGGTGGTGAATTATATCAAGCATTTTGCCCGTCCCTTAATCTTTAGTGCAGCAGCTACACCCGCTTCGGTGGCAGCCGTTCTGGCTGCTCTCGATATTATCGAATCAGAGCCGGAGAGAAGGGAAAGACTCTGGCAGATCACCCGCTTTATGAGGGAGAGCTTCCAGAAGATGGGTTATAACACCGGCTCGAGCCAAACCCCGATCATTCCGATTCACGTTGGCGATGACGACCTGTGCTTTGCTCTATGGAAAAGCATAAGGGAGGAAGGAATTTTTACCACACCGGTCATTTATCCAGCTGTTCCAAAAGGACAGGCTCTGATTAGAACCAGTTATTCTGCCAATCATACAGATGAGGAACTTAATCTGGTTCTGGCTGCTTTTGAAAAAGCTGGTCGGGCCCTGGGTCTTATACCTTAAAATCAGTCATTAAAATTTAGATAAATAAAAATAAAAAGGTACGAGCAAGATGTTTTGTCCTAGACAATTGAGCCCCAGGAAGCATCATATTTCCTTTCTTTTGGTGCTTTTATTAAGCTTGTGGCTGGTCGAACCTCTTCTGGCCGGGCCGGCTATTATGCCTCTTTCTCAGGTCAAACCAGGTATGAAAGGTATCGGTAAGAGTGTTTTTGCCGGTCAGAGCATCCAGGAATTCAATGTCGAGATAATCGGTATTTTAGAAAATGTCCAGCCGAAGCAAAACTGGATTCTGGCCAGACTGACCGGTCAGGGACTGGAAAATACCGGAGTGGTAGCTGGCATGAGCGGCAGCCCGGTCTATATCGACGGTAAAATTGTTGGTTCCGTCTCTTTCAGTTATGCTTTTTCTAAGGAAGCAATTGCCGGTATTACCCCGATTGAAGAAATGCTCGCCATAGGCGGACAGAAAGTTCCTCCCCGGACCGGCGTGAGTCAGCCCGTTAACTGGCTGAATATGCCAGCTACGCTGGAACAACTGGGAAGTGCTTATTTAAACTGGAGCCAGCAGGTGGGAGAAACTGCCTCTTACGACCGGTCTCTTGTTCCCATTAAAGTTCCACTGGTTTTTTCCGGATTTTCTACCAGGGCTTTTAATAGTTTTAAGTCTATATTGGCTGGTGATAATTTTCAGCCGGTACTGGGATCGAGAATGGCTGCCGGCCAGACTTTAAATCTAAGCATCCCTCCGCCTCCCGCTATCAGTGAGGGGCAGGCAGTTGGCGTTCAACTGATGGGTGGAGACCTGGACCTGACGGCAGTTGGGACTGTAACTTATGTCGATGGAGAGAAGATTCTGGCTTTCGGCCACTCTTTTTATAATTTGGGTACAGTTGATTATGGTCTGACCAGAGCTGAGATCCTGACAGTCGTGCCCAGTCTGGAAAGCTCTTTTAAACTGGCTACTACCGGGGAGCTCATCGGGCGGATTTCTCAGGACAGAACAACCGGTGTCCTGGGAGAGATTGGCAGGTACCCACGCTATGTCCCCGTTAATATCGAAATTCAGGATAATCTCATCAGGAAAAAGCAATTCAAATTAAAAGTGGTAAATGACCCCATCCTGACTCCAGCTCTGCTCAACGCCGGATTATCAACTCTGATCGGGGCTGAAGAAAGATCTTACGGTAACCTGTCACTTGATTTTGAAGCCAGTTTTGTCCTGGAGCGCGGGCAGATTGTCCATTTAGAAGATCTATTCAGTGGAAATTTCGATAATCCAACTACCAGCCTGTCAAGTTTGGTTGCTGCTGTTTCCTACCTTTTAAATAATAATGAATTTCAGCCAGTCAAAATCTCTCAGATTGACCTTAAAATAAGGTCAGTGGAGGAAATCAGACAGGCCAGTCTGGAAAAAGTTTTGCTTGATAAATATGCTGTTGCTCCCGGTGAGCTGGTTACGGCCAGAGTCTATTTCCGGACTTTTAACAACGAAGTCAAAACAGAGGAAGTGGAATTCACCGTGCCACCACTGCCTGCCGGCTCGGAAGTAGAACTGGTGGTAGCTGAGGCAGCCTACATGCAGCAACTGGAAAGAAGCCTTTACCGTGTCCAGGATTTCACTCCCAGGAATATAGATCAGTTGCTCCGTTTGCTCAGTAATCTCAGAAAAAATAACCGGATTTATTTTAAGCTGCTGGCTTCGAGGCCCGGTCTGTTTCTTAAAGGCGAAGAGTGGCCTGATGTTCCTCCTGGCTACAAAGCTATGTTGACTTCGCCCCGGGCGGCCACGGCTAATTTAACTGAAATTGACCGCTCGACTTTGAGTGAATATCAATTGCCCGTTCCGTATGTTTTTAAGGGAGCCATCACTGTTCCCATTAAAATAAAAAAATAAAAGAGGAAAACCAGACATGAAAAAAGTAATAAATTCTGTTGTCAGTTTGATGGCTGTCCTGATCCTCATCAGCCAGTTGCAGGCCGTAACCCCGAAAAAATGGGAGATCAGGTCAAAAGAAGACTTCCTTAAAGGCAAATTTTCTGGAGTGACTTTATCGTCAGAAGGAATATTGTCAATAGGCCCTAAAATTGACCGGATTGATTTGCCACCGGAGGAATTTTATCTCTCTCTGGCCTTTGGCCCGGGAGGAGTAATCTACCTGGGAACAGGTCATAATGGGCGAATTTACCGTCTGGGCGAAGACCGAAAGGCCGAACTCTATTATCAGGTGGCTGAAGTGGACGTTACCTGTCTGGCCGTTGATCAAAAAGGTAACCTGCTGGCAGGAACATCGCCTAACGGGAAAGTGTACAAAATAAGTGCTAAGGGTAAGGGCGATGAGTTCTTCAACCCTCAGGAAAAATATATCTGGGATTTAAAGTTTAACAGTAAAGGAAATCTGCTGGTAGCGGTAGGAGAAAATGCCGGTATCTACGAGGTCACTCCGACCGGTGAAGGAAAGCAGATCTTTAAGACCAAAGATAATCATGTCCTTTGCTTAAAGCTGACCTCAAAGGGTGATATCCTGGCTGGTAGCGGAGGCCGTGGGCTTCTTTATAAAATCTCTGGCAGTAAAAGCAGCGTCCTCTTTGAATCTCCTTATGATGAGATCAGATCAATTGAGTTTGATGCTGAAGGCAATATTTATTTGACAACCTCCGGTCAGCCATCGAAGTCGGTGCCGGCGGCAGTTAGTTCGACTCCTGCTTCCAGGACAAAGTCTGATAGTGAGGTGTCAATTGTGGTTACAGCCGGTCAGGTAACAGTCAGTGGCAGCGAGGCCAGTTCGAGCCGGACAACCGAGAGCAGACCAGAACGTATCTCCGGGGCAGTTTACCAGGTGTCACCAGAAGGGTTGAGCCGGAAACTCTGGAGCTCCAGCGAGGAAATGCCCTATAGTTTGATCTTTGATAAAAATCGGGAGCGGATAATTTTCGCTACCGGGAATCAAGGCAGGCTTTATGCGGTCAATAAGAATGGCGATTATGAACTTTTGACTCAGGAAACATCCGAACAACTTTATGCCCTATATGAGCTGAATGGCAAATACTATGTGATTGGCAACAATCCGGCCTTAGTGGGTATACTTCTCCCCGAAGGTAATTTTTCCGGTAGCTATCTCAGTTCAGTATTGGAGGCCGGTGGAACTTCTATCTGGGGGAGGATAAGCTGGGAGGCTGACCTGCCGGCCGGCGCGACTATTCAGGTTCAATCCAGGAGCGGTAACAGCGGCGAACCGGATGATACCTGGAGTGACTGGTCACCGCCTTATGCCCGTCCGGACGAAAAAATACTCAGTCCGGCTGGTCGGTATCTTCAGCTTAGAGTTAACTTAAAAGCCCAGACCGGTCAGAAATTTCCAGCTGTTCAGAAACTGGTAGTTTTTTATCAGCAACTGAATCTGGCCCCGGTTATTGAAAAAGTGGAGGTTTTACCGGCTAATCAGGTTTATCTCAAACCGCCTGAACAAGACGAAGTAATACTTGGGCTGGAAAAAGCGTCGGCTGAAAGTGCTGGCAAAAAGGAAGATGGGGGGTTCTTTTTGAATCCCAAAAAATCAGAGAGGCAGGGCTTTAGAACCATTACCTGGGAAGCCAGTGATGAGAATGATGATAAACTTAGCTTTAACGTCTATATCCGTTCGGAAAAAGACAAAAGCTGGCATCTGATGGCTGACGAATTGTCTGATAAAGTTTTTTCTTTTGATACCAGACATTATCCAGATGGGACCTATTTTATCAAAATCGAGGCTTCAGATCTGCCTGCCAATCCGCCCGGAACTGAAAAGAAGGCAGAAAAAATATCAAGGCCACTGGTGATTGATAATTCTTTGCCCGAGGTCAAAAATTTTGTAGCAGCTAAAACCAGCCGCGGCCTGGAAGTTTCATTCTCGGCTGAAGATAAGTATTCATATATCGAAGAGGTTAAAGTCCTGGTTAAGCCTGATGACTGGCAGCTGGTCTTTCCGGTTGATGGACTGTGTGATTCAACGGTGGAGAACTTCAAATTTAGTCTCAATTTAAAGCCCGGTTCGGATAATTTGATGATCGTCAGGGTAAAAGACAGTTTTGGCAATATCGGGGTTTATCAATATAATTTTTAAGCAGAGGCATGAGACTCACTGGATGAACTTTTTCCCGGCCAGGGCAGTTGCTATTTTGTTTTGACTCTTTCCAGGTACTTATCTTCTCTGGTGTCAACTTTGATTACGTCGCCTTCTTTTATGAACTGCGGTACCTGGATGATCAGGCCGGTTTCCAGCCTGGCTGGTTTAGAGCTGGCACTCTGAGTTGCCCCCTTTAGCATTGGTTCTGTTTCGACCACAGTCAGATTGACCGTCGTCGGCAGCTTTATGCCGACCGGCTGCCCTTCATAAGTCTCGATGGTTATGACCAGATCAGGAATAAGATAATTAGCACTGTCGCCCACAGCTTCAGCGTCGAGTTTTATCTGTTCATAAGTTTGAAGATTCATAAAGTAGAATTCGTCTCCGCTTCGGTAAAGAAAAACCATCTCCATTTCTTCCAGATAAGCCTGCTCTACCCGGTCTTCAGAGCGGAACCGGTACTCAAGCTGAGAACCATCTTTAATATTTCTCAGCTTTGTCTGCATCATGGCCTTCCAGCGGCCTGGAGTTATTAGCTGGCAGTCAAGTACACGGTACAGCCCGCCATCGAGCTTGATAATCATTCCTCTTCTTATTTTAGTGGCATCAATCATCCTTCCTCCTCAGGACTAAAGACAACCTTATTGCCATTAGAATTCAGCTTTTATTCAAAACTAAGAGTCTGAAAACAAATGTTTATTTTACAATAAAAAATTTTTTTGTCTATTAGGATTCTCAGTAGAATTCTTTCTCCAAACTTAATCCTGAGTCTACGGTGATAATATAGGGCTTTCCGCCTGATTCTTCGATAGCTCTGGCTACCTTCTCCGGCTCATAGGGAGTATAGACAAACAGACACCCCCCGCCGCCCGAACCATTAATCTTGCCGCCAAGAGCACCCTGCTTAAGAGCAGTTTTCAGCAGGTAGTCAATCTTGGGAGTGGAAATTCCAAGGAGATCCCGCAAAATGTCCTGCTCAGCCAGAAGCAGCCGCCCGAATTCCTTCTCATCAAAAGGGCTGGCTGTTAAAACTTTCAGTCCTTCTTCGGTCAGATCTCGGTTCAAAACTGCGCCCAGCAAAGGTTGTCCCAGTTCTGGTGGCAATGTTTTTATCGACTCCCTGATTTCATTTTCAGATATTTTTTTCAAATCAAATAAGGGATTTTCTTTTTTGATTATTTCCAGACCCTGCTTCACCCTTTGGCGAACTGAACCCAGTGTACCGGTTGTGTCTTTTTTTGTTAGCGAATCAGCAAGAACAAAAGTCCCGAAAGGAGATTGAAGGCTGGTCAGTTTGAGTTCTGGTTCGAATCTGATCCAGAGCAGTCCACCTCTGGCCGAAGTAAAATGGTCCATTTGCCCGCCGGGTTCGTTAAATTCCAGCACTTCTGCCCGGTGAGCCAGCTCAGCCACTTTTTCGGGGGTAGGAGCCAGCTGATGGCAGTCGCTGGCCTCTAATAAAAATTTCATCCAGGCGACGACCATGGCGGATGAACTGGAAGTCCCGGCGTTTATTGGTATCTGGCCTGTCAGGCGAACATCCCAGCCAGTATCGAAATGGCAGCCCAGCCGAAGAAGGATATTGACCGAACTCCTTAAATAATCTCTTGGCTTTAGATAGGGTAGTTGACTTTCAGGCAGAAAGCAGTCCTTTTCGTTAGTATCAGGCAGGTCCAGGTAAAAATAATGATCCCCTCTTGGCCGCCCCTCAACAAAAGTTCTGAGGTTGATAGCTGCCGCTATAACATCCAGTCCCAGATAGTCCTGATGTTCTCCAAAAAGGCAAATTCTACCGGGTGACGAGACTTTTAGGTGTGCTAGCTTCATATTTACCTATTAATTTTTAAAATCAAAGACGGCCAATAGCTAGAAAGTTAGCTTAGATAATCAGGCTTGTCAATTGAAGATGGAGAAAAAGGTTCATCTGGTCTAGACCGGGATTGATTTTTAAAAGCAAATCATATATAAAGAAATTTAATAGCGTTTCGCTTATCCTCAATTAGAAATCCTCAGGCAGAATAAGCTACACAGGAGCTCAAGATTGACAGGAATATCATCAATATTCAGAATAAAGGTAGCGGGACAACCAGAACTTTCTGTCCGAATACTATCTGTCCTGATCATAATAGCTTGTTTATTAGCTATTGACTGTCAGTCGAAAGGAGGAACCATGGCTGATCTGGTCTTGCTTAATGGTCAGGTCTGGACAATTAATCCAGATAGGCCAGAAGTTTCAGCCCTGGCTATAAGTCACAATAGAATTATGGCCATTGGCCATGATTCAGAAATAAAAAAATTTATCGGACCTCAGTCGAAGGTTATCGATCTAAAAGGAGCTTTTGTTCTTCCGGGCTTCATAGACGCTCATACCCATTTTTTAACTGGTGGTTTTGCTCTGCAGTCCATCAAACTGCGGGATTGTCGCAGCCGGGAAGAATTTGTCAGCCGGATAGCAGCCAAAGCAGCGGAACTTCCAGCTGGTAGCTGGATACTCAACGGAGACTGGGATCATGAACAATTTCAGCCACCAGAGCTTCCGCGGAAGGAATGGATAGATCCGGTCAGCCCGGACAACCCGGTTTGTGTTAATCGCTTTGATGGACACATGGTTCTGGTTAACAGCCTGGCTTTGAAGCTGGCCAGAATTGGGAAAGATACTGTTTCTCCACCCGGGGGTGAGATTGTCAAAGATCCGGTGAGCGGTGAACCAACCGGCATTTTGAAAGACGCTGCTTGCCAGCTGGTCTATGCCATTATTCCCGAACCTTCGATGGAAGAAAAACTGGCTGCTGTTCGGGCTGCTCTGAACGAAGCCGCATCCCACGGAGTCACGTCTATTCATGACATGTCGGATCTGGACAGTTATGAAGTTTACGATGTCCTGCTCCAGCGGGGAGAACTGACTGCCCGACTTTATGTCTATGATCAAATCTCGGATGTTGATAACTTTCTTAAAATGAAAGAAAAAATTGGGGCCGGGGACCCGTTTTTAAGACTGGCCGGTTTGAAAGGTTTCGTTGATGGCTCACTTGGCTCCAGCACAGCTTATTTTTTTGAGCCTTATGTTGATCAGCCAGGAACCTGCGGCCTGCTGGCCAGCCATATGTATCCAGAAGGAGTTATGGAAAAAAGGTTATTTCAGGCTGATCGGGCTGGTTGTCAGGTGGCTGTCCATGCCATCGGTGACCGGGCCAATGCCCTGCTCCTTGACCTTTATCAGAAGGTGTTTGACGAGGACGGGCCAGGAGACAGACGCTGGCGGGTAGAGCATGCCCAGCACTTGCGAAAAGAAGATATTGGCCGTTTTAGCCAGCTGGGTGTCATCGCCTCTGTTCAACCCTACCATGCGATTGATGATGGCTGCTGGGCTGAGAAAAAAATCGGACCAGAAAGAATCAAAACGACCTATGCCTTTAACTCTCTTCTAAAATCCGGCGCAACACTGGTTTTTGGTTCTGACTGGACAGTTGCCCCGCTCGATCCTCTAAGCGGGATTTATGCGGCCGTTACCCGAAGGACTCTGGATGGTCAAAATCCGGACGGCTGGATACCCGAAGAAAAGATACCGGTGGAAGAAGCCATCAAAGGCTACACTATAAATGCAGCTTATGCCGAGTTTACTGAAAAAGAAAAGGGTTCAATTGAGCCCGGAAAACTGGCTGATCTGGTGGTTATCGACAGGAATATACTTAAAATAAAACCGGAGGAAATAATCTCGGCCAGCGTATTAATGACTATAGTTGATGGCAGGATAATTTTTGACCGGCTGGGCAAAGAAGGCCAAAATCAATGAAAAATTATAAAGATGGCGGCCCACTGGCCCTAAAAGTCGCTGAAAGTCTGCAGAAAAGTATTCCTCCCCATCGGAAAAACTTGATTTTTTTCCTTCATGAGGTTCAGAAAGAACTGGGTTATTTTCCAGCAGAGGTCGTTTTACAGGCTGCTCACTATTTTTCCGTCTCTCCGGCCGAAATATTTGGCATATTGACCTTTTATTCGGCTTTTAGGTTAAACCAGAGCTGTATTCATCATATTAAAGTCTGTCAGGGGACTGCCTGTCACGTGCGTGGTTCAGAAGCGATAATGAAGGAATTTTCGAGGCTTCTAGGCCTCAAACCAGGGGAGGTTGATAGCCAGAAAGGTGTTTGCCTGGAAGCTGTCAACTGCCTCGGTTGTTGCGCTATTGGCCCGGTGGTCGTCGTTGACGGGAAATATTATGCGCAGGTCAATCTCAAGGAAGTAGAAAAAATTATAGCTAGCTTCTCTGCCAGGGAAAATTCTCATGGAACCGCTGAAATTTAATCTGCTGAAAGATCTAAAGACTGCTGGTAAGGGAAGCCAGAACGGATCCGGCCCCAGGATTATCAGTTTATCAGCAGCCAGCTGTGGCCAGGCTTCAGGTGCTCTGGAGGTGGCTTCTGCTTTTGAATCGGCCATAAAAGAGCTGGGTCTCGAGGATAAAGTCGAATTTAAATTAACGGGCTGCCATGGATTTTGTCAGCTGGAACCCGATATTATCATTTTCCCTGAAAAATATTTTTATCCCCGGGTCAAAGTCGAGGATGCCAAGAGAATCTTACTGGAAAGCGGCCTTAACGGCCGGTTTATTCCGGAGCTGGGTTTTAAAGACGAGGGCACTCCCAACGGCGTATCCCGATTAGAAGAATTACCTTTTTACCAAAATCAGCTGCGCTGGCTTATTGACCAGCAGCTCGATTTAGACCCGCTTAGCCTTGAGGATTATTTGAAGCATGGCGGCTTTCAGGCCCTGGAGGCAGTTCTGAGCGAGCTAACCCCGCCAGAAGTCATAGGAGAAATAGTGGCTTCCGGTTTGAGAGGAAGAGGAGGAGCTGGCTTTTCAACGGGGCTAAAGTGGAAGCTGGCCAGAGAGGTAGTCGCTCAACCAAAATATTTAGTCTGCAATGGAGATGAAGGTGATCCCGGAGCTTATATGGACCGCGGAATTTTAGAGAGTAATCCATATAGTGTCCTGGAGGGAATGCTGATTGGCGGCTATGCGGTTGGAGCGACAAGGGGCTTTATTTATGTCCGCCAGGAATATCCACTAGCTATAGAGAGGTTGGATAAAACCATATCTTCACTTTATCAGGCTGGCTTGCTGGGCGAAAAGATTCTGGGTAGCGATTTTTCTTTTGAACTGGAACTGGTCAGAGGAGCTGGTGCTTTTGTTTCTGGTGAGGAGACCGCTCTCATTGCTTCTATCGAGGGACGGCGAGCCAATCCGCGTCAGAGGCCACCGTTTCCGGTGGTGAGTGGCTTATGGGGAAAACCGACGGTCATTAATAACGTTGAGACCTGGGCTAATATCCCTTTGATTGTTAAAAATGGGGCAGCCTGGTTCTCAAAAACCGGCACAGATAAGAGTAAAGGAACAAAAATTTTTTCACTTGTTGGCCAGGTGAAATACAGCGGACTGATTGAAGTTCCACTGGGAATTAGCCTGAATGAGATTATTTATAAAATAGGTGGCGGTGCCAGGTCAGGTAAAAAAATAAAAGCTGTTCAGATTGGCGGCCCATCAGGGGGCTGCTTACCGGCTGAGCTATTTAACCTCAGAGTTGATTATGAGTCTTTGCCGGCGGCCGGGGCAATTATGGGTTCGGGTGGACTGATAGCTCTTGATGAAGATACCTGTCTGGTCAACCTGGCTCTTTATTTTTTGAAATTTGCCTGTGACGAATCCTGTGGCCAGTGTGTCCCCTGCCGGATTGGAACCCAGCAGATGGTTAGTATTCTGGAAAAGATTACCAAGGGCCAGGGCGAACTGGCTGACCTTGATCTTCTGGAAAAAATCGGCTCAACGATGCAGCAGGCTTCTCTTTGCGGGCTGGGCCGCACCGCTCCCAATCCTGTGCTGACCGCTCTCCGTTATTTTCACCACGAATTTGAGGAGCATATTGTCGAAAAAAAGTGCCGGGCTCTGGTTTGTTCAGATCTTATTTCCTATGTCATTGATGAAGACAAATGCTCCGGTTGTCTGCTTTGCCTGAATTCCTGTCCGTATGGAGCAATAGAAATCGCCTCTTCAGGTCTGCCCCAAATCAAATTGTCCAGCTGCGAAGCCTGCGGCCTCTGTTCTTCGGTTTGCCCGGAAGAATTTCAGGCGGTGAAAAAAATCAGCGGCAAGGACAGACAGCAGGTCCAGCTTAGACCCGATGGGATGAGTTAAATGAAAGATAAAACTATCAGGCTGAAAATAAATGACCAGCTGGTAGAGGCCCGAACCGGGGTGTCTGTCCTGCAGGCAGCCCGGAAAGCAGGAATTTATATTCCCTCTCTGTGTGAGCTGGAGGAGCTGCCCGCTACCACCAGCTGCCGCCTTTGCCTTATTGAAATTAAAGGTCATCTGTCACTTGTCCCGGCCTGTTCTACCAGGGCTGAAGATGGGATGGAAGTTGTGACCTCATCTGACAGACTGGAAAGTCTGAGGCTGGCCACGCTGGAAATGATTTTAAGTGAGCATCCTTATTTTTGCCTGATATGTGGAGAAAAGGCTACCTGCGATGACCTGAAAGTTACCATGGCGAAAGCTTTTGAACCGGGGGGATGCGTTTTCTGTCCAAAAGATAGCCAGTGTGATTTGCAGCGAGTTGCTTCTTACCTCAATATTAAAAAAGTCAGCTTTAAGTTCAGGGAGCGAAGTCGTTGTCAGTGGTTAAAGGATCCATTTATCAGCCATAATCCCAACCTGTGCATTTTATGTGGTCGCTGTGTCAATGTTTGCGCTGGGATAAGAGGAGAAAATGTTCTAACGGTCGTCAACCGAGGAGAAACAACGGCTATTGGTACATTTTATAACCGTCCTCTTAAGGAAAGTAATTGTAGCTTCTGTGGTGCTTGTCTGGATGTCTGTCCGACCGGGGCCATGTCCGAAAAGGGTTTATTGGCTGCCAGAGGTGAGAAATTAAGTTCTCAGAAGCTGCTCTGTTCCCTTTGTGGCTGTGGCTGTGAGCTGGAAATAGAATCAAGAGAAGATGGATCCTGCCGCCGAATTTTCCCCTCAAGCCAGGATCAGCCTGCTTTTATGTCCGGCTGTCTACGTGGGCGTTTTGGTTTAAAAGAGCTTCTGGCTGGCAATAAACCCGGAGTATCTCCTTATCTCCGGACAAAAGGTGAGCTGGAAAAGGTTTCCCTGGAAGAGGCTTTATCTACTGTGGCAGCCCGATTGAAAGAAGCCAGGGCAGAAGAAACTGCTTTTGTTTTTAGCGAGTCAGCTCCGGTCGAAGATTTGCTGGCCTTTATTTCTCTCGGGCAGGAGGTTAGTCGGCAAGATGTCTTCTGGTATTATCCTGAAAATTTTCTTAGCAGGCTCAAAGGGTTTGAGGAGCAAAACGGGTTGGAATTCGACTATTGTTCTATATCTTCAGGTCAATGGCCAGACCAGCCGTGCTTTTTTGTCCTTGATTCTGACCTTAAATCTGAGGCTGTCACTCTGTGGCTAAAAATCAAAAAGCAGCTGAGGGCAGGAGCCAGACTGATCACTCTGGATAGTGGCTTTAATTCGGTCGAGAGCCAGGCTGATCTCAAAATTAAACCATTTCCTGGAAAAGAATATCTGGCTCTGGTGGCTATCTTTAAGCTCTGGCTGGATAAACAGCCGGGTGGCCTTAAATTTTATCCTGGCCTGGAAGAGCTGACTGGAAAACTCAGCCATTATCAGGTGGAAGAACTGGCTGGGGCCAGCGGCCTGGATTTAACATCAGTTGAGACTGCTGTCAACCTGTTAGCCGGGAATAATCACTGGACCTTTATTTTAGGTGAGCGGTTTTTAAGACAGGCTAACTGGCAGGAAAATTTGCTGGCCGTCTGGAATTTGAGCCTGGGCCTCAATGGACAGATTTTGCCGGTATGTTCAAGAATAAACGAAGTTTTTCTGGCTCAACTGGCTCGCCGGGGAAAGATAAAAATAATAACCGAGGTCAGAAAACTGGAAGATTTGATCAAAGAAAAAAAGATCAGGAATCTCTATGTTTATGGAGATCTTCCTCTCGATGAAAAGCCGGAGTTTTTGGTTGTTCACAATCACTTTTTCGGCCGGCTTGGTGAGCGGGGTGATGTTTTTCTTCCAGCCAGTTTTTCTCCTGAGCAGGGGAGCCATTTTGTCGACAATAGTGGACGGCTGAGAGAAACTTCTTTCTGTCAAAAAAAAGAAGAGAAACCAACCTCTGGGCGGTGGGTTTTTAATAAACTCAGAGAAAATCTGGAGATGGCCGAAGGGTCTGATTCCGTTAACTTTACTGCTGATAATCAGCCAGAAAGTCTGGCAGTTGCAGATTTCAAAATTGAGTTTAAGTCAGGATCAAAAAGATATCTTCTTCCGGAAGAGATGACACTTAAGATTCAAAGCGATCTAACTGAAGTCCAGGGTACGGTATCGGCTGGGGAATTTATGATCGTTGTCGAGCAGAATCTTGATCTCTATTCTGGCTGCGACCTTCCAACAGAAGTTTCCGGCTATAACCAGGCTAGAAATCCGAACCTGATTCTGATAAATCCAGAAGATGCCGGCTGCCTGGAGCTGGCGGCTGGCCAGGCGGTGAAGATCAATCTGGGAAAATATGCTCTGAGGGGAGTAATAAAACCAGATTTTGGAATTATACCTGGAGTGCTGGTAATCAGACCGCTTATAACTGATTCAATTCTATCAGATCTCTATCAGCAGGGTTTGATCAGGGGTACAGTGGAGCTAAAAAATGACTAGGGTACTTTTATCGGAACGGCTGGTGCCCAATATATTTCATCTCGTAATTGAGGCTCCAGAAATAGCCAGGTCAGCCCGTCCCGGGCAATTCGTCATGGTCATTCCGGATGAGAAAGGAGAACGGGTGCCTATTAATCTTGCTGACTGGGATAAGGAACAGGGCACCATTGATCTGGTTTTCATGAATTTGGGCTTAAGCACCAGGAAACTGGCCAGATTTCAACCGGGCGATTATCTTCAGACGGTGTCAGGACCTCTGGGGTGTCCAGCTGAGATGGGCAATTTTGGCCATGTTCTTCTGGTCGGTGGATGTTATGGGCTGGGCGGGCTTTATCCTCTGGCCCGAGAATTTAAACAACTGGCTAACAGAGTGACCTGTCTGGCTGAGGCCCGGGATGAAAACTATATTTTCTGGGAGGAGAAAACAAGGAAAGTAAGTGACAATTACAGGAAGGCTTTAAGAGCTGACTGCTTTGCTTCTGGTGAGGAGCTGGGAGAAATTATCAAAGAACTAAGAGACAATAGTCCCGATCTCTCCAGAGTAGTGGTTATGGGATGCAGTTATCTGCTGTTTATTGTCTCCAAGATTACCAGAGAGTTGAATTTAAAAACGATGGTCAACCTAAATCCGATTATGGTTGATGGAACCGGCATGTGCGGTGCCTGCCGGGTCAGCGTTAATGGCCAGACCTATTTTGCCTGTGTGGATGGACCCGAATTCGATGGCCATGCAGTCGATTGGGTAGAATATTTTAATCGAAGAAGAGCCTTCCTCCGACAGGAAGAACTGGCTCTGGCTCTATATCTGAACAGGACGCTCGATTAAGGTTCAAAAGATGAGTAAAGAGGACAGTCTGGAATCAGGATTGAAAGAAAAATTGGCCGCGAGGCGCCAGCAGGAATGGAGAAAAGCCCTGCGCCAGGAAGTTTCGGGCCGAATCCGCCTGCAGATCCCAAGGCATAAAATGCCTGAGCAGCCGCCAGCTCGGAGAGCCGGGAATTTTCTGGAAGTAAATCTTGGCTATTCGCTGGAGGTGGCAAGGGAGGAAGCCCGACGCTGCCTGGACTGCGGTGAGCCTGGCTGCGTTTCTGGCTGTCCTGTAGCTATCGATATTCCGACATTTATTAAATATATTGAAGCGGGCGAAATTGATCTGGCTCTGTCCACAATCAGGGAAACCAACTCTCTGCCGGCCATTTGCGGCCGGGTTTGCCCCCAGGAAGTTCAGTGTGAAAAGAACTGCAACCTGGTGAAAGCTCGCCAGGAATCGGTGGCCATCGGCCATCTGGAAAGGTTTGCCGCCGATTATGTCCGACAGCAAGAGGAGCCATTTACTGTTTCACCCTGCGGAAAACCGGGAAACGAGAAAATAGCTGTTATTGGCTCTGGTCCAGCCGGGCTAACGGTAGCTGCCGACCTGGCGCAGCTGGGTTATCAGGTGACTGTCTTTGAAGGGCTACATCTTCCTGGTGGTGTTCTGACCTATGGTATTCCTGAGTTCCGCTTGCCACGCTTTATTCTTAATCAGGAAATTAAACTCATTTCCGATCTAGGGGTTGAAATCAAAACCAATTTTCTGGTTGGCCGAACAGCAACTTTGAATGATCTCTGTCAGGCTGGCTACCGGGCCTTTTTTATGGGAACGGGGGCGGGCCTGCCATCCTTTATGAATATACCCGGAGAGAATCTCGCTGGAGTTTGCTCGGCCAATGAATATTTAACCAGGGTTAACCTGATGAAAGCAGCCAGATTTCCTGAATATGATACACCGGTGCCAGTAGTCAAAAAAGCGGCTGTTATCGGTGGAGGCAATGTAGCCATGGATGCGGTCCGGACAGCTCTCCGGCTGGGAGCCACAGAGGCCTCTATCTATTATCGCCGGTCGCGAGCAGAAATGCCAGCCAGAGTGGAAGAAGTAAAGCATGCTGAGGAGGAGGGGATCAAGTTCAATTTTTTAACTGTACCAGTACGCTACCTTGGAGATGATAAAGGACGACTTACCGGGATGGTTCTTCAGAGGTTAACACTGGGTGAGCCCGACGCTTCGGGAAGAAGGAGGCCCGTTCCGATACCTGGTTCAGAATTCGAAGTAGAAACGGAGCTGGCCGTAGTAGCTATCGGGCAAAGTCCTAATCCTCTTTTGATACGTCAGGTGGAAGGATTACAACTCGGCCGCTGGGGGAATGTCGAGGTTGATCCTTTGACGATGGCTACCAGCCTGGAGGGAATTTACGCCGGTGGAGATGCGGTTCGCGGAGGAGCTACTGTTATACTGGCTATGGGAGATGGGCGAAAGGCAGCCAGGGCCATAGATCGATGGCTCGGGAGATGCTAAAATAGCCATCAGATCCAGGACAGAAGCCGAGGAATAAACATGAGGCAAGACTCAGGCAACAGGTTATAATAATGGAACAAACTGAGCTGTTTTCGGCCGAGCCAGGTCACATCGGAACGGATGAATCAGGCAAAGGGGATTATTTTGGACCATTGGTCATAGCCGGGTTTTTTCTGCCCGATAATCAGACGGAGGTGTTGATTGAGCTCGGCGTCAAAGACTGCAAGAAACTGTCTGACCGGCGAGTGCTGGACCTGGCCAGAGAATTGAAAAAAGGCTATATATTCTCGGTAGTTGCTATTGGTCCTCAACGTTACAATGATCTTTATCGTCGTTTTAATAACCTGAATCGGCTGCTGGCCTGGGGACACGCTCGGGCTATCGAAAATATTCTGGAGAAGGTAAACTGCCGGGAGGCTTTAACAGATCAATTTGGCGATGAAAGATTTGTCCGTCAGGCTCTTCTTAAAAATGGCAAGGAAATCAACTTAATACAGAAAACTCAGGCTGAAACTGACCTGGCGGTAGCTGCCGCTTCCATTCTGGCCAGAGCCGAATTTTTAAGCCGGTTGCAGGAACTTTCTCGAAAAATTGGTCTTCAGCTGCCCAAAGGAGCCTCAGCTCTGGTGGAAGAGGCTGGTTGCCAGCTGGTAAAAAAATATGGCCCTGATATACTCGAACAGGTAGCCAAATGCCACTTCAAGACAACGGAAAGGGTTATAAAAGCTGCAGGCTTCGTAGATGAGCGGCCCGAATCGGATATTAAGAAAGCTTGACGGCTTGATCTTGATCAGATAATCGTGCCCGGTGAAAATTTAAAAAGAGCTATTAAAGCAATAAAGCTTTCCTTGCCTGTCAGGCTTTATAATAGCATTGAGATATTCAGATTAAGTATTGGTAAGGGAGACAGTTATGGCTGAAGAAAAAAGTGGTTATCCACCGACTGAAAAGCTCTATTTTAAAAATGCCTATCTTAAAGAGTTTACAGCCAGGGTGATCGGTCAGGAAGTCAGGGACGGACAGAGGCTGGTTGTTCTGGACAGAACAGCCTTTTACCCCGAATCCGGTGGGCAGCCTCATGATATCGGGTTTTTAAATGGGGTTAAAGTGAACAGGGTTGAAGAAGAAGACAGCGTAATTTTTCATTATGTGCAGAGTGAGTTGAGCGGGGAAGAAGTCCATGGTCAGATTGACTGGGAACGGCGGTTCGATCACATGCAGCAGCATACTGGTCAGCATATTCTCTCTCAGGCCTTTTATCAGGTGGTTAAAGGAGAAACCTTAGCTTTTCATCTCGGTCAGGTAGAGTCAACGGTTGAGATTGATATCCAATCCATAAAGGATGAGACCTTATTTCAGGTTGAACGTCTGGCTAATGACATTATATTTTCAGATGTGGAAATTAAGACCTATTTTTTATCGGAAGACAAAATTGCCTCCGTTCCGTTGAGGAAGGCCCCAAAGGTGAGCGGGCTCATCAGAATTGTGGAAGTCAGCGGCTTTGATTATTCGGCCTGTGGCGGAACTCACTGTGAGCGAAGTGGGCAGGTAGGTCTGATCAAAGTCATAAGACAGGAAAGGATCAGGGGCCATGTCCGTTTTTCATTTGTCTGTGGCTTCAGGGCCCTGACCGAGTTTAAACATCGGCTGGACTGGCTTCAAGCCGCTGCCCGCCTTTTTTCCTCTGAAGAAAGAGAAGTGCCGGCTGCCGCCGAAAGAACGCTGGCTGAACTCAGAAGTCTTAAAAAGAAACAACAGAGACTCGAGGAAAACCTGGCTATTTTTGAAGCTACCGAAATGCTGGCCCGAAGTCAGTCCAAGATTGTTTCAGGCTTATTTTCAGACAAGTCCCCGGATGAGCTAAAATTCTTAGCTCTACAACTTATTCACCGGGCAGAGGTAATGGCAGTTCTGGCCGGTCTGGCTGAGAATTCATTTTACCTGGTGATAGCTGCTGCTGAAAACTTAAGAACCGATGTTCGTCAGGTTGTTCCGGTTTTGCAGGCTGAGATCAAGCTTAAAGGGGGAGGAAGTCCAACGCTGGTTCAACTGTTCAGTGAGGAAAAGGACAAAGCCGAAGCAGCTCTGAAGCTGGCTGTTGATTTTCTTAAAAAGCAAAGTGGGCTCAGCTAATTTCTAAAATTTTATTCATATCTCAAACAGGCAATCGGATCAAGCCGGGCAGCTTTATGAGCAGGGAAGATACCAAAGAACAGTCCTACCGCCATCGAAACGGCCAAACCGACTGCTGCTGACCACCAGGAAACGGCAGCAGGCAGGGGAGTGGCCAGCTTAATGATAAGAGCTACAACCACACCAGCCAGGATGCCAATGATCCCGCCTATTCCAGTTAAAACCACAGCTTCTATCAAAAATTGCTTGACGATATCGGTTGATCTGGCGCCAATTGCTTTTCTGATGCCGATCTCTCTGGTCCTTTCCTTGACCGCCACCAGCATGATATTCATCACGCCGATTCCCCCGACCAGAAGTCCGATGGAGGAAACGATGATCATAACAATAAAGGCTGCCCCTGTGATCTGGTTATACAGGCTGAGTAAACTCTCCTGAGTGAAAATGGCAAAATCATTAGGCTTGTTGGGAGGAACCTTCCTTCTTAACCGTAAGAAATTGGTCACCTGTTCGATCGTTTCGTTAATCTGTGAGGCTTCTCTGGGAACAATGGTGATAGAAAGAGAGGCTGGATCATAAGGAAAATATTTCATCAGGGCAGTATAGGGGATAGCGACAATGTTATCCTGAGACTGGCCGAACATCTGCCCTCTCTTACTCATCACACCAATAACGGTGAATTTTTCCCGGCCAACTTTGATCTCCTTTCCTACAGGAGACATATGGGGGAAGAGAACATCGGCCACCTCCGTCCCGATGAGACAAACACGCGCACTATGCCTGATCTCGGCTTCGGTGAAATCACGGCCTTCCTTAGGCAGATAAACGGCAAAAACACTGTTGAAGCTCTCATCGGTGCCATAAATTATGGCATTATCAGACTTGATATTTTGATATTTAACTTCCGGCAATTTCATAAAATCGGGTGTTAGCTGAATGGTTAAAGACTTGACCAGAGGGCAGGCTTCTTTTATAGCCTCTACATCTTCGATTTGCAAATCCTTACGCTGCCTTTCTTCCTCTGTCCTCTCTCCGATCATTACCGGCTCGAACTTTTGAATAATGATCAGGTTGCTGCCAATTCTTTCAATTTCCCCGGCGATGCTGGCGTTCAGGCCTTCTATCACCGAGACCATGCCGATGACAGTCATAACCCCGATGACAATGCCCAGAGCGGTCAGGAAAGAGCGCATTTTGTGCGTTTTGATAGAATCAAGTGACATGGAGAAAATTTCCAGCCAGAGCTGTGTCCTGACCTTCATTGTTCTGACCTCAGAGCTTCAACTGGATTGAGCTTGGCTGCCCGGTTGGCCGGATAAAGGCCAAAAAACAGGCCGACGACAGCCGACATCAAAATGGCCACAATCACTGAGGCCGGGTCTATTCTGGATGGAATGGAAGTGGTCAGAGTAACCACTCTGGCAATAATATAGCCCAGTATAATTCCGATCAATCCACCCAGCCCGGAGAGAATGGCCGCTTCAATTAAAAATTGCATCAGAATATCACGCCGACGGGCACCAACCGCCATCCGGATGCCAATTTCTTTGGTTCTTTCCGTGACCGAGACCAGCATAATGTTCATAATGACTATGCCACCTACCAGCAAGGCAATGGAAGAAATGGCGATCATAGCAAAATAAACACCAGAAGTTGCTGAACGGTAGAGTTGTATAAAAGTTTCTGAAGTCTGAAAGGCAAAATCATCAGGTTGATTGAAGGTTCTTTTCCGCAGCGAACGCAAGACGGTTCTGACTTCTTCCATCGCCTGGTTCATTTTTTCTTGAGATGAAGTATGAACGTTAATGGTAATTGTTCGGCGGCTGCCATAGATTTTCATAAAAGTACTGATGGGAATCCAGACATAATTATCCTGGCTGAAACCGAGTATCTTACCTTTTTTCTCTCCCAGACCTACGACTTCAAAATTTTGCCGGCCGATTTTTATCCAGCGGCCCAGCGGGTCAAGACCTGGAAACAGGTTTTCGGCCACATCGGCCCCAATGATACAGACAAACCTTGAGCGCTCTTCGTCATCCAGTGTCAGATAACGTCCGCGCTCAAGTTCAAGGACAGAACCGATTAGATGATCAACAGCGGTGACTCCCCGCACCTCGACATTTTTGATGCTCTTCGAGCCATATTTAACCGGCTGACTCGCATTGACCGAGGCTCCGATCAGTTCGCAGGAGGAACACAGCTTTCTCAGGGCAGCCAGGTCATCGAGAGTCAGGTCTTTTCTTTTGAGCTGCTCCTGGTAATCCTGGATAGAAGAAATGACAGGCGAGAATTTGGAGACAGCAAAATCATTGGCTCCATAAAAAGACATTTTGGTATAAACATAGCTATTTAATCCCTGAATAACCGAAACTACAGCAATGATGGTCAGAACACCTATGATCACTCCTAAGAGAGTCAGGAAAGTTCTTAATTTATTTGACCGCAGCGAAGTTAGAGCCATACTCAAGGATTCATGAAAATAAATGCTGCCTTTTCTCATTTTACTGTTCTTCTGTCTGGCCTATTGCCCTGGTTTACCTTTCAGCTATCAAGTTTACCTTATTTTATGTCAGGAAATAAGTCCTGGCTATCTGATTTTAAAAAATCGGGCCATCGAACCGATCTTGACTCGACTGAAGGTTAGACTGATAATTTTCTAAAATTAGCCATGGGCAGGAGAAAATGATGTGCAACTTGAATCTCGAAGCAAAAGGACAACAGGTAACGGCTCTATACTTTGAGGAGCCAGGGGCGGCTAACAGTGAAGCTACTTTGAAAAGGGCAGCCATCAGAGCCGATGAACTTAAGATCAGGCAGGTGGTTCTGCCGTCGGTAACTGGTGAGACGGCTAAGAAAGCGCTCAGCCTATTTCAGAGCTGCCAGCTGGTGGTAGTTACTCACTCGACAGGGTTTTTAAAACCCAACGATCAGGAAATGCCAGAGGCTGTCCGACAGGAACTGCAGGCAGCGGGGGCGAAAGTCCTGACTGCTCAGCATGCTTTTGGCGGCGTCAACCGGGCCGTCAGGAAAAAGTTTGGCACCTATGAGCTTGACGAAATCATAGCTTATACCCTGAGGTGTTTCGGACAGGGCTTAAAAGTGGCTGTTGAAATCAGCCTGATGGCAGCTGATGCCGGGTTGATCAGAAGTGGTGAGCCCTGCCTGTCTCTGGGTGGAACAGAAAGAGGAGTGGACACAGCTGTTCTGCTGAGTCCTGTTAATTCTCAGAATTTTTTCGATTTAAAAATAATGGAAATCCTGGCTAAACCAGGATTTTACCAGGCAGCTGAAGAATAATAAGCAAAGGGTAGCCACCTTTCTTTATTTCGGCTAAACTAACACCGGTCAATAAATTAAGAGTGAAGAAAGGAAAGGACGATTTTAAGGATTAACAAGTTTCTGGCCCAGGCCGGGGTGGCTTCCAGGCGGGAAGCTGACCGACTGGTGGAGGAAGGAAGGGTGCAGGTTAACCGCCAGGTGGTCAGGCGCCCCGGGACTCTCGTCGACGAAGCCTCTGATCGGGTAGAAGTTGATGGAAAGCCGGTCACTCTGCCTACCACCAAAGTTTATATTCTTCTAAATAAGCCTTCTGGCTATATCGTCACCATGAATGATCCTCAAGGAAGAAAAACGGTGACTGAGCTTTTACCGTCGCTGCCTTTCCGACTGTTTCCAGTGGGCCGACTTGACCGTGACAGTGAAGGTGCTTTGCTCTTTACCAATGATGGTGAGCTGGCCAATCGCCTCCTTCATCCTCGCTACGGATTTAAGAAAATTTATGAGGTCAAAGTTAAAGGTTATATTAGCGACCAGCAATTAGACAGGTTAAAGCGCGGAACTTTTATCGACGGACGAAAAACAACTCCAGACAAAGCTGGCTTGATTTACAGAAACAGGCAGTATTCTTATCTGAGGCTGGAAATTCATGAAGGGAGAAAACACGAGGTTAGGAAAATGTTTTATGCGCTTGACCTGGACGTAAAAAAATTGAAAAGAGTAGCTCTGGCCGGTCTGACCATCAAAGGCCTCAGACCTGGTTTTTGGCGTTATTTAAAAAAAGAAGAAATTCTTAAACTTAAAAAGCAGGCTGGACTGATCAGTTAAAAAATCACAACCACCTTCTCTTTTCATCTGTTTCCAATTCGGGCACCTGGCGTCTGGTTTTTTTCTTCTGACGTGTTATTCTGAACCAGTCGGCCGCTCTTCTTCCGCCTCGCCTTCAAATTCGCGCCAGGCCAGAGCCAGTCGTTCCAGTTCCTTATCAACCATGTAATTTACGGTACCCTCTTCAAAACTGCCATCTGCCTGTCTTTCTCCAGCTTTAACTCCAGTCAAAATCTCCAGTCCTTCATCAATGGTTTTGATGGGGTAAATATGGAATTGACCATTTTTAACGGCCTGGACAACCTCTTCACTCAGCATCAGATTGCTTACATTCTGATAGGGGATAATTACTCCCTGGGTCCCGGTTAAACCTTTAGCCCGGCAAACAGCGAAGAAACCTTCAATTTTTTCATTCACTCCACCTATCGGTTGAATCTCGCCTTTCTGGTTTAAGGAACCGGTTACGGCCAGGTCCTGACGGAGAGGCAGGCCAGACAGGCTGGATAAAATGGCATAAACTTCAGTTGAGGAAGCACTGTCTCCATCAACACCCGAATAGGATTGCTCAAAGGCGATACTGGCTGACAGTGCAAATGGTTTATTCTGAGCATATTTTCCTCTTAAATAACCAGCTAGAATCAGTACGCCCTTATTATGGGTTTTGCCGCTCAGGTCAGCTTCTCTCTCAATGCTGATGACACCAGCCCGACCCATGGAAGTCCTGGCGGTGATTCGGGTAGGCTGACCAAAAGTCAATTCACCTGTATCATAAACAGCCAGACCATTGACCTGCCCAACAGTCTTTCCCTGGGTGTCAATGAGAATAGTCCCCTCTTCAATCATTTCTCTAATTTTTCTTTCTACCAGATTGACTCGTTCTACTTTTTCTTTAATAGCCGTCTGTACGTCCTGACGAGATACCACCTGGTGCCCATTTTTTCTGGCCCAGTAATCAGCTTCTCTTACAACGTCGGCAATCAGATGGAACCTGGTTGATAATTTTTTCTGGCGGCCGGCCTGCCGGACTCCAAACTCAACAATAGCTGCTATTCCATCACGACCTACCGGCTGTAATTTGTCCTCATTGCTAATTTTTTTGATGAAGGTGGCATAGTCAATGATAGTCTTTTCAGTTTTTTCCATTTCGCTGTCAAATTCAGCTTTGACTTTGAAAATCTTTTTGAAATCATCGTCAAGGAAATATAGAAGGTTATAAAGATAGTCGTCTCCAATCATGATGACCTTGACATCGCACTTGATTGGCTCCGGTTTCAATCGTTTAGTAGAAATCAGAAAGGGAGAAACAGGATTCTGGATTTCATATGTTTGATAGCGAAGGGTACGTTTAAGAGATGCCCAGACCCCGGCTTCACTCAACACATCCAGAGCATTTAAAACCAGATAACCACCGTTGGCTTTGATAAAAGAACCGGCTTTAATTTTGGTAAAATCAGTCTGGCCAAGGCCAAAATGACCATAGCTGTATTCTATAGTTCCGAACAGATTGATGTAATTGGGTGTTATCTCCATAATAACCGGTGCACCCTGGAGATCAGAATTGTCCACCAGCAGATTGACCCGATAGTCGAGGAACGGATCAAATTCTTCTGGCTGATTTTCATCTTCAGTTTTTTGGCCCTTGAATAAATCCAGGTCTTCCAGCAGATTCTTTTCAATTTCTTCCAGGTAACTCTGGACAGCCGGGAAAGGCAGCCCCTGTCTCAGATCATTCAATCCGCCTTTGATCAGCGGGCTGCAGACCTCTATCTCCTGATTTTTCAAAAGCAGCTGAGTTTCATCGTCAATAGCCTTAAGCTGGCTGATGACCTTTTCCAGCTGATCGGTCAACTGACTGTATTTTTTCTTTAGTTCTTCCAGTTTCTTTTTGGGGAACTTGTCTTCTTTGGCCAGAGCTTCCAGTTTATTAAAAGGGGTCGGTTGCCCCTCGATAACCGGTAGCAAGTCGGGCCGGGTAAAGAGACCCATCTGAACCTGAATAACAGCAAAGCCTTCGGCCGAAACCAGATCGTTGAATTTCTGTAGCACTTCTCTTTGCTTTCGTTGCTGACTATCAACGATGCTCTGCTTTCTCTCCTGAAAAAACTGACTTTTGAGTAATTCTGGAATGTTAGCTTTTAGCATATTAATCAGCCGGTCCAGCCCATCACTCAACAGGCGCCCTTTACCGGCGGGTAGGGACAGAAAAAGGGGTTCTTCCGGTTTTTTGAAGTTATTCACATAGAGGAGATCGTCCGGCACCGGTTGGCCAACTTTGATTCTCTCCAGAAACTTCTTGATGGTGGTAGTTCGACCTGTTCCGACCAG
>ERZ795050.788-NODE-788-length-46528-cov-15.061197_pt1:2500-46528 | contig 46528 bp, 36 predicted proteins | sample MGYA00375134_ERZ795050 | MGnify/ENA primary metagenome ERZ795050 (study PRJEB30179, sample SAMN05720221) | activated sludge metagenome | isolation source: Anaerobic digester | place: Japan | collected 2015-05-26 ... | reverse complement strand
CCGGGGCCTGGAACAAGGTCTCGCTGGTGTTCCGGGGGATCAGAGAGCTGGTGGGATCTCTCAGCGGCGGCGTCGGGCTGTAGCGGAAACGGTTCTTTGGACACAAGTTTAGACTATGCTGCCATCCGATTTTCCAGCCAGTTATGGCGGATTTCGTCAGGTGACGTGAAGGCGTTTTTCTCGACTCGCCATTCGCTGTTATAAAGGCTCACGAAGGTCTTTACGGCCTTGCGAACATCATCGACGGTACGGAAAACTCGGCCATAAATGGCTTGCTCTTTCAAGGTGCGGTTAAAACGTTCGGCAACTCCGTTGGTTTGAGGCTCGGCAACGAAGGCAAAGCTGGGAGTGATCCCCCAGAACTTGATCTGGTTCTGAAAATGGTCTGAGAGGTACTGGGTGCCATGGTCCATGCGCAGGGACAGCCCCCGGGCAATTCCTTTCTCTACGCTGCCGTAAAGGCGGCTTAAGGCCATGGAAAGGGGCTGCAGGGCTGCATAGCGGTCGCCGGTTTTGCACACATGCCAGCCGACGCATTCGGCGTTCCAATGCTCCACAGCCGCAAAGATCCAGACCCAGCCCTCGTCAAGAGTGAAGACGCGGGTGCCATCGGTGCCCCACATCAAGTTCGGTGCCATGGTGATGATCTTGCCCTCATGCGCCTTGGCAGCTTTGGGCCGTCCTCGGTGCGGAGAAAGTAGGTGGTTTTCGCGCATGATCCGCAGAATCCGCTTGCGTGACACACGGTGGCCATCACGGAACCGTAACCGTCCCCAGACCTTACGGTGTCCCTCTCCTACGAACGGTGAGGTTGCCAGGTCGTGACGGATCAAGCCCAATAGGTCCTCGTCACTTATCAATGGACGCGGACCACGACGTTTAGGCACCGCTGGTGGACTTTGGCGCGAGGCATGATAGAACGAGGAGCGAGCCTGTTCCCAGACAGTGCAAACCCGCTGGACGCCGTAGGGCTTGTCTGCTCCCGGGGAGATCGTTTGGCTCATTTCGACGATCTCCGCTTGGCTAAAGGGCCGGGTTTTTTAACCCGTTCCCAAAGGAGTTCGTTCTCCATGGTCAATTCGCCGATCCGGCGCATGGCCTGATTGAGTTCGGCCTGAACCGGATCTTTTGGCCGCTTTTTTAACGACTCATCGATCCCGGCAAGGGCATTCTCCCGCCACTGCTCCAGACGGTAGATTTCGATACTCAGCTCGCGGGACAGGGCGTCAACGGATTCGCCCCGAAGCATGCGTAGGACAACCTCACGCTTGCGGGAGGCACTCCAACGCTGTCCTTCGGCTAAGGGGCCTTTGACGGTTTCGTTCTTGTTCTTTGTAGTCATATTCTCTCTCCTTGGACACGGGGACTTTACCCCAAATCAGTGTCCAAGAAAACTGATATGGCTGACAGTTGTCAAGAGCCGAATCGTTCCCTGCCCAACTGTTTTTCAGCGGTTTTTTTCGCGGTTATTTTCCAGGGTACTTGCAGAGGCGGAACCCATGTTGCGACGGTTGATCACTCTGATATTCGCGGATTGGATACCGCCTGACTTGGCTTCGTCGCGGAGCTTCCTCTCTCTAGTAGCGTGAGTTCGGCCTAAGGGCCTGATCCGATAGTTTTCCCGAGGGTTCTCCTGACCGTGGTTGCGCCCCTGTAACTACCCTGGAGTATTGATTATTGTTCGATAAGTTTGCCCCTAACGTGTTTTGAGGCTGTAGTTTTGGGTTTTATTCTTTATGCCATTATCGGAAATTCAACCTCATGGGCTATTGCCCACATAAAGGCACAGAGTTCTCGGGCGATGGCCGTCACGATCACCTGTTTGGGCTTACTCTTCGCCAGCATTCGTTTGTAGCGGGCACACAATCGAAGCTGGGCTTTCCAGGAGATATCGCATATCTCCTGCGACAGACCTTTTGGCGTTTGCGCAACTCCCGACTAACCCGGGCAGGAAGGCGGTATGCCCAGGAGGCTTCCACCAGAACCCGGCGCACATGGCCATTGCCTGTTTTTGTAATGGCGCCCCGTTTTGTTTTTTCGCCACTGGAGTGCTCCGAAGGCACCAAACCGAGATAGGACATCAGTTCAACGGGGCTCGTAAAGCGCGTCATGTCTCCTATCTCGGCAACAGTTGTGGCGGCCACAATCAAGGAGACACCCCGGAGGGATTGGTAAGCCTTTACTACCGAAACCATTCGCCATTGGGGCAAAAGCTGTTGGATTTGCCCCGTAAGGCGCTCCACACGGCGAGTGCATTCAGTGAATGCGTCCACATATTCCTGAAGGACGATCTGTTGGGCCGGATGAGGCATTTTGATTCCGGCGATCCAACGCAAATGCGCCTGGCTCCAGTGGCTTCGCCCGTTGAAGTGGTGACCGTGCCGGAGAAGAAAAGCCAAAATGCGCTGCTTGGCCTTTTTTTCCGCCAACTTGGCATCCTCTCTCGATCGGGTGAGGTCCCGCATGGCTTCATCTTCGGCAAACGGCACAAAAACAGCCGACAATTCACCGGCCCGATGCAGGCGGGCCAGCATTTGGGCATCCCGGTGATCATTTTTGATTCGGTTGCCACTTTGCTTGGGAATCATTGCTGGCGCAACCACCATGCAATCAAATCCTTGAGCTGCAAGATGGCGATAAATCTCATAACCACAGGGGCCAGCTTCATAGACGAAATGCAGCTCATAACCTTTCGAAACCAGTTTTCGGATGACTTTGTCGAGGGCGCCAAGGCTCCCGTCAATTTTTCCGTAACTGCGAACTTCACCGTTTCGGCCAGCTTCGGCGATAGCGATCTCAATGGAGTTTTTGTGGACGTCCAATCCTACAAATATGCTAGACTTCTTCATGACCTGCCTCCTTGGTTATGGCTCTGTGTTGGGGTTCACGAGGTTCCAACATAACCCACGTTTGCAAGGGGCAGGTCTTTTTTTGTCAACTGTCAGCCATTATGTCTAGGGGCGATTCAATAAAAGCACGCTGAATAGTCGGTCGCTGTACCTGTCAAAAACTCTAGGCATTCTGCCTTCCAACGATTTGCTTGGTGGGGAACAATTATTGCCTGCTATTGTGTTACCGGACAATGATATTGTCACCCCTGTCTGGGACAATAGAAATGTCATCCCATGAAGACACGTGGTGACGTACTCATGAAGGCAGAGGAAGCGCGGCGGGCGTTTGTGATCGAGCAGGCAGTGGCCGGAGCGTTCACGGTTCGGGAGGCGGGAGAAGTCCTTGGTTTGAGCTACCGGCAGGTGATTCGACTGAAAAATCGGTATCGTAAGGAGGGAGCCGTGGGCCTTGTCCACAAAGGACGGGGCAAAGCGTCGAATCGGAGAATTGCCCAGGAAATCCGTAAGTTCGTTGCCGAGAAGGCGAAAAGTGACTTTGAAGGGGCGAGCTGTCAGCATATGGAAGAACTTTTCGCTTCCAGGTACGGGCTTGAGCTCAGCGCCAAAAGTATCGGCAGGATACTCAAGGAACAGGGCGTGGCGTGTGCGCATCGTCACCGAAGTCCGAAGGGGCGCAGATGCCGGGAGCGGAGCCGTCGGAGGGGAGATTTGGTGCAGATGGACGCATCTCCGTTTGATTGGCTCGGGGACGGCGTTATGCGCTCGCTGCATGGAGCCATCGACGACGCCACCGGAGAGGTCGTGGGGCTTTGGATAGAGAAAAACGAATGTTTGTCGGGCTACTTGCGTGTTCTGAGACAGATGCTTGAGCGCCACGGCGTCCCCCGGGCGATCTACGCGGATCGGCATACGATCTTCGTTTCCCCGAAGACGGGCAAGCTGACGATCGAAGAGGAGCTCCAAGGCAAAGTCGCGCCCCAGACCCAGTTTGGTCGCGTGCTGGAGACCTTGGGGGTGCGCTTCATTGCTGCCCGGTCGCCGCAGGCCAAGGGACGCATCGAGCGGCTGTGGAGGACGCTGCAGAGCCGTCTCGTGATTGCTTTTCGCTTGGCAGGGATCCGTACCGTGGAGGCGGCGAACGACTTTCTGGGCACGTATGCGGAGCAGATGCACAATCCCAAGTTTGCCGGAGCTCCGGCCGAAGCGCAAAATGCTTTTCTGCCTGCTGTGGAAGGAACGAATCTCGATCTGCTGCTGGCGCGCCACGAGCAGCGCAAGGCCTGTGGAGATTCCACCGTAGCTTTCGGCGGGCAGAAGTACCGTCTTCAAGACAGTCGGGGCCGTACAAGACTGCTTCGGCGTGGCAAGGCGGTCACCGTGGTCGAAAAGCTTGATGACGAGCTCATGGCGCTGGTGGACGGAGAGGCCTTTGTCCTTGTCCCCGTTGTCACGGGAAAATCTTCGGAAGAACCGGCTTCGGAGGAAAAATCGTTGGCAAGAGGGGCCCAGGAACGGGAGCAGACCTCCCCTGCGGCAGAATCCTCATGGCACTGGTATCTTCACCCTCGTGAACCCATAGCGAGGGCGATTCATAACCCCCAGGAGACAACTCCGGGGACTTGGTAGGGGAACAACAACCATTGGTGGAAACCATGACATTTTTATTGTCCCAAACCGTCCCAAAAAGGTGACATTTTCATTGGCTGTTTACATTATTGCCTGCTATTGTTGACAATCTCAAGCCCTCATCCTATTGCAAAACACCTTAATCTTTCCTTACCTGTCAATCCTTTCTTTCAGAAAACCTGTGAACCCCCCGCTTATAGTTGTCAAAAATTAATCTAAAAAAAAGAGAAAATATCTTGACTCTCGAGTTATATGATGATATATCACAGGTACACCGGTGAAAGTCGTTGATGGCTAAGCAGTGACCAACGAGGCGGTGGAACGCGCCTCGACGGCGGTCTGGGAAGAAAAAAGAAAAAAGACAAAAAAAGGGATTGACAGGCCGCCAAAGACAATGCAAACGGAAGCCAACGAGGGCGAGGGATAGGCCCGAGCCAACAAACCAAAAGGAGAGGAAAATGAACGCGAACACCGTTTTTTGAAACTCTAGCGAAGCTGTTTTGGGTAAGGGCGAAGGAAGTCTGGTCCTTACAACTCGGAAAACTGACTGAAGGGAGAGCAGATATGGAAAACCGAGGTATTTCATCAAGGGCAAAAAAACTTAAAGACAAGTATTTGGCTACTCCGCCAGGGATTTGCTCTGAACGGGCCAAGATTGTCACGCAGGCTTATCAAGATTATGAGAGTCTGCCTGCAATACTTAGGCGGGCTAAAGTTCTCAAACGGGTTCTTGAAGAAATGTCAATTTGGATTGCAAATGATGAACTCATTGTTGGTAATCAGGCAAAAGTTGCCAGATATTCTCCAATCTTCCCCGAATTTTCGTTTGAGTGGATTCTGGGTGAAATGGATGAAGAACCTTTTGAGTTGTGTGATACTGGTAGGTTCCTTATTGATGAGGAAACTAAGTCCGATCTACGGAAAATTGGGCCTTATTGGAAGGGGAAAACGGTTAATGATCTAACCATTGGCAGACTGCCAGAAGAAACTGCCGCAGTTATTGCAAATTCTGCTGTATATAACTTTCATCCGAGTGTAGTGGTTTGCACAGGAGTTGGTCATTGTTTGCCAAGTTATAAAAAAGTAATCACTAAAGGGTTTAATGGAATCAGGCAGGATGCACTTGAAAAGCTCAAGGTGATGGGAATTCCGGCCGATGGAAATGAAGTCGACACGTACAATTTTTTGAAAGCCGTTATCATTTCGTGTGATGCTGCCGTTTCTTTTGCCCAGCGTTATGCTGACTTGGCTAAGCAGATGGCAGTAGAAGAAAGTGATTCTGCTAGAAAAACAGAGTTGTTGAAGATTGCAAGTATTTGCGAAAAGGTACCGGCTAATCCCGCCACAACATTCCATGAGGCTTGCCAAGCCTTCTGGTTTTTCCACTTAATTTTGCAACTTGAATCTAATGGCCACTCAATCTCACCAGGTCGCTTTGACCAATATATGTATCCCTATTATTCAAAAGACCTATTGACGGGACAATTGACGCGGGAAGATGCGCAAGAACTGGTGGAGTGTCTTTGGATCAAACTGTCGGAAATTAATAAGATTGTGCCATTTGCATTTGGAGTTACAAGGACGGCTGTCGAATATCCGATGTTTCAAAATCTAATTGTTGGTGGGCAGGATCGCGATGGCAAAGATGCGACCAACGATCTTTCCTTTATATGTTTGGATGCCTCTCAGAATGTTGGGCTTCCCCAACCGTCCATATCTGCGCGTCTGTGGAATGGTACACCTGAGGTACTTTGGAACAAAATTGTGGAGGTAACCAAAAAGGGGCTAGGCATGCCGGCCCTTTACAATGATGAAGTAATAATTCCGGGTCTGCTTAATCGCGGGAAATCAATTGAAGACGCAAGAGATTATGCCATCGTAGGATGTGTTGAACCGGGACCTCAAGGTTATGAATATGGCTGGTCGGGCGGTGCTGGAGATCATCCTTTCTTTAGTCTTCCAGCCTGCTTGGAGTATGCCATTAACGATGGGAAAAGTTTAAAAACCGGTATGCAAGCCGGTCCCTCAACGGGAAGTTTGGCTGATTTTAAATCCTTCGAAGAAGTGAAGAAGGCCTACGAAAAACAGGTTAAATACTTTGTAGATCATTTCGCAGTCATTACGAACACTGCCGACTTAGTGAACCAAGATGTTGCGCCTTTACCGTTTCTTTCTTGTGGAATGGAATACTGTATAGAAAAGGGCATTGATGTTTCAGCGGGAGGGGCCAAATACAATGCAATTGGTACGGCGGGTGTAGGTGTCAGCAACATAGGTGATTCCCTTATGGCCATCAAAAAGATGGTTTTTGATGAAAAAGTAGTAAGTGGATCTGAATTGCTTGAGATCTTGAAAAGTGATTGGAGCGGCCAGGAAGTTCTTAGAAATAGAATAATTGCAGAAGTGCCTCATTACGGTAATGACGAGGAAGAGGTAGACGCTCTAGCAGCATGGGCTGCAGAAGTTTACTGTAAATTGACAGAGAAATCTGTGGGACCGCGAGGGCCATATCAACCGGGGCTATATCCTGTCAATAGGAATTTAATTATGGGGTTTGTTTTAGGTGCATCTCCTGATGGGCGAAAAGCAGGCGATGCTTTGGCGGATGGCATATCCCCGATTCATGGTCGAGACTTGAATGGACCTATAGCTGTATTGAATTCAGCATCTAAACTTGACCATTTGATTAATTCAAACGGAACCCTTCTTAATCTCAAGTTCCATCCATCTGCCCTTGAAGGTGAAACGGGAGAAACTGCTCTTAAGGCTGCATTGAAAGGTTATTTCTCTCGAAAGGGTCTCCACGTCCAGTACAACGTTGTAGATTCTAAACGGCTAAGAGACGCACAGAAAAATCCTGATAAGTATAAGGACTTGGTCGTAAGGGTGGCTGGTTATAGTGCTCTTTTCGTTGGACTTGATCCGGCCCTTCAGGAGGACATAATTGCAAGAACAGAAATAGAGGAAATTGGTTAGTGTCTTTATAAAGTTTTAAGGAGATTTAAAAATATAGCCGCCCCACAACACCATAAAGGTGTTGTGGGGTCTAGGAGGGGATAGAATGAATTTAAATAGGGGGTCTGATCATATTTCATGTTCTGACCCCCAATTTAAAAAGAAATAGAACTGCAAAAACTAAAATGTTGAGGTTTCTAGGGAAAATATAGATGGGAGATACATTGTGAAAAACGAATCTTCAGGTTTGGTATTTGACATCCAAAGGTATACCTTGCATGACGGGCCAGGGATAAGAACCATGATATTTTTGCAAGGATGTCCATTACATTGTTTTTGGTGTCATAGTCCTGATTCTCAATCATTTGTCGGACAGTTGGCGGTAATGCCAATATTATGTGTTGGTGTGGAAGATTGCGGTGAATGTCTAAAAGTATGTAAGCAAAAGGCCTTAAATAAAACAAAGCCAACCTATTCAAAGATTTTAAAAAAAGATATTACTGCAATAAGTTTAGATCGAAATCTTTGTAGCGAATGTGGAGATTGTGCAAAGGTTTGTTATCCGAAAGCCTTGTATTTTACATCAAAGTCAATGTGCGTTGATGAGGTAATGAAAATTGTAGAGAAAGATAGACTTTATTATGAAAAAACAGGAGGGGGAATAACTATTTCGGGTGGAGAACCCATGGTGCAGAATTTATTTGCATATGAGTTACTTAAAGAGAGCAAGTATCGAGGTCTACATACGGCTCTTGATACATCTGGTTGTGTAGATTGGGGGAAATATGAACCCTTACTTCCTTATGTTGATCTTTTTCTTTATGACTTAAAGATTATCGACGATGAAAAGTCATCTAAATTTATTGGCGTATCAAGTAGCGTGATCTTACATAATTTGTTTAATATTGCCGAAAAAAAAATTCCTATACAAATAAGAGTTCCTGTCATTCCTAGTATCAATGATGATGATGAAAATCTTAAAACCATTTCTCGAATATGCAAAAAATTAGGAGATTCCTTGGATAAAGTCCAATTGCTGCCTTACCACAAGCTCGGTACTTCAAAATATGAAAGAATTGGATTGGAATATAAAATGCCACCCGTTGATCCTCCTTCAAAGTTTGAAATGCAAAGAATAAAGAATTTGTTTGAAAGAGATGGACATAATGTAATCGTTGGTTAAATAAATTATTTACCTTCCTCATTGTAAGGATTTAAATATTTTTAAAAAATTTTCCTTAAACCATTATTGACCCTAAGCTATGAACTACCTCGCCACAAATAGCTGGGTTTCAAAAGCCTGTAATCTATGCCGAGTCGCGTAATAAGTGCGAGGAATTAGATATAACGTTCGGTTAAATATTATTTTTGCAAGCTGTCACAGTGATAGCTTGGTCTTACGTAATTCAAAGCTAAATGAGAGGAGGATTTAAATGTCTAATGTTTCTGATAAGGTTTTTGAGTTTTACTTGCCCGCTTTATCAACTAATGGGAGTAGGTGCAAGGAAGGAAGTAGGTAAGCATGCCAAGTCTCTGGGTGGGAGGAAGGTTCTAATCGTTACCGATCAAGGGATGGTCAATGCTGGATTTGCAGAACAGGTTAAAAGTTATATTCTGGACGAAGGCTTAGAAGTATTTATATTTTCTGGCGTTTGTCCAAATCCGACCGATGTAAATGTTCGCGATGCGTTAATGGTTTGGCAGGAAAACAAATGCGACCTACTAGTTACGCTTGGTGGAGGAAGTTCCCATGATTGTGGGAAAGCGATGGGGATAATGGCCACAAGCGGAGGAGATATCAGAGATTATGCAGGGGTCAACACACTTAAGTCTTCTCTCCCCCCATATATTTCTATAAATACAACTGCAGGGACTGCAAGCGAAATCACTCGGTTTGCCGTTGTCACTAATACGGATACTGATGTCAAGATGATTTTTGGCGACGGAAGGTTGACGGCGGATGTTGCTATTAATGATCCGGTTTTCCATATGGGAATGCCTCGCTCATTGACTGCTGCTACTGGAATGGATGCTTTGACTCATGCCATAGAAGCCTATGTTTCCAAACAGGCGACGCCTGTTACAGATGTATGCGCTCTAGGGGCTATCGAACTTGTTGCAAAATGGTTGCGTCCAACTGTTGCGGATGGGACGAATTTAGAGGCGCGTTCTCAAATGGTTTATGCAGAGTATCTTGCTGGTATGGCATTTAATAATGCAGTTCTGGGCATTGTGCACTCGATGGCACATCAGGCAGGAAGTTTGCGTGATTTGCCTCATGGTGTGTGCAACGCAATTATTTTGCCTGTTGTGTGTGAGTATAATTTGCTGGCTGCCCCTGAAAAATTTGCAAAAATTGCTGAGTCCATGGGGGAGAACATTGACGGGCTCAGTATTTTGGATGCTGCTGACAAAGCAATTGGTGCAATCAGGCGGTTGGCTAAGGATATTGGTATTCCCGCGGGATTGGGGGAATTGGGAATATTGGAGGAAGACGTTCCCCAAATGGCAGACAATGCTTTGAAAGATGTATGTACTTTATTTAACCCCAGATCGGTTACGTATGACGACATTGTTAGGCTTTATAAGTCCATAATTTAGGTCGGTGTCTAAAGTTTGTAAGTTTTTGTAAACGCATATAAAATCTAATCTATTATTATCTTTTTAAAAATAAATAATAGAAAAAGTTGTTATTGTGGCCAGGCAATGAAGGTCAGTTTTTCCTCCTCCCCTGACCGGTAAGCAATAGATTCTTATGATGTATCGAGACTTTGCATAGCAAAGCCTATCTTTGCCTTTGCCTGGCCAATTTTTTTCTTAAGATAAGAAACACCTCAATTGTTATAAAAACTTCGAATAAAACAATAATTTATTAAATTTAAAATTATACTCTATAGATAGATTCTGAAGCGATGAAATCCATCGAAGGTTGGCGATTGTAAACTGAATAGCACTAATTTAAATGATGAGCTTTGAATTTCATGTTGATTCGCTAGTATAACGATCAATGTAATGAATCGCTCCCGAAAGCGTCCCCTCAGACCTATAGGTCAAAAGTAGAGCTAAATATTCGAAATCGCTAATCAGCGTGTCGCCGAAACCAGTGGTCATTTTTTTCTGCGAATTTGGAGTTCGGACTCCCCCTCCATCTCCTGAATATACACCTAAATGGGACAACTCCAAGGAAACTGGCAGGAGTCAGAGCAATTGTCACCTTGAGCCATCATGGGTATCGGCCCTATCTCCTATATTGTGTTGTTGATTTTGAAGGTCGCCAGAGGTAAACATTCGTCCATTCTTACTAACCCTGCAATCCGGAACACCCCAGCGGTCCCCCGACAAAGTATGGACGGCTTTATGCCAAGAATGCTTGGATGGTTTTGATCAGAATAAGCAGCCCAACAACTCTATCCTGCAGCTTCTTAGAACTTTCAAGACATTGTATGCCTATTATTTGAATGAACTGGCATGCGGTTTCCCCCCCCACTTGTTAAAACTTTTCAACAATAACTATTGACTAAACATTAAATAATCCTTTAATAATATGTTTGTTATTTTAATCTACAAATAATTAATTTATTTTCCGACGAAGAGCTTTGTGGCCACCAAAGAAGATGATCAGGTAGCTGAAGCCAGCGATCATATGCGCCACGTCAATCATTTTTGGCGGGAGCAAATTGTCTGGCGAGCAAGAGTCATCCGCAAAGCTGAGGATTGCAAAGCAAGAAGAAGAGAAACCATGACATAACCAACCAGGAGGAACATGGAGAGTAAACATAATCGCACTGTCTATCAACGTCCTGACGGCACCTGGGCCAATAAAGTCTTTGATGAGGAAATCCCAACCACCATCCATGAGACAAGGCGCCATGCTATCGCAGCCGCAAAAAGCCTCCTTCAAAACCAAGGCGGCGGAAGAATAACCGTTTTGGGACAAGATGGCGAAGTCATCTTCAAAACAACAGTCCCTTCAGCAAAAACAACCTATCCCATAAACAAAACAGCACATTGGCCTTAGAGACAAAACTCTGAGCCCCATCCATCAATCGAAAACGCCAGAATCATCCGGTAACGCGACAATGGCCGCAAGGGCAAACAGCACTATCTGACTTTGTACGATTGCGACGAAGCCAGAGCCAAAGGGGATTCTATCTGAATAGGTGGAGGGTTTTGAATCAACAAGGCCCGATGGGTTCAGGGAAACAACAATTGGTGGGTTTGGTATCAGAATCCCTGGCGGTTTTCTTTAGAACGAAATTCTCCTTAGATTGGCTGATCTTTCCAATCCTTGGCCATTATTATTCTTCAAGATTTTAAAATCCTATAAACCGAAGCGACCCCAATCCCTAATTCCTCCGCTATTTTTTGTTTTGCCATCCCCGCTTTAACAAGGGTCCTGACCTCTGTCGCTTTGGCTCTGGCGGTTGCTTTACGACCTTTATATTTCCCCTCCTGCTTTGCCTTCTCAATGCCCTCAGCTTGCCTCTCAAGCATCATTTTTCGCTCGAATGTAGCTATAGCCCCAAGCATGGTTAACATGAGCTTACCGGTGGGCGTAGAGGTATCCAGGTTGATATTCAACACGCTGAAGGTTACTTTTTTCTCCTGAAGGCAATCAACGATATCAAGAAGGTGCTTGGTGCTCCTTGCAATACGATCCAGTTTGGAAACAATTACCGTATCTCCCTCCCGAATGTAATCCAGCATAGCTTGCAGCTCTGGGCGATCTTTTTTGACCCCAGAGATTTTTTCCTGAAATATTTTCTCGGCCCCAGCTTTTTCAAGTTGGATCAATTGAGCATCAAGGCTTTGTCCAACAGTGCTCACACGTGCATAACCGATAATTGCCATATTCCCCCTCCTTTTTTCTATCAATGGATACAAAGACATTATGATAGATTTCTATCAAAAGTCAACAATGAACCCTATTGATAGGGGCGGAGAGGCTTTACGGGAGCTATCAAATGGCCATGCCTCAGTAATAGGAAACAATATGGTTGATTTTTCACTTTTGTGAATGAATGCACTTCTACCACCCCTCATTGATGTTTTTGGGTGGCCTATTGTAAAAATGGGAATAGGGCAATCTGAAAAGAAGGTTCATAAGTAAGCAACTAGGCGACTCAAATAGGCTCTTTCACAGTGACCCTGGGAAATAGAAAAGGCCCACAGATTTTTTTTGCGGACCTTTTTTATGAAAGGCGTGAGAATAGTCTTCCCATTTATTTTTACCAGTGCCATGGATAAGGAGTTTCTTCACCAAAAGGATCTTGTGATCCGGAAATTTTGGCAAATAAGCGAATGGCAGCGATTGTGGTGTCGTGTGCCCATTTGGCTACGCTAACCGCACCAAAAGTTGTTGTCCAGGTAGTATTCTCTTTTATTTTAGGATTACTTTTAAAAAATGCTTCTTTTGTTCGAATTGGCCATTTGTTTCCTGCTGTCATATCGGGAGAATAATGAATAATTTCATTTCTCAATCTAAATAGTGCAATCAGATTTTGGTAGGTGCTTCCATTTGTGTCAATTCCAACGTCCTCTGAATCATATCCTTTGTAAAACAATTTTATCTTATCTTTAATTTCTTTTGCCTTTTTTATGTCATCGATTCTTTTGAGAATCGATTCCTTGTTATTAGTGTCCTGTTTTATGGCAAGAGTCCTGCTGAACTCGATAGTTTCATTTAAATATGATTCAAAAGCAGTACAGAACATTATAATTGCAGGAAAACAATATCTACAAGAGTCAAAACTTGACCCTTTCATTTTTTTTGTTACCTCGGAAGTTGCGAGAGTAAGTAATTCATTACCTACCTTGAAGAAATTTGGTGAAAGTAAATCCATTCCGCAATGAAGTGACGAGTCTATATTTTTAAGATGAGGAGGAGTGAAGTGTTTTGATCTTTTCATTTTAGTTAAAGTTAATAATAATGAGGGTTGATATGTAACGCTTCCGCTTTGTATATGATTTTTAAATAAGGACAAAAATTTTCGGTTTTTAATTTTTTTATGGAATTCTCTTGTCTTTACCGGACTTGTATTGTACGTGTATCAATCTATATTGATTTATAAATATATCATACATTAGTTTTACTCGAACAATCCCAACAGTATTTGCATCTGGATCTGTTTTAAGAAAATTTTCAACTTTTTTAAGGCCTTCATACACCAATTGTTCTTTTAAGCACTTTTCCTCATTGCCTCTATCTGGAATGAATTGTATTTGTATTAATTCTCCCTTGAAATCGCCAGCTTGTTGAATGAAATCTATTGATAATCCTTTACTTTTTAAGTTTTGAGTTTTTGAGAAAAGTTTTTTTATCATTGGTGCAACGTGGTTGTTGTAAACGTTTGTCCAGAGCGGAGCAAACATGAAGATGGCCACATTGTAAATTAAGCCTACAGTGTCGGGGTCAACAGTTTTTTTTCGCCATTTTCCTACAGCCAAATCTTTATCTTCGCTTAACAACTCGTCAATAAGGTCTTGATTATTATAATGCGGCCAAGGGAGATAAATTTGGTACTTTGCAACATCAAAATTATCCGAGATAGGTTCTGTAATTGAATAACTGAAACCACCTAATGCTTCATCTATGGTTTCGCAGGAAAAATAAACATCTGCTTTTAAAAGCCATTCTCCTGAAGACTCCTCATCTGGAACAACTTTAAAATTTTTTAGATACCCAAGGGTTTCAAGCCGCATGTCGTGATGTTGGTGAAGAGGGATTCTTTCACCGAATCTTTCTGCTAAAGCTAGCAGAAACTCTTTGGTATTTTTCTCCCCCTGGGAGTCTTCGTGAGTGCTCGAAATTGTTTGATTTAAAATGTATTTCATCGTCGTCTTTTTCGTTAATTATTGAAATTCAATGAGTTATGTATTGTGGATAACGAAAATCCAATATTGTCTAACAGAGACAATATTGCCAATTTCCGAAAAAATAAAACATAATTCCTATAATAATATTAGGTGGTTAACTCCAGTCCTTACTTAACTCCTTTTAAGCAAGAACTTTTAAATAACGATAAAAATAAACCAGGGTAAATGTAGACAGATTAAATGAAAAGGTCAAGGTTGAGTTAGGGGTATAGTAATTGCTAATATGTTGGGGCATGCTACCAATTGCATCTAACGGGCTTTTTGTGTCAGGTAGGTCCTAAATTATGATTTTTGATCGAATAGATCCTTTAGGTCATCTGATTCTAAGCTCTAAGACAATCGCCTTAGGAAAGGATTATTCTATTGGAAAAAATGGTACCTAGAAACATTACGTGAGATATTTCTGGAGCCAATTTGATTCCGGTAGGTCGGAATCGAATCAAGGTGAAGGAGACGGTCTGTAGTTGGAAGAAACTGGTTTGCCTTCTCTCGTTATTCCCGCTAGTATATCCAAATAAGGTGGTACATTTGGGTGGTACATTTGGTACAAAATTGACTAGATAACTCCACCACTATAGGCTTGCATCAAATGATATAAGTGTCCAAAACCATTTAGAAAACAAGTTAGTGTCTATCCGGAAAGTCATAAGCTGTTGTAATTACGAACAAAATACACGTTTTTGTACTTGAATTCTTGAGCGTGGCATGACAATATAACCCTCTAACCTGTTGAACTTATTCAACTTCAATACGGTCAGGAGGGCTTGTGAGGCGAAAAATCAATCGACAAATGTCCATCTTCGAGCTCATGCATACCAGCGCCATCGCCAAAGAGCTGCGCTGCATTTCGCAGATTCTGGATCACACGCCGGATATCCTCGATGCTGTTCACCGCGATCTGCTTCAGGGTCGGCGCGAGGATACCGGGCGCTGCGGGCTGACGGCTGACCAGGTGCTGCGCTGCGCCGTTCTCAAACAGTATCGCGAGCTGACCTATGAGGAACTGGCCTTCTACCTGGAAGATTCCGTCGCCTTCCGCTCTTTTGCTCGCCTTGAGATGGGCGTTTATCCCCGCAAGTCGATCCTCCAGGACAGTATCAAGAGCTTGACGGAGTCAACCTGGGAGGCTTTGCACCACCTGATCCTCGGCTACGCCGCCGGGACGAGAATCGAGACGGGCAAGAAGGTGCGCATCGACTCCACCGCCATTGAGACCAACATCCATCATCCCACCGACTCCTCGCTGCTGTGGGACGGTATTCGGATCATGACCCGTTGGATGGTCGAGGGCCATCAGCTCAGGCCTCGTCCAGACTACCAGTTTTCCGATCATCGCCGGGTGGCCAAAAAGCGCGCCCTAACCATCCTCAATGCCCGCAAGCAGGAAACCCGCGTGGCCGCTTATCGCGACTTGGTGGGGGTGGCCGACAAGGTCTGCGGCTATGCCCGGGAGGCGATCCCCGTTCTGGGCGCCTACCAGGGCGACAGCTTCCAAGACGGCTGCACCGCGCACCTTCTGGCACAGCAGCTGGAGCGCGCCCTGCGCATTCTCGAAAAGGTCATCGACCAGACCAAGCGGCGTGTTTTTCGCGACGAAAAGGTTCCGGCCTCGGAGAAAATCATCTCCTTTTTCGAGAGCCACAGCGACATCATCGTCAAGTCGCGCCGCGAAACCGAGTACGGTCACAAGGTCTTTTTTACCGGTGGCGCCTCCAATCTGATTCTGGACTGCGTGATCGCCCGCGGCAATCCCGCCGACAGCGATCAATACATCGACATGCTGGAGCGCCATCAGCAACGTTTCGGCACCATGCCGCGCCAGGCCAGCGCCGATGGGGGCTTTGCCTCCAGGGACAATCTGTCGTTTGCCAAAGAGCATCAGGTCAAGGATGCCGTCTTCTCCAAGCGGCGCGGCCTTGGGGTGCTCGACATGGCCAAGAGCAATTGGGTCTACAAGCGCCTGAAGCACTTTCGCGCCGGGATCGAGGCCAATATTTCCGCCCTGAAACGGCGCTTTGGCCTGACCCGCTGTACCTGGAGCGGATGGCGCGGATTCAGGCGCTATGTCTGGAGCAATGTCGTCTCGTACAACCTGCTGGTTCTGGCACGCATCGAACTGGCCCAGGGCTAACGCGACAAAAAAGGCTGTAAAACTCGCCCCCGACAGGAATCGTGCGTCCTTATGCCGCACTTTTGGGATAAATCGGGGGTGCTATGAGACTCAACAATTTCGAAACCCTGCGGATCTGGCATTTGTCTTGCCGCCAGAGTGGCCACGCCTGACAAAAACCGGGGTTTCCGGATGGACACTAGCAGGCCGTTGAAAAACTAACCGGGAGCTGGCCTTTTTCTCCCTGTTGCAGTTTTTTGGATCTTTGACAATCTGTTTTTCGTTGGTTTCCAAGCCCTTGGCGGCTTTTTGAGACCTTTTCCCCGCGTTTTTCGCCCCTGAAGGGGCACTGGGGGTGTTTTTCCGGTTACACAGCCCAAATCAGGTTGCGCATCCGGACCAGATTGTAGGCCGTCATGGAAAACTCGAATATCCAGCCTACCCGGTCAAGCCCTCTGTAACGCGTCTTGCGCAGACATCCAACGGTCTTCAACCAACCGAAGATCTCTTCGACCCGCTTGCGGATCTTCTGGCTCACTCGGTAGCCTTCATGGCGCGTTGTGCGCCCATCGATGGCCGTGCCCTTGTCTTTGCGGGCGACATGCGGCGTCGCCAACCGCTCCCGCAGGCCGTCGACAAAGACCGGAACGTCATAACCTTTGTCGGCGCCAACCGTAACCCGGTTCGTGCCCGGCAGGTTTTCAATCATTTCCAGGGCCGCATGCCACTCGGCCGTGCCATTGGCCTCGGTAAGTCGGCTATCGACCACCAGGCCATTGCGGTTTTCCATCAGGGCATGCCCCATGAAGCACAGCTTCGATTCCTTGCCCTGGCCTTTGCGCAGCAACCGGCAGTCTGGATCGGTGGTGGACTGATGGGTCTCGTTCTTGCGCTTCTGACCTTTGAAGTCCACTTCGGGATTGCGGCTGCCGGGCGCTGGAGGATCCTGGTCATCTTTGGGACGAAAGCTTTTCATCGATGCCCAGGCTTCAATCAGAGTGCCGTCCACGGTGAAGTGTTCCTTCGACAGCAGTCCTGCCCGCTCCGCACGGCCCTTGATAGCCTGAAAAAACGCCGTCGCCACCTCATGTTCGATAAGCCGGTCCCGGTTTTTGGAAAAGGTCGAATGATCCCAGACTTTATCCTCCAGGGAGAGCCCGACGAACCAACGAAAAAGCAGATTGTAATCCAGTTGCTCGACCAGCATCCGCTCACTACGGATGGTATAGAGCACTTGCAGCAGGGAAGCGCGCAGCAACTGCTCCGGCGGAATTGATGGACGGCCCGTGTGCGAGTACATCTTCTTGAACAAGGGCGCCAGATCCTGCAGGGCATTGTCGACCATAATCCGAATAGGACGCAAAGGATGGTCCTTTGGGACCCGTGCTTCCGGCGAAATATAGCTGAACAGGGCCTGCTGCTTTGGGTCGTTGCCGCGCATAAGTTTTCTCCTGCAAATTCAGTTAGTTATGCGCGAAATTGTACCAAAATAACGTCTCGTTTTCTAGTAAAATCAAGGACTTGCACAGAGAGTTTTTCAACAACCTGCTAGTTCGTGTCTATCCGGAAAGTCATAAGCTGTTGTAATTACGAACAAAATACACGTTTTTGTACTTGAATTCTTGAGCGTGGCATGACAATATAACCCTCTAACCTGTTGAACTTATTCAACTTCAATACGGTCAGGAGGGCTTGTGAGGCGAAAAATCAATCGACAAATGTCCATCTTCGAGCTCATGCATACCAGCGCCATCGCCAAAGAGCTGCGCTGCATTTCGCAGATTCTGGATCACACGCCGGATATCCTCGATGCTGTTCACCGCGATCTGCTTCAGGGTCGGCGCGAGGATACCGGGCGCTGCGGGCTGACGGCTGACCAGGTGCTGCGCTGCGCCGTTCTCAAACAGTATCGCGAGCTGACCTATGAGGAACTGGCCTTCTACCTGGAAGATTCCGTCGCCTTCCGCTCTTTTGCTCGCCTTGAGATGGGCGTTTATCCCCGCAAGTCGATCCTCCAGGACAGTATCAAGAGCTTGACGGAGTCAACCTGGGAGGCTTTGCACCACCTGATCCTCGGCTACGCCGCCGGGACGAGAATCGAGACGGGCAAGAAGGTGCGCATCGACTCCACCGCCATTGAGACCAACATCCATCATCCCACCGACTCCTCGCTGCTGTGGGACGGTATTCGGATCATGACCCGTTGGATGGTCGAGGGCCATCAGCTCAGGCCTCGTCCAGACTACCAGTTTTCCGATCATCGCCGGGTGGCCAAAAAGCGCGCCCTAACCATCCTCAATGCCCGCAAGCAGGAAACCCGCGTGGCCGCTTATCGCGACTTGGTGGGGGTGGCCGACAAGGTCTGCGGCTATGCCCGGGAGGCGATCCCCGTTCTGGGCGCCTACCAGGGCGACAGCTTCCAAGACGGCTGCACCGCGCACCTTCTGGCACAGCAGCTGGAGCGCGCCCTGCGCATTCTCGAAAAGGTCATCGACCAGACCAAGCGGCGTGTTTTTCGCGACGAAAAGGTTCCGGCCTCGGAGAAAATCATCTCCTTTTTCGAGAGCCACAGCGACATCATCGTCAAGTCGCGCCGCGAAACCGAGTACGGTCACAAGGTCTTTTTTACCGGTGGCGCCTCCAATCTGATTCTGGACTGCGTGATCGCCCGCGGCAATCCCGCCGACAGCGATCAATACATCGACATGCTGGAGCGCCATCAGCAACGTTTCGGCACCATGCCGCGCCAGGCCAGCGCCGATGGGGGCTTTGCCTCCAGGGACAATCTGTCGTTTGCCAAAGAGCATCAGGTCAAGGATGCCGTCTTCTCCAAGCGGCGCGGCCTTGGGGTGCTCGACATGGCCAAGAGCAATTGGGTCTACAAGCGCCTGAAGCACTTTCGCGCCGGGATCGAGGCCAATATTTCCGCCCTGAAACGGCGCTTTGGCCTGACCCGCTGTACCTGGAGCGGATGGCGCGGATTCAGGCGCTATGTCTGGAGCAATGTCGTCTCGTACAACCTGCTGGTTCTGGCACGCATCGAACTGGCCCAGGGCTAACGCGACAAAAAAGGCTGTAAAACTCGCCCCCGACAGGAATCGTGCGTCCTTATGCCGCACTTTTGGGATAAATCGGGGGTGCTATGAGACTCAACAATTTCGAAACCCTGCGGATCTGGCATTTGTCTTGCCGCCAGAGTGGCCACGCCTGACAAAAACCGGGGTTTCCGGATGGACACTAGGTGGCGCCTGGAGCCAGCGTCCTGCAAACCAGACTCTCGCTCAAGTTGGCAACGCGGAATAGTTGGAGATGGAGGCGAAGGGGGATATCAACCCTATTACATCAAATACCAAGAGAGGTAGATTATGAGCGACGAAAAAAAGTTTATCCGAGATGATGTTGTGGCGGAGGTTAAGAATAAAGCCAGAGGGGACATGGAGTTTAGAAAAATGTTATTTGACAATCCCCCTGAGGCGCTCGGCCGATTTGGTTTTGTCATTCCGGGTTCTCCCGGTGATGACAGGAATTACCAGGAAACAGTGGAAGCGATGTTTGTCCGGGCAGATTTTTACCAATGGTTTAACACGGAAATCCTGAGTGAATTCAGGGATGAAACGCGGTCGTTTGTAACTGCTACCGAAAGTGAAGATATGGATTGGGATTTTGAGGTCACGACATATAAAATCAAGCCTGATTAACGTCATTTTTCAGCTGTTTGCAGAAGCGACCCTGACACGGCTTAGCAACCTGATGACGCTCTACAAGACGCTTCTCGAGGGGAATGAGTATAGAGAAAGGAGCAAGATCGATTACTCCTGGAAAACGTCCTGAATTCATGGAGGGGCGGGTCTTTCCATCCAGGAATCCGCCCCTTATTCTCAAATCTGATTAGCACCAATCTTCCGCCGAGACAGTGTGACATATTCTGATACGGCGGCGGCCTAACCTCACGGCATCACTCTCAGGGAAGTATGCCGTGAAGATGAATCGAATCCAGTTTCAAGCAGGAATGAGCTTGAGCCAGTTTCTCACCAATTATGGTGATGAGGCCCAGTGCGAGGCCGCCCTCGAAAACTCCCGCTAACCCCAAGGGTTTCAGTGTCCGAAATGTATGAGCAAGACCCATTCCTCCTGCCGGCGGGGACGAGTCAAGGTCTTTCAGTGTCGTGCCTGTCGAACGCAGGACGCCCAGAATCTATCGGGTTCCCACCTTTAATCCGAAGAGAGAACCTTGTGCCCTCCCCACCTAAGGACACAAGGAACCTTTTAACCCGACTTCAGCCGATGTCGGAGGTATTTATGCAAAGGGTAGGTGATTTGCCCGTGTTTTGCCCCCTTCTCCGCAGCCGCCATTCTCCTGTTCCAACCCTTCGCTTTTTTCGGCAGACGATTGAATAATCTTCTGCGACTGGTAAACCTTCTTTTAGAACTATGATGTGGCTACACTATCCCGGACACACAAAATGAGGCAAAATACCTGACCATGGAGGTGTGTCCGATGCCATCGAAGTACTCGCCAGAATTTAAGCAAGACGCCGTGAAGTTGGCCGTCGATTCTGATCAGCCGATTTCCCAGACGGCCAGAGCGCTGGGGGTCAATCCGAACACTCTGTATACCTGGGTTGCAAAGTATCATCAGCCCCAAACCGTGGACGAAGAAGGCGCGGGGGACAAGCATCCCTACGAAGAGCTTAAGCGCTTGCGGCGCGAAATTGCCCAACTCAAAGAGGAGCGTGACATCCTAAAAAAAGCGGCGGCGTACTTTGCAAAGAACAGTCGGTAAAGTACGCCTGGATGAGACAGCAGACTGAATTCGGCGTCCAGGCCATGTGTCGTGTTCTGCAAGTTTCCCGAAGCGGCTACTATGAGAGCTTGAGCCGAGCGCCCAGCAACCGCAGCCTTGCCGATGACGCGCTTCGCCCCCAAATCAAAGGGGTATTCGAAAAAGGCCGAAAAACCTATGGCACCCGGCGAATCAAAGACGATCTGGACAAGCAAGGTACGGTCATCAGCCGCCGGCGCATCGCCCGGCTCATGCAGGAAGAAGGTTTGGCGGTCAAAACCAAGCGCAAATTTAAGCCGACAACCAATTCCAAACATGACAAGCCCATTGCGCCTAATCTGCTTGAGCGCGAATTTAACGTCGAAACGCCCGACACCGCTTATGTCGGCGATATCACCTATATTCCGACGCGTGAAGGCTGGCTGTACCTGGCCGTTGTCATAGATCTCTTCTCTCGGGCCGTGGTCGGCTGGGCCATGGGTTCACGGATCAACGCCGCGCTGGTCAATGATGCCCTGCGAATGGCGATCTGGAAGCGCAAGCCAGCCCGGGGCCTGATTTTTCACAGTGATCGCGGCAGTCAATATGCTTCTGAGAGCCATCGGAAACTTCACCTCACCCACGGCATTTTGGCCAGCATGAGCAAAAAGGGTGATTGCTGGGACAATGCTGTCGCTGAGAGTTTTTTCCATACTCTGAAAACTGAACTGGTCCATCATTGCGACTACGAAAGCCGCGTCGAAGCCAGAGCGTCGATCTTCGAGTACATCGAAGTGTTTTACAATCGCCAGCGGCGTCACTCCGCCAACGGAAACGAAGCTCCGCTGGTCTTTGAGGCCATGAAAAAAGCTGCGTAATCATGTGTCCGGAAAAGTGTGTCAAAAGCAAATAGAAATGTCCGGTTTTGTAGCAAATGAATTGTCCGCTTATTGCCTTGAGAAGAAAGCTGTGGAGGGAGCAGCCCTGAGCAGCTTTCTTTTAGGCGAGCGGCGGGCGGTTACGCCAGTTGCCGTAAACCTCTTCGAATCGCATTAGTCTCGTCTCCTGTAGCCATGATGTCCGGTTCATCTGTCACCTCCCGGCAACATTAAAACCGGACAGTTTATGTGCTACAAGTCCGGACATATTATTAGCTCACTACAATGTGTCCGGAAAAGTGTTGACAGATCACTATTTTTAGAATATTTATGTAATTGCAGGTAAAACAACAGTTTGAAAACATCGTTTACGAAAATTTTTCATAGAGGATGATTTGGTACAACCATTGCGGAACAGGTTGCACAGTAAAGCTGTTTTACAAACGTGTTTCAGTCAGGGTGCATTCGGCATGCACCGTGACGGCGGTAAGGTCTGACCGGTTGGCCAGAAGTTGATTTTCCCGTTCGGGTGTATTCCACGAAAGGAGGCTATTGGGGGTGTCTCGGATTATGACTGTATGGAGGAGGTTTATGCGGTTGGAGAAAACAAGGGACAGTCCATTATTGGAATGTGTGTTCTGATTCGCGCAAGTCTGGAGCCTGGCGGTTGAGCGTTCTGACGCTCAATCACTCGTGTAAACGTCTAGCAAAAGGAAGCTTTACATGGAACCTTATAGTCTTAATACCCTTTTGATAGTTTTTGGTGGCGGTATTATCGGTACGGCATTGGGTGGCCTCTGGGCGATCATCCTTTGCGCCCTTTTCGGGCTGATCGGTTGTGGCATTCTGCTTTCGGGCGGATCCGATTTCGTGCTGGCGCAGATCGCATTCGGCCCCATTTTCGGCCCGCACACCGGTGGCTACGGCGCAGCGCTGATGGCCGGTTGCTACGCTGTGATGAAAAAGAATCACCCCGGTGGTTCCGCCAAGGATATCCTGAGTCCGTTGCTGCATACCTCAGGCGACGTGCTGCTGATGGGTGGCGCTCTCTCGGTTGTTGCCCATCTGGTTCTGCAGGTGGTGGTCAAGATCCCCATTGTCAATCAGTCCGACGGCATCGCCGTGACCCTGGTGCTCATGACGATCCTGACCCGTGCGATATTCCTCAAGGAAGGTCCCCTGGGGCAGGCTTCCTCGATCAAGGAGCACGGCCTTTTCGGCACCAACAATTACGCGATTTCCTGGGCTGGCTGGCAGTCTCCCATGAGTAAAAACATTCCCATGTCTTTCGGGATGGGCCTGTTGTCGGCAGGTCTTGCCTGGGGCTTCAAGATGCAGCTCGACCCCCTCGTCGAAGCCGGGACGGTCTCGGGTCTGGGCGGATTCCTCGCACCGCTGGTCATCGGCTGGATACTCTGTATCCTGATTCTCCTGCCGCTGCAGGTATCGACTGGCACGATCCAGCAGGTGCCGATCATGAACTGCATGGCGATCATCGGCGCCTGGGCGTTCATGCACACCGGCTCCATTTTGCTGGGCGGCATCGTTGCCGTGATTGCCGGCATGGTGCAGGAAGCGTCCGCACGTCTGTTCTACAACCATGGCAGCTCGCATATCGACCCGCCTGCCGTGGGGATTATGATCTGTACCCTGCTCATCAATCTGGCGATGAAGCCGGAATTCCTGAATCTGGCAGCCCTGTTCAAATAGGGGATTTCTACTAAACAAAGCGCCTAGGCGCTACTTAACTCGGAAAGGATCAAAGAAATGGCACAAACGATGAAAGCAGCCGTATGGCACGCCAAAAAAGACATCCGCGTAGAAGAAGTTCCCGTGCCTGCAGCTCCCGGGCCCGATGAAGTACAGGTTGAGGTAGAGGTCCATTTTGTCAATGTGTCCAACCCGTCACCTTGAACTGAGGAGGTATTATGAGCGTTGAAGGTAAGGCAAAAATATTGCGGATTTTTCTTAACGAAAAAACCAAGCTCGGCAACGAGCTGGTGTACGAGGCGATGGTTCAGGCTGCCTTCAAAAAAGGCATAGAAGGGTCCATGGTGTTTCGCGGAGTCGAAGGATTCGGATTCTGTTGCGACCAATGCCGTACCATTCATGAAGGCATGACGATTTCCGTCAAATGTCAACCGATGGTTATCGAATTTATCGATACCGAAGCGAAACTCAATGAGCTGCTGCCGATTTTGAAGGGCATGCTCAAAACGGGCGCCATGATCATGCAGGATGCGGATATCGTATTTAATCAGGGCTGATACTAGCCCGGTTGTTCCCTGAGAAAGGTCTGCCCATCCGAAAGGAGGTATTGAAGGGTCAGACAATCATTTTGCATAACCCGGTATGGTTTGTTCGAGGAGAAACTTTTGCAGGAATTTCTAGCACATTTGATGGAGGTGGTATGATGGCTATAAGGAACAAGATTCTGTCCATGCTGCTGGTCACGTCATTTTTGATGATCGGCGGATTGTCCATGGCAACGCGGTCTTTCGCCGATGCGATTATTCCGTACAGCAATATCGGAACAAACGAATACAATCTGCCTGTCGGTTTTGACAAACCGATCAATCTTCTTGCTTCCTACAACGTCTGGTCGAATATTAACGACTATCATGGGGAAGACGGGGAAGATTACGATGCTCTGCTTTCCGTCAATAAGTTTGCCCGACTCTTTACCATCGACGGCCTTGAGAACTGGGGCTTTGCGTGGGAAGGCGTTGTCGGCTTTGGCGGTTTGGGCTTCGAGAACGGGGACAGCTTGAGCGGTCTGATCGATCCGGCGACCGGTATGGTGGCCTGGACCAAGCCCATCCCGAGCTGGACCCTTTGTTTTGAATACTGGCTGCATCTTCCCTGGGGATCCAACGAGCTTTCCGATGGCTCCGTCATCACACCCTGACCATGATGAACAACCATCAGCTTTTTGATGGCAAATTCGTCATCGACTGGGACTTCGGTTACAAGATGCGTGGTGACGGGAGGAAGCTGGGTTACAAGTACGAATATGGCAACTCGCTGTTTACCAACTGGGTTTTCACCTATAAGCACAATCCCTGGGTCAATCCCAACATCCATTTCGACTGGGAATCCGGCGGTTCCGGCAAAAACAAGAGTGCTGATACTGATCTCGCTTCCTACGATCGCATGCAGCTCGGTATCGGCAACAGCATGAAGATCACCGATCGCCTGTGGTTCGATATCTGGTACAGCTATGGTATCGACGGACGGAACATTGCCCGGACCAACAACGTTTATACCCGCTTCATCTGGTGTTTCTAGGGTTTTCCGGAAAAGTCAGGAAACCATCTGCATGGCCTGAAAACCTCCCCCCAGATCGCCGGGGGGAGGTTTTTGCAGGCAGGGTCGGCCACAAAACAATGGGGTTTGCCGATTTCAGCCTTGGTAAGTATTTCGGCAAGGCAAATAGAGGCTTGCAAATATTGGGTGTTGCATGGATGTGTCTTAAAAAGACAAGCAACCGGGATTGAGGTGCCTTTTAAATTAGCATCTTATGTTTTCTTTTTATCGCAATATTTACCAGTAGTGTTTGCCAGCAGTGTTGTCAAGCGAACAAGAGTCTGATAATCTAATGAACGATATAAGCGTTATCTGTTTTGCAAAGGCAGTATTCCGTCAATGATTATTCATGAGGTGGAAAGAATGCCTGATCGGGCTATCAACAGGCACGTACAGCGGATCTTTTCCTGCGTATCCGGCAACCGGGACAAGGACGACCCCGCGGTCGAGATCCCCATTGTCACATCGTGGGAACGAAGCCTGCAGCATTACGGCATCGACCCGAGCGAGCCCAATCCCGTGCGGGTGTTGACGGAGGGCGAGCTCAAGGGATACACTCAGCCGATCGAGCGGTTCTTGCGCATCGCCAAAGTGGCGGTACATCACCTTCACCGGCAGGTTTCGGATCTCGGCTATTCGACCCTGTTGTGTGACGCCAACGGTGTTACCGTTGACTGGCGCGGTGACGAGCGGTATATCCGGCAGTGGAAGGATACCGGCTTGTTCCTTGGGGCTGTCTGGGACGAACAGCGCGAAGGGACCTGCGGGGTGGGTACGGCAATGATCGAGCAGGTTGCCTTGACCGTGCACAAGGGCGAGCACTTTCGCGCCAAGAATGCCAACCTGACCTGTTCCTGTGCCCCGATTGTCAGCCCGAGCGGTAAGACGATGGGGCTTATCGATGTTTCCGCTTTTCACTCTCCCGATTCCAAGGAAAGCCAGCATCTCGCTCTTCAATTAGTCATTCAGTCCGCGCGGATGATCGAATCGGCCTATTTTCTCAGCCAGTTCGAAGACCAGTGGGTTCTGCGGCTCAGTTTCGAGCGGGAACTCGCCGAGGTGTCGAGTGAGTGCCTGATCGCCATAGGTGGCGACGGTAAAATTCTGGCGGCGGATCGCGTTGCCTGCCGCAGTCTGGCGGGGGAAACCGGAGGTGGCGGTCTGGCAGGTCGTTTGATCGGAGAAGTATTCGATATCGATTTCGAGAAGTTGCTGGATATCTTTTCCCGATCCAGCATGGTCCTGCCGATCCGCACGCAGAAGATGGGGCTTCGCATGTTCGGTTCACTGCGCTGCCCGCAGGCTATTTCCGTCAAGCCGGTCGCCGCAGTCGAGGCACCCGCCCCCCGGAAAAGAAAGGTGCCTGCCCCGGGCGAGGCCCTGACCCTTGATTATCTGGCAGGGGAAGACCACAAACTGCTGGAAAGCGTGGAGCGCATCAAGCGGGTCATGAACAAGCCGATTCCGATACTTCTCAATGGAGAGACCGGTACCGGCAAGGAAATGTTCGCCCAGGCGATCCACAATGCCAGTCGCCGCGCCGACAGGCCTTTTGTTGCGGTAAACTGCGCCGCCATCCCGGAATCGCTCATCGAGAGCGAGCTTTTCGGCTACAAGGAGGGGGCTTTTACCGGCGCGCGCAGCAAGGGGATGCGGGGTAAAATCCTGCAATCCGACGGTGGCACCCTGTTTCTCGATGAAATCGGCGATATGCCGGCCAGCCTGCAGCCTCGCTTGCTGCGGGTGCTGGCCGAGCGCGAGGTGACGCCGCTGGGGGGCGAGACCCCGATCCCCGTCGATCTGCACGTGATCTGTGCAACTCACCGCAATATTCTGGATATGGTCGCCAGCGGTGATTTCCGCGAGGATCTCTATTACCGTCTCAACGGCGTGTCCTTTGAACTGCCCTCCCTGCGGGAACGCTCCGATATCGAACGCCTGATCGACGATGTGCTGACCATCGAAGCGGGCAGCGGCAATGAGCAGGCGGTCATCGATGACGAGGCGATGCGGGTTCTGGCTGATTTTTCCTGGCCGGGTAACATCCGGCAGCTGCGCAATGCGTTGCGTTACGCTCTCGCGGTATGCGACAAGGGGATCATCACCTGTGCCGACCTGCCGGTCGATGTGACCGGCGCGACGGATCCCGCGGCCCGGGCGAAGCCGGCCATTCCGAGGCCGGCGCCAGCCGCCCTGCCGGACAGAAGTTGCGAGGCGGATGATGAAGACGACGACAATGATGGCATTCTGGCCGAGCTTAACGCCATGGAGCAGGCGGAACGTCAGGTAATACTGGATGCCCTGCACAAACACAAGTGGCAGGTATCCAGAGCGGTAAGAGACGTTGGCATCAGTCGCGCGACCATGTATCGAAAAATGGAAAAATATGCCATTGTGCCGCCAAACAAGCGCTGAGGCCCTGATCCGGGGACCCTCTTGCAGCTTATGGGCAAAGACAAGCGGCTTGATTAAAAAGAGGCTGTCCGGAACACATTCCGGGCAGCCTTTTTTTCAATAAGCGAATGCAAGATGAATTCCTGATACTCTTCCCAGGGACAGCTGTTTCGTCTGGCGTTCGAAACAGCTGTCTCAAAATGAGAAGAGAACTGTTTTTTTGGGGAGATAACGCATCCGTAAAAACAAAGGCGGATTTGGCGAGACGGGCATGACGTGGGGGGAAAAGCAGGGCGGCTGCGCAGTGGTGTCGGGAAGGCGCTAGTTGGCGCGGTTTTTGCCATTTAAAGAGACAAAACACGGTTTTGTCGCAGGCGGCAGCAGCATGACTGCGCGATGGGGCGAACGGGACAAGCAGATTCCGGCCATGGCCGGAAAACAGCTCTGGGGACGAAATGATGAAACAGTTTCATGAAGATACCAACGCACGGATTCCAGCGCCGTCCGGCGAAGCGGCAGTCATCGGTACGCGCAAGGTTTATGTGGCCGGTTCGCGGCCGGATATCCGGGTGCCCATGAAGGAGGTCGTGCAGCGGCTGGGGGATGCCGAAACCTGCGAGGACGGACTTCTGAAAATTCACCTGTACGACACCTCGGGGCCGTTTACCGATCCCGGCGCCAGTGTCGATATTCGCACCGGGCTGTCTGCCATGCGGGCCGGCTGGATCGTCGAGCGTGGCGACAGCGAGATACTGCAGGCGCCGAGTTCGGAATACGCCAGGCAGCGCCTGCAGCGACATCGGCAGGAGAAGTATCACTTTCCTTCACTGCGGGTGCCGCGTCGTGCCACGCAAGGCGGCAACGTTACACAGATGCATTATGCCCGTCTGGGGATCGTGACCCCCGAGATGGAGTTTATCGCCATCCGCGAAAACCAGCGCCGGGAAACCCTGCCTGATCTGCTGAAAAAACAGCACCCCGGAGATGCTCGGGGAGCGTCGATCCCCGGCATTATCACGCCCGAGTTTGTTCGGGACGAGGTGGCCGCGGGCAGGGCGGTGATCCCCTGCAATATCAATCATCCGGAAAGCGAACCGATGATTATCGGCCGTAACTTTCTGGTCAAGATCAACGCCAATATCGGTAACTCCGCCCTGTCCTCCTCCATCGACGAGGAAGTGGAAAAGATGATCTGGGCGATCCGCTGGGGCGGCGACACCGTTATGGATCTTTCCACCGGGCAGAATATCCATGAGACCCGCGAATGGATTATCCGCAACAGTCCGGTGCCTATCGGCACGGTGCCCATTTATCAGGCCCTGGAAAAGGTTGGCGGCAAGGCGGAGGATCTCAGCTGGGAGATGTTCCGGGATACGCTTATCGAGCAGGCCGAGCAGGGTGTCGACTATTTCACCATTCATGCCGGTGTGCGACGCAATCTGCTGGAGGCGGCGCAGCGCCGGCTTACCGGCATCGTCTCGCGCGGCGGATCCATCATGGCCAGATGGTGCCAGGCCCACGGCTGCGAGAGCTTTCTTTACACCCACTTTGAGGAGATCTGTGAAATCGCCAAAGCTTACGACGTGACCTTTTCCCTTGGGGACGGGCTGCGACCGGGCTCGATATTCGATGCCAACGATGAAGCACAGATCGCGGAGCTTAAAACCCTCGGCGAGCTGACGCAGATGGCCTGGCGTCACGACGTGCAGGTGATGATCGAAGGTCCGGGGCATGTGCCGCTGCACCTGATTCAGGAAAACATGGAGTTGCAGCTCAAGTATTGCCATGGTGCGCCGTTTTATACCCTCGGTCCCCTGGTGACGGACATCGCGCCCGGCTACGACCACATCACCTCCGCCATCGGTGGCGCCATGATGGCCTGGTGCGGCACCGCCATGCTCTGTTATGTCACTCCCAAGGAACATTTGGGTCTGCCGGATAAAAACGACGTCCGCGAAGGCATCGTGGCGCACAAGATTGCCGCCCATGCGGCGGACCTGGCCAAAGGGCATCCCGGGGCTCAGGCCCGTGACAATGCTCTGTCGAAGGCCCGTTACGAATTCCGCTGGCAGGATCAGTTCGCTCTCGGCCTGGACCCCGAGCGGGCCATGGGGATTCGCAGGGCGCTGCTGCCGGATGACGCGGAAAGCAAGGAGCAGTACTGCACCATGTGCGGCCCCGATTTCTGTTCCATGAAAATAACCCGCAGTTTGAGGGAAGGCGCAGTTTGCGGAAAGTCGAAATAGAGGGGGGCCATGTCTCAATTGACGGTAAATGGTAAACCTTTGGTGCTGGCGCTGCCGGCGACGGTTCTGGACCTGCTGTCGCATCTCGATTTCGATCCGGCAAAGGTTGCCGTGGAGTTGAACGGGGCCATTGTCCCGCGGGATGCCTTCGAGGACACCGACCTGACCCGCGGTGACCAGCTGGAGATCGTGCAATTCGTCGGCGGGGGGTAACCCGCCTGAAGAGGATAAGCCCATGGATGAACTGGTTATCGCCGGTCGCCGCTTCCGTTCCAGGCTGCTGGCCGGAACCGGCAAATTCGCCTCCAACGCCCTGATGGCCCAGGCGCTTGACGCCTCCGGGGCGCAGATCGTCACCGTCGCGTTGCGCCGGGTCGATATCGACCGACCCGACGACGATCTGCTGGCGCATATCGACCGCGACCGCTACCTGCTGCTGCCCAACACCAGCGGCGCCCGCGACGCCGAGGAGGCGGTGCGCCTGGCGCGTCTGGCCCGCGCCGCCGGCTGCGAGCCGTGGGTCAAGCTGGAAGTGACCCCCGACCCCTACTACCTGCTGCCCGACCCCATCGAAACGCTCAAGGCCGCCGAGATCCTGGTCAAGGAAGGCTTCGTGGTGCTGCCGTATATCAATGCCGACCCGGTGCTGGCCAAACGCCTGCAGGAGATCGGCACCGCCACGGTGATGCCGCTGGGGGCGCCGATCGGCACCAACAAGGGGGTGCGTACCCGCGACAGTATCGCCATCATCATCGAACAGGCCATCGTGCCGGTGGTGGTGGACGCCGGGCTGGGGGCACCGTCCCACGCCGCGGAAGCCATGGAGATGGGAGCGGACGCGGTGCTGGTGAACACCGCCCTGGCGGTGACGCCGGACCCTGCGGGGATGGCGCACGCCTTCCGTCTGGGGGTCGAGGCCGGCCGCCGCGCCTACCTGGCGGGACTGCCGGCGCAGCGGCAAATGGCGGAAGCCTCCAGTCCGCTGACCGGTTTTCTGAGGGACGAGCGATGAGTTTTCTGGAGATTTTCAACGGTTATGACCGCGCCGAAGTGGCGCGGGATATCGCCGCCTGCGGCGCCGCCGATGTGCAGCGGGCGCTGGCGGCGGAACACCTGCGCCTCGGCGATTTCATGGCGCTGCTGTCGCCGGCGGCGCAAGCGTATCTGGAGCCGCTGGCGCAGAAGGCCCACCGGGTCACCCAGCGGCGCTTCGGCAAAACCATCCAGATGTTCGCGCCGCTGTATGTCTCCAACGAGTGCAGCAACGGCTGCCTGTACTGCGGATTCAACGCCGCCAACAAGGTGGCGCGGCGCACCCTGAGCCTCGACGAGGTCGAAGCCGAGGCGCGCATCCTGCGCCAGCGGGGTTTTCGTCACGTGCAGCTGCTGACCGGCGAGGCGCCGCGGGCCGTCAACGTCGACTATCTCGAAAAGGTGGTGCGGCGGGTGCGGCCGCTGTTTTCCGCCATCAGCATCGAGGTTTTTCCGATGGATGAAGCCGGCTACCGGAAAATGGTGGCGGCCGGGGTGGACAACCTGACCGTCTATCAGGAGACCTACGATCGCCAGCTGTACGATCGCCTGCATCCTTTCGGGCGCAAGAAGGATTTCGACTGGCGCCTGACCACGCCGGATCGCGGCGGCGCGGCGGGGCTGCGCTCCATCGGCGTCGGCGCGCTGCTGGGTCTGAGCGACTGGCGTACCGAGGGCTTTTTCGTCGGGCTGCACGCCCGGCATCTGGCCCGCAGCTGGTGGCGCAGCCGGGTCAATGTGTCGTTTCCGCGCCTGCGGCCGGCCGACGGCGGCTTCCAGCCCCTGGCGCCGGTCTCCGACCGCGCCCTGGTGCAGCTGCTGTGCGCCTTGCGCCTGCTGATGCCCGATGCCGGCCTGGTGCTGTCCACGCGCGAGAGCGCGGCCCTGCGCGACAGCCTGCTGCCGCTGGGCATCACCCAGCTCAGCGCCGGTTCCAGCACTGCGCCGGGCGGCTACGGACACGAGCATGACGGCAGCGAACAGTTCGCCATCAGCGACGAACGCGACGCCGAGCAGGTCTGCACCATGCTGCGGGCCAGGGGCTACGAGCCGGTCTGGAAAGACTGGGATCGGGTTTTTCTTGAGGACAAGGCCGTTTGAAATAGCCGCACCGCGGATGTGCTTCGTCAGAATGGACTAAGGAGATAGATGCGTATGATCTGCCAAACGGGTAAAGGTTCAACGGTTGGGATTATTGCCAACCCTGCTTCGGGACGGGACATCCGGCGTCTGATCAGTGCCGCCTCCGGGGTTACCATCGCCGAAAAAACCAGCATCGTGCGTCGCCTGTGCATGGGGCTGAAGGTCGCCGGAATCCAGACGGTTTACATGTATTCCGATCGCGCCGGCATTGCTGGATCCCTGTTGCGCAACAAGGAACACGGCGAAGCCGTAACAGGCGAACTCTGGCCCGAATTGGAGTTGCTCGATATGCCGGTGGAGGAAAAAGCCATCGATACCATTCGGGCCGTGGAGCGCATGGTCGAACTGGGCGTGAGCGTCATCATCGTGCTCGGCGGCGACGGCACCCATCGGCTGGTGGCGAACAACTGTGGCGCCATACCTATTATCGGCCTTTCCACCGGGACAAACAATGCGTTCCCCCATTTCTATGAAGCCACCGTGGCGGGCATGGCGGCCGGTCTGGTTGCCGGGGGCGCCGTATCGCTGTGTGAAGCGACCCGGCGCAACAAGGTGCTGCGGGTTGAAATCAACGGCCGCTGCCGGGATCTGGCGCTGGTAGATCTTTGCCTGACCGACGACATGTGGGTTGGCGCCAGGGCCATGTGGAAACCGGAGCGGGTCAAGGAGATCTTCGTGACTTTCGCCGAAGCCGACGCCATTGGCCTGTCGTCCGTTGCCGGCTTTGCCAACCCCATCCCCAGGGACAGTGGCCAGGGGCTGCACCTGACCTTGTGTCCGCCCGGTGAGGGGATGCTGACTCTGTGCGCGCCCATTGCGCCCGGTCTGCTTCTGCCGGTAGGGATTGCCGAAATGAAGATTATCCGCCCCCATGAAATCATTCCGGTCACCATGGACAGGGGTATCGTTACCCTCGACGGGGAGCGGGAGTTCGCTTTTCGGCAGGAAGACGAAGTGCATGTCTGGCTGGACCTCGATGGCCCCTTCACCATCGATGTTCCGAAGGTTATGCATATCGCTGCCGAACGCGGCATGTTCACCCTGCCTTCGGCTTATATCAGTGGTGGCAGCGTGCGGCCGGAGGGGGTCGAATAGATTAGCCTTCGGACAAGTAACCTTGCCCTCCATAATTCCCGCGCATGGCGCTTTGCACCCGCCGTGCGCGGGTTTGCGTTTGACCGGGAGTTTTATTCCCCGATCGTCGACCTCCCATCCCTTTAACTCGTATCCACCCGAAATCTCCGGATGAAAACCCTCTGTCCTGCTCCCTTGATAGTCACCCGCCTGCCAGCTGCGGACAAGCGCACCTTGCTGTTTCCTGCCTCATATCTTTTCAACCACGGTTTTGCGACAGATGTTTGTTTTGTCGTAAGACACCTGTTTCAAAATTATCTAAAAGAAGTAAAACTGTTTCCTGAAAAACGCCGTTATCAACCCCCGAGACCTTTTTCACGGCTTGGCCAAAAAAATTGGATATAGGAAAAAACTTATAAAAATAAGGGGTTATGCCATTTGATTCGGTATTCTTCCGGGGCGGCACGCTGCCGAAACGTCCTTGGCATCGGATGTGCTCTGCTAAATAGCCGTGAGATCAAACGCGACCGTAACGGTATCCCGGAAGTCATCAGTTGTTTTGCCAGGTAAGATCCAGTCCGGCACCTCGGGAAGGTATTTTGCGGCAAAGGCGGGGCAGGAGCGGTCAATTTTCACTCTATCGTCTTATGCACAATCTAAAGGAAGAAGGGAGAAGCAGATGAAGACACAGTTGTCGAAAGAGGATCTTCTCAAAGCTTATCGGAAGATGCGGGAGATTCGTGAATTTGAAGACCGCGTGCATGTCGAGTTCGCAAAGGGGATCCTCCCCGGCTTCGTGCATCTTTACTCGGGCGAAGAGGCGGTTGCCGTTGGTGTGTGTGAGCACCTCAATGACAAGGACCGTATCGCCAGTACCCATCGCGGCCATGGTCATTGCATCGCCAAGGGTGTTGATCTTGTTGGCATGATGGCCGAGATCTATGGCAAGGCAACCGGTACCTGCGGCGGCAAGGGCGGCTCCATGCATATCGCCGACCTTGACAAGGGCATGATGGGCGCCAACGGCATCGTCGGTGCCGGTCCCCCGCTCGTAGCCGGTGCTGCTCTGGCTTCCAAGATGCGCAAGGACGGCAGCGTCGGCGTGGTCTTTTTCGGCGACGGCGCCTCCAACCAGGGTACCAACTTCGAATCGATGAACCTCGCCGTAACCCTGGACCTGCCGATGATCTTCGTACTGGAGAACAACGGTTATGCCGAGTCGACTTCGGTCAAATACTCCGCCAAGGTCGGTTCGGACAATATCGCAGACCGCGCCCGCGGTTTCGGCATGCCGGCGGTGACTGTCGATGGCAACGATTTCTTCGCGGTTTACGAAGCGGCCGGCGAAGCCATCGAACGTGCACGCAAGGGTGGCGGCCCGACTTTCCTCGAATGCAAGACCCTGCGTTATTTCGGTCACTTCGAGGGGGATGCGCAGGGTTATCGTCCCAAGGATGAAGTCAAGAGTGCCCGCGCCAACAATTGTCCCCTCAAGCGTTTCGCCGAAGCCATGATCTCTGGCGGGTTGGCTGAAGCGGCGGAAATCGAAGCCATCGACAAAGATGTACTGGCTCTGGTCGAGCGGGCCGTCAAGGAAGCCGAGGCCGCTCCGCAGCCCGATCTGAGCGCGCTGCTGACCGACGTTTACGTTTCTTACTGAGCCCTTTTCAGAATTTAAGGTATAGAAAGGAATAGAGCGATGGCTAGAAAGATCATGTTCAAGGACGCAATCAACGAAGCGATCTGCCAGGAAATGGAGCGCGACAAGTCCGTTATCCTGCTGGGGCTGGATGTCGCCGGTTCCGCCGGCACCGATCAGGAGCGCGATTCCTGGGGCGGCGTGCTCGGCGTCACCAAGGGGATTTACCCCAAATTTCCCGATCGTGTAATCGATACGCCGATTTCCGAGTCCGCCTATATCGGCGCCTCCGTCGGCGCTTCGGCCTGCGGGATGCGCGCTATCGGCGAACTGATGTTCTCCGACTTCCTGGGGGTATGCTTCGACCAGCTGTACAACCAGGCCGCCAAGTTCCGCTACATGTTCGGCGGCAAGGCCGTCACCCCGGTGACCATTCGCACCATGATCGGCGCCGGATTCAGCGCCGCCGCCCAGCACTCCCAGAGCCCCTACTCGATTTTTGCTCATGTCCCGGGGCTTAAGAGCATTATTCCCTCCAATCCCTATGATGCCAAGGGTTTGCTGATGGCTTCTATCGAGGATGACGACCCCTGTGTCTTCTTCGAGCACAAGGCTCTCTACACCATGAAGGGCGAAGTCCCCGAAGAGTACTACACCATCCCCCTGGGCCAGGCCAACGTGGTTCAGGAAGGCAAGGACGTCACCATCGTCGCCCTGGCCCGCATGGTGCAGGTGGCAGTTCAGGCCGCCAAGACGCTGGCCAAGGAAGGCATCGAGTGCACCATCATCGACCCGCGCACCATTTCGCCGCTGGATAAGGACACTATTTTCTCCAGCGTCGAGAAGACCGGTCGCCTGGTGGTGGTCGACGAGGATAACGACCGCTGCGGTTTCGCTTGCGACATCGTCGGCATGGTTGCGCAGAACCTGTTCGGCGCCCTGAAAGGCGCTCCGCAGATGGTTACGCCTCCTTTTACCCCGGTACCGTTTGCCGCCAACCTTGAAGCCGAATATATTCCCAACGCAGCCAAGGTGGTAGCAGCTGTACGCAAAACCCTGGAGTAATCATCATGAGTGACAATAAAATCATAGCCCTCACCATGCCTAAGTGGGGGCTCACCATGGAAGAAGGCACCATCGCTTCCTGGTTGATGGAGGAAGGCGACGTTGTCGAAGTCGGCAGCGAAATTCTCGAAGTCGAAACCGACAAGATTGCCCAGCCCGTGGAAAGTGCCGTTACGGGGGTTCTGCGCCGCAAGATTGGTGAAGAAGGCGAAGAGTACCCCGTGCAGGCCCTGATCGGCGTCATCGCCGCCGAGGACGTGACGGACGCAGAAATCGACGCGTTCATCGCCTCCTATGGCGGTGCGGAAGCAGGCGACGAAGCGGAAGGCGAAGCAGCAGAAGGCTCCGTCGCGGCGGAGGCTCCGGCCGGTGTCCATGAACTGACCATGCCCAAGTGGGGGCTGACCATGGAAGAGGGCACCATTGCTTCCTGGCTGCTGGACGAGGGCGATGAGGTTGAGGTCGGTACGGAAATCATGGAGATTGAAACCGACAAGATCGCCCAGCCGGTCGAGAGTACCGTAGCCGGCATTCTGCGCCGCAAGATTGGCGAAGAGGGCGAGGAATACCCGGTGCAGGCACTGATCGGCATTATTGCGGACGCTTCGGTTTCCGATGCCGAGATCGATGCCTATCTTGCCAAGCGCAGCGGCAAGGCGGCTCCGGCCGCCGAACCGGAAACCGCGGCAGAAGCCCCGGCCGCAACCAAAGCGCAGCCGACCAGCAAGCCGATGACGGCGATGCGGGCCGCGATTGCCAATACGGTGACCAACTCCTGGACGGTACCTCAGTTCCCGGTCACCATGGCCATCGACATGGGCGCAGCCAAGCAGTTCCGGGCCGGCCTCAAGGCCGCCGGCAAGGCCGTATCCATGAACGACATGGTGGTCAAGGCCTGCGCCAAAGCCATCGAGAAGTATCCGATGGTTAACGCCACCCTGGGCAACAAGGAGTATATCCTGAACCCCGAGGTGAACATCGCCGTGGCCGTGGGTCTGGATGATGGTCTGATGATGCCGGTTGTCAAGGGCTGTCAGGCTCTCAGCCTGGAAGAGGTCGCCAGCAGTTCCCGCGCCCTGATCGACAAGGTCAAGGCCGGAACCTGCGGACCGGCAGAGATGGCGGGCGGCAACTTCGCCATCTCCAACCTGGGAATGCTCGGCGTCGATCAGTTCGTCGCCCTGGTGCCCCCGGGAATGACCGCGATTCTGGCGGTTGGCGGAATCAAGGAAGAGGTTGTCGTGAAGGATGGCAACATGGTCCCCGCATCGACAATGAAGGTGACCCTGGTTGCCGATCACCGGGTGGTGGATGGATTGTATTCTGCCCAATACCTGGTGGAACTCAAGCGTCTTCTGGAAAATCCCGAAGAGCTTTAATGCCCGATGTAAACAGGCCGGCACCTGTCAGGTGCCGGCCGCTAAAAGCCTTTCGCGGGCGGGCGTATGCATCGACCTTCGCAAGACTTTAAAGGAAAAGTCAGGACAGTGGCCATGGAAGTTGCAAAGAAAAAACGCGGCGCCGACAAGACCGCCTTGTCAGCTGATGACAAGCAGGCTGTATTGACCAAGCCGGCCTGGATCCGGGCAAAAGCGCCTTCATCGCCGGAAGTCGCCAAATTGACCGGAATTCTGCGCGAGCATCGATTGCACACGGTGTGCGAAGAAGCCAATTGTCCCAACCTGGGAGAATGCTTCAATCGTGGTACTGCCACTTTCATGATCATGGGTGATGTGTGTACCCGCCGCTGTCCCTTCTGTGATGTTGCCCACGGTCGCCCTTCAGCACTGGACCCCGGGGAACCGGAACATCTTGCCGAGGCGGTTAGGGTCATGAAGCTGCGCTATGTGGTGGTTACTTCCGTGACCAGAGATGACCTGGCCGACGGTGGGGCCGGTCATTTCGCCCGTTGCGTCGAGGCCATACGCCGTAAGCCCGGCAAGGTCAAGGTGGAAATCCTGGTGCCGGATTTTCGGCGCTGTGTCCAGACGGCTCTTGCCAACCTCGGCAACGGCCTGCCCGATGTGTTCAATCACAATCTTGAAACGGTGCCGCGGCTGTATGCCGAATCGCGCCCCGGCGCCGATTACCAGGGATCCCTGAAGTTGTTGCAGTGCTTCAAGGAAATGTATCCAGATGTACCGACCAAATCGGGATTGATGGTTGGCCTGGGTGAAACGGATGATGAGATTCTCGAAGTGATGCGGGATCTCCGCGCACACGGCTGTGACATGCTGACCGTTGGCCAGTATCTGCGCCCCGGACGTCATCATTTGCCCGTGCAGCGCTATGTAGCTCCGGAGCAATTCGAGGCGTTTAAGGTGGCCGGTTTGAAAATGGGTTTTTCGCAGGTCGCTTCAGGACCGCTGGTACGGTCCTCCTATCATGCCGATCTGCAGGCGCAAAAAGTTCTGCAACCATGAGAAACAGCGGACAAAATCGGGTTTTTGCCGCATAAGGAGAACATAAATGGCTGATGAAATTTTTGATCTGATTGTATTGGGCGCCGGCCCCGGCGGATATGTGGGCGCGATTCGCGCCGCACAGCTGGGCATGAAGGTCGCCGTCATTGAAAGCCGTCCGACCCTCGGAGGGGTTTGTCTCAATGAAGGTTGTATCCCGAGCAAGGCGCTGCTCGATTCGAGTGAGCACTTCGCTCTGGCGCGCGATAAATTCGACATGCACGGCATCGAAATTCCCGCGCCCAAGCTGAACCTGGCCAAAATGATGGCGCGCAAGGAAGGAGTTGTCGGCGATCTTACCGGCGGTGTCGCTTTTCTGTTCAAAAAGAACAAGGTGAGCTGGATCAAGGGACATGGCAGATTGCTGGGAGCCGCTGCCGACGGGCTGCAGCAGGTTGAAGTAACCGGCAAGAACGCCGGCGTGGTCAAAGGCAAGAACATCCTTCTGGCGACCGGCGGCAAAGTGGCTCAGGTCCCCGGCATCACCATCGATAACGAGGTGATCATAGACAATGTCGGCGCTCTGTCCCTGCAGCAGGTGCCGGAGCATCTGGTGGTGGTCGGGGCCGGATACATCGGGCTGGAGCTGGGATCGGTGTGGCTGCGTCTGGGAGCCAAGGTTTCCGTGGTGGAAATGCTGCCCAAGATGCTCCCCAAATCCGATGGGGACACCACTCAGGCATTGCAGCGTTCAATGAAGAAGCAGGGCATGACCTTCCATATGGGTACCCGCGTGGACAATATTCAGGTAGCTGGCGGCAAGGCCACGCTGACCCTGTCCAAGGGCGACAAGACCCAGGAAGTGGTTTGCGACAAAGTCCTCATGTCCATCGGGCGCAAGCCCAATATGGAGGGGCTGGGAGCTTCCGAAATCGGCGTGGAGCTCGATGAGCGGGGCTGCGTCAAAGTGGACGATAATTACGCGACCACGGTGCCTGGCATTTACGCCATCGGCGATCTCATTCCGGGGCCGATGCTGGCGCACAAGGCCTCAGAGGAAGCGGTGGTGTTTGTCGAGCGCCTGGTGGGCAAGAATTCCCAGGTTCATTACGGCACCATCCCGGGCGTCTGCTACACATGGCCGGAAGTCGCCTCCGTTGGCAAGACCGAGGAGCAGCTTCAGGAAGAGGGCATTCCCGTCAAGGTTGGCAAGTTCAATTTTGTCGGCAATGGCCGCGCCCGCGCCATGGCCGAAACGGAAGGTTTCGTCAAGATTCTGGCCCATGCCGAAAACGGCCAGGTGCTGGGGGTTCACATCTTCGGCCCGCGCGCATCCGACATGATCGCTGAAGCGGTCGCGGTTATGAGCTACGGCGGCACGGCGCATGACATCGGAGCCATGTTCCATGGACATCCTACCCTCTCCGAAGCGGTGAAGGAAGCCGCTCTGGATGTCGATGGCGCTGCGGTGCATTGCTAGGCGGAGCGACTGTGCCCCGCGGCCGGAAACCGATTCGGGGCGGTCCTGATGCCGCCCCGAATCGGAAAGCCGGTAGGATTAAAAACGAGTTTGAGGCTAGTCCTGCGAGGGCTGACCTGCTTGCCGGGAGGTAGACCTCCTAGCTCCCTCCCGGTTTTTTTAAAGATTTTCCTCCTCCTTTTTCTTTCCTCCTGTTCCAAGTGGAGACGATTCGGGTCCGTCTCCACTTGGGTTTTTTTTCCCGGCGTCACTTTGCAGGAGGCAGCATCGGGAGAGTCGACAATCCGTTGTACCGCGTAAGGAGATGATATGAAAGAAAGCGGTCGTTGACCGCTCCGGGGGTAAGATAGAGCTTTCCGGAGTAGATAGGCTATAGGCTGGATGTTGTACTGGGGCGTTGACCCTGAAAAGGAGATTAGACTTTGCCTGTAGCTGAAACGTCACCGTGGGGCCTGGACCCTGGATAGGAGGCTGGTGGTCACCGATTCGCATCTACTCCTCACAACCAAGAACAGGAGTAGAGACAATGGTTAGATTTATCGGAATTGACCTTCACAAGACAGCGTTTACGGTCTGTTTTCTGGAGGGCGAAGAGAAGCGGCTGGAGAGTTACAAGATTGGCGAGATGGATCGGTTTCGGTCGGAGTTGCGCCGGGATGATAAATTGGCGTTGGAGACGACGACCAACACCCGGAGTTTCATCAAACAGATCCGGGATGCGGTGGGCTCAATCCACGTGATCAACACCATGCAGTTCAAGGTGGTCAGCCAGTCGGTCAAGAAAACGGATGCCAACGATGCCGAGACCATGGCGTTTTTCCTGAGCAAGGGGATGCTGCCGGAAGTGCGAATGAAGGACGAACACTACGCAGAGCTTGAGAGTCTGGCCAACACACGGCACAAGCTGGTGCAGTTGCGTACGGCGCTGAAGAACAAGATACACAACATCCTCAACGCCCAGGGAATTGTGACGAAGAAGGAAAGCCTGTCGAGCCGCAAGGGGTTGGAGAAGGTCCTCAATCATCCGATCAGCGCGGTGGCCGCCATCGAACTGGAAGTGATCGTCGAGCAGATCAAGGGGCTTGACGCCGGCATCGCCAGGATCGACCAGGAGCTGGCCGACAAGGGCAAGAAACTCGATGGCCACGAGAACATCACCAGCATCAAGGGGGTGGGCGACAAGGGCGGCGCGATCCTGCTCAGCGTGATTGGCAACATCGAGGACTTTGAGGACGAGAAGAAGCTAGCGGCCTACTTCGGCATCGTTCCCCGGGTCAGCAACTCCAACGAGACCAACCGCCAGGGACGCATCACCAAGCGCGGGAGCAAGCTGGGCCGAACCACGCTGGTGCAGTGCACACTGATAGCGATTCGTTATTCCCCGTACCTGAAAGCGTTTTACGAGAAGCTCAAGGCGAAGAAGGGGTCGGGCAAGGCGATCATCGCCACGGCCAAGAAACTGTTGGGCATCATTTATCTGACACTGAAGAACAAATGGGTCTTTGAGGACTTTCCGAATTTCGTCCTGAAAGAGAGCTGAAAACAGAACCTTACAACCAAGAAGAGTAGATTTCTTTCATAGGAGTCCAGCATGGCATCGATTGATATCCAAGATCTTTCTCTGACGAAACATCATACCCTGTATGACGCAATCGACCCAACTTCGGCGTTGAAAAACAGCGCATCGGGCAAGGTCATTTTTATCACCGGCGGATCGCGCGGAATCGGTCAGGCTACCGCCATTGCCATCGCCAAGGCGGGCGCCAAGGCGGTCTATATAACCGCCCGCTCAGAACAGGCACTCAAAGAAACACAAGACCTGATCCGGCAGGCTAACCCAAATACGCAATGCGCCTATTCAAGGTCCCCCTGTGTGACGTCACAAATACGGCACAGGTTGAAGCAGCCGTATCAGACTGCGTGGAAAGATTCGGCGGTATTGACGTGGCTGATGCAAATGCCGGCTACCTTGACAAATGGGCAAAGATTGGTGAATCTGACCCCAAAAGCTGGTGGTACACCTGGGAAGTACATATAAAAGGGGTTTATCACGTCATTCGCTTCTCCATGCCCTATCTCATCGAATCAGCGAAAAGGTGGGCTGACAAAGGATCAAGCGGCGGCCATCTAATTTTAATCACGTCGATTGGGGCTCAGCTGTTGTTCCCGACGGCATCCGACTATCAGGCATCCAAACATGCGATCAACCGCCTCTGTGAATTCGTCAACGTGGATCATGGCCAAGACGGCATCAAATGCTTCTCCGTCGCTCCCGGCGGTGTCGCTACTGACCTCGCACGAAACATGCCAGAGGACTACTACTCCTACCTCACAGATACCCCCGAACTGCCGGCCGGATTTATCGTCTGGCTGGCCTCCGGCCGGGCAGACTGGGCCACAGGGCGCTTTCTTAGCGTCAACTGGGATGTTGAAGAGTTACTAAGAAGAAACCTGACTACTCGACAGGGGTGGGTAGCAAACAATGAGTTGCAACAGGGGATAGGGTTGCCCATGGAAAGGGCATCTGACGCCCGGATGGCGGCAGTTAAGCGCCCAGGGATGGGTTCATGCGATGAGATGGTCTCCCCCCGCTTCACAAAACGGCGTCTTTGCGCCAGGATGGAAAATAAAGTCTATCCATCAACCGGAAACGAGAGGAGACCACCATGAACATTACCACTATTGGCTTGGACCTGGCAAAAACTAACTTCACCTCGTCTGCTTCAACCGGCATTTTAAGGAAGTTAAAAAACGCATGCTAAAACGACATCAAATGCTTCCTTTTTTTGCCCAATTACCCCCCTTGCATATCGCCATGGAAGCTTGCTCCGGAGCGCATTACTGGGGACGCGAGTTGAAAAAGATGGGCCACGAAGTCGCCTTGATACCGCCCCAATACGTGAAGCCTTATCTGCGCGGAAACAAGAACGACTTCAACGATGCCCGCGCTATCGCTGAAGCAGGCACGCGACCGGGCATCCCAACAACGGCCATTAAAAGCTCTGAAGAGCAGGACATACAGGCGCTTCATCGCATCCGTTCCCAATGCCAGAAGGATCGTACCGCCTTGATCAATTCCACCCGAGGCCTCTTGAGCGAGTACGGGATCGTTATCCCCAAAGGAAGCCATAAGCTACGCCGGCGTATCCCGGAACTTTTGGAAGATGCGGACAAGGCCTTGAGTTTCTCTTTCCGGCTCCTACTGGCACGTCGCTATGAGCAGCTCGTGGAACTGGATGGACACATCGCGTTCTACACGGACGAACTCGAAAAGTATGGCCGCCAAAACCAGGCTTGCCAACGGCTGCAAAAAGTTCCAGGGTTCGGTCCCATCGTTTCCAGCGCCTTCCACAGTGCGATAGGCGATGGCCGCCATTTCTCCAAAGGCCGGGACGTTTCCGCCTCCCTGGGTTTGGTGCCACGCCAGCACAGCAGTGGGGGAAAAAATGTTCTGCTGGGCATCAGCAAAAGGGGCGACCGCTACTTACGCAGCTTGCTTGTCCATGGCGCTCGTGCCGTCGTCAACAGGGCGGTCGGTAAAGATGACCGCCTGAGCCGCTGGGTCAATCGCATACGCGAAAAACGCGGCTGGAACAAGGCGGTCGTCGCCATGGCCAACAAGATGGCCCGCATGGGATGGGCCATCTTGAGATATAACACCACGTATCAACCCTTGTCGGCAGAATCGGCTTACTGACAAGGTAACGCTAACACCAAAACGTATCCAGGGAGGTTTCCCACCCGAGATTGCGAAGGCTCTTTGTTGAGCGATGACACAACAGGTCAAACCGGCGTATCGAAAACCTGACCAAGGGCATGATTCTCGAAACCGATAATGCGATAAGGACGATACGCGCGAATTTCATCGAGGCCAGAGGGAGGAAGTTTCTCTCACCAAAAGGCCGGATATACGGCAGCAATCCTGTCCCTGTCATCTCCACAAAAAGTCCTTGCAAAAAAGGGGGGAGACCATATACGGCCCTTGGAATGGGCGACCCGATCCCATTCACCAAACAGGAAAAACTTCCGAATTTTTCTAATATTTAACGTTCTCCTTAGTAACTTCGCTCAAGGACGAAATTCTGCGAGACGATTTGCTGGTAAACCGTCTGCGCGTGCGCGCCAACTCGGAAATCTGGACCTTGGCGTAGGGATAGTCTTCGGGGTAGGCGGCCTGATCGGTGCCTG
>ERZ795050.766-NODE-766-length-47599-cov-6.977137_pt1 | contig 47599 bp, 45 predicted proteins | sample MGYA00375134_ERZ795050 | MGnify/ENA primary metagenome ERZ795050 (study PRJEB30179, sample SAMN05720221) | activated sludge metagenome | isolation source: Anaerobic digester | place: Japan | collected 2015-05-26 ... | reverse complement strand
GTCTTCCGAAGATTCTGCGACGGTATTTTCTGTACGACAGAAAGCTTCTTGCCGCCCTCAGCCGCTGCGCATGGGAATCCCTGAAAGTCTTTATGCAGCAGGCCGTTCCTGAAAAGGAACCCCTTCCCGGTGCGGTCATCGCCGTGCAGACATTCGGCGACTTCCTCGGATTCAATCCCCACTGCCACATCCTTCTGACAGACGGATGCTTTTATGGAAACAAAGGCATGTTCCGCGTCGCGCCGCCTTTGGAGATTAAGAAGCTGGAGGCCATCTTCCGCCACAAGGTATTCAAGATGCTCCTGAAGAAGGGCAAGATCACGGAAGAAATGGTCAGGATGCTCAACAAATGGAGGCATTCCGGTTTCAATGTCTTCTGCGGCAATAGAACAGATGTTGCCAAATACCTTCAACGGGGTTATCCGCACCAAACCCCACATCTTGTGGCAAAAATTTCTTGACATACTAGACGGCGTTTCTTACACTGCGCTCCACAAAAAGGAAGTTCTTATCAATTATCAATAATTCCTGGAAAGGAAAGTCATACCCCTGGGGGAAATTCGGGGGAAAGATTCTGCCAAGTAAAACCTAATAAAATCAATAAAAAATGGCGGAAGTGCATGGGAATCGAACCCACCTGGGACGGTTCTAGCGCCCCACGCCGGATTTGAAGTCCGGGAGGCCCACCAGTGACCTTGGCACTTCCTTCAGAAGCCTGTGCTCCATTACCTTTAATTTCCTCAGACTGTCAATATGTAAATGTCTTCCGCGGCCGCAAAGCCTTTTTTCTCTTGACACGAATCCACCACCCTTCTATAAGTTTTTGTCAATTTTCACGAATCTTCCGGATGGGCGCTTTGTAAATTGATTCGACGGATGTATCAAGCAACCTGAATCGCTGTATAAATTCATCTGAAGGAGTTAAAGACATGAGAAAACCTCTGTACAAACTGATCCCCGTTTTATTCCTGGTACTGTGTTTCGCTTCCGTTGCCTTTGCCGGGCCGACGATCGATTCCATTCTGAAGAAAAAGGAACTCGTCGTCGGCACATCCGCCAACCTGCCTCCCCTGACCTTCAAGGCCAAGGACGGCGCGATCAAAGGATTCGACATGGACGTCAGCCGGATGATCGCCTCGGCGATGGATGTGAAGCTGCGCGTCGAAGTGATGCCTTTCAATGACCTGATCCCGGCTTTGGAAAGCGGCAAGATCGACATGATCCTCTCCTGCATGACCATCACGCCGGACCGGAATCTGCGGGTGATCTACGTCGGCCCCTATTTCGTATCGGGACAGTCCATCCTGACCACCAAGGACGTGGCCATCAATATCAACTCCGTGGATGACATCAACAAATCCGATTTCAGCATCTCCGTGCCCAAAGGAACGACGACGGAGAAGATTGCAAAATTAATGCTGCCCAAAGCGAAGCTGGAGATTGCCGGATCCACGGACGCGGCCTTCGATATGCTGCGGAAAAAGAAGGTCAAGGCGATGATGGCCGATTATCCTTACACCAGCGTGACCTCCTTCAAATATCAGGACAAAGGCTTTGTGGCCAATCCTCCTTTCAGCGTGGAACCGATCGGGATTGCGATCCGTGCGGATGACCCGCTCTTGACAAACTTTTTGGGGAATCTGCTGTTCCTGTTAAAGGGCGACGGCATGCTGGACGCCGCCAGCAAGCGCTGGTTTGCCGATCCGTCCTGGATTTCCGACCTGCCGTAATTCTCGGTTAGGGAAAGAATAGAAACGTCAGAAAGAGCTCGCCGGGTTCAGGGGAACCGGCGCGCTCTTTTTTATTGCAGGGGCTTCCCGCATTCCTTGCATTTGCCGTCCGGGCCGATCACGCCGATGCACGCACCATCGCCGCACAGGACTCGCTTCTCCCACTCGTCATCGGAGACCTCTTCTTGCGGCATCGCCGGTTTTTCTTCCGCTGGGGCCGGCGTTTGCAATGCACCCTCTCCATGGCCTTCGGGAAGTACGCCCTCGTAAGGTTTGCCGCATTCCCTGCATTTGCCGTCCGGGCCGATGGTTCCGATGCAAGCCTCATCGCTGCACAAAACCCGTTTTTCCCAGTCTTCGTTCGGATCAAAAAGAATTTCCGTCATGCCGCTCTCCGGTTTTTGGATTGATGAGGCTTCTTATGCCGGGTTTTGTAAAAAGTCAAATCTCGCGGTCATCCCTTGATGCAGGCGATGGATTTGAGCTTTGCCACCTTTTTCGCGATGCCGGCCTGATGAATCACATCCACGACGTCATGAACATTCTTGTAGGCTTCCGGCATTTCTTCGCCGAGCGTCCCTTTGCTTCCGGCCATCACCAGAACTCCCCGATCGGCCAGCTCGCGGCTGATGGACCGGCCCCGGCTGGAACGGATGGCCTGCGACCGGCTCATGACGCGGCCCGCGCCGTGGCAGGCGCTGCCGAACGTTTCATCCATCGCTTTGGCCTGGCCGGCCAGCACATAGGATCCGGACCCCATGTCCCCCGGAATCAACACCGGCTGGCCGACGCTTCGGTAACACGCGGGAACGGCTTCATGGCCTGCCGGATAGGCCCGCGTCGCCCCCTTGCGGTGCACGCAGAGTTTTTTTTCCTGCCCGGCCACGGAAAATTTCTCGATTTTGGCGATATTGTGGCAGACGTCATATACCAAGCGCATGCCCAATTCGCGCGGGGACGCACGCAGCGTTTTTTCCAGAACCTCCCGCGTCAGATGCATCAGGATCTGCCGGTTGGCCCAGGCGTAGTTGGCCCCGCAGGCCATGGCCGCCAAATAGTTTTGTCCGCGCCCGGAGGACAGATAGGTGCAGGCCAGCTGACGGTCGGGAAGCGCAATGCCGGTTTCCGTCTGGTGCTTGACCATCAGCGCCAGGTAGTCGTCGCAAATCTGATACCCCAGGCCCCGCGACCCGGTGTGGATCATGATGACGATTTGGCCTTTGTGCAGACCAAAAACGCGCGCCGCGGTTTCATCAAAGATTTCTTCCACGGCTTCGATTTCCAGAAAGTGATTGCCGGAGCCGAGGGTGCCCAGTTGCTGCTTTCCCCGCTCCAGGGCGCGCGCTGAAACCTTCTCCGGATCGGCGCCGCCTATGCAACCCCCGTCTTCCGTTGTTTCCAGGTCCTGCGCGGTGCCGTATCCCGCCCTGACCGCCCAGGCCGCACCCTCTTCCAGCACTTTTTTCTGATCTTTTCCGGAAAGCTTGACGTAGCCGGTCGAACCGACGCCGGACGGAATGCGCCGATACAGGGCCTCGGTCAATTCCTTGAGCCTGTCCCGAATGTCGGGAAACGTCAGGCGGGTAGCCATCAGACGGCACCCGCAGTTGATGTCATATCCCACGCCGCCTGGGGAAACAACGCCCGTTTCCAGATCGAACGCCGCCACGCCGCCGATGGGAAAGCCGTATCCCCAGTGCACGTCCGGCATGGCCAGCGAAAAATTGACGATGCCCGGCAGGTGCGCGACGTTGGCCACCTGGCGGGTGCTTTCATCGTGCTTCAGTAAATCGCGGATTTTTTCATTGGCATAGATGATGCCGGGCACGCGCATGGCGCCCGTCTGCGGCAAAAGCCAGCGGTTGTCATCCAGTTTTTCCAGCCCGATTTCAGACATCGAAGATAACTCTTGCCTTCCAGCCGGATTTGATTTTTTGCACGCTCAAGCCATGATAAGTGACGGCTTTAATCTCCGTTTTGACCATGTGCCGTTTGGGATTGTACGGCTCAACAACGCATTGCGCAACCAGCTTTTTGTTGCCGCACATCAGAATCGAACCGCGATTCAGCACCCAGCCCAAACCATTGAACCAATACAGAAGCTCCCGAAGAAAATTCACCAGCAAATCCGCTACATCCGCGCCCTGCACCGTTCTGGTTTTAACCCGTTCTCTTCCGCCGCGCTTGGTCGGGGGCCGGGCATCCTGAATCATCATATCAAACAGGGCAAGGGCGGCGTTGGCGAACAACTCCTTTTTCGTCCGCCCGTAAATTTCCAGGCCCAGATCGGCGGTATGGTCAAAAAGTTCGTAGGTTTTCACGCGGGAATTATAGCGTTGTGCGGAAGGATAAACAAGCCCGAAAGGGGGCAGCGGGGAACGACGCCGCGCTCCCCGCTGCCGGATTTTTACGATTCGTCCGCGGGCGTTGCGTTTTCTTCCCCGGCTCCGCCGGCCTCGTCGTCGCCGTTTCCGTTGCCTTCGTCTCTGTCTTCGGATTCCGAAGTCGTGCGGGCCATTCCGACCAGTTTTTCTTCCGGCGCCAGGTCAATCAGCTTGACGCCCTGGGTCACGCGGTGGTTCACCGGAATTTCCTGCACCTTCACGCGGATGACGTTTCCCGTACTGGAGATGAGCATGACGTTCTCCTCGCCCTGCACCTGCAGGACGCCGGAAACATTTCCAATCTTCGGGACGGTCTTCAGGTTGATCGTTCCCTTGCCGCCCCGCGACTGCACGCGGTATTCGTCGATCGGCGTGCGTTTGCCGTAGCCGTTTTCCGAAACCGTCAGCATGAAGGTGTTTTGGGCGGGAATGTCCAGGCCGATGACATCATCCCCTTCGTCCAGATTGATGCCGCGGACGCCGCGGGCCGTCCGGCCCATATCGCGCACCTCTTCTTCGCGGAAGCGGATGGCCATGCCCAGGCGCGAGGCCAGGAAAATGTCCTGATCGCCGGTGGTCAGCTGGACATCCACCAGTTCATCGTCGTCGTCGATCGAAATGGCGATAATGCCGCCGGCGCGCGGATTGGAATAAGCCGAAAGGTCGGTTTTTTTGATGATGCCTTTCCGTGTGACCATCACGACGAATTTATCCGAAACGAACTCCTTGACCGGCAGCGTCGCGCTGACGCGCTCTCCCGGCGACAGGCTGACCAGATTGATCATGGCCTTGCCTTTGGCCGCCCGCCCGGCCTGAGGAATCTGGTACACTTTCAGCCAGTGCACCTTTCCGGCGCTGGTGAAGACCAGGAGGTAATGGTGGGTGGAGGCAATGAAGATTTTTTCGACAAAGTCCTCTTCCTTGGTCCCCATGCCGACCTTGCCCCGGCCGCCGCGGTGCTGGCTCTTGTAAAGACTGACGGCGTTGCGCTTGATGTAGCCGGCATGCGAGATGGTGACCACCATGTCTTCTTCGACGATCATGTCCTCGATGTCGATGTCTTCCGTGCCGGCGACGATTTCCGTGCGTCGTTCGTCCCCGTATTTTTCACGGATCTCCTGGAGCTCGTCGACGATCACTTTCAGCACTTTTTTCGGATCGGCGAGAATGCCGGCCAGTTTGGCGATGAGCGCGGTTACGTCCGCGTATTCCGCGTCGATCTTGTCCCGTTCCAGGCCGGTCAGCCGCTGCAGGCGCATGTCCAGAATGGCCTTGGCCTGAATCTCGGACAGATGAAAAGTGGAACACAGTGCCGCCGCCGCGTCGTTGGGGCTTTTGGCCGCCTTGATGACCTTGATGACTTCGTCGATGCTGTTGAGCGCGATGATGTAGCCTTCCAGAATATGCGCCCTCTCCCGGGCGCGAGCCAGATCATACTGGGTACGGCGGACCACCACTTCCTGGCGGAAGGCGATGAATTTCTCGAGCACCTCCTTGAGGGTGAAGACCTGCGGCCGTCCTTCGGAAATCGCCAGCATAATGATGCCGAAGGAGACTTCCATCTGGGTGAATTTGTAGAGCTGGTTGAGAATGATCGCGGAGCTTTCGTCGCGCTTGAGTTCGACGACCACGCGGATGCCTTCCCGGTCCGATTCGTCTCGCAGGTCGGAGATGCCGGAGATTTTCTTGTCGCGCACGAGCTCCGAGATCTTTTCGATCAGCGCCGCCTTGTTGACCTGGTAGGGCAGTTCGGTGATGACAATGGTTTCCCGGTCGTTGCGGGCGTTCTTTTCGATCAGCGCGCGCGCCCGGATGCGGATAATGCCGCGCCCGGTTTTATAGGCCGAGAGAATTCCCTCCCGTCCGTTGATGAAGCCGGCGGTCGGAAAATCCGGGCCGGGAATGTACTTCATCAGTTCTTCCACGATCATTTTGGGGTTCTGAATCAGGGCGATCGTTCCGTCGATGATTTCCTTCAGGTTGTGGGGCGGAATATTGGTGGCCATGCCGACGGCGATGCCCGACGTACCGTTGAGCAGCAGCAGGGGAAGGCGCGTCGCCAGAATCGACGGCTCCGTGAGCGATTCGTCGTAATTCGGCACAAAGTCAACCGTATCTTTGTCCAAATCGGCCAGCACTTCATCCGCAATGCGCGCCAGGCGGCTTTCCGTATAGCGCATCGCCGCGGGCGGATCGCCGTCGATGGATCCGAAATTGCCCTGCCCGTCCACCAGCGTGTAGCGCATGGAGAAATCCTGCGCCATGCGGACCAGCGTATCATAGATGGCCGCGTCGCCGTGCGGGTGGTATTTACCCATGATGTCGCCGACGATACGGGCGGATTTTTTATAGGGCTTGTTGTAGCGGTTGCCCATTTCCGACATCGCATACAGGATACGGCGGTGGACGGGCTTGAGGCCGTCACGCACGTCGGGAATCGCCCGTCCGATAATCACGCTCATGGAGTAATCCAGATAGGATTTCTTCATTTCGTCTTCTATGTTCACCAGGGTTTGCCTGTGGTGGATGTCTCGTTCCATTTGATTTCTTCCTTCTTAAATATCCAGATTGGATACGTACATGGCGTTTTGGTAAATGAACTCTCGGCGCGGTTCCACCTCGTCGCCCATCAGCGTGGTGAAGATTTCGTCGGCGACCACCGCGTCTTCGACGCCCACTTGCAGAAGGGTGCGCTTTTCGGGGTTCATGGTGGTTTCCCAGAGCTGTTCGGGATTCATTTCGCCCAGACCTTTGTATCGCTGGATGGTCAGGCCCTTCTTGCCCAGGTTGATGATGTGATCCACCAGGTCCTTGGCGGTCGGAAGAAGGATCGGCGCGGCGGCGTCTTCCTGCCGGTCGCTGTAGGGCGGCTCGCCCAGAATGGAAACCTGCCCCAACAGGTTGCGGATTTCGCCGAACTGGGGCGTGCGGAAGATCTCCCGGTCGATGCACGTGGTATGGATCGTGCCGTTGGTTTTGATGTCGAAAAGCATCTTATAGCCGCCATGGTCCGGGTCCTCGTCGATTCGGTAATCGGCCACGACATGGCTGCCCAGCGCGACCACCGTCCTGCCGGCGATTTTCAAAAGCTCGCTTTCGCTTTGAAACGTCTCGTCGGTCAGCGTCGGATCTCCCGCCGCAATCCGGACCACATTCCGGTCGCGGTGCTCTTTTTCAAAACGGTCCAGCAGGTCTTTGATGCGCGTGATCTTTTTGATGACCGTCAGCAGTTTGCTCCCCGAGACGGGAAAAGGGCTTCCGTCCTCCATGAACAAGTTCACTTTGTTGACGCCGTTTTCCAGAATATAATTTTTCATCTGTTCTTCATTCTGGATGTAAAATTCTTTCTTTTTGTCCACCACCTTGTACAGCGGCGGCTGCGCGATAAACAAATACCCCCTCTCGATCAGCTCGCGCATCTGGCGGAAAAAGAAAGTCAGCAGCAGGGTGCGGATGTGTGATCCGTCCACGTCGGCATCCGTCATGATGATGACTTTGTGATACCGGAGCTTGCTGACGTCGTAATCGTCGGTGCCGATGCCCGTTCCCAGGGCCGTGACAATCACTTTGATTTCTTCGTTCTGCAGCATTTTGTCAAAGCGCGCTTTTTCCACGTTGAGCACCTTGCCGCGCAACGGCAGGATCGCCTGGTTTTTCCGGTCTCGCCCCTGTTTGGCCGAGCCGCCCGCCGAATCTCCCTCCACCAGGTAAATCTCGCTTGCGGCCGGGTCCTTTTCCTGGCAATCGGCCAGCTTGCCGGGAAGGGCGCCGACTTCGAGCGCGCTTTTGCGGCGCGTCAGCTCCCGGGCTCTCCGGGCCGCCTCCCGCGCACGGGCGGCTTCCATGCACTTGTTGAGGATCTGCCGGGCAACAGACGGGTTTTCCTCGAGGTAGGACCCGATTTTCTCGTAAACGATTCCCTCCACCAGTCCGCGGACATCGGAATTGCCCAACTTGGTTTTGGTCTGCCCTTCAAACTGCGGATTCCTGACCTTCACGCTGATGACGCAGGCCAGCCCTTCGCGAAGGTCTTCACCCCGCAGCGATTCCTTGCCGTCCTTGATGATCTTGTTGGCGGCGGCGTAATTATTGAACACGCGGGTCAGCGCCGCACGGAAGCCGACCATGTGCATGCCGCCTTCCACGGTGTTGATGCTGTTGGCAAAGGAGAAGATGTTTTCCAGATAGCTGTCGTTGTATTGGAGGGCGACTTCCACGGAGCAGTCTTCCCGTGCGCCGTTCACGTAAATCGGCTCCTTGTGAAGCACTTTCTTGTTGCGGTTGATGTATTCCACAAAGGAAACGATCCCGCCCTTGTAAAAAAACTCCGCCTTTTTGTCGGACCGTTCGTCCAGCAGCGTGATTTTGACGCCGGAGTTGAGAAAGGCCAGCTCCCGCAGGCGGTTGGCAATCACGTCAAAACTGAATTCCGTTTCTTCGAAGATTTCATCGTCCGGAAGAAAGGCGACGGTCGTGCCTCTGCCCCGGCTTTTGCCGACGGCCTGCAGCGGTCCGTCCGGAATGCCCCGTTGATAGGTCTGCCGGTACACATTGCCGTCGCGGCGCACTTCCAGCTCGCAGGTCCGGGAAAGCGCGTTGACCACCGACACGCCGACGCCGTGCAAGCCGCCGGAAACTTTGTAGGTCTCGTTGTTGAATTTTCCGCCGGCGTGCAGTTTGGTCATCGCCACTTCCGCCGCCGAAACGCCCTCCGTTTTGTGGATATCCACCGGGATCCCCCGGCCGTTGTCTTCAACGACGATGCTGTTGTCCACGCGAATTTTAACGGAGATGAAATCACAGAAACCCGCCGCCGCCTCGTCGATGCTGTTGTCCACGACTTCATACACCAGATGGTGAAGGCCTTCTTTGCTGGTGGAACCGATATACATGGCCGGACGCTTGCGAACCGCTTCCAGACCTTCTAAAACCTTAATGCTGTCGGCATTATACTTTTCTACCATAACCGCTTTTTTGACTCCTTCAATCTCTGCACGATTTCACAACATGCATTTTATATTTTCAACGGCATGACGATGCACAGATAATGGTCGCCCTCCGCCGGTTTGATCAGGGTCGGCTTCAGTCCGACGCCCACTTCCATCACCACGCGGTCGGTCGAAACGGCCGAAACGGCATCAATGACATAGTTGACATTAAACCCCACTTCCATTTCTTCGCCCGCGTACACGATATCGATTTCTTCCGTGGCTTCCCCGACATCCAGATTTGTGGAATTCAACGTCATTTTATCCGGGGCAAACGTTATAATGACGCCGCTGTAACGTTCGGAAGAGACCACGTTCATTCTTCTGAGCGAGTGCAGGAATATTTCCTTGTCCAGGGTGACGCTTGTGCCTTTTTCCACGGGGATCACCCGCTTGTAATCGGGATATTCGGCATCCACCAGATTGACTTTCAAAACCGTGTTTTCCGTTTTAATCACAAACATATTCTTATGAATGCCGACACTGACGTTTTCATGAACATCCGTCAGTTTTTTCACTTCCATAAGCCCTTTGCGGGGAATGATGATCCCCTTGGCCGTTTCCGGACACGGATCGGCCGTCTGGGCGCGGGCCACCGCCAATCGGTGGCCGTCCGTTGCCACCATTCTCCAGATATGATTCTTGCCGTCCGATGAGGTCTCCAGAAAAACACCGTTCAGATTCTTCCGGCTTTCATCAAACGCCATGGCAAAGGATGTTTTGCTGATCAATTCCTTCAGCACCGATCCCGGAATAGGGAAAAACTCCACCTGATGACTATCCGCCACAGGGGGAAAATCATCCGCGGGAAGCCCGGGTATTTTATACGTGGCCCGCTGGCACGTGACTTTTACAATATTGTTGGCGCTCTTGGTAAAATGAATCGTCTCTCCCTGAATCTCTCGAACCATTTCAAAAAGTTTTTTAGCCGACAGGGTAATTTCACCCTTTTCGGCGATGTCCGCCTCATAATCGGAAATGAGACTGATTTCCCGGTCGGTGGCGATGATCTTGATCTTGTTGGCTTCCGCCTTTAAAAGAACATTATTTAAAATGGGTGTTGTTGTCTTTTTTTCGACAATGCCTAAGGTTTTCTGAATTCCGTCCAGAAAAATGTTTCGATTCACTTTAAATTCCATCGTCGCCTCCCATTAATGCTTTTATTTTTTTTCTTGCCTATACATAACTAGTATTAGTAATAACGCCTGTGGATATGTGGATGACCGTATCGTTTGCTTCTTATTTCAATCCTTTCGGTCTTCATCTCCTGTGGAGGAGTCGTGCAGATTCTGGTTACGTTTTGTGGATGACGCTATCCTCGATGTCCTGAATCAATTTTTTCAAAGAGGCATCCGATTCGATGGATTTTACGATTTTATTGTTGGCGTAAATCACGGTGGAATGATCGCGCCCTCCGATTTTCTGTCCGATGTCGGGAAAGGAGAAGTTGGTCAGCTTCCTCGCGAGATACATGGAAATCTGCCGGGCCAGGACCAGATTCTTGTTTTTATTGTGCGCCTTGATGTCTGAAATCTTTACATTCAACTTACCGGATACGATTTTCAAAATTTCCTCAATGCTGACATCTTCTTTATTGTTGTGCTTGACGATCGTTCTCAGAACTTCCTTGACCAGATCCAGGTCTATTTCCCGGTTGGTAAGCGAAGAGTAGGCGGAAATCCGGATTAAAAAGCCTTCCAGTTCACGGATGTTGGACTCCACATGCGACGCGATGTAATGCGTCACGGCCGGGGAAAGCTCCATCTTGCTCTCATGCATTTTCTTTTCAATGATGGCGATTTTGGTTTCAATCTCGGGCGGTTGAATATCTGCGATGAGCCCCCATTCAAAACGGGATCGCAGACGACCTTCCAGATTCGGAATATCCTTGGGAAACTTATCCGAGGTCACGACGATCTGCTTGCCGGAATCGTGAAGGGTGTTGAAGGTATGAAAAAATTCTTCCTGTGTTTTGTCCTTGCCGGCGAAGAACTGAATATCGTCGATCAAGAGGCAGCCGATGTTGCGGTATTTTTCGCGGAATTTCTGCATCCGGTCGTAACGGATGGAGTTGATCATCTCGTTCATGAAGGATTCCGCGGATACGTACATGACGTTCAGATCCGGATGGGTCTCGACCGTCATCAACCCGATCGCGTTGAGCAGGTGGGTTTTTCCCAGCCCTGAACCCCCGTAGATAAAAAGAGGATTGTAATTTTTGGCCGGCTGCTTGCCGACGGCGATGGAAGCGGCGTGCGCAAACTGGTTGGAGGGGCCGACCACAAACCGGTCGAACGTGTAGTTGCTGTTGAGGAAAGAAAAGTATTTGCTCCGCTGTGGAGACGGCGCCGGTTGGTTTTTCCCCTGATCGAAAGGCAGGGCGGCGACTTCCGGCTTTTTTTCCTTGTCTTTGCTGAGCATGAAATCGATGTCCACACTGATGCCGATCACGCTGTGCAGGGAATTTTTGATCATGGACAAATAGTTGTCCATCAACCAGTCCTTGAAAAATTTGTTGGGCACGGACAACTGGACGCATTTGTCTTCCATGGAGACGATTTTGATGGGTTTGATCCAGGTGTCGAAGTTTTGTTTTGAAACTTTTTCCTGAATAATTTTTGTGGCTTTGTCCCAGACAGATTCCATGATCAACCTTTTCCAAACAACTTATCCACAGATGTGGATATATTTTCATTTCCTACAGCTCGTCCAGGAGATAGCGGGCCAGACGATTCAGCTCGTCCATGGACCGATAGGAAATCTCAATCATTCCTTTTTTGGAGGACCCTTTCAGGCGGACGCGCGCCATGCATTTGGCCGTCAGTTGCTTTTCCAGATCCGCCATAAAGCGGTCCCGGGCAGCCGTTTTTTTCTCCGCCGGCTTTTGTTTCAGCCGGTTGACGAGCTTTTCCGTTTCCCGAACCGAAAGCCCTTTTTTTATAATCACATCCAGCGCGGCGGTCTGTTCCCCCGCCGAGTTCAACGCCAGAAGGCAGCGGCCGTGCCCCGGGGAGATTTTTTTTTCCGCGAGCGCGGCCTTTACCCCGTCCGGCAGCTTCAAAAGGCGGATGGTGTTGGCAATGGTGGAGCGGTCCTTGCCGATGCGGGCGGAAATGGATTCCTGCGACAGGTGAAAAGTTTCCATCAGCGTGACATAGGCGTCCGCTTCTTCCAGTGGACCCAGCTCTTCGCGCTGAATGTTTTCGATCAGCGACAGTTCTGCGGCCTCCGCGTCCGTGGCTTTACGGACAACGATCGGCACTTCCTTGAGGCCCGCCGCCTGCGCCGCTCGCCAGCGTCTCTCCCCGGCGATGATTTCGTAGCCGGAATCGGCCCTGCGCACGACGATCGGCTGAATGATTCCGCTCTGCCGGACGGATGCGATCAGATTTTTCTGGTCCTCGTCATTGAAATTCTTCCGGGGCTGCCAGCGGTTCGGCCGCAGTTCCTCGATGCCGCAGGTGTTGACGGAGCCCTTTCGTCCCGTATCCGGCTCGAGCAGGTCCGAAAAAATAGCGCCGAGGCCTTTGCCCAGGGCGTCTTTTTTTTGCGCCATCTATCGTTCCCCCCGAAGAATTTCCTGCGCAAGCTCCATATAGGCAATCGCGCCGCGCGATTTGATGTCGTATAAAATAATGGGCAGCCCGTGGCTGGGGCTTTCCGAAAGCCGCACATTGCGAGGAATGACCGTTTGGAAAACTTTTCGCCCCAAGTGCTTCCGGACGTCTTCCGTCACGCGGTGCGAAAGCGTATTTCGCGGATCAAACATCGTGAGCAGTATGCCGCCCAGAGCCAGATTCGGATTCATGCCGGCTTTTACCAGTTTTACCGTATTGAGCAAATGCCCCAGGCCTTCCAGTGCGTAATACTCACACTGCAGGGGAACGATCAGCGTGTCCGCTGCGACGAGCGCATTGACCGTCATGAACCCCAGCGAAGGCGGGCAGTCGATCAGAATGAATTCGTAGGGAAGATTCAGGTTCTGAAGGAGTGAACGAAGCCGTCTTTCGCGGTTTTCGAGATAAACAAATTCGATTTCCATGCCGACCAGGTCCTGGTTCGACGGAACGATGTCCAGGTTGAGCAAAGCCGTCTCAACAATCACCGATTCCAAAGGCGCTTTGCCGATCATGGCATGATAAAAATTCGCTTTATCATAACGCATCCGGTCGATGCCGAGGCCGCTGGTGGAGTTGCCCTGCGCGTCTGCATCGATAAGCAGGGTTTTCCGGTTGGCGGCAGCCAGTGAAGCGGACAGATTGACCGCCGTCGTCGTTTTGCCGACGCCCCCTTTCTGGTTTGCGATACATATGATTTTACTCATTATTTTTTGTAATACTCTCGAAAATTGCTTCTGGAAAAAATCTGCGGGAAAGCTAACACAAAAAAGGGTTTTTTAGAAGGTTTTTTTGCCTTTATTTTGCCTTTTGCAGGACAATAATTTTGCGCGGCGGGCCCAAAAAAGGAAGATTTATATCCTCTTGATATAATTGATATAATTTAGTTGAGTTTTCCCCGGAAAGAGCGGCTTCCAGCTCCAGGGAAGCGGCCGGACCTTTTAAAGTTATCAACAGGCCGCCGGTCACGAGAAAATACTGTCCCAGAAGCACCAAATCAGGCAGCTTCAGAGAGGCACGGGAGATTACTACATCAAATTTTTCTCTCCACTGGTCCTTGCGGACAATGTTTTCCGTCCGGTCCTGGAGCGTGACCACGCCGTCCAGATTCAACAGACGTTCAATATACTTCAGGAAAGACACTTTTTTCCGGTTGGATTCCAGAAGGCAAAGTTGTATAGACGGCAAGGCTATTTTGAGCGGCAGGCCGGGAAAACCGGCGCCGGAGCCGATGTCCACCAAGCGGGCGTTGTCGGGGCGGATAAAACGGGCGGCGGTCAGTGAATCCAGAAAATGACGGGCCGCGATTTGCCTTTCCGTGCTTTTGGAGATCAGATTGGTTCTGGCGTTCCACTTCAGGAGTTCCTGCCGGTAAAGATCGAACTGATCGATCTGCCGGTCGGTGAGTTCAAGGCCGAGCAGTTTTGCGCCCTGCTGAAGGAAGATCATATCCGGATTCATGTTGTAGGGAAATAACAAAAAACGCTCCTCGCCGCAAACGAATAATGGAAGGGGATTCTTTTGAAAACCAAAACAAAAAACATCCACATTGTTTTATATAAGCCCAAGTACGCGGGGAATGTCGGTTCGGCGGCGCGGGCGGCCAAGAATATGGGGATCAGCAAAATTGTTGTCGTCGGGGAAACCGGTCTGGACCGCGAAGAAATGGAGCGGCGCTCCACGCATCTGGCGGCGGATGTCCTGGACGCCATCCGATATTGCGATACCATTGAAGAGGCGCTGGGCGGCTTCAACTATATTGTGGGCACCACCGCCCGCCTGGGCAAGGCCCGGGGGCCGTTTGTTGCGCCGCGGGCGGAAGCGAAGAAAATCGCCGGCCTGCTGCCGAAAAACAGCGTCGCGCTTCTGTTCGGACCCGAAGACACGGGTCTGGCCAACGATCAGCTTCGCCTTTGCCACAGCGTGGTAACGATTCCGACTTCCCGCGAATTCACCTCGCTGAATCTGTCCCAGGCCGTGATGATTCTCTGCTATGAAATCTTCACCGCGGTGCAGGAGGAGGGATGCGCGCACCAGACGGTGCAGAAACTGGCGCTTGCCTCCGAACTGGAGGGCATGTATGGGCAGATTCGGGACCTGCTGGCCGACATCGGCTTTTTGAACCCGGAAAACCCGGAATACTGGATGCTGGATGTGCGAAGATTTTTTTCGCGTGCCGGACTCCTGTCGCGGGAAGTCAAGATGATCCGCGGCATTTGCCGCCGATTGGAGTGGCGCGCGCTGCACAAAAAAACTTGACATTGGGGCTGATTTGTCGTGAAAGGGAAACCCTGAATCCTGCAAAACGGCCGTGCTTTAAAACCAACAGACGGAGGGAGTTTGACCATGAGGAAGATTTTTTCGTTTACCGGCGCCAAAAAAATCGTGTTCGGCAGCGGGGCGTTGGCGGCGCTGGCCGCACATGTGAAGGAGCATCATGGCCAAAAGCCGCTGGTGGTCATCGATCAAAACCTGGCCAAAACGGGACTTAAGGAAAAAATCTCGGCCCTTCTGGAATCCGACGGGATCAAGTTTGCTTTTTTTGACAAGGTGGAGCCGGAGCCCCGCATTGAACTGGCGAATGAAGGGGCGGCGCTGGCCGTCAAAAACAAATGCGACATCGTGATCGGCATCGGCGGAGGCTCGGCGATGGACGTGGCCAAGGCTATCGCGGTGATTGCGACGAATAAAGGCGAGGCCGCGGATTATCTGGGACTGAATAAAGTTCCCAAGGCCGGGCTGCCCAAAATCATGATTCCCACCACCGCCGGAACCGGCAGCGAAGTGACCTTTACGGCGGTTTTTGTCCGAAAGAACCTCAAAAAGAAGGAAGGCATGAACAGCCCCTACCTGTATCCGGAGCTGGCGCTTCTGGACCCGGAGCTGACGCTCACGCTGCCCCCCGCGCCCACGGCGCAGACGGGCATGGATGCCCTGTGCCACGCCATTGAATCCTACACCTCGATCCAATCTTCACCCCTGAGTGAGATGTTTTCCCTGGAGGCGATTTCGCTCATTGCCGAAAACCTGCGCACCTGCGTTCATGACGGAAAGAATATCGCCGCGCGCGAACGAATGCTGCTGGGCAGCCTCTATGCGGGCATCGGCCTGGCCAACGCGGGCGTCACGGCCGTTCATTCCCTGTCGTATCCGCTGGGCGGCAGGTTCGGCGTCAGCCACGGTCTGGCCAACACGATTCTGCTGACGCCGGTGATGGCCTTTAATCTGCCGGGCGCCGTCGAAAAATTTGCCGACATCGCCGACGCGATGGGCGAGTGCACCGAGGGGCTGTCCGATCGCGAGGCGGCTCGCCTGGCGGTGGAAGCCGTGGAGGAGCTGATCGGGGATTGCGGCATTGACGCCGCGATTCGGGATTTCGGCGTGAAGGAAAGCGATTTTCCGGCGCTGGCGGACGTGGCGACGACGGTGGCCCGGCCGCTGGAGAACAATCCCCGCAAGATGACCAAAGAAGACATGATCGCGATTTACGCGGAAGCCTATTAATCGATTGGATTGGGCATGATGCCGCCATCTAATCTGCCGCCGCAAACACGCTAAGGAGGACTATTATGGCAGGGGCCGAACTGATCGGACAGGAAGAAATCAAGGAAGTGATGGACGTGCTGGAAACCGGCGTCCTGATGCGCTACGGGTTCGACAAGGAAAGAAAAGGCGTCTTCAAGGTGCGCCGGCTGGAAGAGGAGTTCGCCCGGTACTGCGGCGTGAAATACGCACTGGGCGTGACCTCCGGTTCCTCGGCGCTCAAGGTGGCGCTCACCGCGATGGATGTGGGCCCCGGCGACGAAGTGCTCGTTCCGGCCTTCACGTTTCTGGCCACGTATGAAGCCGTCCTGGAAGTCGGCGCAATCCCGGTCATGTGCGACATCGACGACACGTTGAATTTTGATCCGGAGGAAATCGAAAAGAAGAAAACACGGTACACCAAAGCGGTCATTCCCGTTCACATGTGCGGGTCGGCGGCGAAGATCGACAGGATCATGCGGATGGCCCGCAAGCATAAGCTGCTGGTGCTGGAAGACAACGCCCAGGGCTGCGGCGCGAGCTTCAAGGGGAAAAAGCTGGGCGGCTTCGGCGACATGGGCATTTTCAGCTTTGACTACTACAAGACCCTGACCACCGGCGAAGGCGGCATGGTGATTACGAACAATAAAAAACTGTATCTGCGGTCGGAGTGGTACTCCGACCACGGCCACGACCACAACCCGAAGGTCAGCCGCGCGCTCGAGGGCCGCACCATCCTCGGTTTCAACTACCGCATGAACGAGCTGCAGGGAGCCGTAGGGCTGGCGCAGCTTCGCAAGCTGGACTACATCGTGGCCGAACAGAAGAAAAACAAGGCGCTCATCAAAGAGGCGCTGGCGCAGGTTCCAGGCGTCGGTTTCCGAACGCTGCCGGATCCGGAAGGCGATTCCGCGACGTTTCTGGCGTTCCATCTGCCGGAAGAAAAGCCGGCGCTCAAATTCCAGAAGCTGCTGGCCGCAGGCGGCCTCGATACGACGTGCTACAAAAACAATAAGTGGCACTACGTTCCCAACTGGGAGCACTTCCTGGCTTTTTCAACGGCCAATTCGAAGAAATACCCGTTTGCGGACAAAGCCAACAAAGGCAGGGTGAAGTATTCCCGCAAGAGCATTCCGTTTGCGGAAGACATTTTAAGCCGCACGCTGGTGATGGGGATTTCCGTCCGGATGAGCGCGGAAAAAATCGACGCCGTCAAAAAGGCGATTGAAAACGCCGCGAAGAATATGTGACCTCCGGCCCGGATCAACCTTCCACGTCGGCGCCCCGCTCGAGCAGAAGGGAGCGCAGTACGGACCGGTGGCAGTGCGCTTCGTTGGCGCAGTAGCAGCCGATGGAAAAATTCGTCTGATGTGAAAGGGCGGCCAGCAGGTCCAGCATTCTTCCGTTTTCCGGGGTCGTCATTTCCGCCCGGAATTTTCGGAAAAATGCATTCCAGTCATTTTGAGTTTTTGCCTGTTGACCCAGCTTCATCGTTTCCGGACGGGGCGAGAGGTTGGGAAACCAGACATCATACCAGTTTTGTGCGGCATACTCGCTTTTGGGAACGCCGCGCGGAGGCCGGCGGACCGTTCCGACGCGAAGACCTTCGTTTGGATTTCTGTTCGTTCCCAGGCGCACGATTCGGATGCTCATCTTTGCCTCCCTGCGGTTGTCGAAAGGCGCTTTTACAATCCCGGTTGATTATTATAGGGTTTTCAAGGATAATTGTCAACAACGGCTCCGGGACGAACCACGGCGGGGGAAACACAGCGGATGGAGGTCGTCCGTCGAGAGCCCTTTTCATCCATCACGGGAGGTAGAGAAGTGTTGAGAAAAAACAGGATCATCGGATGGCTGTCTGCCCTGGCGATCGTTCTGCTGCTTCGGCCCGCAACGGTTTATTGCGCGGCCGGAGAGGATCGGGTGCTGGAGGCGGCACGGCAGAAAGTTGCAGAGGAGTTGAACCGGCTGGACAAGGGCCTTCGCGAAGCGGCTGCTGCGCTGGGGAAAACCGGCCTGACCGGAGAGAGTGCGAGGCCGGTTCTTGCTTCGTTGTGCGGGAAGTTCGACTATGCGGTGGACTGCGCGGCCATAAATCTTCAGGGCCGCATGGCGGTGGTCGAACCGGAAGCCTTCCGGCGCTTCGAGCAGAAAGACATTTCCGGCCAAACACAGGTCCAGCGTGTTTTGAAAACGGGCCGGCCCGCATTGAGCAGCGTTTTTGTTTCGGTAGAAGGATTTCCGGCGGTGGACGCACAATACCCGGTCGTGAGTCCGGAGGGGAAGAGAATCGGTGCCGTGAGCGTTCTTTTTCAGCCGGAGAAGTTCCTCGGCAGCGTTTTGGTTCCTTTGGTTCGGCAAACCCCCGTCGCGATATGGGCCATGGAGAAAGGCGGCTTGATTCTGTATGATGCGGATGCGTCGCAGATCGGACTGAATCTGTTCACCTCCAAACGCTATCAGCCTTACGCCGGTCTTCTGGCGCTGGGAAAACGAATCGCCGTGCGGCCGCGGGGAAAAGGCGTTTACGAATTCACGCAAGGCCAATCCGCAAACGTTGTCCGGAAGAACGCCCTTTGGAAAACCGTGACCCTTTACGGCACGTCGTGGCGCCTGGTGGCCGTCACGGTGGAGCATCCGGCCGAAGACGCGAAATAGGGGATTCGGATGCTCGGCGGTTGCCGCGCGTTCTTCCGCGGATTTGGTCTTTGACGGCTCTTCCCGTCTTCTGGTATATCAGTCCCATGAAGAAATTGAATCCGCCGCCCTTAACCCCGTCCATCCCGGCCGGCGGGCCCGACCCGGGCCCGATCGTAGACTTTGCGCATCTGTCTTCAGGCATGGCCCTCGAAGCAACCGACGACTTTCTCCATCCGCCTTACGGTTTTCCCGCCGCGGGCAAAGAAGATCTGTACACAACCGGTTATCTGCATCGGTTTTTTTTAAGGTGCTGATCCGAAGGCCGGCCCCGCCTGCCGTCGCCGCCCGAATCCGCAAGGAGGCCCCCCATGAAAAAAATCATCATCCTGCTCCTGTGGTTTTTTCTTCCGGCATGTCTCCCGCCTGTGTCCGCGCGCGCGGACGTCATCGAGCTGGAAAACGGATCCACCATTATCGGAACCATCTTTCGGATGGATGGAAAAAAGATTCTGGTCCGGACGGACTTTGCCGGTGTTCTGAGCGTGGAGGCGTCGCGGGTGTTGACTTGCACGACGGATCATCCCGTTTATGTGGCTTTTCCCGGTCACGATCCCGTCCGAGGAAAACTCACCTATACAAGAAAGCAAACGCGGATCGATGCGGCGGATGGGAAAGTGATGGTCAGCAGCGATGCCCCGGAACAGGTCTGGCCTGAAGGCGCCCCCGATCCGCGGGCCCGGCGCTGGGACTTTGAGGTTGGATTGGACGCGGGAGGAAAGACGGGCAACGCCGAGCGCCTCAGCGTCGGTTCAAGGGCGCAGGCCAAACTGCAGGGCCCCCGCGACCGTCTGCTCCTCTACCTGCGCTATGCTTATGCGAAAGAGGACGGCATCGAAAGCGCAAACCAGACGGTCGGTGGAATCGATTTCGAGTCCTATTTCCGGGAAAAACATTCCTGGTACGCACGCTTGGAAGCGGAAAACGATCAGATCGCCGCCGTTGACTTTAGGGCCACGGCCGCCGCCGGTTACGGCTACTTCTTTCTGAAAAAAGCCCATCACACACTGAGGGGTAGAACCGGTCTGATGTTTCGTCACGAAACCTTGAAGCATGAACCCTCGCGGGCCACGTTCGGGCTCGATCTGGGGGTTTCCCATCTGTACCGTTTTGCCAACGCCTGGCGCCTGACCAATGATGTCACCTACACCCCCAGCCTGCAGGATTACCTCGATTACCGGATTTACCATGAAAGCGCGTTTGACATTCCGGTTGTTGCCTCCGAAACCTGGAAACTCCGCCTCGGCGTCAGCAACGATTACAACAGCAAACCAGCCGAAAATAAAGTTTATCTGGATACCACCTACTTTACCCGGCTGATTTTTTCCTGGCAGTAAACCGGCCGGACAAGGCGGTATTTGCTCTTTAAAATCATTTATGATACACGACCGTTCAAGCTTCAGGAAGGAAGGTGACCGTGTCCCGGAGAACTGGAATTGTTAAGGATGGCCGCTACTTGCAGCATGCAACCGGAATGGATCACCCGGAAAGCCCGGAGCGGCTGGCGGCCGTTTATGAGATGCTGGACAACCCGCATATGTCCTGGAAATACGAAAGCATCGAACCGCGCGAAGCCACTCACGAAGAAATCGCATATGTCCATACGCTGCCTTATATTCGGGAAATTGCAGGCACCGCCGGGAAGGACTGCGTTTTTCTCGATTCCGATACCATTGCCGGGCCGGAAAGTTATGAAATCGCAAAACTCGCCGCAGGCGGCCTGCTCAACGCCATCGACGCCGTCATGACCGGTGCAGTGGACAACGCCTTTGCGTTTGTGCGTCCGCCCGGACATCACGCGGGCGCCGGAAATTCCGAGGGTTTCTGCATTTTCAACAATGTCGCCATCGGCGCGATGCACGCTATGAAAAAGCACGGCTTGAAAAAAATCCTGATCGTGGACTGGGACCTGCATCACGGCAACGGGACACAGAAAATGTTTTATTCCGACCGGCGTGTTTTGTATTTTTCCACGCATCAGTACCCCTACTACCCGGGTACGGGGAGCCTGATGGAAATCGGAGAAGGCCAGGCGCTGGGGTACACCGTGAATGTTCCTCTTCGACGCGGAGCGGTCGACGCGACATTTGTTTCCGTGTTTCGCCGGATTCTGGAGCCGATCGCGAACGCCTTTGTGCCGGAATTGATCCTGATTTCCGCGGGCTATGACATTTACTATCAGGATCCGCTGGGCGGAATGCGCGTTACGCCCGAAGGATTTGCGGCGATGGCACGCGTATTGCTCAATATTGCCGACCGGTGCTGCCGAGGACGCGTGGTCGGCGTGCTGGAAGGCGGGTATCACACCGTGGGTCTGGCCCGGTCGGCCAAGGCGACGCTGGAAGAGATGTTTGACGAGACGCACTGGACGGACCGAAAGCTGGACGATCTGGAAAAGCACGCGGATGAGGAGAACCGGCCGGTCATTCAGGCGGTGATGAAGGGCATGCAGCCCTACTGGAAAGTGTTTTAGGAGGATATGGTGAAGCTCAGCACGTCGGATGTCGGATATGTTGCCAGACTGGCGCGTCTGGAAATATCGGAGGCGGAAAAGGAAAAGTTTACCGCCCAGCTCAATGACATTCTGCTCTACATCGATCAGCTAAACGAGCTGGGCACGGCGGGTGTGGAGCCGATGAGCCATGCAATTGCCGTGACCAACGCGTTTCGAGAAGACCGGGTGGCTCCATCCCTCGCACCGCAGGAGGCGCTGGCTAACGCGCCGGACGCGCGCGGCGAGTTTTTCAGGGTTCCCAAGGTCATCGAATGAAGCAAACGGGGAAAAGACCGGCCGCCTGCGCGGGCGGAGACGATTTTCCGGCCTGCACACGGCAGGGAACGGTAATCTTATACACAAACGGGCGATCCGGGCTGACCAAAGCACAGATTTGTGCCCGCAAACAGGATTGTTGAGGCGTTTATGGAGCTGCACCAGTTGACCATTCATGAATTGCAGGAAAAAATCCGAAGCGGCGGCGTTTCGGCCCTGCAGATTGCCGAATCCGTTTTTTTACGCATCAACGCGGTGGAAGACCGCGTCCATGCTTACATCCGCCTGATGAAGGAGGAAGCGATGGCCGCCGCCGCTCGGGCGGACGAGAGCATCCAAAAAGGGGATCTGCAGCCGTTGACCGGCATTCCCATCGCTCTGAAAGACATTGTCTGCACCCGCGGCATTCCGACGACGTGCGGATCGCGGATTCTGCACAACTTCGTTCCGCCCTACAACGCGACGGTCGTGGAAAAACTGGCACAGGCCGGGGCCGTGTTTGTGGGCAAGGCCAATATGGATGAATTCGCGATGGGATCCTCCACGGAAACCTCGGCCTTCGGCCCCACCCGCAATCCCTGGGATCTGGAACGCATTCCGGGCGGGTCCAGCGGCGGTTCGGCCGCGGCGGTGGCCGCCGGCGAATGCATCGCCTCGATCGGCTCCGATACGGGCGGCTCGATCCGCCAGCCGGCGGCGCTCTGCGGCGTGGTCGGGATGAAGCCGACGTACGGGAGAGTCTCGCGCTTCGGCCTGATCGCCTTCGCTTCCTCGCTCGATCAGATCGGCCCCTTTACGAGAGACGTGGAAGACTGCGCCATCATGATGAATGTTCTGGCGGGCTACGATCCGAAGGAATCCACATCGGTCCGGGCGGAAGTTCCCGACTACCGCCAATTTATCGGCCGCGACGTTCAAGGCTGGAGAATCGGCATTCCCGAAGAATATTTTATCGAAGGCATCGACCCGGAAGTGTCCGCCGCCGTCCGGAACGCCGTTGAAACCATCAGGCGGTGCGGCGCTTCGATCGTGGAGATTTCGCTTCCGCACACCCGGTACTGCGTGGCGGTTTATTACATCATCGCGCCGGCGGAGGCTTCCTCCAACCTGGCCCGCTACGACGGAGTCCGGTACGGATTCCGCGCCGCCGACGCCCGCGATCTCGCGGAAATGTATCAAATGTCCCGCCGCCAGGGTTTCGGCGCGGAGGTCAAGCGCCGCATCATGATCGGAACCTACGCCCTTTCCGCCGGATACTACGACGCCTATTACGGCAAAGCTTCGCAGGTGCGGGCGCTGATCCGCCGGGACTTTGACGAGGCCTTCACGAAATGTGACGCGATCCTGACGCCAACGTCGCCGACGCCCGCGTTCAGGCTGGGGGAAAAAACGGACGATCCGCTTCAAATGTATCTTTCCGATATTTTTACCATCTCCGCCAATCTGGCCGGCATTCCCGGCATCTCCGTGCCCTGCGGCTTCAGCGCGTCGGGCCTGCCGATCGGTGTCCAGTTCCTTGCGGGACATTTCGAGGAAGGGAAGCTGCTTCAGTTGGCTTCGGCGTATGAAAAAAGCGCCGCCGTGGAAAAAAGGAGGCCTGCTTTATAATGGATTTTGAAACCATCATCGGGCTGGAAGTCCACGCCCAACTGCTCACGGAAACGAAAATTTTCTGCAACTGCTCCACCGAGTTCGGAGCGTCGCCCAACAGCCACACCTGCCCGGTGTGTCTGGGCATGCCGGGCGTCCTGCCGGTGCTCAACAAAAAAGTCGTCGAATACGCCATGAAGATGGCGCTGGCGACGAACTGCACCATCAATGGCCGAAACGTCTTCGCAAGAAAAAATTATTTTTATCCCGACCTGCCCAAGGGGTACCAGATTTCGCAGTACGCCTATCCGCTTGCGGAGCACGGCTACATCATGATCGAGACGGGCGAGGGACCCCGGAGGATCGGCATCACTAGGATTCATATGGAGGAAGACGCGGGAAAGCTGATTCATGACGACCATAACCCGGTAAGCTACGTGGATTTGAACCGAACCGGCGTGCCGCTGATAGAAATTGTCGGGGAGCCGGACATTCGCTCGCCGGAAGAAGCGGCGGAATACCTGCGGCGCCTGCATGAAATCCTGGTGTATCTCGAAATCTGCGACGGCAACATGGAGGAAGGGTCCTTCCGCTGCGACGCCAACGTGTCGATCCGGCCGCGCGGGCAGAAGGAATTCGGAACGCGAACGGAACTCAAGAACATGAACTCCTTCCGCAACGTTCAGCGCGCGCTGGAGTATGAAGTCAAGCGCCAGCAGTACTTGGTGGAGAACGGCGAGACCATCATCCAGGAAACGCGCCTGTGGGACGACGCGCAGGGCGTCACCAACCCCATGCGCTCGAAGGAGGAGGCGCACGACTATCGGTATTTTCCGGACCCCGATCTGGTGCCGGTGGTCGTGGATCAAGCCTGGGTGGCCGAAATCCGCTCCGGATTGCCGGAGCTGCCGCAGGCCAAACGCGAACGCTTCATTCGGGAATATGCCATTTCGGCTTACGACGCGGGCGTGCTGACTTCGGGAAAGGCGCTGGCGGAATATTACGAAGAAGTGGTGAATCTCTGCGGAAAGCCCAAAATCGCCGCCAACTGGGTGATGGGCGACGTCCTGAAATTTCTCAACGAAGACAGGCGAACGATCCGCGAATGCCCGATTGCGGCCCGGTCGCTTGCGGACATGATCGGGCTCATTGAAGAAGGAACCATCAGCGGAAAAATCGCCAAAGAGGTGATTGCCGGCATGTACGCAACCGGCAAAGCGCCTCGGGAGATCATCAGGGAAAAAGGTCTGGTGCAGATCACCGACGAAGGAGAGCTGGCAAAGACCGTCGCGGCGATCATCGAGGCCAACCCGGGGCAGCTTGCGGATTACCGCGGCGGCAAGGAAAAGCTTTTCGGCTTCTTCGTGGGACAGGTGATGAAAGCCACGCAGGGGAAGGCCAATCCGAAACTCGTCAACGATCTGCTGAGAAAGATGCTGGCCGGATGATCAGGACCCTGTTCTGGAAAAACAACAACGTCGTGATGATCGATCAGAACGCGCTGCCGCGGATGGAGCGGCAGGTGGTCTGTTCGGACTACCGGCAGGTCATCGCCGCCATTAAGGATTTGACGGTGCGCGGCGCTCCGGCCATCGGTGTGGCCGCCGCCATGGCAGCGGCGCTGGGAGCGCTTGAGTTTTCTTCGGAACCCATCGAAAAATTCATCAAAAAATTCAAGGCGCTCTGCGATGAAATCGCAGCCGCGAGACCCACGGCGCGCAATCTTTTCTGGGCGCTGGAGCGGATGAAAAAGCGTCTGGACGAGGTCGTCCGTTCGGGCAGGCGCAATCCGGCCCGCGAACTGGTCCGGGAGGCGAAGCGGATCTGTGCCGAAGACATTGCGATCAACCGTCAAATGGGGCGGCAAGGAAGAGGACTTTTATCCGACGGCGATAATGTTCTTACACACTGCAATGCCGGCGCACTGGCGACGGCCGGTTACGGAACGGCCCTGGGCGTGATCCGCGCGGCTTACGCCCAGGGCAAGAAGCTGCATGTCTATGTCGATGAAACAAGGCCGGTCCTTCAAGGGGCGAGGCTCACCGCCTGGGAAATGAAGAAGGAAAAAATTCCCGCCACGCTCATCTGCGACAACATGGCCGGCTGTCTGATGAAGCAGGGGAAAATCGATAAAGTCGTCGTCGGCGCGGACCGGATCGCGGCCAACGGCGACGCGGCCAACAAAATCGGCACCTATTCACTGGCCGTGCTGGCCCGGGCGCACCGGATTCCCTTTTACATCGCCGCCCCCCTGTCCACGTTTGATTTTTCGCTGAAAACCGGCGCGGAAATTCCCATCGAGGAAAGGCAGGCCGATGAAGTGACGGCCTTTCGCGGCGTGCCGGCCGCACCGAAAGGCATGAAGGTGTACAATCCCGCGTTCGACGTCACGCCGGCGCGGTTGATCTCGGCCATCATCACGGAAAAAGGCATTCTCGCGCCGCCCTTCCCGATGGCCATTTCCCGTCTGAAGAGTTGTGTTACATGATGAATCATCAGTATGGTGTCGTTCCCGAGCAGGCGGGAATCCAGATTTTTTCAAACACTCCTGGATTTCGGATCATGCGCAGAAGGACAAGGTTTAGGTTTTGCTGCCAGACAGGGATGCAAGAATATGAAATTACTGCTTTTTGATTTTGACGGCGTTCTGGTGGATTCGATCGACGTGTACGAAAAAACGGTGACCGATTGCCTCAACGCGATCGGCCAGCCGCTCACACGCGGCCGGGAGGAGTTCCTGGAGCTCTTTGAAGGCAACTTTTACCAGTCGCTCGAAGACAAGGGCGTGGATATGAAAAAGTTTTCAGACGCGTCCGTGGGCATTCTGGCAAAAGTCAACTACGCGGACATGAAGCCTTTTCATGCCATCCGGCCGGTGCTGCGGGAACTGAAGAAGAACCATCCCCTGATCATCATCTCGTCCAATGACGCGCCGACGATCAAGGAAGCCCTGCGATTATATGATTTCAACGGGATTTTTGACGACATTCTGGGGTGCGATTTCATGCTCAGCAAAAAGGACAAGATTCTTCACGTCATTCAGAAATACCACGTCACCCTGCAGGATATTTATTACATCGGCGACACGACCGGCGACATAAAAGAAGGCAAACAGGCGGGCGTGCAAACCGTGGCGGTGACCTGGGGATGGCACACCCGGGAGAAATTATCCGCCGCCGAACCGGATTATCTCTTTGATTCTCCGGAAGAACTGCTGAAACTCAACTGATTCCGACCCGCCATTGACTGTTGACGCCGCCGCGAATGTTTTCAATGATTCGCAGGGTAATCGTTCCCGATGGGCAGGTGACGCACGTATATGTTGACTCAATCCTTTTTTTGCGGACCGGCGCCAATTTTAAATTTCCCCTTGAAATACTTTGCTCTGATCTCATTCACTTCAGAAGCCCACTTCTCAAGCCCTTTGTTCTTAATCGTTGCCAGGTTGTAAACTTTTAAATTGTGAGGATATCGATCGGCGCCCTCTGCCAACGGCTGTAATTTGGTGCAGGGAAAGTCGCTGCACTCAAAACAGAAATCCAATTTTTTCGATTTCACGCATTCCAGTGTTTCGCATTTGCCTGCGATCATTGTGCATCCGGATGTCCGGCAGCCTTTGCAACGCAATTTCTCTTTGGTCATTCCGCGAGAGGCAAATCCGGCTTTCCTGTCTTCGGACATCTTTTCAAAAAAAGAGTCAATATTCGTGTAATAAAATTCGCAGTTGAAGCAATCAATGCCGCAAACGGCCGTGCTTAATTTAAGGTCTTGCATCTCATTCTCCTTTTCTCTTCAATGGTAAAATGAAGCGCGGCATCTTGTTTGTCAATGTAGCCGCTGTTCATCGCGGCAGTATATTTCAAACCAGAATTTACTTGGGACATGGCCCGTTTCTTCGTCGTCACAACTGGAGTCAATCGTGACGTAGATGTTGCATAAGCGATTCCCTTTTTCGTAGGCAAACGACGAGCTGCCGTGACCGTCAGCCCGATACCTTGGAACAGCTCTCCAGGCATGTGCGGAGAACATTCTTTCCATGGTCTCAAAAGGGTCTGAGGTTTTCCCCAGGCTGCCGTTCCCCTTCAGGCAGAATGTGAAATGTTTTCCTTTCTCCAGCGGATCAGGCAATTTCACATGAGACACATGGACTTCTGTCCGGAATGTTTTGACGACAACTGAACGTAATTCATGAACCCATTTCGGGAAGGTTGATTTATTGGCAGCCTCACTGACTTGAGGCAAGAAGGCCAGAATGAGGATGAGCAGAATGGCGGTTCTTTTCATGGCGGAAGTTCTCTTTTCCGGCCCCCGATGCCGCTTCCCGAAAGAATCCAGAGGGTCTCTTTTTCCAACGACGAAAACAACCGGAGCGCAGCGATCGGTTGTTGTGCTGTAAATTATGTTGAGCGAGCCGCCTCTGCATGTAACTTTATGCCCAAAGCTCCAATGACTTTAAGGATAGTATCGAATCCCGGGCTTCTTTCACCGGATAGAGCTTTATATAAGCTTTCACGTGACAAGCCGGCATCTCGTGCTACTTGAGACATACCTTTAGCTTTTGCAATGTCTCCCAATGCCTTTGCAATAAACGCAGCATCGCCGTTTGATTCCTGAATGCACATTTCCAGATAAGCGGCCATTTCTTGAGGTGTGCGAAGGTGCTCGGATACATCGTATTTTGTGGTAACTATTTTTGCCATCATTGACTCCTACAAATTTCTTGCCAAGCGACGTGCGGTTTTAATATCTTTTGCCTGTGACTTTTTATCTCCACCCGCCAGCAGGATTATCATTGTGCGCTCACGCTTAATATAATAAACCCGATAGCCGGGACCATGATCAATACGCATTTCCGAAACTCCTTCACCTACAGGCCCAACATCTCCGGGATTGCCCAGAGCCAGTCTCTCGATTCTTGCCTGAATGTGCGCACGCCCACGAATATCCTGCAGATCATCAATCCATTTGGCGAATATTTCGGTTTTGCGAATTTCAATCACGATTTTAACGTAGCCCAAGGGCTACACATTGTCAATAGATTCTTAGGCGGGCTGATGCGGTGCTAAGCGGCTTTTTCTTTTCTACGAGGTGCGGGAGCGCCCTGCAAAAGTCCCTGTGTTGTAAGATCCTCATCAAGGCGTGGCCAGTGAATTCCATATCCGGCGCCCGAAACACGCCATTCCGCCCGCTCCGCCGCAGTGGCATGCAGCAGCCGGGGGAACCATGCCAATGGCACCGTTATGGTTCGTCCATCGAAAAGATCGACGCTGATGGTATCATCATTGATGATGCACATCCCGGACACGCTCTCCCGATTTAGGTTTCAAAGTAGTCATTCCATGCCTATGTTCATCCCTATTCTATAGGGAAAGAATCCATTTTGACAGATTTTGCTTTATGCGATTTAATCGATTTATGTTGATTTGACCTATTTTCCCCAAAAGAATATCGCCATCAACTACAGCAAGTCTGCTGATTCTCAACAAGCTTGACACTTTTAAACCTGACTCAGCAAAGTCAGAATCGGTAATGATAATCATTTCATCAAAATTGGGAATTTCCTGATCGACTTGTGAAGATATCATACAAATCAACCAATCATTATAACGGCCCGGCAATTTGCGAATGACAAGAGCCGGTCTAAGTTTCCCGGCGTGTTGATCAGTTTGTGGAAAGCTGAAAAGAACTATTTGGCCTTCGGTGATCATGAGAAAGATTCCTTTAAGTCTGAGAGGGAATAAGTCGGCTGTTCAGATTCCATGCCGCGCATTGCAGATGCCAGGGATAACGCAGCCCAATCCTTATGGTCTGTTTTGGCATTAAGGTAACCGACAAAATTAAGAACTTCAGCTTTCTTATCTTCCGGCAATTTATGAACTTGTTCAATAATTCTTTCTTCAAGACTCATAGCGCGTCCTCCTTTTTTAACGCTTTAATCCGCTCTGCAACAATGAAACAGCGATGAAGTTAAAAATTTAACAGAGCCTCCCTGGTTCCTTCCAAAGTTCCTATTTGCCCCTCACTGGATATCTTTTTTCATCTGTTCAAATTGATCCTTCGTAATTTCGCCTTTCGCATATCTTTTTTTGAGAATGTTAAGGGCGTCATCAGATGCAAATGATTCACTCTTAGTGTCCTCGTTAGCGCAAAGAATATAGTCTTGCAAAAATGGATCGTTTATTATTTTCCATGTAATTTGATGAATGGTGTATGCAACTGCCGTAGGAGCGGACTTTGGTGTTGTGTCAGTATATTCATAAAGCTTCGAGGATTGTTTTTCAGGAATAATGATTTTTAATTTAGTATCTGCGCTGAAATTAAACACAGTATACCACGATGTCAATTTTTCTAAAGATACGTGGATTATTTTAGCGGAGCCCTGATCTGTTTTTATCCCAGCGCGGTTGAAAGCATCACCCATATAAATTATAATATCGTCCACTAATTTTTTAGGTGTTATATAAACCTCGGTGGGCCACCATGTATAAATAGTATGATCTTGATGATTTGTTTCCGCATTGACAAGCCTGATCGATGGAGGAGTTGAACATTTTGAGCGCGGAGCAAGGCTTGGTGGCGTAGTATTATGAATTTTGATCAATTCAGTTGGTTGGAGTTGTTTAGCAATCACTTGTGTGCCGTTGATAGTGCATGAGGTTAGCATAAAAAAAATTATAATTAAGAAGATAGCCATTAGATAATTTTTCATGATTTGTCCTCTATTTTCAAAAAATTCAAACGACAAAATCAACCGGAGTGTAGCGCACCACTTTATTGATTTTGTTAGCAACTTATTTATTTTCAGAGTGCAACAGATTCTCCAATATTTCTTTCCTCCGGATATTAAGCCTTTCAAGCTCCCTGTCTATGCAAAACAACTCACTCCTTAATTTATCTAGCCTTATGAATTGACCACCAGATTGTTGGCACAAGAATTCTATGATTTCTTCTCGCCCGCATGATATTACGAATGCTGGTAGGTGAACCACTGGAAAGTTATGTGCGCGCTTAGATTCAGCCGTCCAGGAATCAAGCTGCGCTTTTGTAATATTTTTTCCAGCAAGCAAAGACATTCTTTCAACGATCTGAACACGGCTATAAACAGACTCTTTGATTGCATTCCGCAGATATGCTCTGATTTCATTATCGATATTAAGATTCTTTTCTTTTAAAATGACATTAATGTCTTCGTGTTCTGATATCATTTTTTATAATCTTCTATTTGTGTAGGGCATCAACATTGCCTGGTTAGCCATATTACTCCTCATCTAGGCTTTTGATTTTAATTTCTATATAGAATCCTTCATAAGTTTGAATCATTTCATTAAGTTGTTCGAAAGGAATAAAGACACCGTCTATTATTACACCACCATAGCCAACTTGCCCCTTGGCTTCGTCATGGCAAAGTTGATATCCTTTCTCTTCTTTTTGTAAATGCCTTGTTGATAGTCTTTTTCTTATTTTTTGTCTGAGCTCCCCAAGGGCATTGAATGGGTTAGTTTCTGAAAATGTATGGAATTCGTATCCTATCTCCTTTGTTTCTTTAGCCATAACCAAGAACCCAGTGCCAGTTTCGTGGATTAAGTATCCAAATTCTCGTTCTTTTCCCTCGAAATCATAGAAGCGATCCTTCTTCGGAAAATCTATACTCATGATTTCCCTTTCTTTGCTAACGGCGGGCAACCGCAAAGCGAAGAAGCGTGGTTGACAGTCTCATGCGATGCCATTGTTAACTGCCGATAGTTGATTTAAGGTATGCAGCCGCAACATCTGTTGCGACCCCTTTAATTAAATCTAATGTCATAGAAAGCCCACCCTTAACAAAGCTTGATTTTGTTTTGTTCCAGACGGTATCACTCCGAATGGCGTCTAAAAATTCGTGACCTTCCCAAGTTAATTGATTTGCCCAGAAGCTTTGCGCGTGACGTCCTAAGGTTTTGGACATTTCGCCATGAATGAGCCCCGCCTCCAACAAAAGCTCAACATGATATGAATATTTATATGCGCGATCTGCAGGAAAGTCCTCAAGTTGTAACAGACCTTTCTCAGGATCAAGTTCTTCGAACTTGATTAAAATTTCACGGATTGTGTCCCAGTTTCTTTCCATGCTCTGCCTAGCAGCAATCCCAACGTCTCTTGTTTTCAACCTGCATTCTTAGAATTCGTAAAGCTTTGCCCCCGGCACGATCGTGAATTTGTGTTTCAGAAGAACCTCGATGGCCTTTTCCGGGGCGTCGAAGCGGAAGATGATGACGGCGTTCTGGCCGCTTTTTTCCACAAAGGCGTAAAGGTATTCCACGTTGATGGCCTCTTTGTTCAGGACGTCCATGATGCTGTGGAGGCCGCCCGGCTGATCGGGCACTTCCACGGCCACGACGAGGGTTTTGCTGACGCGGAAACCGGCTTCTTTGAGGACCTTGTTGGTTTTCTCCACGTCATTGACAATCAGCCGCAAAATGCCGAAGTCGGCTGTTTCCGCAAGCGACAGGGTGCGGATGTTGATGCTGTTTTCCTTCAGGATGCGTGTGGCGTGCTCCAGCGTGCCGGGTTTGTTTTCCAGAAAAACAGAGATTTGTTCTACCTTCATGTATGATTCCTCCAAGTGTTTATCAAATGGTGCGCTTGTCGATTACCTTCTTTCCACTTTCTTTCAGCGTCTGCGGGGCGACCAGTTTGACGCGCGGCGAGATGCTCAGGTAATCCTTCATATCCTTGACGATTCGTTTCTCAATTTTTTGCAGTTCTTTGACGCCGCCCGATTCGCTGAAGAATTTTTCCCCCACTTCCACACGCAGCTCGACGGAATCCAGCGCGCCGACTTTGTCGATGATCATCTGATAATCCGGTTCGACGCCGCTGATGGCCTTCAGAATGGCTTCCAACTGGACGGGGAAGATATTGATGCCGCGGATGGTCAGCATGTCGTCGCTTCTTTTCAGGACTCGCTCCATGCGGATGTGCGTGCGTCCGCAGCGGCAGGGTTCGGGAATCAGACGGGAGATTTCACCCGACCGGTAGCGGACCAGCGGAAAGGCTTCTCTCGTCAGGCTGGTGAAGACCAGTTCGCCTTCTTCCCCTTCGTGCAGAACCTTGCCGGTTTCAGGATGGATGGTTTCGACGATGAAATGATCCTCATAGATGTGCATGCCGAGCCGGCCCTCCAGGCATTCCATGGCAATGCCCGGCCCCATCATTTCCGAAAGGCCGAAGATATTGAGCGCTTTGATGTTGAAGGCATCTTCAATGGCGTCGCGGGTGGCGTCGCTCCAGAGCTCCGCGCCGAAGATCCCCACGCGAAGCTGCAGCGACTTCATATCCACGCCCATTGCTTTTCCCTCCTCGGCCAAGTGCAGGGCATAGGACGGCGTGGCGCACAACGCCGTCGGGCCGAAGTCCTGGAGGATCGTGATTTGCCGCTTGGTGTTGCCGTCGGAGATGGGAATGACGCTGGCGCCGATTTTCTCGATGCCGTAATGCAACCCCAGGCCGCCGGGGAGCAGGCCGTAGCTGAAGGCGTTGTGGATCATGTCGTTTTTGGTCAAACCCGCTGCCGCCAGAGAGCGGGCGATCAGGTCCGTCCAGGTTTCAATATCGCGCCTCGTGTAGCTGAAGACGGAGGAGCGGCCGGAGGTGCCGGAGGATGCGTGCAGCCTCACGATGTTGCTCATCGGAACGGCAAACAGGCCGAAGGGATAGTTGTTGCGCAGGTCCTCGCGGGTGGTGAAGGGAAGCTTTTTCAAATCCTCCAGGGAGCGGATGTGATCCGGCAAAACTTCAGCGGCGGCCATCGACTTTTTATAAAAACCGACCGTTGCGTACACGCGCCGGAGAACCTGCTGGAGCCTTTTGACTTGCAAGGCCTTCAAGGCTTCGCGCGGCAGGGTTTCAAACTCCTCGTGGTAGATCATGCTGCGTCTTCCTTTCTGACAGGTGCTCAGGGCCAGGCCGAAGCCTGCCTTCGCGGGTTTGCTGAGATGACGTAAAGGACGGCCTGTTTTGGGCCGCAGTGTAACAAAACTTTCCGCCCGTGGCAAGCGGCTTTCCCAAAGCGCGGGAGCCAATGAAAAAACGGCAAAACGGCCCCCAAAAATAAATAATTCTTTACGGAAACCGGTCATTTGTGCTACTTGCAAAAAAATGGTGTTTTACCGGATTTTTCATTTTGCGAGGCCAACGTCCTCGCTCGGGTTTTTGGATAAATGAGTCTCACGATCAGCCGCAAATTGTTGCTCGGGTATCTGTTCATGGCGTTTCTGACCGTCCTGGCCAGCGCCTTTGCGTTGTTCAATCTGCAGAAACTCAGCGGCGCCGCCTACAAGATCACGCACCACCACTTTGTGCTGATGGAAAATTCCAAACAGCTCATGGACATTCTGCTGGCCCAGGAGAGCGCCGAAAAGAAATATCTGATTCTGAAGGATCCCGAGCTGGAGCAGATTTTCTGGAAGCGCAGCGTGGAATTTCAGGAAAAACTGGCCGAAACAGGGCGGCTGAAACTGGACAGCCGCACGCAGAACACAATTTCTGAAATGGACGTTTTGCACCGTCGTCTCAGGGAATTGTTTTCGGAAGAAGCCCTGCTGGTGCAGGGCGGAAAGCTGCTGGAGGCGCAGGCCGTTTCCGACACGGCGGGGAGGGCAGTGGTCGATGCCATCGCGATGCAGCTTCGGGATATTCAGAAAAGCATGGATCAGGCCATCAATAACGAAATGAACCGGATCGCCAGCCAGGGACGGGCGGCCGTTCAGATGACGCTGGGGATCAGCCTGCTGAGTCTGGTTCTGGGCATTACACTGGCGCTGGTGATTACGCGCAACATTTCCAAGCCTTTGAAGCAGTTGCAGAAGGCTACTCGTCTGATCGCCGAAGGGAATCTCGATCACCAGATCGAGGCCAGAAGAGACGATGAGATCGGAGCCCTGGCCCATTCATTCGCCCACATGACCAAAAGACTCAAGGTGCTGGAAGCGCTCAATCTGGACGCCAGTCCGCTCACCGGTCTGCCGGGAAATCTGGCGATTGAAAACCGGATAGAGCAGTCGCTGGCGAAGGGGGAATCCTTTTCGCTGTGCCAGGTGGACCTGGATAATTTCAAGCCGTTTGCCGATCAGTACGGCTATGCGTGGGGAAGCGAGGTCATTAAGGAAGTGGCGGGCCTTCTCCAGGGGTATATCGAGGAAATGAAACTGGCCGGTATGTTTCTGGGCCATATCGGAGGAGATGATTTTGTCCTCATCGGCGATCCCGGGCAGGTGGAAAGCATCTGCAAGAGGCTGGTGGTTGATTTTGCCGGGCGTATCCTGCGTTACTACCGGCCGGAAGACGCTCAAAAGGGATACTTCATCGGCCGAAACCGCCAGGGGACCGTCCAGAAGTTTCCATTGATTACGATCACCGCGGCGATTGTTACGGATGACGGTTCGCGCTTTAAAAATCCGCTGGAGATGGCCCGGCTGGTGGCGGAACTGAAAGAGTATGCCAAGAGAATGCCCGGCAGCAATTACGTAACGGAAAAGGAAGTGGAAAGGCAAAAGGAAGCGCAGCCGCAAAACATACAGAGCGCTTCGGAGTAAAGACCTTGTTGAAATATTCAAAGAAGTTGATTTTTTTGATCATCCTGCAGCTGATTCTGATGGGATGTTCGGCCAAGGCCGTCCGGGACGGCGGACAGGAGTCCGCCGCTCCGGCGAAAAAAACCGCCGGCCTGTTTGGCGGCGGGCCGTCGGACAGGGAGCTGTTCGATGAAGCCCTGGTCTTTTTGTCCGGAAGTGGGCGGGAACCGGATTACGCTGAGGCGAAAATCCGGTTGGGGAATCTGGTGGAACAATTTCCAGAGAGCAAATGGTCGGAGAGTGCGAGGGCTCTGCTGTCTAGCCTGGACAGAATTTCCGCGCTGCAGGCGGAATTGAAAGATCAGAAGATCGAAGCCCATCAGGAGCAGGCGAAACTTAAAAAAGAAATCGAAGGCTTGAGAAGCAGCGTCCGGCAGGCGGAAGAAAAGAATTCAGCGGAGTTGATCCGGCTGCAGCAGGAAAACGAGCAGCTGAAAAACGATATCCGGCAGTTGAAAAATTTGGAGATCCGCCTGGAAAAGAGAGAAAAGCTGCTGCGCTGATATCAGATTTTTAAATGTTGTTCAGCCAGCAGGATGCCCAGCGCCGTTTTCGCGTCGATCAGCTCGCCGCTTTTCAAAAGGGCCGCGGCCCTGTCGAAACTCATAGGAATGACTTCAATGCATTCATCTTCATCCGGTTGCAGCGGTTCGTAAACCAGGTCCTGCGCCAGAAAAAAATACATGAATTCATTGCAGTATCCGGGGAGCAGATAGCCCGCGAAAAGAAGCGTCAGCTTGTTTGCCCGCCAGCCCGTTTCTTCGGCCAGTTCCCGGCTCGCGCAGGCCGCGGGAGATTCTTCCCCGTGATCCATGGAACCGGCTGGAATTTCCAATAGGTTTTTCCCGGCGGGGATACGGAATTGTCTGATCAGCAGCAGTTCTTTTTGATCGTTGACGGGGATCACGGCCACGGTGGGTTTGTGATCAATCCAGCTTTGGCGGGATTTTTTTCCGTTTTGCAGCAGAACATCTTCTTCCCAGACGGAGAAGATTTTGCAGGTGTACGTCAGAGTTTTGTTGTTTCCCATGAAGAATATCGGTTTCCGTTTCAGTTGGTTTTAATGATGGAGAGGAGATGCCGTTCGATTTCCTGCTTCGGCTGGGCGCCGACAAGGCGTTCGACCAGCCGGCCGTCCCGGAAAAACAGCAGCGTGGGAATGCTGCGGATGCCATACTGGGTTGCGGTTGCCGGGTTTTCGTCCACATTCAATTTGGTGACCTTGACGCCGTTGGCGTAATCGGATGCCAGCTCGTCAATGGTCGGCGCCAGGCTTTTGCAGGGGCCGCACCACGGCGCCCAGCAATCCACCAGAACGGAAGTTTCCGCCGCCAGCACTTCCCGGGCAAAGGAACCATCGGTGACATCGATGGGTTTGATGTTTTGCCTGGCGACGACCAGCGGTTCGCCGCACTTGCCGCAAAGGGGTTTTGATCCGAGGCGCTCTTCCGGCAGACGATTTTTTGTGCCGCATTTAAGGCAGCGGATAATCAACTCATCCAGCGGCGCGTGGCAGTGCCCGCAGGTGGGGCGGCGCTGAAATTTTTGCTGCGGTATGCGGTTTTTTGTGCCGCAGTTCAGACAGCGAATGATCACGTTGTCCGGCATACATCCTCTCCCGAAATTTTGAGATATTATCTCTTTTTTCCGCTCAAATGGCAAATGATATCGCAACGCTGACTTCCAGGGGATGCAGGATGCGAACCAATTCCGAAGACGGCATTCTGGCCAGCAGTCCCCGGGAGCCTGCATTGATGAAAATTTCCGGAAGGTCGGAAATGGTCTTCTCCATGTAAAGATTCAAACGCTTTTTGATGCCGAAAGGAGACGTCCCGCCGACATAATACCCGGTGTGCCGGTGCGCGGTCTCCGGTTTGCACGGTTTAACGGATTTTACGCCCATCACACGCGCCATGGCCTTGGTGGAAACCTCCCGGTCCCCGTGCATCAGAATAATGAAAGGGTTCGCGTTTTCATCTTCCATGACCAGCGTTTTAATCACGCAATGCTCATCCACGCCCAGCTTTTGCGAAGAGACCCTGGTGCCTCCATGCTCTTCATAGGCATAGGGGTGGAGCGTAAAGGTTGCCGCAGCTTTTTTCAGAGCCAGAACCGCCGGCGTCGATGGAATGTTTTCCTTTGCCATGCGGTCAATATAATGACGTGGATGAGAAAAGGCAAGGGGAAGACAGGTTAGGGGTCAGAGGTCAGGGGCGAGGGCCATGAGTGATGAGCAATGAGTGGAAAGCGAAAAGTGTGTCATGGTGAGCTTGTCGAACCATTCATCACTATTTACCTCTGACCCCGAATCCCTTACCGTTTTGATCCTTCGAACTTTTTCAGGCCTTTGAAGTCCAGCGTCGCGAAATAATCCTCCACGGTTTCGGCGCGGCGGATCCGGACGACGGAGCCGTCTTCCCGAAGGAGAAGTTCGGCGGACCTCAATTTGCCGTTGTAGTTGAAGCCCATGGAATGGCCATGCGCCCCCGTGTCGTGAATCACGATGACGTCGCCTGGCGCCAGTTTGGGCAGCAGGCGGTCGATGGCGAATTTATCGTTGTTTTCGCAAAGAGAGCCCGTGACGTCATACAGGACATCGTGGGGTCGCTTTTCCTTGCCGACGACGGTGATGTGGTGGTAGGCGCCGTAAAGCGCGGGCCTCATCAGATTGGCCATGCAGGCATCGAGGCCGGCAAATTTCTTGTAGGTGTCCTTGATGTGCAGGACCTTCGAAACCAGGTAGCCGTACGGGCCGGTGATGAATCGGCCGCTTTCCGTATAAAGGTTCAGGGGGGCTAAACCGCCCGCAACAATAATTTTTTCATACTTTTCCCGGATGCCGCGGGTCATGACCTCCAGATTGATGGCTTCCTGTTCGGGGCGGTAAGGGATGCCGAAACCTCCGCTCAAGTTGGCGAATTCGAAGCGGATGTTCAGGGCGTGGGACAATTCAACGATCAAATGAAAAAGGATTTCCGCCGTTTCGACAAAATAATCCGGATCCAGTTCATTGGAGGCGACCATGGTGTGAATGCCGAAGCGACGGACGCCTTTGTCCCGGCAGATGCGGTAGCCTTCAAACAGTTGTTCCCGCGTGAATCCGTATTTCGCCTCCTCCGGATGGCCGATGATGATGTTTCCTTTTTTCAGGGGACCGGGATTGTAGCGGCAGCAGATGAGGTCCGGAAGGCCGGCGTGCTTTTCCAGAAATTCAATGTGCGTGATGTCATCCAGGTTGATGGTTGCCCCGGCTTTCCGGGCCTGGACAAATTCGGCGGCGGGGGTGTCATTGGAGGAGAACATGATTTCTGCACCGGTGATGCCGGCTTTTTGCGCCAGCAGCAATTCCGCCATGGAACTGCAGTCCGCTCCGAATCCTTCGGTGTGGAGGATTTTCAGGATGTAGGGATTGGGACAGGCTTTGACGGCGAAGAATTCCTTGAAACCCGGGTTCCAGGAAAAGGCTTTGGTAAAGGCGCGGGCGTTTTTCCGGATGGCCTTTTCGTCGTAAATGTGAAAGGGCGTCGGATATTTTTCCAGAATGGCGGACAGTTGTTTTTGGGTAAAAGGCAATCGTTTTTCCGGCATCGGCAAATCCCCCGTGTTCCTTTCGGTATGGATTCTTTACGGCAAAATGAACAAATTGGCAATGGCATTTTCCATCGGCCGGGCAGGGGTTCGGCTAGATCAGGGAACGGATGGTCAGATAAATCGCGGAGGAGATGGCGGCGGTCAAAGGGATGGTCAAAATCCACGCCCAGATGATGTTCCCCGCGACGCCCCAGCGTACGGCGGACAGTCTTTTGGTGGAGCCGACGCCGACAATCGCGCCGGTAATGGTGTGCGTTGTGCTCACGGGGATGCCCCCCATGGTCGCCCCGATAATGGAGCAGGCGGCAGCGGTTTCGGCGCTGAAGCCACCTATGGGTTGAAGCTTGGTAATTTTGGTCCCCATCGTCTTTACAATTCGCCAGCCGCCGAACATGGTGCCCAGAGAGATCATGGTGTAGCAGGTGATGACCACCCAGATGGGGATATGAAACGTATCTCCCAGAAGCCCTTTGCTGAAGAGCGCCATGGCGATAATGCCCATCGTTTTTTGCGCGTCATTCATGCCGTGCCCCATCGAGTACACCGCGGCGGAAAAAAGCTGGAGCTTCCGAAAGACCCGGTCGGAGCGGGCCATGTTGGAATAGCGGCTTAGATTCATGGACAGGACCATAAAGAAGAACCCCAGCACCATGCCGATGGCCGGGGAAACGATGATGAAGAGGGAGGTTTTGATAATGCCGCTCCACACCAGTGTGCCGGTTCCGGCTTTCGAAACGGCCGCGCCGATCAGGCCGCCGATCAGGGCGTGGGAAGAGCTGCTGGGCAGGCCGTAATACCAGGTCGTGATGTTCCAAATGATGGCGCCGCCCAACGCGGAAAGAATGACCAGATTATCTACGATATCGATATGGATAATGCCTTTGCCGACCGTGTGCGCCACCTGCGTTCCGACAAAAAAAACGGCGGCAAAATTGAAAAAAGCCGCCCAGATCACCGCGTATTTGGGAGACAGCACGCGGGTGGAAACCACGGTGGATATGGAATTTGCAGAATCGTGGAAGCCGTTGAGAAAATCAAAAATCAGGGCAATGGCCACCAGGATGAAAACAAATGCCATGGAATTAAGCATGTTTCAGCACAATCCCTTCCACGATGTTGGAGACGTCTTCACAAACATCAATGGCTTCTTCGATCCTTTCGAAAATTTCTTTCCACTTGATCAGCTCGATCGCGTCCTGTTCTTTGACGAAAAGGTTGGTGATGATGGTTCTCAAGGTGACGTCTCCGGCGTTTTCCAGGGTGTTGATCTCGACGCAGCCGTCGAGAATCATCTGGGAGTTTTTCATGTCGCGCAGGCCGTGGACAATCCCCTTGATTTTCTTGATGGCCTGAAAGAGAATTTCCGCCTGCTTGATGATTTCGTCATCCGGTTTTTTCACTTTATACATGTAGATGCGGACGGCGGTGGCCTCGATGACGTCCATGATGCTGTCCATTTTATTGACCAGTGCGTAAATGTCTTCCCGATCGATGGGGGTCAGGAAGGTTTTGTGCATTCTTTCGTATGTTCTATGCGTGATGACGTCCGCTTCGTGCTCCAGTTCCTTCAGTCTCGCCACTTTGGCTTCGGTATAGTCCCGGTTTTTGGTCATTTCCAGGAAAAACTGACCCCCCTCTTCAATTTTGTTGGCCAGCTCTTCAAAATATTCAAAGAAATTCTCTTCCTTTGGAAACAGTCGCATAAGAAATCCCCTTTATTCCTTGGATGGGCGGTTGGGGTGATCCAAAAGCCAGAAGTGCTCTAACGAATTATCGGGGAAATTGCAAGATTTTATAGCACGCCCGCGGGGCGTGGAAGGCGGTATTGATTGTTATATAAGGGTTTTAGCGTAAATAATTTTACTGTCTTCCGGGGCGTAGAAATCACGGAGAACCGCTTCCGCGAGATAGCCGCATTTTTCATAAAATTGCCGGGTCGGCTCATACTGGGGGCGGGAAGACGTTTCCGCGTAAATTTTTCTTCCCCCCAGGCCCCGGATGATCCCTTCGGTTTTTTCCAGGAGACGTTTCCCGGTTCCCTGACTCCGCAGGGATGGTGTGACGGCGATCCAGTACAGGTCGAAGCTGCCGGCGGTAGCCGGGATCAGGCCGTAGCACGTATACCCGACTATCCGTTCGTTGTCTTCGGCAAACACAAACCGGTATGAGCACTTTTCGCCCTGTTCCAGCCGCTCCTCGGCCAGTTCACGGGCCAGTGCGATTTCCGCCGCGGAAAAAAATCCGCTTCCCTGCACAATCTCTGTAATCGCGTCCGGATCGGACGGCCGAATGTTTTGCCGGTAGTTGGTGATTTTCAAAAAAATCCTTCCCTTCCCTTGTTTACGGTTTCAGAGCGTCTTGAAGAATGGCGTCGATGGCGCGGGGGTATTCGATGCCCGCAAAATCCAGCGCGGCGGCAAAGCCGGCATCCGGCGAAAGGCAGGGATTGGCGTTGATTTCCAGCACCCAGGGAACGCCGAGTTGATCCACGCGGAAATCCACGCGGGCGTACCCTCGAAGCCCAAAAAGGCGCCAGCACCGAAGGGCGATGTCCCGCAGCCGATCGGCAAGGATTCCATCCTGCGGCGCGATGGAGAGGGACCGGACGGTGTGTCCGTATTCGAAGGAATCTTCCGCCCACTTGGCTCGGTAATCGAGCACCTTGAGTTTTTCCGGCGGATAGTCCAGAAAAAGAATTTCCGCGGGCGGCAGCACCCGAACCCCTGCATTGTCAGCCAGCAGGGCGACGTTGAATTCGCGCCCGTCAATGTAGGCTTCGGCAAAGCAATCCAGGCCGAGCGTCTGCCGCCGTTCGCTCAGCGCATCGCGAACGGCCTGAAGGTTGTCGGCCTGTAAAAAAGCCCGGTCGTCGAGGCCGACCGATGCGTCTTCCCAGCAGGGTTTGAGCAGATAGGCGCCCCCGCGGTCTTCGTCTTCGGTCCCGCCTTCCGCCGTGACCCAGTCGGGGGTGGCGATCCCGGCCTGCCGCAGCATTTTTTTGGCGAGCGTTTTGCCGGACGTGACAAACATGGCTTCGGTCCGGCAGCCCGTGTAGGGCAGGCGTAAAGCATCCAGAAGCGCGGTCGCGAAATAATTCAGGCTGCCTTTTCCATCAAGCGTCTCCACCAGATTGAAGATGACGTCCGGCCGCCGCTCGCGGATGCGGGCGCTGTTGGCGGTCAGATCCATCCCGAAGGGAAGCGTCGCCGGCCGGTGGCCCAGAGTACGGACCGCTTCGCCGACGGCCGCCGCCTGCGTCAGGCAGTCCTGTTCGTCCAGGCCGGCGTTCGGTGGAACCTCACTGTGCAGAATCAGAATGTTCATGGGGCGTTTACCGTTTTCGCGCCGGTAGAAGGAGGGCGTTGGGGGCCGGAAAGCCCCGCCCGTTCCAGGGCTGAATGCAGGATGTCGCAAATGAGCCGGTCATAGGATACGCCCACCAGTCCGCACAAAATCGGCAGGTCGGAGCGAACCGGGTTCAAACCGGCCAGAGAATTCACTTCGATGAAATGAGGTCTGCCCGAAGCGTCCGATCGAAGATCCACTCGCCCTCCGTCCTTCAGGTCCAATCCACGCCAGGCCGCAAGGGAAACCTCCATCGCCTGAAGGGCTTCCGGGTCGGAGACGGCGGCATAGCGCACCAGGTTTTCGTAATGCTCCTTGTTTTCGTAGGAATAGGCATGCGGTTCGGCGTCCGGGTTCAGAAGAACCTCCATGGCGCCGATGGCTCGGGCCTGTCCGCCGGTCCCGACGATGCCGACGGTAAATTCTCGGCCGGACAAATACGTTTCCACCAGCACCGGCTGACGGAAGGTTTGCAGAAGGTTCATGCAGACCGCGCGCAAGTTGTCCGCGTCGTCGATTCGGGAACGGGCGGTGATGCCTTTCCCGGTGCCTTCCGCGACGGGTTTGGCAAACAGGGGGTAGGACAATCGGATGCTCCCAATGTCTTCCGGTGAGGAAACCACGGCAAAGTCCGGTGTGGGAATGCCCAGATCTCTCACAATATGTTTGGTCATCCCTTTATGGAGCGTCAGCGCCTGGCCGAGGGCGTCCGAAAAGGTGTAGGGGATTCGATAGGCGTCGAGCAACGCCGGAACCTGAGCCTCCCGGCCAAAACCGTGCATTCCTTCGGCGATGTTGAAGACAAGATCCCAGCGGTCGCCCGCGGCCAGCCGGCGGGTAAGCGCCTTCACGTGGCCGATCCGGTCGGTCGTGTATCCGTTATTTTTCAAAACGCTTTCGATGGCGAAAATGGTGTCGGGTTTGTCGAACTCTGCGGTTTCTTCAAGACTGTACCCTTCGCGAAGATAGTCGTCGCGCAAATCGTAGGTCAGGCCGATCGTTAACGCTCGGCAAGGGGCGGTTGCTGGACGGACGGGATTACCGGACATAAGCTATTTTCAATATCCTAGTGGATATCCTTTGACTCGGCGTGATTGTCCGGGTAGCGGAAGAGGTTGCCTTCGTAGTTGCGCATCAGCAGATCGCCTTTGTCCCACCCGATGGCGTATTCGGGAAGCAGGGGAATTTTACCGCCGCCGCCGGGGGCGTCCACGACGAAGGTCGGTACGGCGTAGCCGGTGGTGTGTCCGCGCAGGCCCTGGATGATTTCCAGGCCTTTGCTGATGGGCGTGCGGAAATGGGACGAGCCCGGAATCGGATCGCACTGATACAGATAGTAAGGACGGACGCGGATCTGCAGGAGTCCGTGGACCAGGCGGGTCATGGTGGAGACGGAGTCGTTGATGCCGGCCAGCAGGACCGTCTGGCTTCCCAGGGGAATGCCGGCGTCGGCCAGCCGGATGCAGGCGGCGCTCATCTCCGGCGTCAGCTCGTCGGGGTGCGTGACATGGATGCTCATCCAGAGAGGATGGTATTTTTTCAGCATGGAAACCAGCGCCGGCGTAATGCGCTGGGGCATCACCACGGGGACTTTCGTTCCGACGCGGACCAGCTCCACGTGGGGAATCTCATGGAGGCTCGAAATCAGCCATTCCAGCCGGTCATCGGAAAGGGTCAGGGGATCGCCTCCGGACAGGAGCACGTCGCGAATATTCGGATTGGATGCGATGTAGTCGAGCGCTCTTTCCCACTTGGCCGTATCGATAAAGCACTGATGCTGGCGGCCGAAAATGCGGGAGCGGGTGCAGTAGCGGCAGTAAGTCGAACAGATGTCCGTGACCAGAAAAAGAACGCGGTCGGGATAGCGATGCACGATGCCGGGCACCGGCGAATCGGCGTCCTCGCCGAGAGGGTCTTCCTCTTCGCCCTTGGTGTGCAGACATTCATCGACCACCGGGATGACGCAGCGGCGAAGCGGCGAAGACGGGTCATCCGGGGAAATCAGGCTGGCGTAGTAAGGGGTGATCGCGACGGGGAGGTCCCCCGACGGATGCATCATGGCCTGGCGTTCGTTGTCGGAAAGGTGAATCATGGCGTCCAGCGCCTGGACGCTGCGGATGGCGTTTTGGAACTGCCAGCGCCAGTCGAACCATTCGATGCGGCTGATGTCCGGGTAATGTTTCTTGCGGAAAGTGCGTGAGCGGGGAGAATCTTTAAAGGGAAAATAAATCCGTTCCGGCTTTGATTTTGCCAGGGAGGGGTGCTGATGATTCGTGGCCAACGAAAAATAATTCGTTGTTTTTTTCTTGACCACAACAAGACCGGTCGTGGGACCAGGAGGTTCCGCCTCCTCATTAAACAGGGTCTCGTTCTCCATTCATCCTCCTTCCGGAATCGTTTTTCCGCTTAAAAAATTTTCCGGAAAAAAACTTTTATTGATTTTTGAATTTACGCAAGCAAAAAAATTTGTCAACATTTATTTTGCATTTTGAAAGAAAAAATGAAAAAAATTTTTAAAAAAGTGATCGACGAATTTTTTTCGACGCGAAGAGGACGAAGGAATGCCGGAACTGCCGGAAGTTGAAACGCTGTGTCGTCAGCTGCAGGAGAGAATCGCCGGAAGGAAAATTCTGGCAACGAAAGCCTGCGATCACAAACTCGATGGAATCGCAAGCGTCCGCAGGCTGAGGGTTCTCGGGGTTTGCCGCCGGGGCAAGACCGTCGTGATGCGCCTGGAGGGCGGCAGATCCATTTCCATCCATCTGCGCATGTCGGGACGGTTGTTCTGGAGGACGGGCGCTGGTCGCGAGCCGCATACGCGATGGCGGGTCACGCTGGAAGGCGGAGGCGTCGATCTGGTCGACCCCCGTCGCTTTGCGACCATCCGGGTGGTTGATGACATGCAGGAGGTTTCCTCCCGTGATCTGATGGGCCGCTTTGATTTCAGGGAATTCATGAAAAGCCAGGCCGGGCGCAAAGTTCAAGTCAAAATTCTGTTGATGGACCAAAACGCGATAGACGGCATCGGCAATATTTACGCCTGCGAGATCCTGCACGGAGCGTGCATCTCACCGCTCAGGCCGGCGGCATCGCTTGGAGAAGCCGATTGGAAAAATATTTTTCGTCAGGCCCGGCGCATTCTGAGGAAAGCGATTGCCGGGCGGGGGACGTCTATTTCCGACTGGCGGGACCTTTACGGCTGTCCGGGGGAAAACCAGAAGGAGCTGAAAGTGTACGGAAGGGAAGGCGAGGCATGCGCCCGATGCAGCGGGATCATCGTTCGGATCCGGCAGAGCGGGCGCAGCACGTTTTACTGTCCGCGGTGTCAGCAGTAAGAGTCGATGGATGAGAGGAAAAAGCAGCGAGCAATGAGCAACGAGCGGCGAGGAAATCGCAGGGCGGGTCTTCAGATTTAAAAGTTTCGATGATCCATTGGCGGAGGCTACTTTTGGGCGGCATTTCGCCCACGGCGACCACCCGGTTGTTGATCACCGGAACGGTCATGCCGTTTATCGGCTCGGGATCGACGGGAAGGTAGAGGGCAACTTTATATTCGCGAAGCAGGGCGCGGGCGTAAGCGGGCAGGATTGACGGAGGAATGTAATTCCGTCCGGAGACCTCCCGGACGAGAAAGTCGGAGATTTCCGAATAGATTTTCCCTTTGCAAGAAGCGGTGGCTTTCCGGACGGCTTCTTCCAGACCGACCAGGCCAATCAGCCGGCCGTCAACCGTTACTTGATTTGCGGATGAATTGGACATATGATCCCTCTTTAACAGCGGCTGTAAAATCCGGCAGGTTCGGCAGAAGAATATCGTGGATTAAGGAGACGTCCAGCAAAAATTGACAGGGAGATTTATGAATCCTTCAGAGATCATAGCAAAAGCGATCGGAGAAAACAGGGCCGCATTGACCGAAGCCGAGGCAAAACTGGTTCTGAAGCAGTATCGCATTCCTGTGGTGGAAGAGAGAATAGTTAGCAATATCAGTAACATAGCTGATTTTGCCCGGCAAATGGGCTACCCGGTAGTCCTAAAAGGTCTAGGCAGCAGGCTGACCCATAAGACGGAAAGAGGCCTGGTCAAACTCAACATCAAGACCCAGAATGACCTTGAGGCGGCCGCCATATATATAAAGGATGCGGCAGGGGACGATTTGGAAGGTTTTCTGCTTCAGCCTATGCTGGAGGGGAAAAGAGAATTTGTGGCCGGCCTCTTTTTTGACGCGCAGTTCGGTCCGGTCGTCATGTTCGGCCTCGGAGGGGTTTTTACGGAGGCTATTGGTGACGTGGTGTTTCGTTTGGTTCCCCTTGATGAAGAAGAAGCAAACCGAATGATTTCCGAGGTGCACGCGAAAAAACTGCTGGGTGATTTCCGCGGAGAAAAGGCTCCGGATAGGGACGATCTTATTCGGGTTCTGACGGGTCTGTCTGAAATAGCCATGAACATCCCCGAAATCAGAGAAATTGACATCAATCCTCTGCTGGTGTCGCCCGACGGCCGGGTAACGGCGGTGGACGCATTGATTGTACTCGGAGAGAGGGGGCTACGAAAAGTCACGCACGCTCCCGTGGAACCGATGGCCATTGCAAGTCTGTTTTATCCCAGATCCATTGCCTTTATTGGCGCTTCAGCGGACCTGAGCAAGTGGGGACAGTTGATGTTCACCAATGCGGTCGCGGGCCATTATGCCGGAAAGGTATATTTGGTCAATCCCAGAGGCGGGGAAATTGCGGGAAGGAAAGTCTTCAAAACCGTTACAGAAATTCCAGACCCGGTCGATCTGGCCGTTATTACCATTCCTGCGGGGAAAGTTCTGCCGGTGATCGATGAATTGCGGATCAAGAAGATTAAAAACGTATTGCTCATCTCGTCCGGATTCGGGGAAACAGGGGCCGAAGGAAAAGCCCTTGAGGAGGATCTTGTTAGAAAGGCGCGCGAGGCGGGAATTCTGATTCTCGGCCCCAATACAATGGGAATCTGCAATCCGCACTGCTCCCTGTATTGCACGGGAACACATGTCCGGCCGAAACCGGGAGACACGGTTCTGGTCGCGCAATCCGGCAACCTGGGAACTCAGTTGCTCGCTTTTGCCGAAAAGGAAGGCATCGGTATCCGTGCGTTCAGCGGGTCCGGCAATGAAGCGATGATCACAATTGAGGACTATCTCGATGGTTTCGAAATCGACCCCATGACGAGGACGGTGGTCATGTATATCGAAAGCGTCAAAAACGGCCGGAGATTTTTTGAATCGGCCCGCCGGGTCGGCCGAAAAAAACCGGTCATTACCCTGAAGGGTGGGCGCACGCAGGCGGGGGCGCACGCTGCGGCAAGCCATACCGGGGCGATGGCATCCAATACAAAGGTTTTTGACGCGGCCTGCAAGCAGGCGGGTATTATTCTGGCCAGGCAGTCTATGGAGTTGCTGGATTTATCCGCGGCTTTTTCATCACTTCCGTTGCCTGGCGGAAACCGGGTGGCCATCCTGACGCTGGGGGGAGGATGGGGCGTCGTCGCCTCGGATTTATGCGCGGAAAACGGCCTGATCGTTCCACGGCTGTCAAAAGGAATCATAGAAAAAATCAATGGTTTGCTGCCCCCTTTCTGGAGCCATGCCAATCCCGTGGATCTGGTGGCGGAAATGAATACGGACATTCATATGGCGATCATCGAAGAGCTGCTGCAGTGGGAAGAGTGCGATGCCATTATTCACATGGGCATTATCGGCAGGAAAATAATGATTCAATCAGTTTTGG
>ERZ795050.752-NODE-752-length-48021-cov-8.633199_pt1 | contig 48021 bp, 37 predicted proteins | sample MGYA00375134_ERZ795050 | MGnify/ENA primary metagenome ERZ795050 (study PRJEB30179, sample SAMN05720221) | activated sludge metagenome | isolation source: Anaerobic digester | place: Japan | collected 2015-05-26 ... | reverse complement strand
CATTACCCATATCGCCGAGCAACTCCAAGGGCATACACGGAAACTCGTGATCAGTTTCGCCGACATCGAGAGCTACAAAAAAGTCCGCGACAATCTTGCCAAACACCCCGCACAGTACAGGGAGTTTACCCCCGGCCTCATGCGCGACTTTGGCGAGCGTCTCAGCGATATGAACAAACAGTGGGGATTTGAAATCGCCACCTGTGCCGAAGCTATAGACTTGGAGCCATACGGCATCAAGCACAACCGGTGCATCGATGACGATCTTATGGTCGAGCTGTTTTCACACGATGCCGCGCTGATGAATTTTCTCGGTTACGAACCAGACCTTTTACAAGGTTCAGACCGACCGTACTTCAAAGACAAAGGTCAGCGCAAAGCGTGCGGCTGCATCGTCAGCAAAGACATCGGCATGTATAACACCTGCCATCATCTTTGCGTGTATTGCTATGCCAACGCGTCCGCCAAAGCTGTTGAAAACAACCAAAAGAAGCACAATCCCGAATCTGACACCATCATCTCCTGACGCGCTGACACACAGCGGTTGGGTACGGATGAGGGAAATGTGGACGCAGACGGATCACTGAGAATCGTCATGCCCCAAAAACAAAAAAGCCGCCAAAACCTTTGGTTTTAGCGGCTGCTCTGCGTCTTGAAAATGGTTGGACCAGTGGGAATCGAACCCACGACCCCAACATTAAAAGTGTCGTGCTCTACCGACTGAGCTATGGTCCAATGCGGCGAAAAATCGGGGTGAGTTAACCAAATATTCCGGCCGGTGTCAATTGACCTTCATGCGGAAATTCTGTTATCCTGATGGTTCTTTACAGATACGAGAGAAGCCTATGACGCTGATTGAAAAAATTGTCGCAAACCCTCAGGACTATTCGCTGGATGTGGGGACCTTGGGTGAATGTAAGATCGACTCCCCGATCCGTAGAAGAGAGTTCATCGATCCGGCCGAGCGTATCCTGATCACCGAAAACATCAAGCACCTGCATGACGCCACCCAGCATCTCGGGGTCACACCCTCCTTTGAGCGAGCAGGTCCGCACCGGAAAATTTTCCACGATCCCTCATGGAGCCGCGTCGGTATCGTGACGGCCGGTGGCCTCTGCCCCGGCCTGAACCATGTCATCAAAGGGCTGGTCGAGATCTTGACGTTCGACTACGGCATCAAGACGATCTACGGCATCCGTTACGGCTACGCCGGGTTGATCCCGCGCTTCGGCTATAACCCGATTATGCTGGACACCGATAAGGTCGATACGATCCACGAGCACGGCGGTACGATGCTCGGCTCTTCGCGCGGCCAGCAGGACACAGGCGAGATTGTTGACACGCTGGCGCGCATGAACATCAACATCCTCTTTTGCATCGGCGGCGATGGCTCGTTGCGGTGTGCGCATGACGTTGCGGAGGAGTGTCGGCGTCGCAAGCTCTCCATCAGCGTGATCGGCATCCCCAAGACGATTGACAACGACCTGCTTTTCGTGGGGCGTAGCTTTGGCTTTGAGACGGCGGTTGGAGAGGCGACGCAGATCATTCAGGCGGCTCACACCGAGGCGAAGGGCACCTTCAACGGTATCGGACTCGTGCGCCTGATGGGACGGGACTCGGGTTTCATCGCGGCCTATGCCACGCTGGCCAACCCGGTCGTGAACTTCTGCCTGGTGCCGGAACTGGATTTTGAGATCGACGGCCCGAACGGCCTACTCGTGGCGCTCTCCAATCGTTTCGCCCTTGGCAAGGACCATGCGGTGATCGTGGTTGCGGAAGGCGCGGGACAATGCCACGTCGCCGCTGAGCCTGAGCGCCGCGATCCTTCGGGGAACATCCTGAAAAAGGACATCGGCGAGCACCTGAGACGGCGCATCACGCAGCATTTCAAAGCGTGCAATCGCGAGGTGTCGGTCAAATACTTCGATCCGAGCTACACCATCCGCAGCGTGCCCGCTAAGGGAACGGACGCGATCCGCTGCTATATGCTGGCGCGCAACGCCGTGCATGCCGCGATGGCGGGACGCACCGACTGCGTGGTGGGCAACCAAGACGACTGGTACACGCTTGTTCCCATCCGGCTGTCCACCATGGAGCGCCAGAAGGTAAACCTCAACAGCGACCTTTGGCGTGCCGTGATGGACGCCACCGGCCAGTTGCGTTACTTCGGCGGGGAAATCAGCAACTCGGGGCGTAACGGCGAGACCGTGCCATGACCGAAAGTCCTCCCCGCCCGCGACGGCGTTGCGCTGTAATCGGTGTCGTCGGCCGGACCAACTCCGGCAAATCAACCCTGATCAACCGCATGGTCGGCGAGAAGGTCAGCATCGTCAGCCCGGTGGTGCAGACCACACGCAACACCATTCGCGGCATCTTGACGGAGGGCCGCGGGCAGCTCGTTTTTCTGGACACTCCGGGCCTGCATAAGTCTGAAAGCACGCTGGGCACGCTGATGAACCGCATGGCGCGGCAGGCCTCGGCGGGCGTCGATCTCCTGCTCGTGGTCTTTGACGGCAGTTGTCAGCCGCATTTGGAAGACGACGGCTGGATGCGGCGTGCCCTGTTTGCCGAACAACCGGTTATCTTTGCATTGAACAAGAGCGACCAAGAACCATTCTACGAGAAGACCTTCCACGACCTGTGGCAGACCATCCAAGCTGAAAAACAGCACACACGCGAGGTGTTTTGGGTGACGACCTCAGCGCTGCATCCCGCCGGCACAGTCGGGCTCGTCGATCAACTGTACGCCCTCGCCCAACCTGCGGACGCTTATCTCTTCCCGGAAGATGTGGTGACCGACTATCCGCGCAAGCTGGCCATCGCCGATGTGATCCGCGAAAAGTTTCTCACCCGGCTCCATGAGGAACTGCCGCATGAATTGGGTGTCAAGGTCGAGCAGATCGATGAAACGCCCAACGCCTGGCACGCCTCCGTGACGCTTTACGTGGCGCGCCCGTCTCAGAAAGGGATCGTGATCGGCGCCAAGGGCCGGAATCTCAAATACGTCCGGCAATGTGCGGAGCCGGAACTTTCGGACATGTTCGGCGTGAAGGTCACGATAGAACTTTGGGTCAAAATCGAGAAGGATTGGATGAAAAATTTCTGGTTGCTCCGGCAAATGGGGTATGCCGGTTCGTACTGAGATTTTTCAGGAAACACGATTCAGTCGCAATAAACTAAATCGTACCCTTGACTTGTGTGCCGGAGGTGTCTAAGCTAGTGAGCGTATTTCACTAGTAAGGTGTTTTGCTATGGCATGTTTGACAGTTTTGGATGGTTCTCTGAAGGGGCAGCGCTTCACGTTGACTCTGCCGTTGACGCGTATTGGTCGTCGCGAGGGGAATGACTGGGTCGTTCAAGACGGCTCGATTTCAGGCACGCATTGCGAAATCGAGAAGAGTGACGACGGATTCTTGATCCGCGACCTAGGTTCCACAAACGGAACGAAAATCAACAACGTCACGATCAAGGAAAAAGCGCTCTCCCGCAACGACATCATCTTGCTAGGGGAAGTGCCGATGATGATCGAAGGCGACGACGTGCCGCAGTTGGAGAAAGCCGAATTCGCTGCTGCGCCACGAACGACCATTATCATTCAGCCGAAACGCACCCTCGAAACGCCGAAAGAGTTCGGCAAGAAATCCAACAGCAACAAGCTCTGGGTAGCGGTGATCGTCGCGCTGGTGCTGGTTATCGCCTATCTCTTGGTGCAGATGTTCACCGGAGCAGGTAGCTGAGGCTGCCGCTTACAGCATCCACGCTTGCGCCTGTTCTCTAGCCAATGGGACGGCACGGTGCTCTTCGGTTGCGTCGTCCTGCACGATTCTGACCGTGACGCTCTCGCGTGTGCCGTGATCAGCATACGCTGCGCAGATATGGGCCGCCAGCGACGCATCCTCGTCGCCCGCTCCGCCGGGCACCAGCACCGTAGGGCCGGGCACGTCCACCGTGTGCAACAGCATGTCCGACGCCGCGCGCAAAGATTTGAGTGCCGCATTGTCCGCCGCATCGCGGCCTACCACACACTTGGCGCCGCCCGGAAGGCGGAAGTGACGTCCGCGCAACAGCAGCCAGACCAGCCGCTCATCACCAAGCCCCTCGTTGGCGCGTAGATCCGACAGCTTGCGGCAAAACCCTTTTTCGGTCAGCAGGCAACCGCCGGCCGGTGCCGGGTAGCGGGTCAATCCATAACGCTGTGCCAACTCACGTTGCGGTTTGCGCGTCCGTCCACTCAACCCCAGCAACCGGCTACGATCCACAATGCCCGCCTGTTCGGGAACGGTGGGCTCCAGCAGCAGGGCGCTCAAGGGGCGGAGCAATCTTCCGCCCAACGCGGCATCCCGCTCCGTGATCGCCAGCGAGTGCCGGTTCTGCGACATCGGCCGCTGGCCCAGCACCTCGCCCGTCGCCACGAAATCGAAGCCCCCCTGCTCCATCATCTCGCCCGCGCGCTGGATCATGCGCGCACGGCAATCGATACACGGGTTGAGCGCCGTACCAAAACCATGCGGCGGATGCTCCAACAGGTCGAGAATGTCGCGCGTGAAATCCACCACATGCAGCGGCACGTTCAACTGATGCGCCGCTTCACGCGCCGTGTCCATCTTAAAGAAGGGGCTGGTAAAGACCACCCCTTCCACGTCAAGTCCCTGCTCGCGCAACACGCACACCGCAAGCCTGCTGTCCAATCCGCCGGACAACAGACTGAGTCCGCGTCCACGCTTCACTCGGGTTTCGGGTTTCTGGTTTCGGGTTTCTGGTTTCGGGTTTCTGGTTTCAGGCTCCCGATTTCCGGCTTCTGACTTCAACTCCTAACTCCTAAATCCTAACTCCTAATTTCTCACTCACTCCTGACTCGGGCTTTCCTTCGGCACCGACATTCGCTACTCTCTTCAAGGAATTAAGGAGGATACCGGATGCACCGTTCACTGTCGATGCTTTTACCTGACACGCTGTTGCGGGCGGGGACGCCCGCGCTCCCGACTTCCTGCCCCCCTTTTCACCAGAAACGCATTCCACTCACACTGCCTGTCGTTGTTCTTGCGGCGTTGCTGTGCGTGGCCAGCGTAGCGCACGCCAATTTCGCTGTAACACCGCTACGCCAGCCCGGCTCGTCGCTCGACATCTCGCTGGGCAATGAGGCCGGCCGCGCGATGCGTCAAGCGGCGCGCTGGCTTTGCAACCAGCAAAACCCGGACGGCTCATGGGGAACCACCCAGCGCGTCGAGTTGACCGCGCTCGCGTTGACTGCGCTCACAGCCGCCCCGCACCCCGATGATCACGCAGCACGTTCTCTGGCCGCGCTTTGGCTGGGCCAGTCCGCCACCAATCACCTGCCGTCCCTCAGCGCACACGCCTGGCGGCTGCTGGCGCTGACGCTCTCGCTGCCCGAAACACCCGAACGACGCACCTACCTGCAAGACCTGGCTCGGCGCGCGCCGTCCATCGACGACGCATCCGCCGACGACCGGCGGTTCTGGCAGGAGGTTTTGGCGCAAGCCGGACTCGGCGAGCCGCCCGCGCCGGATGCCGATTCAACTGAACTGGTGGCCCGCGCCGCAACCCTCTGGCCGCCCCCGCTTAACCGTTCACGGGCTGCGTGGCGGCTCGCGCGTCTGATCAACCGCACGGCGGGCGGTCGCTTGATACGCGGTCAGACGGTCCTTGACTGGCGCTCACATCTGGCCGCATGGCTGATCTCTTCCCAGAAGAGCGCCCCGGAGGGCGGCGGCTTTTGGGCAGCGGAGACAGCCGACGCCCAAATCGCCGAGACAGCGTATGGCGTGCTCTGCTTCCTTGAGCTGTGACCATCCGCGGGCAAAGCCCGCGATAGGCAGTGAGGCTGTAAGGCTGTGAGGCTGTAAGGGGGATCAGACGGATCGGGACGATCAGACGGATTGGACGGATCAAACTCCTAGCTCCTAAATCCTAAATGTCAACTCCTCTACGCGCGGGCACGCGGATGCGCTTTGCCGTATTCGTCCTTGAGCCGCTCGATCGAGACATGCGTGTAGATCTGCGTGGTCGACAGGCTGGCGTGCCCAAGCATCTCCTGAACACTGCGCAAATCGGCGCCCGCGTCCAGCAGGTGCGTGGCGAAACTGTGACGCAGCTTGTGGGGCGTGATCTCGGTGGGCAGCCCTGCGGCCTTGAGCCACTTCTTCATCAGGCGTTCGATCGAACGCGACGTCAATGCGCCTCCCTTAGCATTGAGAAACAGCGGGCCGTCGGCACCGTCCGCGCCTGGCCACAGGAGCCCCACCTGCTGCCGCAACGCCTGCAACGCACGGCAGGCTGGACGGCCCAGCACACAAAGCCTCTGCTTGCGTCCCTTGCCCTCGACGATCGTCGTGCCCTGCTCAAAACGGATGTCGCCCCAGCGCAATTCGGCGATCTCGCTGATCCGGCAGCCGGTACTGTAAAGGGTTTCAAACAGAGCCGTGTCGCGCAATGCCGCATGCTCGGCGGCGGGCGTCACCACGCCGTGGCGCGCGCGGCTCTCAGCCAACGCGGCCAGCGGTGCCGCCAACAGGGCCTCCACCTCCTTCACACCCAACACGGAAGGCAACCGACGCCCCAGACGCGGCCCGTGCAAACCCGCAAACGGATTGTGCGGCACGATTTCTTCACGTTCCAGAAAGCGATAAAAAGCCCGCAGCGAGGAGAGTTTGCGCCGAGTGGTCGCCGGTGACCACCCGGCACGGTGAAAGGCCACCAGAAAAGCGCGCGCCTGGTCGCGCGACGGCGTCCGCCATGCAAAGGGCGGCTTCACGGCAACCTCAGGCCACACGTATGCGGTGAACTGGCCGATGTCCTGCACATAACCGGCCACCGTGTGGTCGGAGGCATGACGTTCGGCCCGCAGAAAGATGACAAAACGCGCGACCTCCGCATCGTCGGCCGTGTCGGCACGATTCGGCAGCGGCTCCGGCGGCGCGTCACTGCCGATCCTGACCGCAAGATCCACGTAGTCTTCGGAGTCCACGGTGAACCCCCCTTGCCGATTGCCGCCCGTCACTCTTGTGTCGCGAGCGCAGCACGCTTGCCGCCCTTTACGCCTTTTCCCTTCTTGTTCAGTCCAAGCTGTTCTGCAAAACGGTCGAACTCGGGGATTTGGCCTTTGTAACGGAACACCATTCGTTTCATGGCATAACGCTGGCGGGGCGAGAGCGACTTCTTGCGCCCAAACTGCTCCTCCAGACTGTTGAAGAACACCTGATCGTCAAACGTCATCTTACCGCGCGTCACCGGTTCCTGCCAGGTGGTGACATGACGTAACATCTCCAGCAGCAGCGGACTCTCGTTGTCCGGCTGCATCTCCTCCGCGCCCACGTCCAACCCCAGATCCTGCTTGATCCGGTCAAACTGCGCGATCTGTGCCGCATTCTGCACAATGATTCGGTCGATCGCAGCAAGTTGCCGTTCACTCAGTTTGTGCCCGGACTCCATCTGCTGACGCAACGAATCGACAAAGGCCGCCTGGCTCTCAGAAAGATCCACGCTTTTCAGCACCTCAAAGCGGCGCCTCGCCACCTCATCACTCGGGGCCGCCTGATCCTTGGCCACCTCCTCTTCAAATCCCAGGCCGGCCAGCACCTGGCCGGCCTGCGGGATCTGCTGACGATAGCGGAGCGCGATCTTGACCAGCGCGGCAAGCTGTTTGTCTGAAACCGCCTTTTCGCCGGCTTCCATCTGCTCCCTGACCGAGGCCACAAAACGCTCATCGCTGTAGGTGCGTTTGCCGCGTTGCACGGCAGGTGCCCATGCCGTGATCTGCTCAAGCAGTTTCAACACGGCTCTCACCTTGCCGGTATCGGCGGGCGGCGCTTTCGCCTGTTCCATCCACTGTTTAAATTGCCCAAAGAAATCGGCCATCATCGCGGTCCACTCGACGCCGCCCTCCTCGATGCGGTCGAGGCTCTCTTCCATGCGTGCCGTGAACCCGACGTCGAAGAGATGCTCCAGTTTGCCGACCAGCAGATCGTTGACCTCCAGCCCGAGCGGGGTGGGCACGAGCTGACGCTTCTCGCGCACGGTGTAATCACGCGAGTTCAGCGTCTCGATGATCGAGGCGTAAGTGGAGGGACGCCCCACGCCATTCGCCTCCAGCGCGCGGATCAGCGAGGCCTCGCTGTAACGCGGCGGCGGCTTGGTCTCTTTACGCTCACACAGCCAGTCGAGCGCCACCAGGCGGTCGCCTTCGGCCAGCGGCGGCAGACGGTCGACCTCATCGCTCTCCTCTTCAACCTCATCCTCTTCCGGTTTCTTTTTGCGGATGTCCAGTGCCATGACTTTGAGGAAGCCGTCAAAAACAACGTCAGAAGAGGTCGCCGTGAAAAGATAGCGATGGGCAAGCCCCGCCTTGACCGGCTCAATCTCGACCGTCTTCTGCGCGATACGCGCCGCAGCCATCTGGCTGGCCATAAAGCGTTTCCAGATCAATTCATACAGACGCAACGACGGCGCGTCCAAAACGCCTTTGAGGCTTTCCGGCGTACGGGAGACCTCGGTCGGGCGGATCGCCTCGTGGGCCTCCTGCGCACTCGCACGGCTCTTATAGATGTTCGGCTTCTCCGGATAGTAGTTTTCTCCGTAAGTCTCGGTGATGAAGGTGCGCGCGGCGGCCTGCGCATCCCGCGCGACATTGACCGAGTCAGTACGCATGTAGGTGATCAAGCCCACCGGCGCACCGTTCCCCAACTCCACGCCCTCGTAGAGTTTTTGCGCGAGGCTCATGGTCTTGTTGGGTGAAAAGCCGCACATGCTCGACGCCGCCTGCTGCAATGTCGAGGTGATGAAAGGCGGCAACGGGCGCCGCATGCTTTCGCGCTGGCGTATCGCATGGACACTCAGGATACAGCCCGCAAGATCATCCAACAACGCATGAGCGGTCTGTTCGCTGCCGATCGACGGCTTCTCGCCATCCACACGGGCGAGCCGCACCGTGAACGGGTCGAGCGGCACCGTTTCGCGCCGCACCGAAGCCCCCATCACCCAGTACTCCTCGGCTTGGAACGCCTGAATTTGGCGTTCGCGTTCCGCCACCAGACGCAACGCCACCGACTGCACGCGTCCGGCGCTCAGTCCTTTTTTAAGGCGGCGCCAAAGCATCGGGCTCACCATATAGCCCACGATGCGGTCCAGCACACGGCGCGCCTGCTGCGCATCGACACGGTGCCTGTCAATGACCCCCGGATGCTCGATCGCCGCCCGCACCGCGCGCGGCGTGATTTCGTTGTATTGGATGCGGTGCATCGGCTTGTCCTTCGCGCTGTCCGCCAGCGTCTCCTGCAGATGCCAGGCGATCGCTTCCCCCTCGCGGTCCGGATCGGGCGCGAGGTAGATTTCATCACAACGCTTCGCCGCCGTCTTCAACTCGGCGACCACCTTGGCCTTGCCTTTCGACAACACATACTTCGGCGTAAAGCCATGCTCAATATCCACGCCCAGTGTACGTTCCGGCAGGTCACGGATGTGTCCGACCGACGACTTCACCACAAAACCAGAGCCCAGAATCTTTCCGATGGTCTTCGCCTTGGCAGGCGACTCCACGACAACCAGCTTCTTTCCCATGTTCAATTCCTTACTAAAATCAAAGGGGCGCTCATGCCGAGCGGCGCGCCACCCGTCCGCCCGGCAGGATCCGGACCTGTCGCTTGATCTGCAGCCCGACCAGCAGGGCATTCACTCGGCCGGCATCCAGTCCACTCGCGCGCACCACCTCATCCACCGGCACCCCATCGACGCCAAGCTGCGCCAGCACAGCGCGCTCGTCGGGCGTCAACACCGATTCCGGCGGGCGCTGCGGCGGATTCGCCGTCCGCACCGGCTCCGCCGGCCGCGTCTCAGGCGCGCGCCGCAGGCCGGCCATCAAATCTTGAAGCTCCTCGATCACCTCATCCGCGCAGGTCACCAGCCTTGCCCCCTCGCGCAGCAGCTTATGACAGCCTTGCGAGGCCGGCGAATCGATCCGTCCCGGCACCGCCATCACGCTGCGGTTCTGGTCCAGTGCCTGGCCGACGGTGATCATCGTGCCGCTGTTGAGCGGCGCCTCCACGACGAGCACGCCCTTGGATAACCCGCTGACGATCCGGTTGCGCATCGGGAAGGTCTGGCGGTCCGGCTGCCGGCCGAACGGGTACTCCGAGATCACCGCGCCGCCACATTCGATCATCGAGCGCGCCAGCCCGGCATTTTCTTTCGGAAACAGACAGTCGAGCGCGCCGCCCAGCACGGCCACGGACACGCCTTTGGCCTGCACCGCGCCGGTGTGCGCCTCGGTGTCGATGCCCATGGCCAGACCGCTCGCCACCGTGTAGCCCGCGCTGGCGAGCTGAAAGCCGAACCGGCGCGCGCACTCCCGTCCGTAAACCGTCGGCCGGCGCGTGCCGATGATCGCCACCGCCGGACGATCCAGCGCCGCGACCGACCCGGCGACATACAACACCAGCGGCGGATCGGCGATCTGTTTGAGCAGGACCGGGTATCCGGGATCCACCCATGTGACCAGCTTGATTCCCTTCTTGTCCGCTCGCGCCAGCTCGTCATCGGCGCGTGCCCGTCTCAGATCCGACCAAAATTGATGCGCTTTGTCCGGCCCGATGCCCGCCACGGACTGCAGATCGCTTTCAGAGGCCTCCAAGACCGCTGCCAGCGACCCGAATCGCTCCGCCATCCGTCTTGCTGTGATGGCGCCCAAACCGGTCACCCGGTTCATGGCGATTAAGGCATCCCGCTCTGTCACGTTGTCCTCACTCAAGTACCGTCCGTCAGTCGGTTGGAAAAATTGAGGTAGGCTAAATAGCACATTCGCGTGTATCTGACAAGCCAGCATACCGCAGCCCCATACCGCGCAGCTTTTTCTTTTAGGAGTTGTCCATGAGGATACAGCATAGACCGGAGGGCGGTTTCGGCTTTCGTAAGGACCGTTGAGTTTGGTACTCTTGACGCGTCATGCAAGGGGTATGCCCTGGACGTGCCGTCACCTCTTGCCACGTCACCCAGCACGTCCGGCCCGTTGACATGTCCAAACCGTTTGTTCATCTCCACCTGCACACCAAATACAGCCTGCTCGATGGCGCCTGCCATATCAAGCCCCTCATCCTGCGCGCCAGGGAACTGGGCATGACCGCCGTAGCCATGACCGACCACGGCGTCATGTATGGCGCGATTGAATTCTACAAGACCTGCCGCAGTCTCGACGTCAAGCCGGTGATCGGCTGCGAGGTCTACATTCTGGCGAAAGCTCACCGCTCCACGCGTGACCATTCCCTCCCCTACCACCACCTTGTGCTGCTGGCGGAAAACAATGAGGGCTACCACAACCTCGCCAAGATCAACACGATCTCGCACATGGAGGGGTTTTACTATAAGCCGCGCATCGACAAGGAAACGCTCCGGACCTATTCGAAGGGGCTGATCGGTCTGGCCGCCTGTGTCAAGGGGGAGATCAACACGTACCTGCTGGAAAACAATCTGGATGAGGCCGAGCGTGTCGCCCGTGAATACATGGAGATTTTCGGTCCTGACCGCTTCTACCTTGAGATGCAGGATCACGGGCTGCCGGAACAGCGCACGATCAACGAGGGTGTGCGCGAGCTGCGCAAGCGCATCGGGCTGAAGGCGGTCATCACCAATGATGTGCATTATCTGCACCAGAGCCACGCTGAAGCGCACGAAGTGATGCTCTGCATCCAGACCAACACCACAATGAGCGATCCCAAGCGCATGCGCTACGGCTCCAACGAGTTTTACTTCAAGTCGCGTGAAGAGCTTGAGAAGCGTTTTCCGGGCGAGGCCGAAGCCTTCGACCTGACCCAAGAGATTGCCGACCGCTGCAATGTAGATCTGACGTTCTCGGACGGACGCGCCGAGAGCCTGCACTTCCCGCAGTTCCCCCTGCCGGAGGCGTGGCAAGGATCCGCGCTCGACTACCTGGTCCACCTTGGCAAAGACGGGTTACGCCGACATTACGGCTTGGACTACGACCACCCCAAAAATGATGACGAGAAACAGTTGGTCGAACGGTTTGATTACGAAGTCAGCGTGATCGAAAAGACCGGCTTCATCAACTACTTCCTGGTGGTTTCGGATTTCGTCAAGTGGTCGCGCAGCCACGGCGTGCCGGTCGGCCCGGGACGCGGTTCGGGTGCCGGCTCGCTGTTGGCCTACTCGCTAGACATCACCCAGCTCGACCCGATTCGCTTTGACCTCATCTTCGAGCGTTTTCTGAATCCGGAACGTATCTCGCCGCCGGATTTCGATATCGACTTCTGCCAGACGAACCGCGGCAAGACAATTGAGTACGTCACCCAAAAATACGGCAAAGACCGTGTTGCGCAGATCGTGACCTATGGACAGCTCGGCGCGAAAACGGTGATCCGCGACATCGCGCGTGTGCTGGAGATTCCGCTGAACAAGTCGAACGCCTTCTGTAAGCTGATTCCCGATGATCCGAAAATCACCCTTGCGAAGGCTAAAACCGAAAATCCCGAATTCGGGGCCATGTGCGCAGTCGATCCCGACCTGCGGCGGATCATGCAGTACGCCGAGTTGCTGGAAGGTTTCTATCGCAACACGGGGGTGCATGCGGCCGGCGTGGTGATCGGCGACAAGCCGCTGATCGACCTTGTTCCGCTCGCGCGCGACAAGGACGGCAACCCCGTCACCCAGTATGCGAAAGAACCGATCGAAGAGGTCGGGCTGCTCAAGATGGACTTCCTGGGGCTTAAGACCCTGACCGTCATTCAGGAAGCCGTCGATCTGGTCAAGCTGGTTCACGGCGTGGATCTCGACCTCAACTCCCCTGAATTCAACCGTTTCGATGATGAAGAGACCTTCAAGCTGTTCCAGCGCGGGGACACGGTCGGCGTGTTCCAGTTTGAATCTGGCGGCATGCGCCGCGTCTTGATGGAGTTGAAACCCAACCGCATTGAAGACATCATCGCGGTGACGGCGCTCTACCGCCCTGGGCCGATGGCCAATATCCCGAGTTACATCGCGCGCAAAGAGGGCAAGGAGCCGGTCGTTTATGACCATCCGAAACTGGAGGCCACGCTCAAGGAAACCTACGGCATCTTTGTCTATCAGGAACAGGTCCAGCGCGCCGCACAGTCCTTAGCGGGGTACTCGCTGGGGCGCGCCGACCTGTTGCGCCGCGCGATGGGCAAGAAAAAGCCCGAGGTCATGGCCAAGGAGCGGCCGGCTTTTGTGGAAGGTTGCATGAAAACCAGCGGCATGACGCCCGAACTGGCCAACAAGATCTTCGACACGATGACGGAGTTCGCCAACTACGGCTTCAACAAGTCGCATGCCGCCGCCTACGGGGTGGTCTCCTATCAGACCGCCTACCTGAAGGCCCACTACCCTGCTGAGTTCATGTGCGCGCAGATCTCATCGGAAATCGGCAACTTCGACAAGCTCCCCGGCTTTGTGGCGGAAGCCGGCGAGATGGGGCTTCACGTGCTGCCGCCGGACGTGAACCACAGCCTTGACCGTTTTGTCCCTGAAAGCGGCAACATCCGTTTCGGCCTGGCCGGGATCAAGAGTGTCGGGGAGGGCGCAGCGCAGGCCATTGTGGCCGAACGCAAGGCCAACGGCCCGTTCAAGGGGCTCGTCGATTTTTGCCGGCGACTCGACCCCGGCATCGTCAACAAGCGCGTGCTGGAGGCCTTGATCAAATGCGGTGCGATGGACTGTTTCGGCATGCACCGTGCGCGGCTTTTCAACGCCATTTCTTTCGCGTTTGCGAACGCCGCCGAGCGGTTGCGTGAACAGGCGAGCGGGCAAAGCAATCTGTTTGAGATGCTCGATGCGCAGGATGCCGGTTCCGCCGATCCCGACCACCTGCCCGACTGCGATCCCTGGAGTGAAAAAGAGAATCTGACCTACGAGCGCGAACTGCTGGGCATCTACATGACCGGCCACCCGCTGACCCGTTTCCGCCGCATCATCAAAGACCTCCAGACAACGACCTTGACCCAAGCGGCCGCATTCAAAAAAGATGCCGATGTGCGCGTGGCCGGGATGGCCGCCTCGGTAACGCGGCGCATCAGCAAGCAAACGAAAGAGGCCTGGGCGGTCTTGGTGCTCGATGACGGCGAGACCAGCATGGAAGTCCTGGTTTTCTCCGAGGCCTTCAAGAAGTATGAGGGCGCTTGCGTGGCGGATCAGCCCGTGCTGGTGTGCGGCACGCTCTCGAAACGCGATGAACCCGCCAAAATCATCGCGCGCGAAGTGTATCCGCTGCTTGACGCGCCACGCCATTTCTGCGCGAAGATCGTCACCGGCATAAATGCCGACCAGAATACGACGAAACGGCTTGACGCTCTCCGCGGTATTGCCAAGTCACATCCGGGCACCATTCCCCTCTTGATCTGCCTGATCTATCCGGACAAACGGCGCATCCTGATCCAATCCGGCCAGACCTTTCTGGTTGATCCATCACCGGCGTTTATTGACGCGGCCGAGAAACTGCTTGGACGCAAGGGCGTCCGGTTCATCGCACGGCCGGACATCTACAGGGAGAAGCGTCCCGAACGCAAGTGGTCGCGCGAGCGGGCATACGCATAACTGGTTCCGGCACGAGAAAACTTCACCTATCAGCCCAGGAGAATCATGAAACTCACGCAAGAACTGCTGAACCGTCTCCAAGCCGGCGAACGGCTGAGCGCGCCCGAACTCGCCGCGCTCCTGAACGCGCAAGGCAAAGCGTGCGATCTCATTTATCAGGCCGCAGATGCTTTGCGCCTGCGCACGATGGGGCAAGTCGTTCATCTGCGCGGCATCATTGAGTTTTCGAACGTCTGCAAAAACCATTGCTGGTATTGCGGTATCCGTTGCGACAACACGCAGGTCGGGCGTTACCGGATGAGCCCGGAAGAGATTCTTGATGTTGCCCATCGCGCGAAAAAATGGGGGTGCGGCACCGTCGTCCTTCAATCCGGAGAGGATCCTTTCTTCACGGCCGGACTGTTGAGTGACATTGTCGGCCGGATTAAGAATGAGACCGGGTTAGCCGTGACGCTTTCTGTGGGCGTGCGGTCGCGTGATGAGCTGGCGCAGATCAAGGCGGCCGGATGCGACCGCTATCTGCTGCGTTTCGAGACGACATCCAACGCGTTGTTCTCCGCCATCCACCCGGACGAGTCCTTCGAGCACCGCGTCCAGTGCCTGACCGACCTGCGCGAGCTCGGGTATCAGGTGGGCAGTGGTTTCATGATCGGGTTGCCGGGCTCCACGGCTGAGATGATTGCCAACGATATCCTCTTTGCGACCGGCTTGAAGCTGGACATGATCGGGTGCGGCCCGTTCCTCGCGCATCCAGACACGCCGCTGGCCGGCAAACCGCTCCTCGAGGACCGCGGCATGTACTATAAAGCCATCGCGTTGCTCCGTCTGTTGAATCCGCGCGCGCACATCCCGGCCACGACGGCGTTCGACGCCTTGGATCCCGAAGGCCGGAATCTTGTGCTCAAGCGCGGCGCCAACGTGTTCATGCCGAACCTCACCCCCGGCAGATACCGCAAGCAGTATCAGCTCTACCCCAACAAGCCCTGCGTGGATGAGGAGGGCGAGGACTGCGCCTTGTGCGTAAGGGGACGGCTGTTCGCGCTGGGGCGTGAGCTGGGCACGGGGCCGGGACACTCTGAGGTCGTGCGGACTGAGCGATAACTTTCAACGCTCAACATTCAACGCTCAACTCTCAAGTTATGGATAAGCGCCAAGCATGAAAACCAAGCTGGATGATCTCGTTGCGCTGTTGGACGGCACCTTGCGCTGTTCGGCCTTTCAGGATGTCTCGAACAACGGTTTGCAGATTGCCAATTCGGGGACGGTCTCGCGAGTGGTCACGGGCGTCGATGCCAGCTTGCGGCTGCTTCAGGAAGCGGAGAGACGCGGTGCGGACTGCGTGGTCTGTCACCACGGGCTCAGTTGGGGCGATTCGCTGAAGCGCATCACGGGACTCAACCACCGGCTGGTGGCCTTTGCCATCCGGCACAACATCGCCGTCTATGCGGCGCACCTTCCGCTGGACGCGCATCCCCGATTCGGCAACAACGCGCAGCTTTGTAAGGCGTTGGGTTTGCACCGCCTCTCACCGGCCTTCTGTTATCACGGCGAAACGATCGGCTTTTCCGGCGAGTACGCCAAACCGTTGACGTTTGAGGCATTTTGCGAACGCGTCCGCAAAGCCGTCACGCCTGACCCGCGTATCCTGAATTTCGGGAACAACCGCGTACGGCGCGTCGGCGTGGTGTCCGGCGGGGCCTCCGACATGATCGACCAGGCGGCCGCACTCGGCTGTGACGTCTATCTCACCGGCGAACCCAGTCTGCAGGGATACAACCTGGCCGAGAACCTGGCGCAAAACGTGGTGTTCGCCGGACACTACGCCACGGAGATCTTGGGGGTCCGGGCGCTCGCCACGCTGATCACGCGGCGCCTCGGGATTCCAGCCGCGTGTATCGACTTCAAGATCGGCTACTGAGCGGTGGCGGCAGATCCCGCTGCGCACTGCGACGGGCAGCGCGAACAGCCGTGGGTGCAACCGTTGGGCTTGGAGACGTCCTCGCCGGTCCAGCAGTAGGTACAGAGTTTCTCGCGGGGCAGACCGATCGCCTCGACCAGATCATCCAGCCGCTGGTAGGCCAGTGAATAGAGCCCCAGCCGCTGCCGGATGCGCCCGACCATGTCCTGGTACGGGGAACCATCCGGATCTCGGTACTTCGCGATATCCGCGTTTTCTCCTTCGATCTCACGGATGAAACGGCGCGTGGCCAGATCCATCTCGCTCTTGGAGCGCGAGAAATTGAGGAAACGGCACTGATAGAGCAACGGCGGGCAAGCGATACGCATGTGGATTTCTTTCGCGCCGTCGTCATAAAGCCGCTTGACCTGATCCCTGAGCTGGGTGCCGCGGACGATGGAATCATCGCAGAAAATCAGCCGTTTCCCTTGGATCAGTCCCGGAATGGGGATGAGCTTCATCTGAGCGATCAATTCGCGCGCCTTCTGATCCGGCGGCATGAAGCTGCGCGGCCAGGTCGGCGTATACTTCACAAACGGCCGCGCATAGCGGATGCCCGCCTCAACCGCATACCCCAGAGCATGCGCGACGCCCGAGTCCGGCACGCCGCCCACGGAGTCGGCATCGACAGGATTGCGGCGCGCCAGCGCACCGCCGCAACGGTATCGGGCCATCTCCACGTTCCGTCCCTCGTAGGCGGATGCCGGATAACCGAAGTAGACCCACAGGAACGAACAGATCGCCATCTGATCGCCCGCCGGCAGCACGGTCTCGACGCCGTCTGGCGTGCACAGCACCATCTCGCCGGGGCCCAGTTCACGGCTGACGGTATACCCCAGGTTGGGGAAACAGCACGACTCCATGGCGGCGGCAACCGCCCCCTCTTTTTGGGCGAGTATCACCGGCGTGCGCCCGAAACGATCACGCGCCGCATACAACACGCCGTCAAGGGTCAGGATCACCAGAGAACAGGATCCCTCGATTTTATGCTGGGCATACCGCACGCCTTCAGCCAAAGTGGCTTGCGAATTGATCAGTGTGGCGACCAGCTCGGTGGGGTTCACGCCGCCGCGGCTCATTTCTGAAAATTGCACGGAATGCGTGGCATAGAGTTCTTTCACCAGCGACTGTAAGTTGGTGATCACCCCGACCGTCGAGATGGCATAGACGCCCAGATGAGAGGAGATGATCAGCGGCTGGTCTTCATTGTCGCTGATAATGCCGATGCCCGCCTTGCCTTCAAATCGCCGGAAATCATTTTCAAATTTGGTCCGGAACTGCGAATTCGAAATGTCGTGGATCGCCCGCTGGAATCCCTTGTCCGACAGGACCGCCATGCCGCCGCGCATGGTTCCTAGATGCGAATGGTAATCGGTCCCGAAAAATAAATCCGCCACACAATCTTCTTTTGCCACCACACCAAAAAAACCGCCCATGACGCACCTCGATACGTTGACTGCTACCGTGCCAAAGAGGGCATGAACAGTACGTCTTTTCACGCCGGAAATCAAGATGCCAGTTTCACACATTTTTGCTAAGATGCCTTCCAGAACAAAGCACGGGAGACTCTCAATGCGAAACAGGCTACATGGCGGGATGATCATTTCGGCCCTCTTTTTCTGTGTTCAGGTAGACGGTGCGCCGTCACCGTACGGCGTCTGCGCGCATGTCTCGCGCGGTCAGGAGTTCCCCACGCGCGCCACCGCATACGGGCAGATCCGCGAAGCGGGCATCGCCTGCGTGCGTACGGACTTCGACTGGTCGGGCGTGCAGCCGGATGCCGACACGTGGACCTTTGACCATCTCGACGCCGCGCTGGCCGATGCGGAGAAGGCCGGCATCCAGCTCCTGCCGATCCTCGCCTACAGTACCCGCTTCGCCAATCCTGCCCACGAGCACCTCGACGCCTGGAAAACGTATGTCCGCAAGCTCGTTGAGCGCTACCATACCCGCATCCCGGTCTGGGAGGTCTGGAACGAACAGAACATCCCCGGCTTCTGGAAAGACCCCGATCCGGACGCCTACCTCAGCCTCCTGAAGGCTTCTTATGAGACGATCAAGGCCATCGACCCCAAGCTTCAGGTCGCGGTCGGCGGCTATGCGGGCGTGCCCACCAACTACATCGACCGACTCTACCTGGGCGGCGGAAAATCTTTTTTCGACATCATGAATGTCCACCCCTATTCACACCCCGGCATGCCCGAAGCCACGCTGGAGACATCGATCGCGGGACTCCGCACCATTATGGCGAAGCATGGCGACGCCGACAAAAAAATCTGGTTCACCGAAATCGGCTGGCCCACCCAAAAACAGCGCCTAACGGTGCCGGGCCTGCTTCGAACGGCGCTTGCCACGGCCCGCCCCGACAAAAAAAAGGGCGCGTGGCGCATTCTGGTGCTGGACGATCCCGCCTACTCGCGGACCGCCGCGCCCTCTGAAGCGTTGCTGTCGCCCGAACTCCCCGATAACTGTCGCGTGCAGCGGCTTCCGCTCGACGCCCTGCTCGCCACACTGGACGCCTATGCCGTCGATGCCGTCATCCTGCCTTTCGACGAATCTTATCCGGCCACCGGCTTCGACCGCCTTTATCGCTACGTGCGTGAGGGCGGCACCCTCGTCGAATTCGGCGGAGCGCCTTTTTACTACGCCCAGACACGCTCTGCGGACGGCACCTGGCATCGCGACGACACGTTCCGCCTGCCCGATTTCCGATTTGCCTTCGAAGCCTGGTGGAAAGACCAACCGCGCATCCCAGAAAAGATGCAGGTGCACCTCGCCGGCCCCGCCAAGGCGCTGGACGCGCCTCAGCAGGGCTTCACGGCCGAACGCTTTGTCGCGCCCCGTGGCCTGAAGGAGGGTGACCGTTTCATCCCGCTTGCCGCCGGCGTTCACAACGGCTACACCGGCACCGCAGCCGCTGTCATCTCGTACAACTCCGACCTCAAAGGCTCGCTGATCCTCTCCGCCTTTATGGAAAAAGGACAGCGTGGCGCCACCGAACAGGTACAGGCCGCGGTCCTCCCGCGCGCCGCCCTGATCTCGTTTCAGCATGGCATTGATCGTTTCTTCTGGTATGAATTTCAGGCCCCCGAGACCGATGATCTGGACCAGGAGAGCCACTTTGGCCTTGTGCACCGCGATTTCTCGCCCAAGCCGGCCTATCAGGCTTACACGGCTCTCACCGCGCAACGTCCTGCTGGTTCGACCGTTTTGAACCGCCCTTGGAAATCTGAAGACGGCACACTCTATTATCCGCAGTGGCAGCGACCGGACGGGCGTGCTGCCGGTGCGATCTGGTCATACGGCCCCTCTCGCCTGCTCGCCTTGACCTTCTCGTCGAAAGCGGTCACGTTCACCTCGCACACCGGTGCCGCATTGGACACCCAGTGGTACGGCGGCAACGCCACCTGCGTTTTGCCGGTTACGGACGTCCCGGTCTACTTCGCCGGCGGCACGCTGGAGCGGATCGACACCTCCTTCGCCCCGGCCGACGCGCTGCGCGCCATGGTGCCCAACTCTTTTGCTGTGGCCGCAGAGCAGTATCGCGGCATGCTCAAGCGCCTGGAGGGCACGACTGACCAGTTCCCGCGCCGCTGGGAGAATGGCAAGCTTGTGACTGTCGGCCCCAAAGAGTGGACCAGCGGTTTCTTCCCCGGCTCGCTCTGGTATCTCTACGAATACACGCGGGATCCGGAATGGAAAGAGGCCGCGCTACACTATACCGGCATGCTCGAACAGATCCGCCACTTCACCGGCAACCACGATATCGGCTTTATGCTCTATTGCAGTTTCGGCAATGGGTTGCGCCTGGCCAATCCTGACGGCTACAAGGAGGTGCTGCTCGACGGCGCGGCCGCGCTCTGCACCCGCTTCATTCCGCGGCTCGGCATGATCCGTTCCTGGAACAATTACAACAACCCGGTCATCATCGACAACATGATGAACCTTGAGCTGCTGATGTGGGCGGCCAAGCAGAGCGGCGAGAGCCGCTTCAGCGACGTCGCCATCAGCCATGCCGACCAGACCGACCGCCGTCATTTCAGGCCGGACGGCAGCGCCTACCACATCGTGGACTACAATCCGCTGAGCGGCAAGGTTTACGGCTACTATGCTGGCCAAGGCGCCTCGGCGGATGCCCCTTGGGCGCGCGGGCAGTCGTGGGGACTCTACGGCTTCACCATGATGTACCGCGAGACGCGCAAGCCTGAATATCTGGCGCGCGCGGTCAAGCTTGCCGATTTCCTCGTCAACAACCCGAATCTCCCGGCCGACAAGGTGCCGCACTGGGACTATCAGGCCGCCGAAATTCCTCACGCGCCGCGCGACAGTTCCGCCGCCGCCATCATGGCCAGCGCGCTGCTGGAGCTCAGCACGATGGTCGAGGCACCCAAGGCCACGCTTTATCGCGACACGGCGATCCAGCAGCTCCTCTCGCTCAGCTCGCCCGCCTACCGCGCCCCGGTCGGCGAGAACGGAAATTTCATCTTGATGCACGGTGTCGGCCATCTGCCGGGCAACAGCGAGATCGACGTGCCGCTCAACTACGGCGACTATTATTTCCTGGAAGGTCTCTTGCGTTTCAAGCGGCTTCTCCAGTAAACTATCCCTGTGTCTGCTTGGGGTTGCGGCTCGCCGTCCGGAACGGCTCGTGCCACCGCCCCCCCGGGCAGTTTCATGTTCAACAGAAAGGATTCAGCCATGTTGTCAGAATTTGTGAAAAGCGCGGACTGGAAAAGCGAGAAACATGTGCCGGTGATTGAATGCGCTGACTCGGTGAAGGCTGGCGAGGCGCTCGCCATCACGGTTTCGGTCGGCAAAGAGATCGCCCACCCCAACACCACGGCGCACCACATCGTCTGGATCGCCCTCCACTACGCGCCGGACGGGGCCAAGGCCTCCTGCGAGATCGCGCGCTGCGAATTCAGTGCGCACGGCGCCGGCGTGGACGGCGCGGACAAAGGACCGGCCTACACATGCAGCACGCTGACCGTCAGCGCGAAGCTCGCCGCTTCCGGCAAGCTGTACGCCACGGCCTACTGCAACATCCACGGCCTCTGGTCCTCCGAAAAAGCCGTCACGGTCGCGTAAATAACGGGTAGCAGTATGATCGGGAGAATCGAAGGAATCGACCCAACCGATTCCCTTGATTCTCTCGATTATTTTTACGCGCGTTGCCGCACGATTTCGTACAGCGCGATCGCACCGGCGACGCCGGCGTTGAGCGAGGCGACGCCACCCTTCATCGGCAGACAGGCGATGAAGTCGCAGGTCTCGCCCACGAGACGCGAGAGGCCGCGTCCCTCGCTGCCGACCACCAGCCCGACCCGTCCCTTGAAATCAAGCGTGGTATAGGGCTTGGCCTGCGGCCCCATGTCGAGGCCCGTGATCCAGACGCCCAGCTCTTTCAGCGCCTGCATGGCGCGCACCAGATTCACGACCTTGGCCACGCGCAGGTGCTCGGATGCTCCGGCCGAAGCGCGCACCGCAGCCGGTGTGACGCCCGCCGCGCGGTCTTCCGGCAGCACAACCGCCGTGACGCCGGCCGCGTCGGCGGTGCGTAGCAGCGAACCGACATTCTGCGGGTCCTCAATGTGGTCGAGGATCAACACGACGGCATTGGCGTCCGCCTTGACGTCGTGCAGCACCTGATCAAGCGAGATGTAGGGATAGCCGCCCGTGCGGATCGCGACGCCCTGATGGTGGCCGCCCTCGCAAATCTCATCCAACTCGTCGCGTTCCGCCGCACGGAACGGCACGCCCCGGTCCAGCAGCAGCGCGCGCAGCTCGGCGACTTCCGGCGCGTCGCGTCCGGCCTGCGGCAGCAACGCCTCATACAGGTGGCGCTTGCCAGATTTCACGACCTCCAGCACTGGCCGGCGGCCGTAAATCCAGTCACCGCGTTCGGTCGGCGGCGCGCCGCGCCTCTGAGAATAACGCCCCATCCGCTCCCGTTTCATATGTTTCCGTTCTGCATGCGACATGCCGCGTCCACCCTTTGGCGTTCCCTAACGTTCACCCATCCACTCCGATGGAAGGATTAACAGTATCCCGGGATCATCCCGTAGAAATACATCGGTTTGAGCGCATAAACCTTCAAAAGCCAAGCCAACCGGCTTTCCCTGGACATGTCAAACAGCGAGAGCGGGAAGCTGATCTGGGGCTTCTTGTCGTAATCGAACTCCGCCATCAGCACGTGACCATAATCCGTAATGATCGGGCAGGCCGCATACCCGTTGTAGATGGCGTCGGGCGCGCGCCCTTCCACGAGCGACACGAGATTGCGTACCGCCACCGGAATCTGTTTGCGCGCGGCGGCCGATGTCTTGCTGGTCGGAATACCGGCCACATCACCCAAGCTCACGATGTTGGCGAAAGTCTTGTGAACCAAGGTCTGCTTGTCGACCATCACCCAGCCCTCGGCACCATGCTTGCCTTCGGTCTCGCTCAAACCAGACTGACGCACGAAATCCGGCGCACTCTGCGGCGGCGCGAGATGCAGGAAATCGTACTCTTCCACAAAGGGCGTTGCCACGCTCTCCTCCACCGTTTTCATTCCGCCAGTTTGAGGATCAGGCACCTCGTTCTTTACAGTCTGGGTCCGGATGAAATGCACCTTTCTGGCGGCGGTGTCCACCCCTTTGATCCGCGTATGCGTGGTCACGCTGACGGAACGCTCTTGATAGATCTGTTCCAGACGTGGCGTGAAGAACGGCACATCGTAAAGCGCCTTCGAAGCCGTGAAGTAATCAACCTTCAGCCTGTCGCGCGTCCCGCGTTTGCGGGCCAGGTGCTCGCTCAGCAGGCAGATCTTCTTGGGCGCACCGCCACATTTGTGCTTGGTGTAGGTGTCGGCGAACACGCCGCGCCCGCCCTTTTCAACGAACGCCTGCACCGCCTGCCACGTTTTCTGGGCCCCCACAAAATCGTAGATGCTGTGCACATTCCCCTCGCCCAGTGTCTTCTGCGAGAGCCCTTCGATCCATTCCCAGTTGCATTGGATGCCGGGCGTGAGCACCAGAAAATCGTAGGGATATACCGTGCCGCCGGCAACAATCACCTGATTCTTTGCCGGCTCAACCGCAGTAACGGCCTGCTTGACCCACTTCACGCCCTTCGGAATGCAGACCGACTGCCGGCGCCACACCTGCTCCGGACGATACACGCCGGAAGCGATCAGGGTGAAGCCCGGCTGGTAGAACTGCACGTCCGCCGGGTCGATCAGCGTGATCTGCGCCTTCTTGAGCAGGCGCGCCAGCCGCGCCGACATGCCCAGCCCCGCCGCGCCGCCGCCGATCACGACGATCTTGACCGCGCGGTCGCTCCCCTTCACTCCGCAACCGCCGCTTCCAGTGCCAGCCAACGCCAATGCCGCTGCGGCCGAAGCCCCTTGAACAAATCTGCGGCGAGTCATCTGAATACGCATCATATCAACACACTTTCTCGTGTAGTCGGTCATACAAAAACGACGACATTTTTCAGACAGGATTACAGGATTAACAGGATGGGAATCAAGTACACCGTGTCAAACATGCCATCCGGCCCGGATGATTGACTTGTGCAGAGTGCCGGCATTCTACCGGATCCAGCCGAGGCGCGGCGAGGTGAACGGCCAGTACACGACGGTGGCGGGCCCCAGCAGGTTGCGCTCCGGCACCGGCCCCCAATAGCGGCTGTCGAAGCTGTTAAACGAATTATCGCCCATAGCGTAATATTCATTGGCCTTGAGCGTTACAGTGTCGTTTTCGCCGGCCAGAGACTGGCCCGGCAAATAAAGCTGGCGTGTGCCACTCGGATTAAATCCTGCGTAGGCAGGGTACCCCGGCCAGACCGTCTCCCGGCGCGCGATCTGTCCGATGCGCAACGGCTGGGTGACCACCTCGCCGTTGACCAGCAGATTGGGCGCTTTGATCTGAAGCGTCTCATTGGGCAGTCCGGTCATGCGCTTGATGTAATGCGTACCCTGCATCAACGCCTGAATGCCGGTCGTGGAGAAGACCATCACTTCGCCACGCGTCGGGTGGGAGAAGTTCCACTTCCAGCGGTTGACGAAGACGAAATCGCCGGAGATCACCACGCCGGACCACAGCACCTCGCCGGCCTTGACGCTGGCCCCGTTGGCCACGCCACCCTTGAGCCGTACGGGACGACGATAGGCATCGATTTCGACGGCATCATTCGGCACATAGTGCGGCACACCCGCCACGACCACCGGCATGTAGCCCGGCTTCTTACTGCTGTCGCTCGGCATAAAGTTCACGGTGCCAGACACCTTGGAACGCACGATCTTGAACGACTCGCCGGTGATCAACCATTTGGCGAACTTGAGCGGCTGCTGATCCAGAAACGTGGCTGCCGAAGGTGGGCGCGCTTCGGAGTGAATGCCGTAGAGGGTCGGCTGCATCGACCCCGTCGGGATTTTGAAGGGCTGGTAAAAATAGGCGCGGAAGGCCATCGCCACCGAGATCGCCACCACCAGCACGTCGAAATTTTCGCGCAGACCGGCTAACGGCTTAGGCGGGTTGAGGCGCCCGATACAACCCTCGAGCGCATTGCCCGCAGTATTCATCGCCTCGATGTCGCGCGTGTCATACGCCTGACGCGCCCGGGCGACATGCTCGTCCAGGAACGCCAGCTCGTCGGCATTCATGACGTCTTCACGGCTGCACCGCAACGTGCGCGCCTGATGCAATATCGCCTTGAGCTGTTTCCGGATCTTCCGCTTTTCAAAAAAATTCACGCTCTACTCCCCATTCACGCTGCTTGTGTGGTTAATCGTCCGTGGCCGTTCCTTTGAGCACGGAGATGAAGGCGGACTGCGGCACGTTGACCTGCCCGAACTCTTTCATGCGCGCCTTGCCGGCCTTCTGCTTCTTGAGCAGCTTCTGCTTACGCGTCACGTCGCCGCCGTACAGCTTGGCCAAGACGTCCTTGCGGAACGCGCGGATATCCTCGCGGGCGATGATCGTGCGTCCGATCGCGGCCTGCACCGGGATCTTAAACATGTGCGGCGGAATAGTCTCGGCCAGCGCCTTGCACATCTGGCGTCCGCGCGCGACCGCCTTGTCGCGATGCACCAGCGTCGAGAAGGCGTCCACCAGCTCGCCGTTGAGCAGGATGTCCATCTTGACGATGTCGCTCACCTGATACCCGCACGGCTCGTAATCCATCGAGGCATAGCCGTGGCTCACGCTCTTGAGCATGTCGTGGAAATCGATCAGGATCTCGTTGAGCGGCAGCGTACAGGTCAGAATCACGCGGCGCGCATCAAGACTCTCGGTGGTATTGACTTCGCCACGACGCTCCAACACGATACGCATGATGTCACCGATGCACTCACTCGGGCAAATGATCGTGGCTTTGATCATCGGTTCTTCGATCTGTTCGATACGCGTCACGTCCGGCAACTGCACAGGATTGTCCAGCTCCAGCGTCGTGCCGTCTTTGAGCTGCACACGGTAGACGACCGAAGGGTGCGTGTTGATAATGTCCAGGTCGAACTCACGGCGCAACCGCTCCTGAACCACCTCCATGTGCAACAGCCCCAAGAAGCCGCAGCGGAAACCGAAACCCAGCGCAACTGAACTCTCCGCATGGAACGTGAAGGCGGAGTCGTTCAGGTGCAATTTTTCCAATCCGGAACGGACCTTTTCAAACTCGTCGGTACTGACCGGATAGACGCCGCTGAACACCATCGGCCGCACCTCTTTGAAACCGGGCAGCAACTCGGTCGTCCCGTCCTTCGCCCCGGTCACCGTATCGCCGATCTTAATGTCCGACGGATCTTTGATCGTGCCGACCAAGTACCCCACCTGTCCGGCCTCCAGCACATCGACCGGCTTTTGGTTCGGGCTGAAGATGCCCACTTCGCGGAGCTGCGTGACCTGGCCACTGCCAATGTAACGCACCGCGTCGCCCGCCTTAATGCGGCCGTCCACGACGCGCACGTAGGTGATCACTCCGCGGAATTCATCAAAAACGGAATCAAACACCAGCGCCCGCAGCGGCGCATCGGATCCCGCCGTTTCCGGGGGGGGGATGCGGGCGACGATCGCCTCCAGCACCTCCGGCACGCCCAATCCGGTCTTGGCGCTGATATAGAGTGGGTGATCCATCGGGATGCCCAGCACATCCTCGATCTGGTGCGAAACCTCCTCGATATTCGCGCCGGGCAGATCGACCTTGTTGAGCACCGGCACAATCTCCAGCTCATTGTCGATCGCCAAGTAGGCGTTCGCGACCGTCTGCGCCTCGACGCCCTGCGCGGCATCGACCACCAGCACCGCGCCTTCGCACGCGCCCATGCTGCGCGACACCTCATAATTGAAGTCCACGTGGCCCGGCGTGTCGATCAGGTTGAACAGGTAGGTCTTGCCGTCTTTGGCGGTGTACGCCATGGAAACCGGGTGCGACTTGATGGTGATGCCGCGTTCGCGTTCAAGATCCATCGCGTCCAGCGTCTGTTCACGCAGGTTACGCAAATCGATGGCCTTGGTGAGTTCCAGAACCCGGTCCGACAAGGTGGTCTTGCCGTGATCGATATGGGCGATAATGCAAAAATTACGGATGTTATCAAGTCTTTGTGCCATATGCTCTCGTGCAGGTGTCGCGCATCTGCGCGATCATCGCGCCCATGTCGCTCTGTTTGAAAAGAAAACTGCCGGCCACAAACTGGTTGGCCCCGTGCGCCGCGCAAAAGGCCGCAGTCTCAAGGTTGATGCCGCCGTCCACCATGATGTCCAGCGAAGTCAAGCCGAGGGCATCCGCATGGCGACGCAGCTCGCCGATTTTCGGCAACACCTCGCTCATGAACGCCTGGCCGCCGTAGCCGGGATTCACCGTCATGAACAGCACCTCGTCGCACAACGTCAGGTACGGGAAAACCGCCACCGCCGGGGTCTGCGGACGCAGTACCAGACCGGCCCGCGAACCGCGTGCGCGGATGGCCCGGAGGCAGGCCCACACGTCACAGTCCGCCTCGACATGAAACTGCAGGGTCTGCGCGCCGGCGTCGATAAAGCGATCCGCGTACAGATCAGGCCGCGTCATCATCAGATGCACATGGCGGTAAAGCCCAGGCACCACACGCCCCGAAAGAGCCACCATATCCGGCCCGAAACTCAGGTTGGGCACAAAATGCGCGTCCATGATATCGAGATGCAGCGCGTCCGCCCCGGCCTCTTCGACCCGCCGGATCTCTTCAGCCAAACGCCCATAATCCGCCGCCAACAGCGATGGGAGAATCTGAACTTTCATAAGCGCATCAGTGTATCGAAATCCTGTCCGTGATGCAATGACGCGAAAAATGCGCACACTCAGCCCGGCACGCTCACTCCGCAGTCCGGAAGTTTCGCCAGCGTTCGCGCAGGCGCGCCTGTTTTTCTGCGCGCGACAGGCCGCCGGTCGCCCCGAGCATCTGAGAAAGCGAGAAGAGATCGGCCGCGACGACCGGCGCCGGCGCAGGTTTCGGCGGCGGTGGCTCGACAATGTGCCCGAGGGCTGGCCTATCCCCACCCGAGGCAGGGCGTCCCAAATCCGGCAGTGCCGTCTGCACCAAAGACCAAAGGTCGGCCTCCGCCGGCAGCACCACGTCGGCACCATGGTGCCGACAGAGCTCGCCGGCCAGCATCTGGAGCATCACGGTGTCCGCCGTGCAGTATCGCTCGAGCGTGCGGCGCGCCTGCTCGTCCTGGCGGTCGCGCCACGCCTGCCAGAGCCCGACCGCCTCCGCACCGCCGAGGCCTTCAAGGTCCGGCGGACGCCGCAGGCCGAGCGCACGTTCGATTGCCTTCAGGCCGCCACGCCAGCCGGCATGATGGCAGAGCCAGCGCAGATCCACATGGGCACAGGGCAAGGCTGGAATATGGAAACGGTCGAGCACGCGCGGCACGTCAAAACTCGATCCGTTGAACGAGACCAGCAACCGGATTTCATCGAGCAGATTCAGAAAGTCATCGAGGTTTTCGTCGGCCAGAAAACGCAAAGGCTGGCCCCGATGGTAACAGCAGACGAGCGTGACGATGCTGTCGGCATCCAGACCGCTGGTCTCGATGTCAAAAAACGAGGCGCGGTCAAACCAGCGGGCCAGCACGCGCCAGTGCTCACGGGACGGGAGCCGCGCCGTAAAATAGGTGATGTCATCGCCTTCAAGGGCGCGCAGTGCTGCCTCAGCGGCAGCGCGTGCCGCGTCCCAAGCGGCCCGGTCCAGTCCAGCGGAAGGATGCGCGGCGTCCAGCAGGTCACGCCAGCACAGGCATCCTTCGCGCCGCAACGCACGACCGCGTTCCGCACCGATATTCGGGAGAAGCTCGATATAGCAGGAAAGCACGTCAGTCACGGGGCCTCACAGTCCGGCATCAAGATGGTGTTTGCGGTAACGTCCGGGCGAGAGTCCCACGACCCGCTTGAAAGTCCGCGTGAAGTGACTGTGGTCGTAGAAACCGGTCTCGCAGGCGATATCCGCGATCGTACGCTCCGTCGTTTCCAGCAGCGCGCGCGCTGCCGTGATGCGCACGCGCAGGAGGTATTCATAGGGCGTGGTGCCGAAGATACGGTTGAAGCGGCGTTCAAACTGGCTCTGCGACACGCCGGCCAGTTGGGACAGTTTTTTCATTTCGAGATTCTGCCCGTAGTGCTTGTGAATATGTGCCACAACCTGGGCGAAGCGTCCGTGCCAGCGGGGCGTGTCGCACAGGTCGTCCACGATGCGGTGGAATCCCACAACACCGATCGCCCGGCCATGTTTATCATAGACCGGAAACTTGCTGTGGATCATCAGGCGGTCCGAATGTTCCGGCGCGGGCGCGATCTGGTTGATGACCGGAATACCGCTCTCCATCACCTCGCGATCGCCCTGAACATAGAAATCGGCCCGGTCTTTCGAAAAAAAATCATAATCGGTTTTGCCGATCGTCTGCTGTTCGTTGTCTGCATTGCAGAACTGACAGGCGCGCAGATTGTTCAGCATGAAACGTCCCTGGCTGTCCTTAATAAAAAAACCGACATCCGGCAACAGGTCGAGCAACCGGCGGATGGTGGACAGATCCCCGATCTGCGCAAGAAAACGTTTTTGGAGCGTTTTCGGATTCATGCGTATAGTGTACACATTTTTGGGGGCGCTTTACAAGACGGGAGGAACAGATTGGGGTAAGGTGTCTCATGTACGGTTGAGAATTGCGTGAAGTTCGGTGCGTACACGGCTAAGGGAGGCACAGCATGAGGGATCAGCAGTCAAGATCGGGGCAACGGGGCGTCAACCGGCGCCAGTTTTTGAGGGGGATGGCCCAAGCGGGCGCGGCAGCGGTTGTCATGCCGACGCTGGTGCCGGGATCGGCGCTGGGGTTGAACGGCGCGGTGGCGCCGAGCAACCGTATCGTGATGGCCGGCATCGGACTGGGCGGTCGCGGCACCGGTGACCTGCGGAGCTGGATCCTGCCGGATCCGCAGGCGCAGTTCGTGGCGATCTGCGACGTGCGGCGCGAACGGCGCGACGCGATCAAGGCGATGACCGACAAGCACTACGGCAACAGCGACTGTAAGACGTACATCGAGATGATGGACGTGCTGGCGCGCCCGGACATCGACGCCATCATCACGGCCACCAGCGACCGCCTGCATGCCACGGTCTCGATCCGCGCGATGCGCGCGGGCAAGGATGTCTTCACAGAGAAACCCGCCTCGATGACCATTGCCGAAGGCCAGGCCGTCGTGCGCACCGCGCGTGAGTATGGCCGCGTCTATCAGGCCGGCATGCAGCGTCTCAGCGAGGCGAACTTCATTGTCTGCAACGAGTTGCTGCGTCTCGGGCGCCTGGGCGAGGTCAAGACGGTCTACGCGCATCTCGCGCCGTGGGGCAATGTCAACATGAGCCGCGAATGGCTCCCGGCGCAGCCGTTACCTGATCCGCAGGAGCTGGACTGGGACCGCTGGCTGGGCCCCTGCCCCTGGCGTCCGTTCAACATGGCCTACGTAAAGGGCGGCTGGCACCACCAGCACGATTTCTATACCAGCGTGATCGGCGAGTGGGGATCCCACACCTTCGCGCAGTGTCACGATGCGCTCGGCATGCAGGACTCCTCCCCTATCCGCTACCCCTATGTGCCGACGCCCACGGCGGACGGCATGGCGATGCCCTTTGCCAACGGCGTCACCATGATCCAGAAACAGGAAGGCTGGCGCGGCACGTGCGGCATACGTTATGTGGGCAGTGAGGGCTGGTGTTCCTGCGCGGATGGCTATGCGCGTCCGGAAGTCTCTAATCCGGCCATGCTGGCGGACTACAACAAGATCCTGCAGGATTATCTGACCCGCACCGGGCATGTTGTCGGCCACATGAAGGACTTCTTCAACTGCGTCAAGAACCGCACCCTCACGGTGGCCAACCCGATGCTTATGCACCGGTCGATGACCACCGTACATTGCGCGAACATCGCGCAGTGGCTCAAACGCGACCTCACCTGGGATCCGGTGAAGGAGGAGTTTGTCAACGACGAACAGGCCAACCGTTTCCGTTCGCGGGCCGCCCGCGAAGGGTGGCAGATCTGCTGACGTGCACCGTGTGCACGTCCAGAAGAAAGCAGGAACAGGGAAGAAGGAAGCGTTGGACCCGCATTCACAGAACCCGAAACCGCTGTTCCTGGAACCGAGGTGACATCGTCTGTAGCAGCATCGATTTAAGGATGAAATGAATGAAAACAAGTGCATGGGTATCTCTCACTCTGATGGCCTGCCTCACCGCACGCGCTGAGCTGGACAAAGCGATCCTGCTCAATGAAGCCAAACTGATCGAGGTGATCCAGAAGGCCGACACCTCCGACAACGACAAGGTCACCGCCTGCCAGAACCTGGGCTGGTGTGGCACGCGTACGGCCATCGCGCCGTTGGTCGCGCTGCTGTCAAGCGACAAGGCGCACCTGCGCCACGCCGCGCGGTACGGATTGGAGATGATTCCTGATCCTGCCGTCGATGATGCGCTGCGTGAGGCGGCAGGACGGCTCTCCGGCCCCGCGCTTGTCGGCGTGCTGCAATCGATGGGCAACCGCGGTCATGCGCCATCGGTCGCCGTGCTCAGCAGCCGCATGGCCGATCCCGACAAGGCGGTCGCGGCGGCAGCCGTGCAGGCGCTGGGCAAGCTGGCCCCCCCCGAGGCGATGGCGGCGCTCAAGGCCAAACTCGGGACCTCGCCCGATGTGGCGGCGGCGTATCTCAACGGTGCTGGCCGTCTGGCCTGCACCGATGCGTCACGCGCGGCGGCCTGCTACACTGACCTGCGCAACGCCGCATCGGCGGCCCCGCCGGCCGTGCGTGCCGCGGCCTTGCGCGGCGCGATCGTGACCGGCGGCGACGCCGGCCTGGCGCTCTGGCAGGAGGCTATCGCCTCAACCGACGGCGACACGGTCGATGCCGCGCTGCGTGCTGTCCTGGACACGCCGAAAGGCGAGAAGGCCACCTTGGCGTTCGCGTCCGCCTTGGCCAAATGTCCGGCCGTGCAGGCGCGTCTGGCCTCGGTGCTCGGCCTGCGTGGTGACAGAGCGGCAGTGCCGGCACTGGCCGCGTTGGCCAAAGGCGAGAAGGCCGCCTCTCCGGCGAACAGTCTGGCTGCGGCGTCCGCCCTGGCCACGCTCAATGATCCCGCCGCCCTGCCGCCGCTGCTGGCGCTGGCCAAGCATGCCGATGGCGCCATCGCCGAAGCCGCCAAGAACGAGATCATGGGCTTCGCCGGAACGGCAGCCGACGACGCCGTGCTGAGCATGATGGCCGATGCCGATGCCGCGACGCGGCTTGCCGGTATCGATATGGCGATGCGCCGCCGCATGACGGTGGCCGTTCCCGCGCTGGTCAAACTCAGCACCGACAGCGACGCGAAAGTCCTCGACGCCGCCGTCAAGGGGCTGGGTGATCTGGGCAGTGACAAAGAGATCCCCGTCTTGCTGGCCGTGATCCAAAAGAGTCCCCAGAGCGAGACCGCTGTGCGTGCGCTCGCCTCGCTCTGCACCCGCTATGCGCGGCCCCGCGGCGGCAAGACTGTGATCCACAGTGCTGTTTACGGCAGTTTCGAAAACGATCTGGTCAAGGATGTCACCGACAACGTCCAGAAACTGGTGGACGCAGGCTCCATCACCATCCAGGCCTCCGGTCGCCTCTGCAGGTGGGACGGCTTTAGCGAAGATCCTGCCCCCGGCAAAGTCAAGGCGTTACGCTTGGTTTACACCTTTGACGGTGTGGAGAAGAGTGTGCAGGTGCGCGAAAACGACTCGGTCCACCTGAGCGGCGTTACTCTGCTGCCGGTCGCGATGCAGCCGATCCAGGCGGCCTATGACCGTGCCAAAGGCGACGAGAAGCTGGCGCTTTTCAAGGTGCTGACCTCGCTCGGTAACGACCAGGGACTCGCCGTGGCGCGCGCCGCCGCCCGGCAGACAGCGGACGCCGCCCTGCAGGATGCCGCCATCCGTGCGCTGGCCGAATGGAAGACTCCCGAAGCGATCGAGGATGCCGCGCACTTCGCGCAGAACGCACCGAGCGACCGCCTGAAGATCCTCTCCTTGCGCGGCTTCGTGCGCCAGCTCGAACAGAGCTTCACGATCCCGCTCAAGACACAGCTCGCGCGCTTGGAGCAGGCACAGGCCTGGGCGTCACGCGATGAAGACAAGGCGCTGCTCGCCGCCTCTATCAAAGCGACGCAAGGACTCATGGCCGAAAAAGGGTTTGTCCCGATGTTCGACGGCGTCAGCCTGAAAAACTGGAAGGGCGGCGATGGCTGGTGGGAGGTCAAGGACGGCATCCTGCAGGCGCAAAGCTCTGAGGAGAAGCCCTGCAAGAAGAACAGTCACCTGATCTATACCGCCAGCCAGCCCGCCGATTTCGAGTTGCGCGCCGAGTTCAAACTCAGCCCATCGGCCAATTCAGGCATCCAGCTCCGTGCGCTCGATCAGGAGTTCGGCGACAGCGGCTATCAGGCCGACATGAACGGCGGCGGCAACTACGTCGGCTTCCTTTATCACCCGAAGCAGCATCTGGTCGGCGAGCGCGGCGCGAAGGTCACGATTGCGGCCGACGGCAAGAAAACCGTCGACCGTTTCGCCGATGCGAAGGAGTTGGGCGACAAAGTCTTCAAGAAGGATGACTGGAACGAGTACACCATCATCGCCAAGGGGCCGACCATGACGCTCTTCGTCAACGGCATGAAGACCTGTGAGCTGACCGATCACCGTCCTGAAATGATGCCGAAGAAAGGCTTCATCACCCTGCAGATGCACGCGGGGCCGCCGATGAAGATCCAATTCCGCAACTTGCGGATCAAGGAACTCCAGTAGACGGCACTCGCTTGCCTGTAACGATCCGCAGATGACACAGAGTCCCGCAGATTTTGTTCCCGTCAGCGTCATCTGAGTCATCTGTGGATTCAGTCCCCCGGAGTTTGCCCTCGGCTCCGCCGGGCGGCCGGCTAACCTATCGCCCCGACCGGCCAGCCGGCGCGGGGCGAAGGTTTCTTGATCAATATCTCTGCAACAGGTCGAGCATCTTGCGGTCGAGCTGATGACCGTGGAACGATTCGTATTCGACGTCCTTGCGGCCGCTGTCGAGCACGCCAAACGAACCACGGAAGTTCCAGAGCGCCCAGCCGAGATCACGCTCTTTCCAGAGGCGCAGGTTGTCCTCCATCCAGGCCAGCACCAGCGCGTGCGGCGTGCGGTTGTAGGCCCCGAACTCGCCGACCATCGTAAAAATACCGGCGTCAAACGCAGGCTGCCACGCGTCGATCAATGTCTTCCGGAGATAGGCACGGCCGTCTGCCGACCCCTGCCCGGCATGAAATCCTTGGCCAGGGCCGAATCCCGTGAACCGGAACGTTCCGTTCGTGCGCCCCCAACTTTGTTCGAAGGGCATGGTGGCGATCTGACCATCGGGGCCGGTCAGCGTGAGCGTCGAAAGCTGCGCCCAGTCGCCCTCCGGCAGGCTGATCTGCAACCGGCGCACGTTGTTCGGCAGCGTCACATCAAAAGTACGCACACAACGCCCCTGGTTGATCTTCCACTCGCTCTTGTAGACCACGTTGGTCCAGTCGGACGCCCCCTGCCGTGGTTCCAGCACTTGGTCGAACAGGCGTGTTCCGTCCGCCTCGACACGGAGCCGCACTTTGCCCGACACCATGCCCGGTCGCACGGCCAGGGTTCCCGCCGGCACCTGCTCGATGACCAGCGGCACGTTCAACGGGGCTTTGGCCGGCCCATAGAGCGGGCTCACCGCCTGCGGCGGCGGCCAGACCGGGTCATCCGTGGGTGTGCCAACCCAACTCGCCATGTAGTGCGAGATCGACATCGGCGCATACCCGCGCATCGCCTGTCCAATGCCGAGCTTGAAAAGACGCTGCGCCGGACGCCCGCCCCAACGCAGCCCATCCGCGACGATAAACCGTGTGGGATCCACATCACGGATCGCGGCGACCAACGCGGTGGCGACGCGTTCGTACGCCTCTTCGGAAACCTCGCCCGGCTCGTTGAACAGATTGAAGCTCAACTCACTGGACGGGATGCCCTTGTAGCGCCGTGCGAAATGCGCCCAGTGCAGAGAACAGACCCGCAACGCCTCCGGATCTGTAAAGAGATCGCGGGGTTCCGGCGGCTTGGCCACGGTATACCCCGGCGCACGGTGGAAACAGAGCTGCACATGAAGGCCGTATTTCTGACCGTAGGCCACCGCCTGATCCACCGGCACCAGACGGTCGTCATCCATAGCGGTCCAATCCTGATCTTTGATCCAGAACCGATAATCCATCGGGAGCCGCACAAAGTTGAAGCCCAACTCACTGATGAGCTTGAAGTCCTCCTCTTCAAAATGCGCGGGCTGCCCATGATTCTGAAACATCCCGAGCAGATTGAAGCCCCGCCACCGGACAGCGGGCCGCCCGTCCGCAGCACTGCACGCCATCGCCGCCAGCACACACACAATCCCCACATACCTGATCATACCGTATTCCTTGATGAAGTTTTCTCATCCCATTCTATGCTGCCTGCCGGAGATGTCCATGCGGAAAACAGCCAGAAGGTTGTGGCAGGCGAGACGCCTGCACCACTGGCTTCACAAATCTGCCCGGCCCGCCAGTGAAGCCCCATCCACGCTTTCAACGGTGAACCTGCAAAGCTCACCCAAATGATCGCGCGGCACCCCCGTCACCACACAGGGCAGATATTCGCCACTCCAGCCGCAGGCACGCCCTTCGCGATCAAAGCGTTCCACCAGCACTTCGACACGTCGCCCGGCAAAACGCTGCGCAAACGCCACACGCTGCGCCTCGCCCTGCGCGATCAACCGCTTGGCGCGTTGCCGACGCTCCACGACCGGTACCTGCCCATCGTACGTACAAGCCGGCGTGCCGGGCCGCTCGCTGTACGGAAAAACATGCAGATTACTGAAACCCAAGTCAGCCACCATCCGCAACGTCCGCTCAAAGGCGTCCGGACTCTCGCCCGGGAACCCGCAGATCAGATCCGCGCCAAGCGCGACATCCGGCATCCGCTGCTGTGCACGACGCACCGTATTGATCACCTGGCGCACCGTATAATGCCGTCCCATGCGTGTCAGCACGCCGTCGTCACCACTTTGTATCGGCAAGTGCAAGAACTTGCACAACTTTTCCGAGCCGGCCATCCATTCAGCGACCGCGTCCTCGATGGTGCCCGGTTCGATTGACCCAAGCCGTAAGCGCCCCAGCCCGGGCAGTGCGGCCAACTCGGCCAAGAGATCGATTAAACCGTACGAGCCATCAGCGTAGCAGGCGATGTTGCAGCCAGTCACCACGATCTCGCGATAGCCGGCCGCGACCAACGCTTGTGCCTCGCCAACACAGCGCGCAAGCGGCCGACTGGCCGCCCTGCCGCGCGTATGCGGCACGATGCAGTAGGTGCAGAAAAAATCGCAACCGTCCTGAACCTTCAACAAAGCGCGCTTCGAGCGGCGCGATGGAGCGAGTACCACCGTCGATTGTCGTTCAGAGACTTCAGGAGTTGCCGGCCATTGTTTCAGGATCCGCTGCACAAGCACCTCACGCTGCGAACGGTCGATCACCAGATCCGCTCCGGCAGCCAGCAGTCGGTCATGCGGCACGGCCTCGGCCGCACACCCCGAGAGCACCACCCGCGCCGCCGGCAGCTTGCGGCGCAGCGCCCGCAACTGACGCAAGCACTCGTCTTCCGCGACCTGCGTCACGACACAGGAGTGCACCACCACCACGTCAGCCGGCTCGCCAAAACGGACACGGCGTATCCCGGCCTCGGCAAACGCCTGCTCGAAGGCGGCGGTCTCAGCCTGGTTCAGGCGGCAGCCAAAAGTTTTGAACGCGACAGTCCGCACGCCGATCCCTCCGTCGTTCAGGCAAAGAGCGGCGTGGACAGATAACGTTCGCCTGAGTCCGGCAGAATCGCGACGATCAGCCGCCCGGCAAACGCCTCCTCTGCGGCCAGCCGCAACGCCGCGGCCACGGCGGCGCCACAGGAGATTCCGGAGAGGATCCCCTCTTCACGCGCCAGCCGACGCGACACTTCGAGCGCCTCGTCCGTACTGACTGACTCCACCCGGTCAATCACCGAGAAATCCACCACCTGCGGGATGAAATTCGCACCGATACCCTGAATGCCGTGCGCGGCCGGTGCCAGCTTCTCTCCAGCCTTGCGCTGTGACAGCAACGGGCTTTCTGCGGGCTCGACGGCCACCATCTGAACCTTGCCCCCGAGATGTTTGAAGGCGCGGCCACAGCCCACAATCGTTCCGCCTGTCCCGACACCCGCCACCACAGCCGCGACCTTTCCGTCGGTCTGCGTCCAGATCTCCGGCCCGGTTGTCCGCTCGTGGATCAGAGGATTGGCAGGATTGGAAAACTGGTCCGGCATGAAAAAGTGCCCGGGGGACTCGAGCATCAGTTCCTTGGCGCGCTGCACGGCGCCGGCCATGCCCGCGGCGGCAGGTGTCAACTCGAGATGCGCCCCCAGTGCGGCCAGCACACGGCGCCGTTCGAGGCTCATGCTCTCCGGCATGGTCAGCGTGACCGTGTACCCGCGCGCCGCCGCGACCATCGCCAGCGCGATCCCCGTGTTGCCGCTGGTCGGCTCGACCAGCGCCATGCCGGGCTTGAGTGTCCCGTCACGCTCGGCTTCCCAGACCATGGACGACGCCGTGCGGCATTTGACCGAATAGGCCGGGTTGCGCCCCTCCACCTTCACCGCCACCGTTGCGCCCAAACCGCGCGTAAGCCGATTCAGACGCACCAACGGCGTGTTTCCGATCGTCAATGAATTGTCAGAAAACATTGTCATGGCATTCTCCTTGATTCGACATCCGTTCTAGCGATACTTGGCCAGTAAATCATGAACCTGAATCTTCCGTGAAATCGGGATGATCCACTTTTCGTACAGACACGCAATCTTTTCAGGCCGTGCACCACCTGCGTGCTGTTCGCGCGACATATCAAGGATGCGCGCAATCACCTCAGACTCCACCGTGTGATTGGTGATCGCCGCCTCCAGCAGCACAGGGTCCCGCTCCATCAACGGCTGTCGCAACGCATCGGGGATCTCCTCCAATTTCAGCGCGGCCACATGCACCGAGAGGTTGAGGCGCTGGACCAATGCGTTCATGCTGCTGGCGTCCGCCGCGATACATTTGCGGCGGTCTTCATCATTCCCCGCTTCACAGAGCTCGGGCAGCAACGTATTGACATAAAAAGGCCGCAGGATATGGATCCGTCCGGCAATGGTTGACGCCGTGCCGAACAGGTTTGCGGTTTCCGCGACCGAAAGCGAACGCTTGCGCTCATGATAGAGTTCGGCATTCACCCGGAAAGCCGCGCGCCCGCAAAGCGCCTTGACCAGCGTTTCGTCCAGAGATGCGATGATCGTTCGTAGTTGTGCCAGTTTGTTCATGGTTTCACACAATCGAAATTATCGAACCGGATACGTCCCCAGTTTACGCCCAGACTCCGACAGAGCCAATACCAAACGCCAGGCGGCCTCGGCTGCAGGTGCTTTCCAATCGGTCGCTGCCTCAACAAAAAAACCATACTCCCAGGGGCGTCCCGGCAACGGCCGGCTCTGAATGAAGGTCAGATTGAGCCCAGCGGCATCGAACGGCGCGAGAGCATGTAGCAGCGCGCCGGGGCGGTTACCGATCACCAGATAGAGCAGCGACCGCATTTCGTCCGTGCGCCGTGCGGTCGTCCGCGAAGCCCGACGGTTCGCCGTGATCACGAAAAAGCGCGTGACGTTCGCGTCACTATCCTGCAGATCGCGCACGAGCACGCCCAAGCGGTGAATGCGCGCGGCCGCCAATGTGGCCACCGCCGCGCTGCCCGGCTCAGAGGCCGCGCGGCGCGCCGCAGCGGCCGTACTGGACTCGGCCAGCAGCTCGGCCTGCGGCACCCGTTCGCGCAACGAGGCGCGGCACTGTCCCAACGCCTGCGGGTGGCTGTAGACACGCTTGATCTCTTCCAGCCGCCGCAGTGCGCGGCCCGCCACCAGATGATGGCGGACCGGCATCGAGAAGCCCTCCAGGATCGTGATCTCCGGATGCAGCGAAAGCACATCCAGCGTCTGCGTGACGGGGCCTTCGCTTGAATTCTCGACCGGCACGATAGCCAGAGGCCGCGGGCGCACGGACGGTGCGCAAAGCCGCTCGACCACGTCAAAGTGCGAGAGACACGGCAGCAGCCTGCTCAGCTTACCGAAATGTCGCAGCGCGGCCTCGTGCGAATGCGTACCTTCCGGACCGAGATAAAGGACAGGGGTATCCATACACGCTCGCTTGTGTTATCGTGTTTCCGGCTATTTCGCCTGTCTGCGCGTGGCTTTCGCCAATTCGATCCATGGCTCGAGATCCTTGAGGAACGCGCCGAAAGCGGCCGACTCAAGCTGCTGCGAGGCGTCGCTGAAGGCGTTCACCGGATCGGGATGCGCCTCAATGATGAGACCGTCCGCACCGGCCGCCAGCCCCGCCCGCGCCAGGGCCGGAACCAAGCTTCGCGTACCGGCTGCATGACTCGGATCCACCACCACCGGCAAGTGCGCGAGCTGACGGGCCACCGCCACCGCACCGAGATCCAGCAGGTTGCGCGTCGTCTTGTCGAACGACCGCAGCCCACGCTCGCAGAGCACCACTTGCGGACAGCCGTTGACCACCAGATACTCCGCCGCAGTCAGCCACTCCTCAACCGTACTGGCCATGCCGCGCTTGAGCAACACGGGACGACCGGCATGCGCCAGATGCTCCAGCAGGTCGTAATTCTGCGCGTTACGCGCACCGATCTGGAACATGTCGGTCACGTCGCGCAGCATCTCGATCTGCGCCGGCCCCGGCACTTCGGCCACCATCGCGACATTGAACTCCGCCTTCACATCGCGCATGATCTTGACGCCGTCAAGCTTCAGCCCCTGGAAGTCATAAGGCGACGTGCGCGGTTTGAACGGCATGGCACGGATGATTTTCACGCCGCACGAGGTCAAATCCATCACCGCCGTGCGCAACTGATCGTAGCTTTCAATCGCGCAAGGCCCGGCGATGATCTGAATGTTGCCCCCACCGATCAACACCCCCTGCACATTGACCACCGAATCTTCGGGGTGGTATTCGCGCGACACCAGTTTGAATTTCTTCTGCACCGGGAACACCGATTCCACGGCCGGCAGATTGCTGAGCGCCTCAAGCGAGCGGTTACTGAGCTCGTCACCGATACAGGCAATCACGGTCTGTTCGACACCACGGATGATGCGCGGCTGATAACGCAGCGAGCAGACCATATCGCTGATGGCCGCGATGTCGGTTTCCGAGGCGTGTCGTTTCAGAACAATAATCATCATTCTTCCTTTCGTAGAGGGGTTAGAAACAAAAAAACCGCGTGTCCTGTTGCCGGACACGCGGTTCATGAAAAAGTCTACTCCCGATTCAACAATAGCCTACCGGGCCGACCCGAACCGTGTGTCCGGCGACCTAAAGTAGCTAAAGTAAAAATGGATTCGGTGGTTTTGCATGTGAAAACGGGCGCATTTAACCGAATCCCCGACCAAATGTCAAGCGCCTTACTCAAATTCGATCTGCGCCTTTTCACGCAACTCGCTCACATAGGCGGAAACCCTTTCGCCACGGCGCGCGTGACGCAAAAGATCGCGGATTTTGTCGCTTACCTGCGCAAAATCGACCTCACCGGCCGGCTCATGGTCGCTCTTGTAGATGAGGTGATAACCGAACTGCGTTTCAATGATGTCGCTCACATCTCCGACCTTCATCGAAAAGGCGGCCGCGTCAAATTCCGGCACCATCATGCCGCGGCTGAACCAGCCGAGGCTTCCCCCGTCTTTACCGCTGGGGCACATGGAGTGCGCGGCGGCCTCATCGGCAAAGCTCTTGCCCGACAGCACGCGCTCGCGGATCGCAGCGATCTTGGCCTTGGCCTCGTCTTTGGATGTCTGCGTGTCGCCGTCCGGCGCAATCAGGATGTGCTGTGCCAATACACGCTCGCCTTGGGCAAACTCCTCTTTGTGCGCGTTGAAATAGGCTTCGATCTCGGCCTCGGTCGGATCGGGAACATCCGCCACCGTTTTTTCAATGAGCTTGTCCACGCGCCGGCCGCGCTTGAGCTGTTCGCGGAACGCAGCCTCGGTGGTGTTCTGCTGCTGCAGGGCGCGCCGGAAGGCCTCCTCCCCGCCGACCTGATCGATGATCTTCGCGACCTGCTCGTCAAGGTCGGCGTCGGACACAGGGAAGTCCAGCCTGGCGGCTTCGTCCATCAGCAGCTTGGTGCCGATGGCCTGCTCGGTCGCCTTCTGAACCAGATCCGGAAGTTGTGCCCTGATCTGATCTTGCGACACGCCGTGTTCGGCGTAGAAACGGACGAGCCGCTCCAGCTCGAACTGAATCGCGTCCTGCGGAATCACCTGTCCGTTCACTTTGACTGTCTTCTGCATCCTGTCCTTTCAGGAGCGGCGTTTAGGCCACCCCATTCATTTTTTCACTTCTTTGGCCCAAGAATCTTTGAGGGGCACCGTACGATTGAAAACCGGCCTGCCCGGTCGCGAATCCTCGGTGTCCGCACAGAAATACCCGATCCGTTCGAACTGGAAACGCTCGCCCGGTTGCGCCTGCGCCAAGGCCGGCTCGCCCCAGGCGGCCACAGTTTTGAGTGAGTCGGGATTCAAGAACTCGGTGAAATCGCGCGCGTCGTCCGCCAACGGATCGGGCACCGTGAAGAGCCGGTCGTACAGACGCGCTTCAATCGGCACCGCATGCGCCGCCGACACCCAGTGAATCGTCCCTTTGATCTTGCGTCCGTCCGCGGCGTTGCCGCCCTTGGAGGCCGGATCATAGGTGCCATGGATCTCGGTCACAGCCCCGGCAGCATCTTTGACGACGTGCGTGCAGGTGAAGAGGCACGCGGCGCGCAGCCGTACCTCCTGCCCCGGCGCCATGCGGAAAAACTTCTTGGACGGCACCTCCATGAAATCCTCGCGCTCGATGTACACCTCGCGGCTGAACGGCACCTGGCGCGTGCCGGCCGAGGGGTCTTCGGGATTGTTCAGCGCCTCAACGTATTCAACCTGTCCCTCAGGATAGTTGTCGATCACGACCTTGACCGGGTCAAGCACCGCCATGCGCCGCAGCGCGCGCTTGTTAAGATCGTCACGCACACAGTATTCCAGCAGCGCCACATCGGTTTCGCTTTCGTACTTCGACACGCCCACGCGGTCGCAGAAATCGCGGATCGCTTCCGGCGTGTACCCGCGGCGCCGCAACCCGCATAGGGTCGGCATGCGCGGATCGTCCCAGCCTGACACCCGCTTCTCCTGCACAAGCTGCAACAGCTTGCGCTTGCTCATCACCGTGTACGTGAGGTTCAGGCGCGCGAATTCGCGCTGCTGCGGGCGGATCTTGACGCCATTGCGCACAACCAGCATGCCCATCTCGTCCATACGGTCGATCACCCAGTCGTAGAGCGGCCGGTGCACCTCGAACTCCAGCGTGCACATCGAGTGGGTCACACCTTCAAGCGCGTCCTCGATCGGGTGCGCGAAATCGTACATCGGATAGATACACCACTTGTCGCCCGCATGATAGTGCGGCACATGCAGGATACGGTAAAGCACCGGATCGCGGAAATGGATGTTGGGCGAGGCCATGTCGATCTTCGCCCGCAGGCAGAGCGAACCGTCCGGGAACTCCCCGGCCCGCATACGGCGGAAGAGATCAAGGTTCTCCTCGGGAGAGCGGTTGCGCGTCGGGCTTTCTTTGCCCGGCACCGTCGGGATGCCGCGATACTCCTTCCACTGCTCCTGGGTCAGCCCGCAGACATACGCATGCCCGCTGCGGATCAGATTTTCGGCGATTTCGTACATCGTGTCGAAGCGGTCGGTCGCACAGTAAAAGCCGTCACCCCAGTCAAATCCGAGCCAATGAATATCTTTTTTGATGTTCTCGGCGTATTCGTCGGACTCTTTGGACGGATTGGTGTCGTCCATGCGCAAATGGCACTGGCCGCCGAACTCCTGCGCCATGCCGAAATCGATGCAGATCGCCTTGGCGTGTCCGATGTGGATATAGCCGTTGGGTTCCGGCGGAAAACGCGTCACGACCAGTCCGCCTGTCCGTCCGGCCGCGACATCCTCGGCGATCCACTGTTTGAGAAAATGCCTGCCGGTATCCGATGCCACCGTCTTCGTCTCGTCACTCATGGTTGTTCCGGTTCCTCTTGAATACAATCAGTCCAAAAAACATCTACGGCTTCCACACGCGCACGCGCACGCCTTTTTGCCGGCCCCAGCGCTGCGCCTCTTCGTGCGAGGGGAACCAAAGATCAAGCCGGTTGCCTTTGATCGCGCCGCCACGATCCTCCACACGCCCATAGCCGTAGCCCGGCACCTCCACAATGGTTCCGAACGGCAGCACCGAGGTGTCGGCTGCGATGGTTCCCCGACTGGCGCGCGTGCCGCTGGCCGTGATGCCCACTTCCTTCGGCTTGCCCTTGTTTGGGCCTCCGCTGATCACCGGTGCGCCCAAACCGAACCAGCCCCGCTCCCAACTGCAACAGATGCCGCAATTGCAGTAGCCGGTCACCTCCATCGCCATCACCACCGGCGCACGCCCGGACGGCGGCCGGATGCGGTCAGCCAAACAGCCGGACCACCAGACCAGAACCGGCAGACAAAGACCGGCGACAACAGCCGATAAGTTGCCGAGCCAAGTACGGGGAGACCCTTTTTTGGAACGCTTGGACATGAGGTGTGTAGAGTAACAGAACCGGCACGGTCTCGCAATGCCGGGAGACACCCCAAAACTGCGGGGGTTGATAGCCCTCGTGTCGCGTCACCCTGCAACTTCACTCTTTCGTCCTCACTGTCCTTGTGATATTGCTTACGGCATGGATCTGGAATCCAGCGCCCTTGCCCTGTCACTCCCGCCAGAGTACCGCACCTTGATCGCATGTGTGCGCGGCGCTCTGCATGATCGTCCGCTGCCAGTCGACATGGCCGAACCACAATGGCCCCTGCTCGACCGCAGGGCACGCGAACAGGGCGTGGACATTTTTCTTTTCCCTTGGCTGGCCGCCCATTATCCAGACGGCTTCCCCCAATCGTCCGCGTCCCCGGACAGCGTAGCGGGCGCTTGGCGTATGCGCGCCCTGACCGAACTTCAACGCTCGACGCTACGGCAGCGCCAGATCGCTGACCTGGCAGCAGGCTTTTCACAGGCCGGCCTGGACCTGGCCTTGCTGAAAGGCGCTTGGCTCGCCGAGTCCATATACGCCGGTCCGGCGTTGCGGAGCATGAGTGATATCGATGTGCTGATCCGTGACGGCCAGCGCGACGCGAGCCATGCCGTGATGTTGAAGCTTGGGTATACCGCCTCCAAAAGCACGCTGCACAGCCGTTTTGCCTACGATCAACTCTACCGGCACCCGCAGCATGCATACGCCGTGGAGATGCACTGGGCTTTTTCCAGCGAACGGGAGACCGATTCGCCGGACGTGGACATGGCGGCCATCTGGCGGCATGCCGGGCCGACACGACTTTACGGTCACCCGTGCTTCGCCCTGTCCCCCCCCGATCAACTCGCGCACCTTGTCCACCATATGTTGCATCACCTGTTCGCCGTTCCTTTGCGCGCCTATCTGGATGTCGCGCTGCTCATTCGTGCGCGGGGCAATACACTCCCAACCGAGGACATTGCAGCCGCCGGCGTACGCTGGCAAACAGGGGCGGCTATCCCGTTCGTCTTGCGCTTCACTGCGGAGCTGTTCGACTTGCCCCTGCCTGCTGCCTGGCAGACCGACGTGCCGCAGATCGACGCCATCTGGCGTGATGCCGCGCTGCACGCCCTCGCGCACCTGCCGCGCGGGGCAGAACGCGGGGCGGAATCGACATTCCTCAGCTACCGGCACGCCAGTCTTATGGGACGCACCCGTCTGGTCTTGAAACGCATCTTCATGCCACGCGCGTTTCTGGCCCAACACTATCCCTGCGCCCGTGTGCGGGTGGGCATGCCTTGGGCCTGGATCTGTCGGGCGCGGGATCTTTACCGGACCCACCATGCCACACTTGCCGCGCTGGACACCGACGACTCGCCGGAACAGCGGCGGCTCGATGCGGCCGCCGTCCGCACGTCACTCGCCCGCCACCTGCGCCAAACACCGTGAGCTGAGTCCCCCGTTTCCCCTTTTGTCTTGTCGCCACACGGCTGGAAACGCTATAGTCGGGCATCATTTACTTCCATGAGAGGGTTCCTGATGAAGACCTTGGCTTTGCGGCTTTATGGCGAAAATGACCTGCGGCTCGAACGGTTCGACCTGCCGGAGATCAGCGATGATGAAATCTTGGCGGACATTGTCACAAACAGCATCTGCATGTCCGATTACAAGGCAACGATTCAAGGGGCCAATCACAAGCGGGTTCCCGATGATGTTGCGGAGAATCCCATCATCCTCGGCCACGAGTTTTGCGGCAAGCTCTTGCAGGTCGGCAAGAACTGGCAGCACAAATTCCGCGTCGGGCAGAAGTACGGGGTCCAGCCCCAGCTCAACATCCCCGGCCATGAGCACCGGGCGCCGGGCTACTCGTTCCGCTGGATCGGCGGCAATGCCACGCGCATCGTCATCCCCAAGGAGGTGTTGGAACTGGATTGCCTGCTGACCTATGACGGTGACGCCTATTACAAATCGTCCATCGCCGAGCCGGTCTCCTGCATCGTGGGCGCATACCGGTGCAGTTACCACTTCAAGGCGGGCGAATATGACCACCAGATGGGCATCAAGAACGGCGGCTCGATGGTCATTCTCGCGGGCGCGGGCCCGATGGGATTGAGCGCGATCGACCTCGCGCTGCACGGCCCTGAGCATCGTCCCGGACGTCTGGTCATCACCGACATCGATCAGGCGCGGCTCGACCGCGCGGCGCAGCTCTTTCCGGTCGATCACGCCCAGGCCTGCGGCGTGGACCTGCACTATGTGAACACGACGGGCCAGGATGATCCCGTGACCTTCATCAAGTCGTTCAACCAAAACAGGGGGTTCGACGACGTGATGATCTTTGCGCCGGTGCCGGCCTTGATTGAACAAGGTTCAGCGCTGTTGGGTTATCTCGGATGCATGAACTTTTTCGCGGGACCGTCCAAATCCGATTTCAAAGCCGCCATCAACTTTTATGATGTGCACTACATGGGGCACCATGTCGTCGGTTCTTCCGGTGGCAACACCAAGGATCTGCAAGACTCCATGAACTACGCGGCGCAGGGGTTGATCACGCCATCCGTCATGATCACCCATGTGGGAGGTATCGATTCGGTGGCCGAGACCACCAAGAATCTGCCGAAGATCCCAGGCGGCAAGAAACTGGTCTACACGCACGTCTCCATGCCCATGACCGCGATCAGCGATTTTGCGGCGCTCGGCGGGAAGGACCCCTACTTCGCGGCGCTGGCCGAGATTTGCGGACGCAACAAGGGGCTGTGGTGCTCCGAAGCCGAACAGTATGTGCTGAAGCACGCCCCGCGTCTTGAGCAAGATGCCTGAGGCGGCGGGAGTATCCTATGATCGCCTTTGTTCACGGTAAGTTGGTCGAAAAGACCCCCTCCACCGTCATACTTGACGTGCAGGGTGTCGGCTATGAGCTCTTCATCTCGCTGAGCACCTACGACCGCTTGCCGGCCACCGGCAGTGACTGCCGGCTGCTGACCTATCATCACATCCGCGAGGACACTCAGGTGCTGTTCGGGTTTGCCCAGGCCGAAGAGAAGCGCATGTTTGAAAGGCTGATCGATGTCAACGGCGTGGGGCCCAAGCTCGCCCTCAGCGTGCTGAGCGGACTGACCGTGTCCGAGCTGGTCGCCGCGATCGCCGAAAGCAACGTCAAGCGCATCAGTTCCGTGCATGGCGTCGGCAAAAAAACCGCCGAACGCATCATTGTGGAACTGCGCGACAAGGTGGACCCGCTGGAGGCGCTCGCGGGACGCACCGTCGGCGGCGGCGATGCCCGCAACGCCATGCTGCGCGACGCCATTCTGGCTCTCACCCAACTGGGCTTCCCGCAGGATCAGGCGCGCAAGATGGTGCAGGCCGCGCTTGACGCCGACCCCGCCGTGACCGACACCGAGATCCTGTTGCGCAAAGCCCTGAGCAGCAAGTGAGCCGCCTAGATGGGCGCAAAGGCCGATCCCGTCGTTGAGCAGTAAGCGTCTCACGAACCCCATCATTCGCGTGCCCCGGCGTTTGTTGATACTGGCGGCCGGAAAGGGATCGACAACTATTGGAATCGCCTGACGCGGTTCATGGATACCCCCCAGGCGGGCATCGACAACAACCCGGCCGAAACCGCGATCCGCCCCGTCGCCCTCGGACGCAAGAACTGGCTTTTCATCGGGGACCGCGAGGCCGGCCGGTCCGCCGCCAACCTCCTGACGATCATCATGTGCGAGGCGTACTTCCCCGAGACCTTCAGCCTGCCGGGGGCGCCCGACCACCTGGAGGTGATCGTCAAGATCGAGACCGCCGTGCTGCGCGGCGGTCTTTTCGCGATGGCCATGCCGCGCGGCAGCGGCACGACCACGCTGGCGGAGACGGCCTGCATCTGGGCGATGCTGACAACCGAGACGCCTGAGCCGCTCTGCTGCTGGCGCCGCCTACGTCCCGCACCGGAATGAGCGGCATGCACTTGGCGGCGTCTGACATCATCCGCAGAGTGACCGGTACGCACCACGGTGCGCTGTCCCTGTTTTGTCAGGAACCGGCATATCTCGGGAAAGTATCGGCCACCGCACGGTCTGGCGGACTCATCCAAATCGCACTTCCGTCCGGGGCCCTGCCGCCATAGTCGTCTCGTTCCACAATTTACCTGTCCCCTTCATTCCTCTTTGTACCCGTTCCCGTTCACGTTCCCGTTCCCGTTCACGTATCCGTGCACGATACGTTCTTCACGAACTTTGGGACACTGGGGACAGCAAAATAGGGACGAGTATCCTCGTGTACGTGA
>ERZ795050.749-NODE-749-length-48135-cov-5.413228_pt1 | contig 48135 bp, 73 predicted proteins | sample MGYA00375134_ERZ795050 | MGnify/ENA primary metagenome ERZ795050 (study PRJEB30179, sample SAMN05720221) | activated sludge metagenome | isolation source: Anaerobic digester | place: Japan | collected 2015-05-26 ... | reverse complement strand
TTTAAGTATCATAATTTATATTATATAAATATTATAACACATATTTTGAATTATGTAAATATGTCATTATATTTTATTAACTTTTATTAACTTTTATTGAAGCCAATTGATAACTTTCAAGTTTTATATATAAATATGATAAAATATGATAAAATCATATAAATATAACACAATTGGGTGTGTTTGTATGAAAATATTACACTAAAATATTGTTAATATTAAAAAATTTTTAAAATTATAAAAAAATTATATTAATTCAAGAATACGTTGTGTATAATTTCATTAATTTTGCAATAAAATTTGCTTTTTTGATAAAAATTTCATATATTTGTGATATATAAATGTAAATTTGTAAAATAAACAGAATTAAAAATGAATAATAAACTTAGACAAATTAACATCAATGGAATTTCATTATTTGTTGTATGATGTACTTTAAAAGTTAGAAAAATTATCTTATTAATTAAAATAAAAAGAAATTATGAAAAAATACGATGATTACAAAAGTGATAAATCTGAAAGAGATTTAACTAAAGAAGAACTTAATAAAATTGATTGGACTAAATATAAGATTATAGTACCAACAGAAAAAGATAAGAAAGAATTAGAAGCAGCGTTTAAACATATTCATTATTCTGATATTGATACAAATTTTATTACTGTTAATCAATTAGCACATGAATATTTAAACAATGAAGTTGAAGAAGGAAGTTATAATAATATAATAGTTGATGAGAAACTATTCAAATTAATTGAAAATAGAAAGGGATAAATTTTTAAAAAGTTTTTTACAGAAAAGTATAATTGAAACATTAATGTAGTATCGTGTATAACGGTTGGGTGTATGAAACATAACTTAACTATAAACTTTGATATTAACCACTGAAGTATAATAGGTTATGTTTTATACCCCTTGTTAGTACCAGTACTGTAAATTTACACAAATACTTAATTGAAACGCTGAATAAAAACTTTTAAAAATGTGGATTGTAATTTTAAAATTGAATATTTATATATAATAAAAACATTAAAACTATGAGCAAAGAGATAAAAGATATAAGAGAAATGATAGACAAAGTGAAGAATTTTAAGCAATTTGTAAATGAATCTTCACTACAAGATGAATTAGATAAATATTGGGATATACAACTCCGACAAATTAAAGATGAAAAGGAAAGAGAAAGAGAAATAAAACGACTTACAACTGATATTATAAATGCGAGAAAAGTTGCAGACAAATTTTTATCTTTGGTATCAACAAAATCAGAGGATGAATTTTTTAGATGGGTAGATGAACATCCATATGAAGCTTTCCAATTGCAAAATGAATTGGAAAACCATCAATATACCAAAAGTTTGTGGTGGTATGGATTTGATAGAACGAAAATACCATTTAATGAAAATAGTATTGAAAAATATTTATATGACTATTTGACAACAGATGTTGATAAAATAAAAGAAAAGTATAAGTAAATTTTAAAAGTTTTTGAAAGAAAATGTTAATTAGAACGTATAATGTAGTATTGGTTATAACGGTTGCAGATATGCCAAGTTTGAGATTAAGTAGAAACTTTAAAATTAATATAAAATGAATGAAAATTGTGAAAGTTTAAGCATACCACGAAAACCCCAATTGGGTATATTTGATGTTATACACAATACTACATTAGTGTTTCAATTATAGTTCTGTGTTAAAACTTTTTAAAAATTTCCACCACACATTTTTACTATTTTTTGAAATCTATTTTACTAATAAATTGAAAAAAATTATTCGTAAATTCATTCAAACCACTAACTGGGTGTGATTTAAAATCATTATGTGAAAAGATAATTTTATTTTCATCGGGAAATATTGATAATGACCCACTACCATCTTTAACACCGTCACCACTTTTATAATTACCAACACTAACTTCAAACCCTCTACCATTTGTGTGATAATCAATACTTTCAATGTTACCAACAACATATTTTTGAATATCATCCATTTTAAATTGAATTTCTTTATTCAAGAAATCTTTAACCATATTTTGTAATTCGTTATATGGAACTCTTTGTTCATTCACAAATTGCTTAAAGTTCTTAACTTTATTAATCATTTGTCTAATTTCTTTACTCATAGTATTTCGTTTTTATTTTATATATATATATATATATATAAATATTCAGATATTAATTTTTTTCACACACATTTTTAAAAAATTTTTATTCGTTCTTCGTATCAACATTTTACCTTAATTAACCGTACTGTGTATAACAAGGTGTATAAGAAAGTTTGCTATCAGCAGTTGTGGTAATTTGAAAGTTTATCTAAGCAAACCTTCTCATACACCAAATCGTTATGCACAGGTTTTTGACTTCTAAAAAGGAATATAAAACCATTGAAGTTGAAATACCAATAGGATTTACGAATTGTGGTGTTTCCACTTGTAATAACTTTATTGCAGATACAAATAATAGTGGAAATTGGGATACTTTGAAATTTCCACTACCAAAACCAAAATACAAGTGGAAAATCAAATCTTATAGAGGTGATATGGATAAACCCGAAAAGAAAACAGTTGTACTTATCGACTGTCCTTAAACTTGTGCATAACGTGTTTGGCTATGTGCAATGGCATAAACTGCATTAACTTAAAAGCAATAATAATATGATTAAATTTGGAGGTTTCGACAAACATGGAAAGGCATTACATATAGCCTGTGTTACCCACCGTTATTCTGATTTACCAATGAAAGGACTTGGCAAAAGTATGGAGGGCGTGGGGATAGATGAGCCTATAATTATTCCACAATCTGCTGCACTTGAAGGTGCGACTTGGGGATATACAGAAGCGGAAATTGAGCGTAGGGCTTACGAACTAAAAGCCGAAGTAAAATGGATGGAGTTACCACCACAAAATGCTACTGATGAGCGTAAGTTTCAGATGTGGTTTTCTAATGGTGGGTAACGGATGCAAATATAAAACGTTGCAACACAGAAGTAAATTAAATGAAACAAATTTTGAAAAGAGTATTTGGAATTTTTATCGTAATGAGCTTATTATTTTTGGGTGCTTGTACTACAAGCGAAACTAATGAAACTGATGTAGTTGATACAACTGTAATCGTTGAAACACTTGACACATTACCACCAGTGGTACCATTGGATACTGCTAAACAAATACTAATTGACACAACAAAAACAGTTAAGTAATTTAATATCTTATCCAACAAATAACCTCAGCCCCAAAAAAAATGGGGGCATTTTTGTTTTTTAGTTTCAAGATATAAAAAGAAATTACATATGAATAAAATAATTAAAAAAAAGTAAAAGGGAATGTATTTTACTATCCAATTTCAGTTGGGAGCCCAACTAAAGATAAATTCGCTTTTGAACACCCCGCAATATTCCCTGAAGAACTTGCTGAAGACAATATTTTAAGGTGAAGCAATGAAGGCGATATTGTTTTTGATTGCTTTTGTGGCAGCGGAACAACTTTGAAAATGGCAAAGCTGAATAATCGAAAAGCAATGGGTTGTGATATTTCGGAAAGGTATTGCCTTTTATCTTTTAAAAGGGTGGGAGGAAAAAAATATTAAGACGGCATAAATGGCATGAATGTTCAATTTTAGCATGTCTGTACCACTCGCCTGTAACGGTTGGTACTATAAAATTGTTTTAATGTTTTATAGCATGTGTTAATGAACGAAGTGAATAATTATAATTTTAAATTTTTTAGTGATGGCAAATCATCAATTTAAGCAACAAAAACAAGATGAGTATTATACAAAGGAATATGCAATAATACCATTATTGAAATATTTAAAACCAAATAGCCAAATATGGTGTCCGTTTGATACACAAGAAAGTAATTTTGTTAAGTTGCTTTCTAATAATGGACACCCAACACAATGGACACATATTTGGACTGGGCAAGACTTTTTTGAAACAGACCCACCAAAAGGAACTGAATATATTATTTCAAATCCACCATACTCTTTAAGGGAAAAGGTTTTGGAAAGACTATTTGGTTTTAAAATTCCTTTTGCTATGCTCATAAATGAAGCAGGATTATTCGATAGCAAAAAAAGGTTTGAACTGTTAAAAAATAATCCATTTGAAATAATGGTATTTGATAAAAGAATAGATTATATTAAAGGTGATGAAAATATGAGTGGAGTGCCTTTTAAAAGCATATTCCTTTGTAGTAATGTATTGCCTGATAAATTCGTCTTTGAAACGTTGGGAGAAAAATTTTAAATTTATAATTGCCACTAACTAGTTTATATGTATAATAAAATCATACAAATACATAATAATAAAGAATTTTAAGCTGTTTTTTATTTTTAAAACTTATACATAACTAAAAATTATGAACTTAATTAAGGGAAATTATATTTTTTTTTTATTTATAGTAATTTTAAATATATTTATTGGTATATGAGAGAATTAATTAAAAACTTATTAAGAGAGAATTTAAACAAGCAATCGTATAGAGATTGGATGAATAATATGCCAATAAAGAGCAAATATCAACGTTGGTCTCTTGAACATTCTGATAAAGCTAATAAATATTGGGCGTTATATTCTCATTTATATGATAAGATATTTGCCCCTTTACGTACTTCAGATGAGCTTAAAATAGTTCAGCTAATAATTCCATCTCAGTTGGAAAACAAAGAGGCTTTAGAAGCGTTTAAAATGTTTTCCATGTATAAGGAAGATGTATTAAATGGATTGATTCAGGAGGTAACGTCATTAAAATCTAATATTATTTAAGAAGAGGTTTCTAATATATTTTATTAAGAACCAAATATGTGACATTAAGTTATCGTAATAATTGGGATACATTTTCATTTCCTAAAAACAAAAGAAAATTTTTATATTTTATTGAAACTGGTGAGAAGTTGTAAGTTTAGATTTATTGTATAGCATCTAATTTTTATCCTATTTTATTTGTAAACAAAGAATATTTCTTTAACAAAATTTGATAAAGATTTTACATTCTTTACAATTAAGTTCAAGTCTTTAATTTCACCATCGCTGTATTTACCAACAAAAAAATTTGTTAAATCAATAACAAATTCGTATCTAATCTAGTTTAGTTCCATATTAATCAGTTTAATTTTACATTCATACAATAATGTGTATATGTAATTTTTTTATAACAATACAAATAAGTTTTGAAATTTTCAAATAAAAAACTAAATATACACCCTGCCGTTAGTGGTAATATTACGATAACATTTGAATTAAGTATTTAGTGGTTCATCAAAAATCACATTCCAACTATCTAATGGTTGCCACTCACCATTCTTAGTCATTATTTCTAAATCTGATGATGGTACGTTTTTGAACGTAATATATTCATCACCTTTATTATTTACTATTTTTTGGGATAATTGATAATCATCAGTTAATTTAGTTCTCAAAATACACATTTTACTAATACCACCTTTTGATTTGGCGTAATACTTTGCATAATTCAAATCATTTGTAAAACTAATTGATGGTCGTTCTTCACCTGTTTTATTGGGCTTCATATAACCATCTCTTTGAATATTCAACGCCTGTCCTTTGCCTGTTCCGTGATAAATATAAGTATTGTTATTTACCATTTTATCTAGTTTTTCTTTGATAGTAGTTCTTATAAAATTTCTTAATTTCATTTGTTTTTTATTTTATATATAAATATTAAAAATATTTAAATTTTTATTAAATAAACCGTTTCTAGATTTCAAAATATTCACCTTTAACTCAGAACTTTACTCCTGCTCTATAATTTATTTTTTTTATTTTGACATATCTTTTTAATAAAAGAATTCATTACCTTTATTTACAAATTCTTATGATAAGGTTCAGAAACAGAGATTTTACCATCAGTGATACAAAGAAATTGTCCAGTCGTCCCAATTGTATCAATCAACACTATTTTGTTGTTAATACTAATTAGTTGCTTTTGAATAGTATGCCCGACAACCTGAATAAAATCATCCAAACAATCAGCATATAAACTTCGTGGTCTTACCCAAATCGGCGATTGTTCAATATCATCCCCATAAGGGCTATTATTTATACCACTTGTAAATCTAAAAGCTAAAGGTTTGTATTTAAATAAATCGTTTATAAATAAGTCTAACGATTCTTTGCCCGTATATCCTGTATTTTTCAACCAAGTTTTGGTTATACCTGCGTGTGTAAAAATATAATTATCATGAATTAAACACATTTGCATTAAATTATCATTCAATGCTTTATCCAACATTTCTGATATATCTATTTTATGCAATGGTTGAAAACCACTATAAGTTTCATTTATAATTCTTAAATAATGGTAATCATGGTTCCCGAAAAGCAAAACAACTTTATCCATATTAGCTTTTTTATACTCAACCAAATCTTCAAAATTTGATTTCTGTTGTTCAGGCGAAATGTCTTCGTGAGTATCAAAATAGTCGCCAACAAATATTACTTTATCAAATTCAATATTAGAAATTATTTGTTTCCAATCTGTTCTACCGTGAATATCACCAATTGCTATTAACTTCATTTTTAATTTTGTTTATTATTTAAATTTATATTTATATATGAAAAACAATTTTCGTTGCGAAATATTTCGCAACGAAATTATTCACAATGCATTGTTTAATTAATATATTTTTTTTATAATTTAAAAAATTTTTTTAATGCTGGGATTTTAGATACTTCCTCTCTAAATTTTTCTTTAGTGATTTTTTCTTTTTTAATATATTTCACATAATAATAAAAAGAATTAAATTTAGAACTAAAAGGTCTAATAATAAAAATGAGCACTAAGTAATTAATAATTTTCATTTTAATTTATTTTTAATATTAACAATGTTTTATTACAAGATACTCATACAATACAGCAGAAAAAGATGTATTTCTATGATTTTATTATATATATATTGCATTAAAACGACTATATATTTGCAAACGTTATAGCACATTAAAACGATGATATAACAACAAATAAAAACAATTAGACATTATCTTCCAATTTACGCAAAAACTTCATTAATTTATCATTAAACTTTCTAACAACCTCAGTACTTTCCATGTCTATTGGTCTCATAATTGAAGATGCTTCTTTCAATAAAGTTTTTGCTTGCTGTAACCTCTTTTTCAAGATTTCGTTTTCTCTTTTAAGTTCCATATATTTAACTGTTTTTATTTGCAACCGTTATATACAAATGTTAAATTGATACTTCTAATTTAATTCAATAAATAAAGCAAAAATAATTTTTTAAAACAATTAATTTTTTAATTCAAATATATCAATTATTTCAATAATATCCAAATTATTTGTCGCCAAAATATAATCCCCCCACTTCAATCCTTCATTTTTCTTATTTTCAAAATTATATGAAATAACACAATCATTACCATTAATCACCATCAATTTTTTAATATCACTTCTATTTTTATCTATAAAAGTATTAGATGAATACCAACCATTTGAATTTAATATTAATGGTTTTTTCGTGTGTATTTTACATTTATAAATATATGGTCTACCACCTTCTCTAAGTACTAAATCTTCCGCATATTCCTTTGCTGTTGAACCATATATTCCTGGTTTTATGTATTGTGTGAAATATATACCAAGTTCGCTTTGTTTCCAATTTTTACCCATGTTATCCAAAGTGAACTTTTTAAAGTATTTATTAGTTCCATGATACCAATATTCTGGTAGTTCGTGCTTTTGGTCATTTGCATTTTCATTTAAATATTCTTGTATTCTAGTCTTAATAAGTTCTCTAAAATCTTTCATTACTTTATTTTACATATAAATATTTTAATTTAAAAATTCTGATATAAAATTCTTTTTGTTTTTGTTTCTGACTCTAATTGAGCTTTCTCTGAAATTCACTGCAACTTTATATGACAAAGTGTATATGTAATGTGAGGTTCGATGGTTAATTCAAAATTTCCACTTTTAATTAGCATTTGTAGTTAGATGAAATTCATTATTTAAAATCTCACACTACATATACAAATAACCGTTGTGTGTGATATTTTAAACTGCCACCGAATTATTAGTTATTGTGAAATTTATCACACTTTCTATACCATTTTCATCTTCAAAAAAAACTTTACCGAATGTGCGTTTATTTTTAGTTTCTATTTCCGAAACTTTGGTATCAAATCGTAAGTTTAAATCTAATTTTTCTTGTAAAATTTCTTTTAATCTATCCTTTGAATCAAATAAACAATCTGTAATGAAAGATTTTACAATAATTCTCACTAACATTCTTCTATAATTTTTGTCTTTTAATTTTACCATAATTTTAAATTTTAAGTTGTATTTTATTTATATTCTATTTTTTTATTATTTAAAAAATCTGATAAATTCATAAAATTAGCTTTTTTGTAAACTGACTATCATTAGCTTTATATTATTTATATCTGATTAAAATAGCATCTTTCTTTAATTTAAGATAATTTCACTTTAACAAATATACCATAAATTAACTAAAAAGTCAAGTTAAAAAAAAAATGAATACAATTCTAGGTTTATTATACATATAAACTACTTATATGTATTTTTTTTTTTAACATCACTTACCGTCTGCGAATCAATGGTCACACCAAAACCGTGAAAATAAAAATCGCCCAATCCACCACTATTAATTATAAGTTTATAGTTAAAATTAGAATGAATTAACACAACTTGCGTTCCATCATCTATTTAAATATTATCACTTTTGGTACCTATGAGGTCGAGAAAATACCACATACTTTCTATATTATCCATACCATTTATTGTATAATCAATGATTCTACTATTATTCTCACCAAACTCAAACATTTCCTTTATAGAGTTTGGTATTTAATAAATTGATGTTCTCATTGCTTATCTGAATTTTATTTGGGTTTCAAGTTAAATTCCTAAACTAAAAAAAACGAATATGAAAATAATTTTCTACAATATAACCATCTTTTACTTTAACAAAAAATGTTATTTCATAGTTCGGTGTTAAATTTTTTGAAGAATAATGATTATATAATAAATCATGCATTCTTTTTAAATCATAATCTATTACAATATCACCTTCCACATACATTTCATGTCCACATGAGCAAGTTGTATTAAACCCATTATCTCGTAATATTTTTACGATTTCTCTTATAGGTTCTTCAATATTTTCTTCATACCAATTCATTATTTAAAAAAATTTAATTTAATTATACATGACAAATTATAATCCCCACACTCTTTAAGACGTACCCATTTGTACATATAGCAATTCTTCTACCTTTACCTTGTTCATTAATACCCTTAATATGTTATAAAACAATTTCATTGATTGTTTTACACTTACCACACCCCATCTGTACATTACAGTTTTCATTTTATATTTTTTCCAATTATAGTTGCAACCATATATTTTAGCATCTGGTGTATTTAATTTATTTCCGTATGCTACTAATATATTTGATAATTCACTTATATCGTTAGGCGTTCCTTTTTCATCAACCCATTGGTGAATGAATAATAACATATCATGTTTGTTATTTTCCATATATATTTAACATCAGTTACATAAACACATCCCTTACGTTCGATTTATATGATTTTATCATATATATATAAACTAGTTAGCACCAATACTACAGAAGTATTATTAAATTCTTCTATTCCTTCATAAGTATAAATATTAATTTTAAGGTGGTCATTAATCCATTTCTCAAAAATCTCATATTTATTATAACATAAAAATATAAATTTTTTTGGAGTAATTTTTGTTAAATTAGGATGATTATTAATTGTTAGATTAAACTCATTTAGATTAATATCATAACCATGAAAAATAAACACATCAGCAAATTGTGCTGGGGTTAGATTATTAATCCATTTATAAACATTTTTTTCAAAATTTTCATTATTTTTATTAATTATAAATATAATGGGTTTTAAGAAAAGAATTTTAATAGTAGCAACAAATGGCACTATTATAATTGCTAAAAGAAGCATCCAAAAATATGGGCAAAGATTTTTAATATTAGTATTAATAATTTTGCTACCATAAACGTATTGATTTAATTTAAAATGCCAAGATTTTGTTGATAATTTAATGAGGGATAATTTTTCTTCCATGGTTTAAAAGTTTAATTTTTTACAAATATATGTAATTTATTTTTAAAAAACAAGTTTTTTTTTCGAAATTTTTAAACATTAATTTAGTTGTTTCTAAAAATTCGTCTATAAGTTTCCCAAATTCTGTACTCAATCATGTTTAATATTTTGTGTATATGTATCAGCACAACTTTCTAGAGCTTTATTGAAAATTGAAGCAAGCATAAATGCCAAACATCCACACCTATCATTCAATGCTTGAATGAAATGTGTTACACTTTGTAATTGTTCTGGAGTTAAATCATCTTCATTATTAATAAAATATTCCACTAATCTTTTTGCTTCAATAAATGCTAATTTTACCATATCCGTTTAATTTTAGATAGTTATTAAAATATGTTTTCTAAAAAAACATCATTAGAAGTTATTAAGGTATCATTTTCTTTTATCATACGATTAAATTCATTGATTTTATCTTCGACCTCAATTATTAATTTTTCAGGTGCTAACTTATTATTGAATCCTCTAAATTGATTAAGTTTAATAATATATCTTGAAGTTTCATCGTCATATACTTTATTTAATTCAAGAGTATATTCATTAATGGAATATATTCCACTTAAATGTGAATTAACCCTATTAACATATGTTCCAACGCAATGTTTTCTTTTCATACCTTCATATACTAACTCTTTACTACTATCTAAAAGTTTATAGCCACTAAATTCGGCAAATTTTTTATAAATAATGTGGTTATTTAATGGCATATTTAGTTCAGAATAAGTGATATCGGTAATAATTTTTGACATTTTGTCATGTTCTTTCTTTAATCTTTTAACGCTCCAAGATAAATTTATCTTATTATTCAAAGTTTTGGCCATTGATAACGAATCATATAGAATATTAGTATTATCTATTTCAAAAAAATCAAAATTAAATTTATGTATATTTGTTACATAATCAGCATATTCATTAGAAATTTTTCTGAAAGTGTGACGATAGGTTATATTTTCATGTATTTTTTTTGCTAATGGATATGTAACTTTATAGGTAAATTGAAGCATTTTTTTAAGAGATGTTAATTTGTGTTTACTTATATAATTAAATGATTTGTTTAATAAAAGTTCATGTTTTACCATTATTTCTAATGGTGGAAAGATTTTTATTAAAAAATTAATAACATTTTTATTGTTATCTTGCGAATATATATCATTTAATGTTAATGGTTTAATTTTGCCATTAGATTTACAGAAAAATCCATTACTAGTTTTATAAATAGAAAATATTTTTTTTTCTCTGTTATAAATAATGTTATTTTTACTTATACCCCATTTTTTAAAATACCAAGCAATTTCAAAATCACCATTAGTGCTAAAAAAAACAACAACTTTTTTTTTTATTAATTCAAATGGATTAATTGACCCGTTGTATAATATAACCCTAGCTTTATATTTATCTTTTCGATAAATATCTAGAAATTTATCTACATTTGGATTTTCTTTTTCAGCTAAAACAATGTAATGACTAAATTCTTTCATATCTTTATTATTCTATAATTTAATTTTTCTTCGATACAAAGATATAAAAAAAAATTTAAAAAAGCAAATACAAAAAAGAAGAATAATTAAAAATATCAATTAATTTGATTTTTTAATTAATTTATCATATATTTGTTAATACAAATAAGAGAATTACTAAATATAAAATTATGTGGATAATAACTATCATAGGATTATGCTTATTGCAAGCTGTATTACATGCAACATTTAAAACTTTAATTGAAATTATTTTGTATAAAAAATAATTTTTATTGTGAATGATACAGGAAAATATATAATCTTATGCTATGACGTTATATATCTAGCATCATTTTCATTTTAATTTTTAAGATTAAATTAAATTTGGTATAGCCTTTTTTAAAACTTCTTACGATATTTATCATTAAAATTTTTTATAATCACCAAAAACCAATAATAATACTTAAATTATTTTATGATTCTAAATTTACTTTAAATTAATTCGTAAGTTAGTTTATATTTTGAATTAAGAGTTATGAAAATGTAATAATCCCAATCAATTTCAATAATATTTTGAACTTTTGAGGTTTTAATTATTATTTCTAATTCTTTATTTACGAGCATAAATGATTCGCCTTCTTCTGGTAATCTAATAAACATTCCCTCAAAAGTGTTACTAGCAGCGGTATTATTTTGTAATTCTTGATTTTTAATTTTACCGATTTTTTCTAGTTTTCCTTTGTACATAAAACATTATAATTTAGTTAAAGTTTATTTAATTTATTTTCTGGAAACTGCTACGAGGCAATCTAATTTAGGTATCATTAATTCTGATTGTGGTGTTAAACAAAATAAAACAGATGTTGCTTTATTTACATGTATTTTACCAGTGCTCTCATGTAACAATATTAGATTTTTTTCTGGTATATTAAAGTAAGTTATTTCAAAGTTATCATTTATTGGTGTAACCAAACAATAATCGTAATTTTCTTTAAATTGAGGATTTTCTACTCCTTCAAAAAAACTTTTAGGGACAATATTTGTTTCCATTTAATATAATTTAGTTTTTTTATTATTTATTTAAAATTTCCTTAACAACTTTAGATGCAATTGTTCCATCGTATTGATTATTATAATTATCTTTCAGATATTTCATTATTAAACCTATGGATTTTTGGTCTTTTAAGTCATTTTTTTCTATATATGATTTAATTACTTCTTTTATTTCTTCTTCATTCATAATATGTGGTAAGTATTTTTTTAAGTATTCATTTTCATTTGAACAATTAGTAAGAAGATTATTTTCCATCATTTTTTTAATAACCTTTATAATTTCGTCATCGCTAGGGTTTTTATTTATTCTGTCCAATTCTCCTAAGAGTGTGCTTAAAACGGTTTTTCCGAGAGTGTCTTTTGCTTTCATTGCCGTTAATCTGTCAGCTAAAATTTCTTCTTTAATTCCCATATATCTTCTAATTAATTGCGATGTTATAATTATAATAATGAATAATTAAAAATTCAAGACAAATATATTACTTTTTTAAGCAAGATGCAATTTTTTTTGAAAAAAATTTTGTTTATTTGAATTTTTTTTTGTATCTTTGCTGAAATAATTATTTTTATCTAATAAAATTAATATAATGAGTGAAATAGATTTAACTGTCATAAATGGCTGTAAATTAAATAAAAGAAAAAGCCAAGAACAATTGTTTAAATTACTCTACAATCCTATTTTAAGAATATGCATGATATATGCTCATAATAGAGAGACTGCAGAAGATTACCTTCAAAATGGTTTTATAAAAATATTTAATAATATTTCCAAATACGATGGAAAAGGTAATTTTGAAGGATGGGCAAAAAGAGTTGTAAGAAATATGATTTTTGATGAATTAAGAATTAAAAAACAATTCATGTTTATCGATGACTTAGAATTAACTAACATTCCTGAAGATGTACCCGAAATAAATGAAAAATATTATAACGTAAACATAGAAGATATTATTACTATAGTCCAATCATTACCAACTAAATTAAGAACTGTATTTAATTTAAAAGTCTTTGAAAATTTAACTCATAAAGAAATTAGTGAATTACTTAGCATTTCGGATGGAACATCTAAGGCTTATTATCATCGTGCAAGAATTAAAATTATAGAAAGATTAAATAAAATATTAGAAAATAATTAATTGAGTTATGAAAAACAGAGAAATTGAAAGAAAATGGTTAGTAGATTATAAAAATATCCCTAAATTACCGAATATACCACATACTGAAATTGTACAAGGTTATATACAAAATATTCATGGTGATTATATTTTCCGTTTAAGACAGTGTTTATATTTTTCTTCAAATAACAGTTATATCGGTGAACAATACTTTCAAACAATTAAAGGTAAAAGTTCAATGATTCGTGAAGAATATGAAATTGAATTATTTAAAACACAATTTAATCAACTTTGGCCTTTATGTAAAGATATATCTATCCATAAAAAAAGGTATGAAATAATTTTAGAAGAAAATAAAATACATGCATACCTTGATTTTTATAAAAATAAGTTAGATGGATTATATACTATTGAAGTTGAATTTGATAACGAAATTGATTGTCGATTATTTGTAAAACCTGATTGGTTTGGATTAGAAGTGACTGAAGATTTACGGTATACAAATTTTAAATTAGCAATTGATGGCATACCTAAACAATTAACTAACTAGTAATAAGATTTAAAAATAATTTCAAGAAATAAATATCAAAACTCAAAAGCATAATTAGAATGATTAAAAAAGTAAAACAAGTTATTGTTTGGAGAAATGACCTGAAAGTTCGTAAAGGTAAATTAGCAGCACAAATAGCACATGCCTCTACGGCATTATTACTTGATGCTATGAAAATAACCGAAAGAGGTGAACATGTTGGTGTTAAAATATGTCGGCGTTTATTAGAATTTAGGAAAGATAGTCCATGGGATAAATGGATTAATGAAGGCTTTACAAAGATTGTTCTTGGCTGTGAAAATGAGAATGAATTGCTTGACTTATATGATAAAGCAAAATCACAAAAAATTCCATGTGTTCTTATTACTGATGCTGGTTTAACAGAATTTAATGGGGTTCCAACTAACACTTGTATTGGAATTGGACCTTATTGGTCTGATGATATTGATAAAATCACTGGACATTTAAAACTATTATAATATGGCGACTAATTTAGATAAAACTGTTACTCGTGAATCAAAAGAAATTATTAAAGGTAGAAATATTATAGTATCGATGACTGATGACCAAAAAATTTCAATGAAACTTAAAGGAATGAAATCAGGCACTGTTGATATTAAAATTAAAGATTTATATGAACAATTAGCTGAAAGTTCGGATAATATTGAAGAATTGAATGAAAATGATGAAGATATGTTAATTTCAATAGACCATTCGATTAAAGAAAAGAAAAATAGTAATAATCCTTTATTTAGTTTACATGATTTTAGGTCTCAGTATTTAATTTCACCAGATATACCCTTAGAAATTAAAGTAAAATTGGAAGGTATTATTGTTAGATTAATTGAAGAAACTAAAAAAGGTAAATTATGATATTATATATTTTTTTTATGTTATTAATCATATTTTGTGTTAGTTTTTTATTTTATCGTTTACATAAAATGAAAAATAAAAAACATATGACTTTAGGTATTATAACTCTTAAAATACCTGAAAGCGATAATAGCGATATTTATAATATTTCTAAGTGTGAATGTGTGGCTAAAATAAGACCTATTGGAATTTATTATGAAAACAACACAATGGAAATAGAAATTGTTGATATTATTAATTTTCGTAATAACACTAATAGAGATAAAGAATATGCTAAAAATTACTTGAAAAAGAATTTTAAACTTATTCCGACTAAAATGGTTGTTTGGCAAATATATAGACCATTATTATTAATTGAAGAAAAAGAACTTCATGATTTATTAAACAATAAAGAAATCACAATTAAAGATTCTATTATTCGACTATCAAAAAAATACACCCATGATGAATTAGTTAGAGTGATGGTTAAATAGAACTAGATGTTAGGTATTCTTTATATTTAAAATGTGGGTTAATCCATACTTTACCACCAGCTGCAATTTTACTAATATTATCTACTTTTAATAGTCTAAAGTCAATACCAGAACCACTATTTGCCTTTGGTTCGAAAAAACTTGGTCTAAAAAATTCTCCATATTTTTCTTTAATTTGAGCCATGCTAATTTCTTCTTTTATGTTCCCATTCTCGTCTAATACTTTTATTACCGATGATATTACTTTAGTTGGAATAATGGGTAATACTAGATTCCCAGATTTATCAAATTCAAGAACTTTATAACCTTGAACCTTTTCGAATTCACCTTTTCTTTGTTGTATAATCCATTCAGGATTTTTTAATTCAACAGCTCTATCGTATGTTTGTCCAAATCTAAATTCATATTTTGTGAATTTTAGAAATTTTCCTAACATTGGATTGGTTTTTGGTTTTGCTAAATATACATCTAATGTAGATGTATAATTAACAGTAGCTATAGTGTTAAGTCTAGGGTCATTTTCAATGAAATTAAAAAAGTCTAAAATTTCATCTGCTTCTGTTAATAAATTTTCATTAATATAACCTTTTTGAATAAGAAAAGATTCCTCAAGTCTCTTATTCGCTGCTTCTATGTGTTTTATTTTATCAAATCGTCTCATATTTCTTTTTTATTAATAAATATCAAATATAATCTAAAATTAAATGTATATAAAATTCTATAAATAAATACTGCAATAATGTATAAATAACATGTATAACCAGTTTTTTTAAAAAATAATTAATATTTATTAATAAACATTTTATTAAATGAGAAAAAGAATTAAAATATCTGAAAGTCAATTGAAATTGCTTCAATCAGTAACAGAAGAAACTCCAGATATGAAAAACTCTGTTAGTAAGGAAGAATTAACCGCTGAATATGATAAACTAGTTGAATATAAAAAAAATGTCTTTAATAAGATGGATAGGTATTATAATTTAATTACCAGTTATTCTATCAATGAAATCATTAAAAACAAAGAAGTCATAGCTAAATTAGATTTAATATATAAAGAAATAGAGAAAATCGAAGCAAATTCATATCAATTATCCAGTAAAATAGAAAATAAAACCGAAACTTTATCAGATGAAGAATTTGATAATTGGGGTAATAAACTTGAAATTAACGCTAACCGTATTAATAATGATATATGGTGGAAAAAAACAGCATTAGAGGATTTAATAAATATGATTAAAGACATGGTTGATGGGTATAATGAAAAAGAGATTGATAAATATTTTAAGGAAAATAATTTGGATATAAAAATATAATTAAAAAAAATAATAAAAAAAATCCCGAATTATTTGGCAATTCGGGATTTTTTTATTATCTTTGTAGAAAATTTAGGAATTATGAAAAACTTTTTTTTAATTTTAGCAGTCCTTTTAATAGGATTATTCAGTTGCAAGAAGAATGAACTGGAAGATTTCAATCAAACAACGATTGATACAACGAATCAAAATCCTCTTCTTATTTATGGAAGATGGAAACTCATAGACGGAAGAATGTATTTTCGTAATTTGGATTTAGCTGTGTGGTATAGTTGTGCCCATTTTGGACCAAATAGAACTACATCTTGTTTAAGATATTCTGGCTTTATATATGAAATTGAGTTAATTAAAAAGGATACAACTGTTTGGGAATTCAAGCCGCCTCAATCAACGCCATATTACGGGAAATTTATATTAAATTATGATTATCAACACCCTTACATGTTTTATGTGTACCATAAAAATTGGTCTATTATCCAGATAGGTGGTTCTTCAAGACCAATAAAAGTTTATAAGGTTTCAAATAATCAAATTATGATTCAAATTGAACAAGTTTATGAATCAATAAGAGGTTATAATTATACATATTTTAGTGAATTACTATTTGAAAAAATATAAATATGGGATTTTTAAGTGAAGGAAAAAAGTAGAAAAACGCTTTGCTAAATTATTCAATAATGTTGAATTTTCTAGCGAATCGGATGATATTAATAAACACTTTGATTTAACTATAAAATATAAAGTGGATGTTAAGAGTTTAAAAAAGGTTTTAAGGAGTGATGATGGTCCGAATGAAAATGTCCATTGGGTTGAATTGGTTAATGTTAATGGTGATAAAGGTTGGCTATATGGTGAGGCTGATTTTTTTGCATTTGAATTGGAAGAATATTGGGTAATTGTATCCAGAGAAAAGCTAATAAAATTAATCGAATCAAAACTTGTTAAGAAAGAAACTATCATTCCGATTAAATACCATTTATATTCAAGAAAAAATAGAAAAGATAAATTAACATTAGTTAAAACATTAGATTTAATGTATATTTCTGAATGTATATTGAGGAAGAGATGATTTAAAATATTTGTTAGTATTTATACTTAAATTTGGAGTTATGAAAAAAATGCTATTAGGAATAGCGATAGGAGACGCTTTAGGAGTTCCTTATGAGTTTAAATCTAGGAATGAGATGAAAATAAGTCCTTGTGTTGACATGGTTGGTAATGGTTCGCATAATCAACCTGTTGGAACATGGTCAGATGATACGTCACTAACACTTTGTACGGCTGAAGCAATAGCAGAAGGGTTTGATTTAGAAAAATTGGCAGACAAATTTGTTAATTGGAGATATAATAATTATATGGTTGCAGGCAGTGAAGTTTTTGACGTTGGCCATACCAGTTCTTTAGGCATTAAAAATTTATTATATCGTAAAAAGAATAAAATGAAGCCTGAAGATTGCGGTATTTTGGATATGGGTTCTAATGGTAATGGTGCTCTTATGAGAATAATGCCATTGGCTTGGTATATTTATCTAGAAAATAAAGAAAATAGGATGTTTAGAACCCATATGGAAAGGTTTAATTTTGTTTCAAAAGTTGCTAAATTAACACACGGTCATTTTATTTCATCAATGGCTTGTCATATTTTAGTGGAATTTGCAATTCAGTTAATACATAAAGGTCATTTAATTGATAAAATACCTGTTGAACGCATGTGGCTTCAGACGGCATCGGTTTATAAAAATTTCATTGATTCTAATAAAGATGTTTTTGATGAAGATTATATTAAGGTTTTTAACCGTCTTTTAAGTCCAAATTTTAAAGATTTGCCTATGGATAATATCTATGCTGGTGGATTTGTAATTCACACATTAGAAGCGGCTATATGGTGTTTATTAAATACTTCTAATTATAGAGATTGTGTACTTAAAGCAGTAAATCTAGGAGAAGATACTGATACTACAGCAGGAATTGCTGGTGGATTAGCTGGTATTTTATATGGCGAAGAAGGAATTCCGAGTGAATGGAAAGAAAAACTTTTGAAAAGAGAATTAATTGAAAGTATTGGATATAAAATGTTAAATTTTTTAAATGTTGAGGAAGAGTTATGAATAAAAAAATAGTTGTTCCAACATATAAACAAATGAAACGAAATAAGTTTTATGCTCATTTAATAATTATTTTTGGATTTATTGTTCTTGCATGTAACGCCTTTATTTATCATAATTTTTTATTAATGATAATTTGGATGTTAGTTATATTTTTAAATGTTTTAAAGCTTCGTGTCATTGATGAAAAGATTGAATTAAGGGATTTAGTTAAGAAAAAATATGAAAATGATAATAACATTATATTGACTAGGGAAGAATTTGATGATATAATTATGAAAGACCCAGATGTTTTAAAATAACAGGATTTATATTATTAGCATTAGTACCAAATACATTTTCTAAAATATCGAATAGCTCATAATAAAGAAGTTTTAAATCATTATTATCATTTATATAATATTTTTTATCTTCTTTACCAGTAAAACCGCTAGAAATGTAGATTCCACGCTTAAATCGTCTACTACCATCTTTTTTTAATTTAGTTATAGGAAAATGACGTTGTAGAAATTTTAACATCATCAATTTTAATTCTTCATCCATTAATAAATTTATATTTTAATAAGATATATAGATAACTATTTAAGCATTGGCTTTTTATAGTAACAAGTATAAATATTTTTATTAATAAAATAAAGAATAATTTGTATATTTTTTAAAAAAGTAGTATATTTGTGCATATGGATGAACGTTTAAAAAATATGGTATTTATTAATATCTGTGAGTCTTGTTATGTTCATTATACGAAAAATAATACGTTATCTAATTTTCAAATATGGTGTAATTACCATAAAAATTATATCTGTGGTAATATAAGCGGTAAAAATATTCCAAAAGAAATTATTAATCTTGAATTTGAAATTATTAAATATCTCGATGAGATATATGGATTTTCAGATGATGAAGCATTAACACTTATTTATGAATTTTTTAAAGAAAATAAATGGGAAGAAGTATATGAAATAGCAAGATATACTCTTTATTTGCAACAGCATCCTCATTTATAATTTTTTTTTTGCATCATTTATTTGATATTTATATCAAAATGGTTATATGAAAAAGAAGATAATGATAACAGAAAAACAATTAAATATAATAATTGAAAATGAAACCATTCAAAACAGAATAGTTAAAACTATTGTTAATTATCTTAGAAATTATTATGAACCGATTATTGCCATTTTTCCTGATAAAAATGACTATACAACTGGTGGATTAATACATAATAATATTGATGGAACCACTCTTTCTCCTAAAGCATTAAAGGAACGTTTAAAATACAAATTTGGGGATTTAAGTGATGAATTTTTAGAACAAATCATTTCAGATTGGTTTAACGATAAAATCACTGATGATTATTTATTATCAAAACCAGTTTCAATGTAACAAAATATAATGAAAGTTTTAAAATATTTTTTTTTCATTTTTTAATTAAAAAAGTTTATTTGTTTTATGCATGGAATTAATTTTAAAGTAAGTTATGTACCGACATTACCAGTTCAAGGGCATAATCCAAAATTAACAATATTTGGTGACACGATTAAAAATTTTAGTGTAAGATTTATAGATAAAAAAACTGGTGCAACTTTTATTGGTAATTGTAAAACGAATGAGACAATAATCGGACAAAGACAATGGTTCACAGAATGGATTATTCAAGTTTTTAATGAAAATGGTGAATTAGTTTATTTAAATGAATTTGACCCAACATTTAAAACTGTTTTTGTTAAATTAGACGCGTATGCTCTTGGGGATAACATTGCTTGGATGCCGTATGTCGAGGAATTTAGAAAAAAATATTATTGTACAATGATTTGTTCAACGTTTTGGAATGATTTATTTGAGGATGAATACCCAGAAATTTTATTCGTCAAACCAAATACGGAAATAAAGAACGTTTATACTCAATTTTATATTGGAGCTAATGATAAAGAAAATATAAAATATTCTCCAATAACATCTAATAACAATCCGCTACAAAAAATAGCTAGTGAAATTCTTGGACTTCCATTCATTGAAATTAAGCCTAAAATAACAATTCGTAATTCGCGATTTGAGAATTTTGGACCTAAATATGTAACATTAAGTGAGTTTGGTAGTTCACCTAAAAAATCTTGGGGGAATTCTTGGCAGCCTATTGTAGATTATTTAAACAGTAAAGGATATAAAGTAGTTGTTATATCTAAAGAACCAACACAATTACAGAATATCATTGATAAGACGGGGGATGCACCAATTGGTGAAAGATTGTATGACATAAAACATGCGGTATTTCATATGGGTGTAAGTTCTGGTTTATCTTGGGCGGCATGGGCTCTTGGTACTCATACATTAATGGTTAGTGATTGTACTCCGCATTATCATGAATTTCAAAGTAATATTACCAGAATAGGTACTAATATTAATGGTAAAGTTGATTACGAAAATTTTTCTACTACACCTACTGAAATTGTCCTCAAAGCGGTTGAAAAATTGTTATCTGATTAGATATTTATGGAAAAATAACATCTCTTAAAATAGGGTGGGGTATGAAAATTAATTCTAATCCTCAAATTGTTTATCGTTCTAATTTTCTCGATAAAATATACAATAAATTTGTATCCACTAACATAATAAAAAATGAATTAGATGAAGAAAAATGGGAGATATATAAATCATTATTTTCTTTATTTAAAAATGAATATGCAAATATTGCTGAAGAAATTCAATATAGAATAACTGGTGGTGAAAATCCTAATAAAGTTTTTTTGGACATATTAAATAGAGAAAAAGACTTACCGATTGAGATTTCTATGTATAAATCATCTCTTATTGATATTGAAAATAAAGAATGGATTGAAAAATTTTGCTAAAAAATTGACCTTTATTAAAAAATATCGTATTTTTGTAGAAATAAATCTAATTATGTACGATAACAAAAATAAATCACAAAATCGTCTAATTTTTTTAGCTAAAAAATTTGAAGTGTTTACTGATGAAGAATTTGAAACAATTATAGAAAATAATAAGAATAATGAAGAAGTTAAGCTTTTTCCGATTAAAAACCATAATGATGAAATATTAGCAATTAAATGGGTTTACTTACCTAATGAAGAACGAAAAAGGAGTTCAATTAAAGTTACAATATCTATTCGTTTATTTAAATCAATGATATTTAGCGACCCAACTGAAAACAAAATGTTTTTGCATTGGATGTTGAATACTTTTGTAAGAATGATTAAAGATGATGAAATTAAATCAGCAATACAATTTGCTGATGAAGATTTAGATAATGCAAAGATTTATCTTCAATTATTTGAAGCGAACAAACGAAAGAAAAAGTTTAATGATTGGGCATTAAAAAATGAGTATCGTAAATGGAAAGCATATCACGAAAATGGTACTATTAATGAATGGAAGGCTTTAAAATACGACCCTGCAGATATTAATCATTATAAATCATTGTCACAATTGTTTGATGCTATCGACCCTTTTATTGAAAGAATACCATCAAATTTGGAGAGGGCGATGAATCATTTTGTATCAATTGGAGAAGCAGAAATTCCTTATAGAGATAGGAAATGGACAGTGTTTATTCCATTAACAAGAGATGCTAATGTTGTATTCGATAAATTTGCAGGTTGGTGTACTTCTAAACCAAATAATGGCATGTTTGAAAGATATACAGCTGGATATAAAAGACCTGATGGTAAAAACAGCACTATATATATTATAGTAAACAATAAAGTATTTGATGGAGAATCGAATGAATGTTATCAAATTCACTTTGAAAGTAAACAAATTAAAGACCAAAGCAATGGTGAAAATGTTAATTTGTATGAATCAGTTTTTTCAACTAATGAGGGTATTAGAGAATATTTTCATTATGAATTGGGTAATTTAACTAGAATGTTTAAAGGTGATATTAATGATAATTTTTATTTAGATTATTTAATTTCATTTGGTTATACAGAAGCTTTGTTTGATTGTCTTGATGAGAATATTCCTATACTTAAAATAAATGGAAGAAAAGTCCCTAAATTACCAGACATTTCTAAATTCAAAAAAGTAGACCAGTTATTACTTATTAAAGTAGGATTACATGAACTTCATCCGTCTATTGGTGAATTAAGTAATCTTGAATTACTTTCATTGCCTTATAATAAATTGACGAAAATTCCTAAAGAAATAGGAAAACTTAAAAAATTGGATTTTATTAATTTAAAAGGAAATCCGATTAAATATATTCCAGAAGAAATAGCAGAATTAGACCCTAGTAAAGGTGGGCGATTATTTAGAATCTCAATTGATTTTAATCACATCGGAGAGGCTAATTATAAAAGACTTAAAGAGCTATTACCTAATGTTATAATAGGAACTTAATATAATAGCTAATAAAAATTAAATAAAAGCCTCTAATATTTATTTTAGAGGCTTTTTTTTATAATAATACTTAAAAATGAAGTTATATGAAATGGAAAAGAGTAAATCACGGTCCAATTAACGAACCTATAATAGAATATTTAGAAAAGTTGATTACAGAAGAAATTAAAAAAGGTAACAAATTAAAAGTAGCTATTGGAACCGATTCTCAAAAAAGAGGTAATGGATATAATTACGCTACTGTTATTGTTTTGGTTAGTGAAGGTAAAGGTGGTAAAATTATGGTAACAACTGAATATGATAAGAGAAAACCTAGCATTACTGAACGTATGCTTAAAGAAGTATGTGAACTACCCATTTGCTAAAGACAAATGGGCTTCGGGTTTCACAGATTTGTGCTTTGTTGCCAAAGTCTTATTTGAATCTCCACCCGTGTAATCGCCAGTTCCTGACGATATTATTTTCAATCCTTCGTTCAGAATATTCTTTGCAGCATTAAGGTCACGGTCTAAAACGTGTCCATTTTTGCAAGTCCATTCTCTAACAGAAAGATTTAAGTCTTGATTTATCCAACCGCACTCACAGCAGGTTTTGCTTGAAGGATAGAAACGATTGATTTTTACAATCTGTTTATCGTTCCAATCAGCTTTGTATTCAAGCAACCTAACAAAAGTTCCCCAACTTGCATCAGAAATGTGTTTGGCGAGTTTATGGTTTTTGACCATTCCTTTCACATTCAAATCTTCTAATGCAATTAAATCATAATTAGATACTAATTGATGAGATACTTTGTGTAAGTTATCCATTCGTGAGTTGGTTATCTTTTCGTGAAGTCTTGCAGTTTTTCGTCTTTGTCTTTCAAACGAATTACTACCTTTTATCTTACGAGAAAGATGTTTTTGTGCTTTCGCTAACTTTTTTTCATATTGCTTTGTGTATTTGTTATTCTTGAATTTAATTCCATCAGAAGTAATAGCAAAATCTTTTAATCCTAAATCTATTCCACATACAGCACCAGTTTTTTCTTTTGGGTTGTATTGTTCTTCTGATAGTATTGATACAAAGTATTTCCCTGTTGGTGTTTTACTTAAAGTACATTTACCAATTTTACCTTTAACTTCACGGTGAACATTAACTTTAATTCCTTCTTTAAACTTTGGTGCGTAAAATCTTCCATTTTCAAGTTTGGCAAACTGTGGAACAGTAAAACTGTTCTTTTTCTTTTTAGACTTAAATCGTGGAAACTTAGCATTGCCTCTAAAGAAGTTAACATAGGCAGTATCCAAACATTTTAAAGCAAATTGTAGTGATTGGCTATTCACTTCTTTAAGCCAAGCAGTTTCCTCTTTCTTTTTAAGTTCAGTTAAGATAGCTGCCTGTTTATAGTAATTATCAGACTTCTTATCGGTTTGATATTGCTCTTTCCTTTCATTTAAAAAGTAGTTGAATACAAAGCGAACACAACCAAAATGCTTATCCAACAACACTTTTTGCTCTTTTGTTGGCTGTAATTCAAATTGATATGTCCTAAAAATCGTTTTCATTCTACTATTAAATAGTCTGATTTTATGCAAAGTTAATACTTTTTTTTAAATCCGCTACATTTTTTGTAAATATTTCAATCGAATTTGAGAAACATTCACAAAAAAAATTTCGCTACTATGTCTAAAAAAAGTAATTACATCAGCACAAATCGTTCAAAACACTACTTAAAGTGTCATTTAATCTTTGTTTGCAAGTATCGTAAAAAGTTACTTGTCGGTCAGTTAAAAGAGGATATGCGTTCTATTTTTTTAAGTATTACCTCTAATTCAGATTTTGAAATTGAAGTGTTTGAATCTGATTTAGACCACATTCATTTTCTTATTCGTTATATTCCTCGTCTTTCAATTACTTCTATTGTTCGCAAGTTAAAACAAGAATCTACTTATCACATTTGGCGTTCATCCCACAGGTCATTCTTATTTAAACATTTTTGGAAAGAACATACTTTCTGGTCTGATGGTTATTTCGTTTGTTCAATAGGTGAAGCATCTCCTGATACTATTCGTGAGTATATTCTCAATCAGGGTTAGTCGCTTACATCCCACAGGCTAAAGACCTGTGGGTTTTACGCTCCGTCATATAAATCAATTGAAGTTGCATATGAAATATGTCCTATATTAGATTTGTATAGAATTCCACTTGAAATACATGCAGATATTAATACAAACCCAAAATATAAATCAAATGTAGCTTTAAAACAAGCTATAGGATGCATTCAAGGCATGGGTTATGAATTTAAAGTAAAACCAGATGCTTATGCAAGTACATCTTGTGCTGATAGTCTATGCTAATCTTAAAATACTTAATTTTTTTTTAGCGTTATTTTTTTTTTCTATATTAAGATATATTTATAAATACAGACTATAACTATTATTACTTTTTTAAATAACTATTTAAAATGGAAAAAAAAGAAACTAAACAACAATCTAAGGTTGTAAGAATCAATGAAAGTGCTTTGGTAGATATAATTGAAAACATCGTAACTGAAGCTATTGCTGAAAAGAAAAAAGAATGGATTGCTGAACAAGCAAAAAAACAGGATGTACTTATTGCTGAAAGAGTAGATAAAATATTAGCAGAAAAGCTTAAAAGTTTACTCGGAAGCAATAACAAGTAATTTTAAATATACATAAATAGGTTATAAAGCTTGAATGGTTTGCCATTCGAGCTATTCCTTTTTATATATTTTTGTTTTTTTAATTGACATTATAGTTAATTTATAGTATATTTGTTGAATGGAAATATTAGAAAAATTAACTAAAGAAAACAAGCCATTAGAAGTTATTACAAATATAGATGAATTCACTAAATTCGCTGCCAAAGCTTTTGATTGTGAATTTAACGGTACTGCACGATTTTTTCCTTGGGGAGCCCCAAAGAAAATTCCACAAATATTTAATATTGGCGTTATTTATGGAGCAAGTGGGTCTGGCAAATCTACGTTATTAAAAACATTCGGAAATGAAGAAAAATTTGAATGGGACCCGAAGAAATCAATAGTTTCACATTTTAGTACACCAGCTGATGCTATAGATAAATTAGGGGCTGTAGGTTTAAATTCTATACCGAGTTGGTATAAACCATATCATGTACTATCAAATGGAGAAAAATTTAGAGCTGAACTGGCGCGTAAAATAAAAGATGGGGCTGTAATTGATGAATTCACATCAGTTGTTGACCGAAATGTAGCTAAAGCTGTTTCGGTATCTTTATCAAAATATATTAAAAGAAATAACATTAAGAATATTATATTAGCAACTTGCCATGAAGATATTTTAGAATGGCTTGAACCTGATTGGGTTATTAACACGAATTCTGGGGAAGTATATTCTGGAAATTTTTCAAACGCCCAGATATCTATCTCAAAATATATCCAGCATCAAGGGATATCTGGGCAATGTTTAAGGACCATCATTATTTAAGAGGTGATTTACATAAATCTTCAAGATGTTTTATTGGTATTTGGAATGAACAAATTGTAGCCTTCGGAGCATCAATTGCAATGCCTAATGGTTATGTAAAAAATGCTTGGCGTGGGCATAGAACAGTTGTATTACCCGATTATCAGGGTATGGGAATCGGTGTTCGATTCTCCGATGCTATTGCCCAAATTCATTTAGATGAAGGCAAGAAGTATTTTTCAAGGACAGCGCATCCAAGAATGGGATTTTATAGAGAAAATTCCCCTCTATGGAAGGCAACGTCAAAAAATAAAAGACTTCGCACAGATGTAAAGCATTTAAACGTATTTAAAAATCATTATGCCGATAATAAAAGGGTGTGTTTCAGTCATGAATACGTTGGCGCGACAAAAAAAGATTGAAAAAATTTGGAAGTTCAAAATTTTTTTCGTATCTTTGAAGTCTTAACCAATAAATCTAAAAAATGGAACAATCGAAAAATTTAGAAAAATTGATTAAAAGACTCACAATCAATTTTTTGGTTTTGAGTTTAATTACAATCTTCGGATTTATTTTTTTGGGATACTCAGTATATAAGCTTGAGCATCAGAAAGAAAAGGAATTTATTGAAAAAACAAATAAGATGGATAGTATGATAAATGAAATAGATACTATCCGACTTAAAATTGACCAAGTGATTGGTGAAATCCTACCTAAGAAAGATTTCTTGCGTGCTATTGGTCATGCAGAATCTGGGAATAACTATGCTTGTGCTAATCAACATGGTTATATTGGGAAATATCAGTTCGGCCTTAGTGCATTAGTTGAAACTGGTGTTTGTGAAAATTATGATGAAGCTAAAATTTTCAGGGACGAATTTCTTAATGCCCCAGATAGCATACGCATCGTAAAATGGTCAGGATTTGAACAAGAAAGGGCAATGTTAAAGCTAATGAGCATTAATAAAAAGGATTTGAGACGTTATATCAAGGAATTCAAGGGAAAAATCGTTAATGGAATATACATCACAGAATCTGGCATCTTGGCTGCTGCTCATTTGGGTGGTTCTGGCAGTGTTAAAAAATATTTTGACAATCAGGATAACTTTTCTGATGGAAATGGCACGTCAATTGAGGCGTATTTAAAAAGGTTCTGTGGATATAAAATTTCATAGCAATTCCTGATATTTATAATAAATGAAACGAATTATTATCATAGTAGCATTGATGCTTTCCGCGGTCCTATGCGCGGGGTAGACTTTCGTTGAAATGATGTCGCCAGAGGATGCAAAAATTGTTCTTCTTAAAGTGACAGATTCAACCCAAGCTGATATCGTTATTTATCTTACCGATGATAATGATGAAGCTCAGACATGGGATTGTATGTGGAAAATAAGAAAATGGGGATTTGCTAATTTCTCTTTATTTATCGCCACAGATACTAGTCAGCTTAGAATGCCAGAATCTGAATCACTTACTGGAGAAAGCTACTTGGTTCCATATCAAGGGAAAGTTTACTTCACAACCGACAAAGATAATAGGGGTTATAATAATCCAAAATTCAGAATTGATGGGATGATGAAGGTCACCAGACGAAATCAAAAATTTTATATTCAATAAAAAAGCGGAGAAAACTCCGCTTTTTTATTTAGTATGTGAATCCTAATGTTTTAGCTATAACATCGTACTGTTCAGGTTCCATCCAATCAGTCCAAAGAACCCAATTATATCCATTCCCATATCGCTTTGGCCTAACAAAGCTTTTTTCACTTAAAAATGGTAATTCCAATAATTGTTCCATGACATCATCCGTTACCATTATATATTCGTCATAAACTTTGAATTGTGGCACGTTTTCGCTCTGGGTGACCTTGGATATCTCTTCGGCCAAAATCTCGTTAAAAATGCTTGTAAACGATTCTGAAGCCATTTTTTCTAGCTTCTTCTCCGATGCTTTTAACCCAGCTCGTTTATTTGAATAGTAATCCACAAATTCTTCAACATGGTCCATGGCAATTTCGGTGGCCTTATCTTTATCTTTGGTATGTTCCATTTCTATTTCAATACCCGCTTCAACTTCTTTTTTAATGACATCAACAGAAACGCCATGTTTCTTAGCCAAATCTTCCATTGTAAGTTTATCAGCTTTACCACCTTTAATCTGGTTATAAATCTTATCAGTTTTCATTTCATTAATAGTTTTAGGTTATCTTATTATGGCTTCCATAAAATCCCAATGTTTATGTTTGCCTTTATTTGGTACAAATCCAAAAGTCTTATAAAAATCAATTAAAGCCGATTTGGAAGTATTAGTAATTTGTTCTGGTGTTAATCCTACAACTAGATTATTCTTATCAGCATAACGCATTAACTCATTCATTACTTTACCGCCAATACCTTGTCTCTGCTGTTCTTTTGGAACCTCAATTCTTGAGATTACCATACCGCCAGCATAAACACCGTCATTAACCCTTTTGCTATATACATCTAACTTAACAGGGTATTGACCTTCTAATGATTGAACTAATTCTTCTAAACCCATAATTTTTATATAAATATCTCATAAATATAAAAAAAAAAAGTGACTATTCAGTCCCTTCAGTTGGTGTTTCAGTTTCATCAGGTTTCTCATTCGGTTCACCTTTTAAAACCATTTTATCAGTTTTTTTATTATAACTGACCTTGATAGAATCGCCTTCGTTGATGTTGCCAGCGAGGATTTCTTCACACACATTATCTTCAATATGTTTCTGAATTGCTCTAGCTAACGGTCTGGCACCATACTCATCATTATATCCAACATCACAGAGATAATCTATTGCAGTTTTATCAACAATCATATCATACCCCATTTCATTAATTCTAGTATTGAGTTTTTTAAGTTCGAGTTCAATAATTTTAGTTATATCTTCCTTAGTTAAAGTTTTAAATATAATAATATCATCAAGTCGATTCAAAAATTCAGGTCTGAATGTTTTCTTTAAAGTTTTTTCGATGATGTCATTAATTCTTTCTTGTGTTTTATCAATATTTTTTATACCAAAACCAATTCCTCTTCCAAAATCCAATGATTCTTTAACACCTACGTTTGATGTCATAATAATTAATGTATTCTTGAAATTAACTTTACGACCGAGCCCATCAGTCAAATGACCTTCATCAAGTAACTGAAGAAGAACGTTAAATACATCAGGATGCGCCTTTTCTATTTCATCAAAAAGTATTACTGAATATGGTTTTCTTCTAATTCTTTCGGTGAGTTGACCACCTTGTTCATACCCGACATAACCTGGAGGAGCCCCAATAAGTTTTGATACAGTATGTTTTTCCATATATTCAGACATATCAATTCTTACCATGGCATCAGCATCGCCAAAAATATATTCAGCTAGTACTTTCGCCATATATGTATTATGTGATAAAATACCGTTGGTATAATAAACCCTTTTGGAGTTTTCTGATAATTCCAAATCATACATGGTTTCTTCATAACCCAAATCTTCAACATTAATGACAATAGCTAATCCAATATCGGTTTTTACTCTATCACCAATAGCTAAATCTTTAACAAAAACTTCTTCATCGTTTTCATTAATTATAATATGATTATCAGCACATTTCAATGAGTAACCATTAGATAATGTTAAATTATATACTTGATATGGTATTGTCTCATGTAATGCTTCAATATCAACCCAACCATCAGGAGTTTCAACTTCGTAATTTGATATTTTAGTGGATTTAATAATTTTTTTATAGGTCCCACTAAAATCTTTAATCATTCCAATTTTTTCCATTATTTTTTTATTTAGTTTAATACAAAGATATAAATTATTTTTTAATTTTGCAAGAAATTAAGACATTTTTTTATTACTTCTTCTTTATTTCCCCATCTATACTCACTATCCCAAATAACTAATACCTCAAATCCATATTGTTCGGCTAATTCTTTTTTATGATTATCCCTAACCCATATCTCTTGTGCAGTTATATTTTTCCGAAAAGGATTGGGGTAATCAGTTGGTTTGTATTTTATTGGGTTTGCATGATAATCATCACCATTATATTCAATAATTTTTTTATTTTTAATATCTGTGAAATCATACCTATAAAATCCATTATCATCACTTAAAACAAATTCACCACCCTTTTTAGCAAAAAAAATATTATTTAATTCGTTAATATTAATATCTTTAATTAACTCGTAAAATAAGTCTTGAGATATTTGAGAATAACCAGCCTTTAATTTACCATTTTTATAAAGAGTTTTTTGCCATTTTACTTGTCTATTAGTAAATCGTTTTTTACCTTCTTCTTCACCATATTTTTCAATACAAGTTTTTAATGAAAAAGTTGATTGATGCTCGGACACTTTTTGTCTTGCTTCTTTTTCTGACAACCCGATTCTTGTCCAGTATTCAATATTTGATGGAATTAATCTTTTTTCAAAATCAACTTGTTTCGCAGCTTCGATTTGATTTTTACTAATAATTTCTCTAGCCTCAGCCTCTGAATATCCTCTATTAACCCAAAACTTAACATTGGTTGGTGTTAAACAAATTCTTTTTATTTCTTCTTCTGAATAACCTTTTTCAATTAGCATTTTTTTAGATTTGCCATGATAAGTTTTAACGCACTTAGATGATTTTTTTTGTTGCTTGGAAATTTCATTGATAGCTTCTTCTTTAGAATAACCTTTATTAATCCAATAATCTTCACATAAACGATTTCTTTGTTTTAGTTTTTTATTACGTTTATCTAGCTCAATCAACGCATCTTCTTTACGCCAACCACGTTCAATCCAATATTCTAGTTTACTATATTTTTTAGTTTTAAAACTATAATTTTTTACCAACCAACCACGCATTAATGAATATGAAACAACACCTTCTTGTTCATTTAATTTAATCATCAACGATTCCATTTCTTTTTTAATTGTTTCATTATTATAACGTATGTTTTTATCTAATTTTAAAACATAATCTTTAAATGTTTCTAAATCTGGGAAAACCTCGTTTACCTCTTTGATTCCTTTACTTGTTTTTATCTTCATGATACCTATTTTATAATAAATATCATGAAGATTTAAAAAGTTTGGACTAATTGGTGTCGGAATCTAATAATTTTTTAAAGTCTCTTATATTAACTTTTTTAATTGAATTATCCCTTTTATCTTTTATGAGTATCTCAGTATCAGATACATAGCACTTACCTACACCAGTTGAACCTAAAAATATGAATGAACCTATAGGTTTATTTTTATCTTTAATCCCAAGCCTGTTTCGTTTAATTGCTTTTGAAATTTTAGTTACAACTTCATCTTGACCGATAACAATTCCATTAAGTTCTTTTTCCATATCAAGTAAACGTTTGTTTTCTTTTATGGAAATCTTACTTATTGGAATACCAGTCATTGTTGAAATCACATCAGCAATAACTCCAACATCAATAACAGTACGTTTTTTATCTAAACTATTTAACCATTCTTTTTTTGCTTCAGCCAATTCATTTTCTAATTTTTTTTCTTTATCGCGAAGTTTAGCTGCTTTTTCATATAATTGTTTTTGAACTACTTCAAGTTTTTCTGCAATAATAGCTTCTTTTTGACGTTCTAATTCTTTAATATTTTCTGGAACATCAAACGAAACATTTGTTGATGCGCCAGCTTCATCCATCACATCGATAGCTTTGTCTGGCATTGACCTATCAGTGATATAACGGTCGGCGAGTTTTACACATTCATGAATTGCCTCATCAGTATATCGAACTTTATGATGGTCTTCATAATGCGATTTAATATTATGTAAGATGATTTCAGTTTCATCTAATGTTGGTTCTTCAACTAAAACTTGCTGAAATCTCCTAACAAGTGCTCCGTCTTTTTCAATGTTTTCGCGATATTCGTCAAGAGTAGTTGCACCGATGCATTGAAGTTCACCACGTGCCAAAGCTGGTTTAAATATATTTGAAGCATCCAATGAACCAGATGAATTACCAGCACCAACAATAGTATGTAACTCATCAATAAAAATAATAATTTCTGGGTGACTTTGAAGTTCATTAAGCATTGCTTTCATACGTTCTTCAAACTGTCCTCTGTATTTAGTTCCTGCGACAACAGATGCCAAGTCTAGCGCTAATATTCTTTTGTTAAGCAAGATTCTAGGTGCTTTACCTTCAACTATTAATTGAGCAAGACCTTCGATGATTGCAGTTTTACCTACACCTGGTTCACCTATCAAAACTGGGTTATTTTTCTTTCTTCTTGAAAGAATTTGAGAAACTCGTTTAATTTCTTTTTCTCGTCCAACTATCGGGTCTAGAGCCTTTTCTTTTGCAAGTTTAGTTATATCTCTGCAAAAGTTATCTAATACAGGTGTATCTTTATTATTTGATTTTGACTCCTTTTGATTATCATTCTTATAGCTATTATTTTCATCATAATCATTTAGATAAGCATCTTTAACTCTAAAATTTCCTAATTCTGCATAAAAATTAATATAGTTAATATTGTTTTCATTTAATATTGTAGTTATATGATTTTTAGGTAACAATAATACTCCAAGGATAAAATGATAATCTCTAATATTATTATCTCCAAGTCTTTCTGCTTCATTGTCAGCAAAATCAAATGCCATTTTTGTATCTTCACTTGGAGGAATTTTGCCTTTATATTTAATTTCAACATTATTAATATTTAAATGTTTACTATTTAGGTCTTGAGTTATTGTTTCAATAAGCTCATCAATATCAACACCTAATGACTTAAATATTTGAATAACGATATTATTACCATTTTCAAGAATAGCCAAAATAATATGCTCTGGTTTCAAATAACTCGAATTAAAATTATTTGCGATAATAAACGCCTCATTAACAATACTTTTAAAGTTCGGTAATATATCTTTTTTCATTTTCATAAAGTAATATTTATTATTTTCAGACAAAAATACATCTTTTTTTTGATAAAAACAAAATTATTGTTGATTTTTTACAAAAAAAAACGTAAATTTAAGTATCTATAAGTTATTTTAAAAATTAAAAAAGTAAATGTTTGATAATAAAGTTCCGAAATATTCTATGGTTGAGGTTAAAATTAGAATTGAAAAAGATAAAGAAATCAGTAAAAATCCTTCGACCCCTAATGCTACCCAAGTTTTAAAGTTTGATGATGCTGGATTAGTTATAACTGGAAATTACTTAATAGTAGTATTAGATGAAACAAATGTTAATAATACTCTAAGTAGTACTGGAAAAATTTTTAATTTAGAAAACGTCATCTCATATAAAACGCATAATAAATAATAAAAAATAATTTAAAAGTATGTTAATTAAACGTAATGACAATGGAAATAAAGTGGATGTATTATATGAATCATCCAATATTCTAGCTTCTAGCTGGGACAAAAATACAAATGATTTAATTATAACATTTAAAAGAGGTGAACAATATGTTTTTCATAATGTTAAACCTACTGATTATGCTCGTTTTGAACTAGCAGAAAGTCAGGGGCGAGAATTTAATAAACGTATCAAAAATGTCTATAAATTTGAAAAACTTAGGTTAATTGACATTGCTGACTTGTTAAAAGAAATAAATGAATTTAGAACAAAAGAAATATTAATAGCTGAAAAAAATCTTATAACCGCTATGACAGTTTTAATAAATTCTTATGGAAAGAAAAATTCTATCGATATTAAAGAACTTGAAAATATAGAATTATTCATTAATAAATTAAAAGAGATTAAAGAAAAAACTAACAATGAGTAATATCACTAAAAATTTTAAATTTAGAGGAGATTTAAATTTTATTAAACCTTCAAATCCTTTTTATGATTTTAATTTACTCGATAAATTAGCAAAGGATTTTATTAAGAATAACCCATATGAAATGGTTTATGATGGTAATGATTATTTTCTTAGGGCAGCATTACTTTTTCATAATCATGTTATGAATTTAATAGAATCTGAAAAATCTGAAGATGATTTAAATTTGTTATTACCATTAATGAAAATAATCGTAGATTATAACTTACCAATAGCATTAATGCCAGTATTAGAATATAAAGGTAATACATTTTATACCGTAACAGCAAAAATGAGATGTTGTATTCAAGAGGATGAACGGAATATACCTAAATTTGAAAAAACTTTCAAAAAAAATCTTGATGTTATGATTATTAATGGAAGAGAAAATAATCCGCCATATGCTTTAGGCGTTTATAATTTGATGTTTACGCCTATAATGTATAATCCAACAAATTTTGAACGAATTAGAAATGTAATGATAAGATACTTTACATATGGAATAAACTAATAAAAAAAAATTAAATGAAAGGTTTTTAAAATGAATAATGTTGATTTAACATATCATGAGTTATTAAAAGATATCATTAATAACGGAATAGATAAAATAGATAGAACGAATGTGGGCACCAAATCAGTTTTTGGGAGAATGATTAGATTTGATATGCGTGAAGGATTTCCACTTCTAACTACAAAAAAAATTCATGTTAAATCAGTAATTCATGAATTATTATGGTTTTTAAAAGGTGATACTAATATCAAATATCTTAATGATAATGGTGTAACTATTTGGGATGAATGGGCAGATGAAGATGGTAATCTAGGTCCTATTTATGGAAAACAATGGGTTGATTGGGGTGGTTATATGAAAAACATAGATGGTGAAAAAGTATATTTTAAAGGTATTAATCAAATACAATATATAATTGACCGTTTAATTAAATTTCCAGATTGCCGTAGAATTATGGTGAATGCATGGAATGTAAGTGATTTAGATGAAATGAGACTTATGCCGTGTCATTATGGATTTCAGTTTTGGACAAGAGAATTGACGAGAGAAGAGCGTATGGGAATATATATTAAGCGATATATGAATAGTTTTAGTGAATCTGATGATTCTATTGATATTAAGTTAACTACTAATAATATTCCAACTCGCGGAATATCATTATCTTGGAACCAAAGAAGTTGTGATGTTGGATTAGGAATCCCGTTTAATATAGCATCATATGCTTTATTATTACATATGGTTGGACAACAAGTTAATATGATACCATTAGAATTAATTGGTATGTTAGGTGATTGCCATATTTATTCTAATCATATTGAACAGCTTAGAGAACAATTAACTAGAGACCCACACAAATACCCTCTTCCTAAAATATGGTTAAATCCTGAAGTAAAGAGTATTTTTAATTATAAATATGAAGACATAAAAATATTAGATTACCAATCATATCCAACCATTAAGATGCCAATTGCTGTTTAATCTTCATAATTTTATAAAAAAAATAAGCCCTTGGTGTTGAATCAGGGCTTTTTTTATTTATCGTCTGAATATTTATATTAAAAGTAATTTAGTATGGCATCATTAAAAAACATCATAATTGAAGAGCTTAGAGGTGTTTCCGAAATAGTAAAACCAGAAGAAGTAGATTTAAGTTCTTTTGTAATGCGAAATACATTAAACTCGAAAATATGGAAATCTGAAGATAAAATTGACCCTAAAATTAGAAAACAATTATTGAAAATTGCTGATGATTTTGTTGAATTTTTAGATATTCCATGGGTTGAAGTTATAGATGTAACGTTAACTGGAAGTTTAGCAAATTATAATTGGTCAGAATACTCAGATATTGATTTACATATTATTTTTAATTTTCAGGACATTAATGAAAATGAAGAACTGGTTAAAGATTTTTTAGATTCAAAAAGAAAAATATGGAATGATACTCATAATATAACAATTTACGGTTTTGAGGTTGAAATTTATGCTCAAGATATAAATGAACCGCATACATCTACTGGTGTTTATTCGCTAGAATATAATAAATGGGTTATAAAACCAAATAAATTGAAGCCAAGATTTGATAAAATTTTAATCAAGAAAAAAGCATCTGAATTAATGACCAAAATTGATGATATTATTGAAATGTATCATGAAGGTAAGTATGAAAGAGTTGTGAATGAATCTGAAAAATTATGGGAAAAAATAAAAAAAATGCGTAAAGCGGGTCTTGAAAAAGATGGTGAATTTTCATATGAAAATATTGTTTTTAAAGTATTAAGAAGAAGTGGTTATATTAATAAATTTATGAAAATTAAAGACCAAGCTTATGATATTTTAAATTCTATATGATATTTATTAATAAATAACAATTTAATTAAATAGAAATTTATGTCACTTCATAACAAAGTTCCAACAATAATACATTCAGCCGCTGATGCTGATTTTAGTAAATATACTTATTTTCAAGTTTTGGCTACTGCTAATACTAGCGCTGTAATTAATGGGGCATACGTTTACATGAATGCAGGGCTTCTTATTACAATTTTAGTGAAAAGTATTTCAGGTAATGATGTTTATGTTTTGGGCTCACCAATTAATACGACAACAGGTGTATCATATGCTGGAACTGAAGATATGCCTCAATTAGGTGGTAGTGCATTTTTAGAAGGAAATGATAGTGATGAGTTAATTAATGATAGTGATGAGTTAATTAATGTGGGAAAAGAAGCGCCTACTCGACCTCCGACTAAAATCTAAATAATGTAATTTATTAAAATTACTACATATTTATAGACAAATAATTTTATTTTAAAAGAAATTGTAATGAAAAAAGATATGATTAATCCTATAAGTCTTAAAGGGCAAGATAAATTAAATAGAATACATGAATTAATGGGGAAAATTAATCCCGTTATTAACGAAAATGTTTCTAATTCTGTATTAGAAATTTATCATAAAGGTGCAGATGGTAAAAATTATGGTATTGTTAGAGAAAATTATAAATATTACATTAAAATTGCAGAAGATAAAAATAATTTAACTGTAAAAGATTTTCAATATATTGGTGGGCTTAAAAATAAAAATGATTATGTCTTTGAATCATATGCCAAAGCTGTTAAACATTTAAAACTTAAATTAATGAGTTTAGATGAAGCTTATGGTATTGAACATGATTACGATAATAATGTATTGATGAAAGAAGGCGCATTTTCTTATGGTTTTAAAACTGAAGAAGAAACCAACGAAATGTTAGAAAATGAATATGTTGAAGAAGACGATTCAGATAAAATAGTTAACAAAGCTGACTATACAAAACATAAAAAAGAATCTGATACAGATGATTTTGATGATACAATAAAGCTTAATGATGCTCAAAAGTCAAAAATAAAAGATAAACTTCAAAAAAAATTTGATTTAACTGAAGAAGAAGCTAATTATCTTGTTGATGAAATTTTATCTTGCGAAACTTGTTATAATTCAGTTAAAGAAGGCTATGATGATGAAGAATATGGTGATGAGGATTATGAACGTGCATCTAGAGAACAACAATATTATGGAAGAAGTCCTGAAGCTGGTGCTTTAGACGAAAAAAAAAAACTGTAAGCGAAACTGAAATAGACGAAGTTAAATATAAACTTAAAATAAAAGACCCAACATCAGAACCACCTCAAGAGCCAGCATTTTCTGATTCTAAAGGTGGTTCTGATTTTAACAATACTGATAATAATAGCAAATCATTTGATAATAAATCAGACAATGAAATGGCTGATGATTCGGATAAGCCATTTAATGATAAACCATTCGATGCTGGAGTTGAAGTTTCAGAAGAAGATGACCCTAAAAAGTTCATTCAGCAATTAACAGGAAAATTAGGTACTTCCTTAAGAAAATATAATAAAGAACAAGGTAATCCAGATTTTGAATTAGAAAAATTTGTAATTAATTCTATAATTTCTGCAACACATAGCGGTATTATGGATGAAGAAGACCAGAAAAAAATTATTAAGAAAGTTAAAACTGCTGGTAAAGATGATAATAATGTAAGTGTCGATACAAACAATAATAAAGATGATAATGAAAATGACGATAAATCAAAACCAACAGATAACAAAAAAAATAAAAAAGAACCTGTAAAATCATCTGATGAAGAAAATGATGAAAATACTGAAAATAGTGAAGATTGGTCGCCGACTGAAGAATCATATAAAAAAAATAATGAAAAGTTGAAAAATTCTAAAAAAAGTGGTATATTTGAAGATGAATTAAATAATATTATTATGAATAGAATTAATGAAACGTTTAATATTGATAATATGATTGAAGAAATATTAGGCAATATAACCACAAATCCTCAAAAACCAGATGAAGAAACTATAAAAAAACCTAGGACTGATGAACCAGTAAAAAATCCAAGACCAAGACGTGAAAGAATTTGGAGACCAGAACCAGGTGAATCACCAAACCCAAAAGCTAGAAAAAATGGATAAAAAAAAATTATATTTAATTTTTATTAATGAAATAGGTAAGAATTGGAAAGGTGAATTTATATATGAATTCCTTTTTTCAAATTCTACCGAAGGAGTGGATGGTGAAGCATGGGATGAATACCCCGCATCAGGTAAACCAGAACCGCCGAGCCAACAATTCATTAAAGCGGTAGGTTTATTAACTTCTGAAATAAAATTTGATATTATTCAGAAGAGTGATACTTTTAGTGTTTGGGATGCAGTGGATGGAGTAATTGCATTGGCTTGGGAAAACATAGATGATTATGATGAATATCCAGAGTCTAGAATATTTTTTAAGTTTGGAGATACACTTGAAGATGTTGAAGATAAACTTTATGAAAGGGATATAAGATTAATTCTAACAAAAGTTCAGGAACATGAAAAAATCTAAAAATAAAATTAATGAATCGGAAATTTATATAACCGATATTAAGGATATGCAAGTAGTTAAAAATAATATGAAACCTGATGATAAATTATATGTTATTGGGAATTCAGAAACGTCTAAAGTTAATGAAGAAAAAGAAATTAATAATAATACCCTTATGATTGTTGAATATTATAAAGATATGGAAGGAGAAACTCCTTTTATAGTTAATGGTATTAAATGGATGTATGTATGGGGAAAATATCCTAATGGTAAAATTGATATAGCTGTTTATCGTTTTGACCATAATTTGACTTATGGTTATGATTGGTTTAAAAGTTTTATTTTAAATAAACAAACTAATTTGTCACCAAAAAAAGAAATAGGTGAAGATATTAATTCACCGACTAGTACAACTAATAATAATCAAAATGGAATTACTCATAAATTTCAAAAGGATGTTGATGATTTATTTCAAAAAATAGCAGATAATGGAAATATTAAATCTGCATTATCTAAAATCAGTACACCTGTTGAAAAGTATGAAGCTATTGTTAGATTCGCTGACTTAATTGGCGTACCTAATGATAAGTTAGGAATGTTAATAAATGACATTAAAAATATTTCTACTTCAAATTCAAATCAAACAGAGTCAGTAAAAGAAGAATCAATTAATTCAGGTAACATAAACAATTTAAATGAAAATAAAAATCCTAGAATGACTAAAGCCGCATTAGCAAATTATATCATAAAATTAAATAAAAACGTTTAAAAATAGCATAAAATGGAAAAAGAAGAAAAATATAAAAAACTTATTCAGGACATACTCAGTAAAACAAAAACTGATAAAGCCCTCAATGAGAGTCGTGTACGCTATGATGAAGCTCATTCAGAAAGAATGTTACCTAAATTAGAAAGGGATTTAAGAGAACGTAAACATTCTTTAGGTGACCATCCAATTTTTCCTGAAAGTGATGAACTGCATTTTGAAGAAAAAATTATAGGTGAAAGATTCGGTGAAGTTATTCGTGAAGTAAAACGTTATTTTAATACGAATGATATTGATAACGTTAAAATCATGCAAGAAATGTATCCAATGATTAAAGAATGCATGAAAATTGAAGAGAAAAACAAAAAAGAGTTGGAAGAATTGGCTATTAAAATGATTCGCGATGAATATAATATACCAGAAGACATGGTTGAAATCGAAGCAGAATTGACGCCAAATATAAATATGGAAGGTACTAAATTAAATGCCATTCCTATTAGAGTTGATGAAGTTGATTTTGATTCTCATGAAGATATTGCAAAAGCTAATTCTGAAGTTTATAAAAGAAGATTTATAAATGCGATGAATCAAGGTGCGGCCATGAAGACAAATCATATGTTTCATATGGTTGATGAAGATTTAACTAAAATTGACCCTACACTACCAACAAAATATGGAAAAATCATGTCAGCTGCTGATTATATGTATTATATTGTAGATAATATTGATAACAGTCCAGCTATAACTGGTGGTATTGTGAAACTTGAACTCCCTACTAACGAAGATGGAATACCTAAAATCAAAGCACAGGCGATGATATTTCCTGTATTAATACATGAATTAGTTAAAGGAGTGATGGAATTATTAGCTGCTCATGGTTTACCGAAAAATCCTAAAATAAGAAATTATGTTTTAGGTAAAGCTGATTATTTAAAAGCTGAAACATGGGATATGCGATTAGGACCTGCATTATGGAGTAAATTAACTAAACTAATACCACCTGAAGATTTTCATCTTAAACACTATTTATACGCTGATTTGTGTTCATTACCAGTAGAAAAATTCAATAGTGATATGCGTGAAATTATGGCTGGAACAAAGCTTGGTAAGGATATTGTTAATAAAATGTTAACCAAAATTAAAATCGATTTACAAAAAGAAGAATTTAATAGGGTTATGGATGAAAGACGACAAGAATCCGAACGAAGCTCTAATATTATTGACAATACTGATGATTTAGAAGACTATTGGAACCAAATAGGATTTTAAAAATGCCTTGAATATCCAAGGCATTTTTTTTTTATAATAATCAATTAATTTTATTTAATTTTTTAATGATTACTAGAAGCACAATGAATATTTAAATACTCTTAGACTGAAATACTTGAAATAATAGCTAAATTATGGCTTAATATAGCTATAACCGTACAAAAAATAATATTTTATATAATCAGCATATTTATTATAAAACTAAATATGTTGACTAATAATGAAATATTAGAAGAATTTGCAAAGGGTCTGGTTAATCCAATATATATTATTGAAAATTATTTAAAAACATTTGATAAAACTCAAGAAGGTTTTGTACCATTTAAATTATTTCCCAGACAACGTGAAATAATTGAAAGTTACATGAACCACAGATTTTCTATCGTTGCAAAGCCTAGACAGGCTGGTGTGTCAACGACTACGGCAGCATTTGCCGCCGTTAAAGTGGCTTGGGCTGACCCAGATAATCCCGAAAAAATATTAATTCTTGCCAATAAACAAGACATGGCACAAGAATTTTTAGCTAAAATTAAAGATTTTTTATCTCAATTACCAAGGTGGGTTTGGGGTTCAAATTATTATGGAACTGTAGAAAAAGAGAGTAAAGAAATTTTTTTAACTAATTCTAAAAAGCATTTAGTTTTACCTAATGGTTCGCAAGTTAAAGCTCTTGCTACATCTAAAGATGCTCTTCGTGGTTATACACCTACATTCCTTATAATGGACGAGGCAGCATTTATTGATAATGGTGCTGAAGTATTTGGTGCAGCCCTTACAGCACTTGGTACTGGTGGTAAAGCTACTTTAATTTCCACACCAAATGGATATGATGAATTATATTGGAAAACATTTGATGGTGCCAGAAATAAAACCAACGATTTTCACATCGTTGAAATGCATTGGTATGAAGATTTAAGATATAACAAAGATTTAGTATGGTTAAAATCAAGCCCGAATGGTGATGATATTATTCGCGAAGAAGAAAAAACTTTTACACTTGAATCTTTTAGGAAACGAATTGATGAAGGATGGAAACCAACATCAAGTTGGTATGAAGAAATGTGTCGTGGTATGAATAATGACAAGCGAATGATTGCTCAAGAGCTTGATGTTTCATTTGTAGGTTCTGGTGGTAATGTAATTGATGAAGAATTTATTGAATTTCAGGAAAAAAATAATTGTATGGACCCAAAATGGGTTAGTGGTAAAAATAAGGAATTTTGGATTTGGGAACAACCGATTGAAGGTCATCAATATATCATGGGTGTTGATGTTGCCCGTGGTGATGGTGAAGATAGTTCAACTATTGTTATAGTGGATTTCACAACAATGGAACAAGTGATGGAATACAAAGGAAAGGTCCCGCCAGATTTGTTAGCACAGATAGTTGAAGAGTATGGGAATTTATATAATGCTTATACTGTGGTTGACGTTATTGGTGTAGGGGTTTCAACTATTTTAAAGTTATTAGAAGTTGGTTATAAGCGTTTGCATTATGATGAACCACGTAGCAACGTGCTTAAAAATCGTAGAGATTTGAATCAATACACTAAGAATGGTAAAATACCTGGCTTCAATGCGCAATCGGTTCGTTTACCTATGATTGCAAATCTTGAATATGCTATTAGAACAAATACCATTAAAGTTAGGTCAGTTAGAATGACCTCTGAAATGAGAACATTTGTTTATAAGAATGGGAAACCAGACCATATGCATGGATGTCATGATGATTTATTGATGTCATTGGCAATGTGTTTATGGGTATTGGAGCAGAATTTTAAGAAATTGGAAAAATTGGAAAATCAAACAAAAGCCATGTTAAAAAGTTGGATTTCTAGTAGCTCTTTAAATGAAAAGGAAAAAAGTGGATTTGTGCCAAAAGGTACTAAAGAGAGTACTGGACGACCAAATTTTACTCCAAGTATAGCTAAAAATATGCAAGACCCTAAAGGTGAATTTTTGTGGCTATTTAGTGGTATGCGTTAATATTTATTTAAAAACAAATTTATGGGATTAAAAAATAAAAATGTGTTTATTAGGAAAGTAAATCCTAAAATGGTTTATAGGTGGTCGCCTATGGATGCCAATCAAAAGGTAATTAAATCAAAAGGGAAAATCAAAGGTGAATCATGTACCGCTATTCCAAATTCTCAAGGTTATGACAATAAAACTGGTTATGTATATAAAATAATTAACGATAACCACAACGCGTACATGGAATGTGATTACGTTAAATAAACTTTATATTTTTAAAAAAATGATTATAATAAACTAAAAAAATCACTATATGGCTCAAAAACTAACAATATTTCAAGGATTAACAAGATTATTTGGACCTGATGGTTATGATAAAAATAGACCACTGGATAGTAGTAATAAATATAATATTGGGAATGAGATTTTACTTAAAACCAAAGATAAAGCAGAATATGAAACAGCTAAATTACAAGCTCAGCAGGCAAAATATTTAGGGCAATTATGGCGTAAGGTTGATGGAGAAATGTTTCAACAATCAATTCATTATGAAGTTACGAGAATTGGTTCGTATGCGGATTTTGAATCTATGGAATTTTATCCTGAAATCGGAGCTGCATTGGATATTTTTATGGAAGAATCTACGACCGTAAATAATAAAGGTAAAATTCTTAACATTTATTCTGAAAGTAAACGTGTAAAACGTGTGTTAGAAGATTTATTTTTTAATAGATTAGATATTCACACAAATTTACCGATGTGGGCTCGTAATTTATGTAAATATGGCGATAATTTTGTTTACTTAAATACTGATGATAAAAACGGTATTATTGGTTGTAGACAGATGCCTAATTTTGAGATAGAGAGGAGAGAAGGTGATATTTTAAATTCAATGAACGCAAGTAGAGATGTCTTAACTAATGATAATCAAAGTAATCATAATAGAGTTAAATTTCATTGGAAAACTAAAAATATAGTATTTAACTCATGGCAAATAGCTCATTTTAGATTATTAGGTGATGATAGAAAGCTTCCGTATGGTACTTCGTTATTAGAGAAAGCTAGGAGAATTTGGAAACAATTATTGCTTTCTGAAGATGCTATGTTGATATATCGCGTAACTAGAGCACCTGAGCGTAGAATTTATAAAGTTTTTGTTGGTAATATTGATGATAAGGATGTTGAACCTTATTTAAATGAGATTGCTAATCGTTTTAAACGTAAACCAGTTATAGACCCACAAACAGGACAGATAGATTTACGTTATAATCAATTAGCACAAGACCAAGACTTATTTATTCCAGTTCGTGATGAAAACGCTGCAACCCCAATTGATACCTTACCAGGTGCAAGTAATCTTTCTGAGATTGCTGATATTCAATATTTGCAAAGGAAATTATTTACTGCTTTACGTGTTCCTAAAGCATTTTTAAATTATGAAGATGCTTATGGAGAAGGTAAAAATTTAGCTTTACAGGATATTAGATTTTCCAGAACCATTAATCGTATTCAACAGGCATTAATTATGGAATTAAATAAAATTGCTATTATTCATTTATATATTCTAGGATTTACAGATGAATTAGATAATTTTATCATTACATTAAATAATCCATCTACTCAAGCTGAAATGCTTAAAATTGAATATTTGCAATCTAAAATTGCATTATATAATGAAGCTGTAAAAGATTCTGGTAATGGTTTTGCTGCTATGTCAATGACAAGAGCTAAACGTGATATTCTTGGATGGTCTGATGAAGAAATTAAACAAGATTTACTTGAACAAAGAATGGAAAGAGCAGCTGCAGCTGAGCTTGAAAAAACCGCTAAGATTATTAAGCATACGGGTATTTTTGATAAAGTTGATAAAATTTATGGTGACCCTAACTATGACCCATATACTGATACTGAAGAAGGTGATATTGGTAGTACTAGTAAAAAAAGTGGGGGTAGTGGATTTGGTGGCGGATTAGGTGGCGGATTAGGTTCTGAAATAGGCGGAGCTGGTGAAAAAGAACTAGAATTCGGCGGTGAGGAAGGTGAAGAAGCTGCTGGTGATGAAGAACCTGAAGCTGGATTAGATTTAGGTTCTGAAGAAGCAGTTTCACCTGAAGAAGCAACACCGACTAAAGAAACTATTAAAAGAGCGGGAAAAATATTAACTGAAAAAAAACACATTTTAAGTAAAAAATTAGAATATCGTCAAAAAAAATATCAAGAAAATTTTCTTGATAAATTAACAGGTTCATTAAATAAAGAAGACCATTTAAAGGATGAAATTACTAAGATTTATGATAAAAGTATAAAAATTAATGAAGGTATTAATAATATTATTGGTGATATTGATGAATTACTTAAAGGAAGTGATTAACTTTCTATAGAAATATTATATTTATTAGAAAAGATTTAGTTATGCAAAATTTCGGTAAAATAAAAAATGCTTTCAATGAAGTTCTAATTGAAGGAATTTTAAAAAAGTCTGATAAAAATAAAAAAATTTTTCAGTCTTATATTAAGGCATTAAAAGAAGATAAAATTTTAAAGACTCAATATTTAGTTTATAAAAATTTAGAATCTAAAGTTGAGCCAGATTTAAATATGGCGATAGATTATGTAAATGAAAACATTTCCTTACTAAAAAGTTTTTCTCCGAAACAAATTATTGAAGCTAATAAAAAATTAGTTAAGCTATTAGGTGAATTTAAAAAAATGTTAGATGAAAAATATGATGAAAAATTAGAAAAACTTCATGAAAATATTTCATATTTAGTTACACATAAAAATACCAACATTAATGCTACATTTAATCGTAAAAAACAAATTGCAGAATATATTATTATACCAAAATCAAAAGAACCGATTTCTGAAAACATAGTACCTACTAAAGTCTTATGTGATATAGCTATTAGAAGATTTAATGAAAAATATTCTGACCTAACTGAAAATGAAAAATCTTTAATTAAGGTTATTATTGAATCGGATAGTGAAAATCAAACAATTTTTTTTAAGAATATTAAAAATACGTGTATTAAATTAATTGACGAAAATCTTAAAAATGCAGATATAGAAACTAAAGAAAAATTGTTAACTGTTAAAGATAAATTATTAAATTTGGAATTTAACAAAGAAACATTTTCGGAAAGTGCTATAAAATTAATAAATTTAGCTAATGATTTGAGTGAATAGAGTTATGATGGAACAAGCAAACTGGGAACTAATTGTTCATAGGCTAGATACAATAGCTAAAAATCAGGAAGTCACTACTGATAAATTGAATAATATTGAGGAAAAACTTACAAAATTTGAAAGTATTAAAGATTCAGTTAATGAGCTTAAAAGTTGGAAAAGTTCATTACAACAAGTCATATCAACGAATGAATTAAAAGAATTAAGGTATTGGAAACTGAAAATGGATGAGATTACATCACCGAAATTATTAGATGAAACACTAAAAGATATCGATAAACTCAAAACATTTAGGACCCAAGCTTTAATGATATGGGTGGTTGTTCAAGCTATAATGGTTGTATTAATTTTTTTAAAAGATATTTTATCTTAAGATTTTTATAAAAACATCCTATTGACAAATCCTGATTTCATATTATATTTATGATATCAGGATTTTTTATATGAAACGTGGTAAAGAATTTAAAGTAGATGTAATTCCGAATTTAAATGTTGTATTTGGTACAACGGACAATAAAAAGCCAAAATCAGTATACATTAATATATCTGGATGGGCAGACCCTATAGATGATGATAATTTTAATTACAACAGAATTATACAAAACATTCATAAACAAATTAAACAAAACATATATAATTATGGTAATCGTTCTATCTTTAATTTAAATAAAACTATTGTGGATTTTGATATGCGTCAATCTGGAATTATATTTGGAAAACGAAGTTATATGAATTGTGAAATTATATTATATCAAAATAGTGAATATGCTCTAATGTCAGATGAATTAAATGAAGCTTTAATGAATATTTTAAATGTTGTAGTTAATAAAAATTTAAATGATAATAAGTATTTTAAATTTCATAGAAAGAAAGAGTGATGATAAAATATTATAATAAATTTAACCCCTAATCAATTTGGTTAGGGGTTTTTTATTTATATACATATATTTATTATGAAAATGGTAATATGTATAGTGATGAGTTAAAAATATTAAAACCAGGTCAAACTGGGTTTGGAATTATGATTGAACAAGACGCAGGTTATATTTCTCCTAATGATATTAGGAATAAACCATTCTTAAATGAAATGCAAAAATTGGGTGAAGGTAAGGGTATAATGATTGAACCGTTAATAGTTTATGCAGTTCTACAAAAATATGGTGTTGAAAATAGAAATGGGCGTATTTATCCAGAAGCTATTCTTAAGAGAGAAGTAGAAAAATATCAGCAATTAATTCGTGAAAAACGTGCAATAGGTGAATGCGTTCCAATTGGAACCGAAATATTTACTAAAAATGGCTGGAAACGAATTGAAGAAACAATTCCTGCAAAGAACTGGGCTGAAGAGTTTCAA
>ERZ795050.747-NODE-747-length-48186-cov-5.626104_pt1 | contig 48186 bp, 49 predicted proteins | sample MGYA00375134_ERZ795050 | MGnify/ENA primary metagenome ERZ795050 (study PRJEB30179, sample SAMN05720221) | activated sludge metagenome | isolation source: Anaerobic digester | place: Japan | collected 2015-05-26 ... | reverse complement strand
ATGATTTTTTATGGTATTTTTTTATCAGCTTTTAAAGCAATAATTCTACTTTGTGAAAGCTTTGTCCAATCGTCATTAGCTCCTGTTGCAATTAATCGAGTATACATTTGCGCAGCTTTTTGAAAATCCTGCTTTTGTTCATACAGTCGTCCTAGTGTAAAAAGAATATGATTTTTTGATAAGAATGAATCTTTTGGTAAACTGGCATCAAGTTTTTCAAGCATTTCAATAGCCTTATCAATGTTGCCTGTTTCTTCATACATAGCAGCTGCATTTTGTTTTGCAATGTCAGTAATGTAGTGTTTGCTGTTTATTTTTATTATCTGTAAATAGGTATCAAGAGCTTTTGCATAATCCTTTTCCTGAATATAGTAATCAGCCTTGAGCAACAGTGCCTGCAATGAAGAAACACTTTTGGGGTACCTTTTTACCAGAGTGTCAATATCAGTAAAAACAGCAGCAACAGCCTGTTCTTTGGTTAGTTGAGAGGATTCATACTGTTTTGTTTGAATATCAGTAAACGCACTTTCTATTTTATCAAAAAGAGAAACTGCATTTTTTTCTTGTGTTGTATGAATTAGGGATATAATGCCAAACATAATCAAGAAACCAATTAATATTCCAGCAATTGTTAATAATAATTTTCGAGAACTAGTAAAAAATTGAGTCAATTTTTCAGAAAAAGATTTTTTAGGTGATTCATGTGTCATAGTTGTGTTACTCCTTTTGCACGGTGATGTTTAGTTCTTTTATTAAACGTGAAAGATATGTGCGTTGAATATCTAATTCACGAGCAGTCTCTGTTTGATTCCAGTTGTGAGATTCGAGTGCTGCTTGAATGAAATGTTTTTTAAAGATATTGAGTGCATCTTTTAGGTTCATTCCCTTATACACAGCAATATCATCATTTTTTGTACCAATGAGTAAATCATGTGATGAAATCAATTTTTCTTTTGTAATGACAATGGCTCGTTCAATTGCATTTTCAAGTTCACGAACATTACCTGGCCATGAATAGGAAAGCATTGCATCAATAGCATCTTTAGTAAATCCGTTTATTTGCTTTTTAGTTTCTCGTGAAAACTTTTTTAAAAAATGATTTGCAAGTTCTATAATATCTTCTTTTCGTGAACGCAAGGGAGGAATATGTATTGGTAATACATTGAGCCGATAATAGAGATCGCTCCGGAATTCGCCTTTTTTTACCAATTCTTCTATGTTTTTGTTTGTGGCAGCTACAATTCGTACATCAACTGAAATTGTTTCACTCGAACCTACTTTTTCAAAAGTTTTTTGTTGAAGAACTCTCAGTAATTTTGCCTGAAGCTTTAGTGGTAAATCTCCAATTTCATCAAGGAAGATAGTTCCGCCATCTGCAAGTTCAAAGCGGCCTTTTCTATTCTGAATTGCATCGGTAAAAGCACCCTTAACATGGCCAAATAGTTCACTTTCCAATAAACCCTCAGGAAGAGCAGCACAGTTTACGCGAATAAACGGTCCATTTTTTCGTAAACTTTGCAAATGAATTTGTTCAGCAAAGAGCTCTTTACCTACTCCACTTTCACCAAGTATGAGTACCGATGAATCAGTTTGAGCAATTCTGCTGATGAGCTCGAGCTTGGAAAGTATTTCAGGGCTTTTAGCTATGAGTACATGATACCCTTTATCTTCAGAAATTTGATTTCGTAAAAAACCTATTTCTTCTTTTGCTTTTTCAAAATAATGTGCATTTTCAATTGCAATTGCTGCTTGAACTGCAAAAATCTCAAGCCATTCAAGATCATCCTGCGTAAAATATTTATTATTTTTTTTATTAAGTATTTCAATAACACCAACACATTTGTCCCTGATAAGCATAGGAACAGCTAAAATACTGTATGTTGGGAAATCGATTGATTTTGAGATCTCACTGTAAAATCGAGAATCTGTTTCTACATCATTGACAATGAGTGATTGGCCACGTTCTGCAACCCAGCCTGCAATGCCTTCACCAGGATTTAAACAAAATTTTTTTACATCACGACCCTTTGGACCCAGTGCAATTTCAAAGTATAGTTTACCATCATCCTGATTTTTTAGAACAAGTGAAGATGCCTCTCCTTCGGTAAGGCGAGTTGCTGACTCTAAAATCTGAGTCAGCAACTTAGTAGCATCTCCATAGTTTGAATTAATCAGTGTATTAATTTCGAGTAATGTTTCAAACTTTACTGGATCTATTTTTGTAAGCATAAAAATGCTTATTTACCGCCTTTACCCTTTAAGAGATCTCCCAGTGTGTAGCTGTCTGAGTTAGTTCCAGCATCTTCCATAAACTTAGAAAATTCAGCCTGCTGCTGTTGCTTAGCGAGATCTTTCAATGAAAGTGCTAATTTCTGCTTTTGTGGATATAGTTCAATAATTGCAGCAGTAATTTTTGTGCCAGGCGTAAGTTTTTTGAGAGCATCATCAGTTGATTCATTGTCCTGGAGCACGAGATTTGATTTATGGAGCAATCCTTCAATGTCGCCTTGTACCTTTACAAATGCACCAAAATCAGTAATAGAAGAAACTGTTCCTTCAATAATGGAGCCTACTTTGTAAGCTTTTGCAAGGCTTTCCCACGGATTTTCTGACATTTTTTTAACGGAGAGACGAATATTCTGTTGTGCTGCACTTGATTCAGTAACAATTGCCTGTATTTCCTGGTCTACCTGTAAACTATTTGATGATGCCTTACCTTTTGCAGTCCAGGAGAGTTCTTCAAATGGTAGGAATCCATCAATACCTTCTTCAAGGTTTACAAAAGCTCCAGCGTTCGTTAATTTGACTACCTTCCCAGTCACAACCTTACCTTCAGGGTAGCGCTGTTCAATAGTTTCCCATGGATTTTCCTGAACCTCTTTAAGACTTAAAGAAACTTTTTGCTGGTCAAGGTCATAACCAAGAATTTTACAGGATACAATATCGCCAAGTTTTAACATTTCCTGAGGCTTTTTAATGCGTTTCACCCATGAAAATTCTGAAATATGAGCAAGACCTTCAATACCTTCTTCAAGTTCAATAAATGCACCGTAATCGGTAAATTTTGTAACTTTACCTTTGACGATATCATGCAGGTGGTATTTGTTTTCAAAATTTTCCCAGGGGTCTTGAGTGAAATGTTTCAATGAAAGATTGATTCGTCCTTCTGCTGGATCTAATTTGATTACTTTTACTTCAATTGTTTGGCCTTTTTTTACAAAATCTTTCGGTCGTGTTACATGTCCCCAACTCATATCATTGATATGCAAGAGGCCATCAAAACCTCCAAGATCGATAAAAGCACCAAAACTGGTATAGCTTTTTACCACACCTTTTACAACATCTCCCTCTTTGACTGTGGCAAAAAATTCTGCTTTATTTTTTTCATTTTGCTCTTCGAGCCAGCGTTTTCGATTGAGAACGATATTGACCCGTCGGTCTGAATAGAGTCGTTCAATATAAAAGTGTGACTTACATCCGATAAGATTTTCTAATTCCTCTTTTGAACAATATGCTTTAGAAACAGGCAGGAATCCTTTTAGACCGAATCCAAGGTCAACATCATATCCGCCTTTTATTTCTGTTGTTATAGTGCCTTCTACTGTTTTATGGTTTTTGTACGCATCGGTGAATGCCTTCCAATACAGCTTTTCATCGGCTTTTTGCTTGGAAATAATGCTTTCACCATTTCGTGATTCTTTTTTTAGCAGCAAAACAGTAACTGTATCACCAACTTTGGGCAGTGTAGTGAATTCTTTTATGTCAATTCGACCTTCACTTTTTGTGCCAACGTCAACGAATACTGAATCGCTGGTTACCTGTACCACTTTACCCTCAACGAGAGTACCTTCTGTAACTGTGTCCAGGTTTCGCAAATACGCTTCCTGTAACTGTGTTTGAATGGTCTCTTCAGAAGGATTAGAGTCATTCATTACCACTTCCTTATCCATATGTTTCCCTTGTAATTGAATTTTGTTGTATACTTTCTCATAAACTTCATCTATGGTCAAGTATGATGTATCAATATAGTATGCATCAGGAGCTACGGTGAGACTTCCAAATTCCTTGTTTTTATCTATGGTATCCCGGGCAATAATTGCATTTTTTATTTCATCTAATGACATGGTGCTCGTACCCTGGTTGTATCTTCGTAGTGCTCGAGCATCAGGGCTGGCATCAAGATAGATTTTGACTTCTGCATTCGGAAACACTACTGTGGTAATGTCTCTGCCTTCCATTACAATATCATGATCAACTGCTAGCATGCGCAATTGTTCATTTACATAAAGCCTGATTTCTTTTATAGCAGATATTTGGGCAACAATTGCATCAACTGCATCAGTGTGGAGCTTGTGTGTAATATCGGTACCATTGAGCAAGACCTTTTGTTCTGAATAGGTTATGGTTATAGCTTTGAGTGATGCAACCAATTTTGCAGTATCGTGATAATCAATAGCATGTTCCAGTGCCCATACAGCTATAGTTCGATAATAATTGCCCGAGTTGACATGTAAAAATCCCAGACGCTCTGCAACTAAATGAGCTATTGTACTTTTTCCTGTTCCAGCAGGACCATCAATTGCGACTATCATAGTTAATGACCACCTTTTTGAAGTATAGAAATTTCATCTTGTGTAAGTTTGCGCCAGGAACCTTCAGGGAGATCTTTAATAGTAATAGGACCCAGTGCGATACGTTGTAATATTCGAGCATGTAAACCAAATTGAGCAAGCGCTCGTCTAATTTCTCTATTTTTACCTTCATGAAGTGTAATTTCTACTGAATTGGTAGTAACATAGTGGACCGAGAGCGCTTTGAGTATTTCACCATTATCATTTATGCCATGAACAAAAGCATCAATAAATTCAAATGGGATTTTTTTATCGGTTTGCACAAAATATGTCTTTTTAATTTCTGAAGATGGATGCATGACTTTTGCAGCAAATGTTCCATCGTTAGTAAAGAGCAATAATCCTGATGAATGATAGTCTAATCTTCCAATATTGTAAATGCGAGTGGTTTTGGTTACTTCTTTGAGTAAATCGACTGCTTTTGGTCTATTGTGTTCATCATGCAGTGTACTCACATAGCCTGGTGGTTTATTGAGTACAATGTATACAAAGTTTTCTACTGGAAAAACTGGTTTTCCATTAAGGCTTACGATATCGCCAGGGTATACTTTTGTACCTAGCTCCTTTACAACAATATTGTTTACTGCAACTAAACCTTGTGTGATAAATGTTTCTGCAGTCCTCCGTGATGCAACGCCACAGTGTGCGAGATATTTTTGTAATCGAATACCAGAGTTACTACCATTTTCCATTACTCAATCCAATTCAACATCAAAACGTTCCTGTTCTGTTTCATCAAGTTTTGGCAAGTCTGCAATGCTTGATAATCCAAAAAAATCAAGAAAATCTTGTGTTGTTCCATATTGTATAGGCCGCCCAGCCACTTCTTTTCTTCCTACTTCTTTAATAAGTTTTTTTTCTAAAAGAAACCGTATCATCGTATCTGCAGAGACTCCTCTAATTGCTTCAATTTCAGCTCGAGTAATTGGCTGCGAGTATGCAATGATTGATAGTGTTTCTAGTGCTGCTTTAGATAACTTTTGTTCTTTGTGTTTTGCATATCGATCACGAATTTGTTCCCAATACTGTTTTTTGGGAAAGAGCATCCATCCATCATTGAGATGCAAAAGCTCCAGTCCACGATTTTCGTTATGAAGCTGCATACCTAATTTCTCAAGTGCCGTTTCGATAATTGTTGTATCAAGTTTACATATTTTTGAAAGCTGTTCTATGGTTATAGGTTCAGTTTCCATATATAAAACAGCTTCAAGCAGTGCCGTTTCCATTTCAAATTCAAGTTCCATCATTACCCTCTTTTATAATTTTTGTTTCCGCTTTTCGTATTAAAATTGTTCCAAACAGCTTATGCTGTGCAATTGATATAATTTTATATTTTACAGCTTCAAGCAATGCTAAAAATGCACAAATAATGTCCATTAGTGAATTAGGGCGAACAATTAGTTCTTCAAATTCAAAACTATCCTTTTTTTCGAGCAATTCATAGATTAACGCTGATTTTTCATTGATTGATACTTCTTCAAAAAGATCGATAATTCGTTCACGTGACATAGATTTTGTGAATCTGGTGAATGTCTGCAAAAGGTCCCATACATCGATTGATTCCCAGAGATTTTCATCTTGAAATGGCAACATGCGTTGAGCATTTTTCTTTTCTAAGTAAAACTCTGTTTCTAACTCTTTTTTTTCTATTAGCTCTGAAAGTTTCTTATATTTTTGGTATTCAATGAGCTTATCTACAATAATGGAACGTGGATCTTCAATTTCAGCATCTAAATCTGTTTCTATAGGCAAGAGCATTTTGCTTTTTATATAAATCAATGTAGCTGCAAGCGCATAGAATTCGGTCAAATCGTCAAGATCGATAGAATCACTACTGGCAAGACATTCGAGAAACTGGTCGGTTATCAGTGCTATAGGAATATCATAGATATTTACTTCATTTTTTTTTATTAAATAGAGTAATAAATCGAGCGGTCCTTCAAAATCTTTTAAGACAAAACGAGGTTTCTCTGAGTCAAATACAGTCTGATCAATTGAGTAATTATTAGCCATAGTAGATTGCTTGATTATATAATAGATGGCGATATCTGGTAAATGCCTTGTTTTTCACAATTTTTTTTCAAATATTCAGCGAGCGCTTCGTTTTCACCTGGAAGTTTTAGCTCTGGATCGATATCTAAAAGCGGTAGCAGTACGAATGCACGTTCCTTAATACCCGGATGAGGAATAATAAGTTCTGGTGTAGTAATCTGTTCATTGCCATATAGCAAAATATCGATATCGAGTGTCCGCGGTCCTTTTGTTATTTCAAAAGAACGATTCCTGCCATATTTTTTTTCAATTGATTGAGTAAATGCTAACAGTTCTGGAGGCAATAATGCTGTAGTTCCACGCAGTACAAAATTTAAAAAATCCGGCTGGTTGGTAACATACAATGGCTTGCTGGAATATAATGCTGATACTCGTATATCATGAATGTGTTCTCGTAAATCATGGATTGCATTGCGAAAAATAGTATAACTGTCCCCACAATTCGAACCAAAACCGAGATAAACTTGAATCAGAATAATGCTCCTCGTTCTTCTTCACTATTTGCTTTAATCTGAGGCTTTGTTTCTTTGACAATTTTTCTTGCTTCTTGAGCCGCTTTTTCATTGAGCGTAGTAGTTTGTGCTAGTTGTGTTTTTCCAGGAAATAAAATTGTTCTTACTTTATTATCAATTTCGTTAAATAAATCCTGGTTCTTTTCTAGCAGTTCTTTAACATTATCTCTACCCTGACCTAGCTTTTCTTCTCCATATGTATACCATGCACCTTTTTTGTCAATAATACCACACCGAACAGCTGCATCGATAAGGCTGCCACTTGCTGAAATTCCTTTTCCAAACATGATTTCTAGCTCAGCTCTTCTGAAGGGAGGAGCAACTTTATTCTTTACAACTTTAACTCTCACTTTATTTCCAACAGCTTCTTCATCACCTTTTTCGATAGTTTCGATTCGCCGTACTTCAAGCCGTAATGATGAATAAAATTTTAAGGCGTTGCCACCGGTGGTTGTTTCGGGATTACCAAACATCACACCAATTTTCATTCGAATTTGATTGATGAAAATTAGTATTGTTTTCGATTTATTTATAGAACCAGTTAATTTACGAAGTGCCTGGCTCATGAGACGTGCCTGAAGTCCAACATGCGAATCGCCCATATCACCTTCAATTTCCGCCTGTGGAGTTAAGGCTGCCACTGAATCGATTACAATAATATCTACAGCTCCTGAACGAATGAGTGAGTCAGCAATTTCTAGTGCTTGCTCTCCGTTATCAGGTTGTGAAATTAAGAGATCATCAATATTTACACCGAGATTTTTTGCATATACTGGGTCGAGCGCATGTTCTGCATCAATAAAAACGGCTATACCACCTCGTTTTTGGCATTCAGCAATTGCATGCAGGGCTAGTGTTGTTTTACCAGAAGATTCAGGGCCATAGATTTCAATAATTCTACCGCGAGGATAACCGCCTACTCCCAGCGCTTCATCGAGCAATACAGATCCAGAAGGAATTGATTCAATAGAAAGAGCTTGCTGGTTAGCTCCCAGTTTCATGATAGCACCCTGGCCATACTGTTTTTCTATTTGCAGCTTTGCCGCTTCAAGTGCTTTTAACTTATCTTCCATCGAGCTTGCAGAATTGAGTGCATCATTTTTTGCCATAAGCGGATCTCCTTACAATCAAGTTGTCTAAATGCCTGTTATAGAAAGGTATATTACAGCATCTGTAACTACTATACACACAGTTACTACAACTTGCATGCATGTAGTTTATGATATACAACTATTGAGATTTATGCAATTGTAACGGTTATCGCTGTCGAATAGTCTCAATTGGCTTTTTGCGTACTATTTCATGAACAGACGTAATTGAAACGATACCGGAAAGTAATGCAGTAATAGCTACTATCATGAGTATTTCTTTCCAGAGAATGGTAATGGGAATATAATCCAGGTAATAGGTGGGATCTAATAGCGCTGCAGTTTGAGCACTATATCCAAACAACATTTTTGCTACATTGATAAGTATGCCGATACCCTTAAAAATTTCATTAATAAAACTACTTATCAATATTCCTGGAATTATTCCAATTACTGAGCCAATTAAACCAATGATACAACCCGCAAAAAACAAAAATCCAGCAAACTCGTAGGGCTTGATCCCAATACACTGTAAAATAGCAAACTCCATACTCTTTTCTAGAATCATCATGCGTAATGAACTGAGTATGTTTATTGCAGCAACGAGAACGGTAATTGACATAATAATAACGAGCAGCGTTCTGGTACTCTGTAAACTGTCATTCATAGTTTTATTGAGCTGTTTCCAATCATATATTCGATATGTCCCAGGAATTGTTTCTGCAATTGCTGTTTCAATTGATTCAAGATCGTTCGATGGAATATCAGTTTTTATGCCTATCAGAACCTGTCGGTTGTTATGAGAGACAATTTTTTGCGCTGCTAATTCATTGATAAAAACCCATTGACCATCGAGTGGTTGATATCCTGAGGAAACAATGTCTTTTACAACAAAAAGCGAAAACTTTGGGAAAAAGTTATCATAGGTACTTTGCGTTGTTGTAATGAGTGTTACAGTATCACCGATTTTTAACGAGAGCTTGTTGGCAAGAGCTTCTCCAACTATGATATCTTTTGAAGAGTCAAACTGAAGACGATTTGCCTTTGTTTGTAAGAATTGTTGTATTGTATGTTCAGAAAAAAAATCATTTGTAACAGCGCGAATGGCAACTCCTTCATAGCGAGAATTTGCAAAAAGCATTCCAAATGAACGGATTTCGGGCTGTGCATATACGATATGATCGAGCGTTACAAGTTTTTCAATCTCTTCCTGAGAAAATTTGTGGTTGCCAACTGGCTGTAGCTGGATATGATATGAATCAAGTTCTATGAACCGTTGTATAATGCCATACATCATTCCATTTGCTATATGAAATACGACGACAAGTGGAATCATGCTTATCGCTACACTCATAATGGCACCTCGAACGGCTTTTTTAGCAAGGTCATGTTTTTGGCCAATTTTTCCTAAAATGAGACGCCATGTCATAAATGCTAGCGATGTATATTTCATAGTGTAAAAAGATTTCCTTCATGAATACGAAATTGTATATCAGTCTTTTTAGCAAAATCACTATCATGTGTAACTAATAGAAGTGTTGTATCAAATTGACGGATTGTTTCAAGCAATATTGTTTCAATAATTCCAGCATTGTTTTCATCAAGATTGCCAGTCGGTTCATCTGCGAGAACAACTTTAGGTTTATTAATAAGCGCTCGTGCAATTGCCACTCGTTGTCGTTCGCCACCAGAGAGCTGATCGGGATAATGATGCATTCTATTTTCGAGACCAACAATACCAAGTAGCTCTCTGGCTACGTTTCGTGCTTGTTGTCTATTACCGTAGAGAATCAAATGAGGCATCATAACATTTTCAAGTGCAGAAAAATCTTTTAACAGAAAATGAAATTGAAAAATAAACCCGAGTTTTTCGGAACGAAATCGTGCAAGTTCTGTTTCAGAAGTATCATGCACAGAAAAGCCATCTATAAAAATGGTGCCATGAGTAGGTCTATCAAGACCTCCAAGTAGCGAGAGTAATGTACTTTTTCCACAGCCACTTGGACCTGTTATTGAAACGGTCCTACCACCAGGCACTTCAAACGATATATCGTGTAGTATGGTTAATTGTTCTGCTTCTGTAACAAATGTCTTTGTAACATGACTGCAGGTAATGACCGGGGTGTCATTCATAACGAAGTACCTCCTGAGGCCTCAGGTATGCAATTCGTCGTGAAGCATACCATGCACTGATTGTAGCAAAAAAGCTGGCAATAAAAGTTATAATCAATAAGTCTGAAAACAGAATTGCATGTGGAATTGATACAAGATAAAATGAATTTTGAGAGAGTATCTTCAAAGACTCAGAAGCTGATTTGGGGCTAATACTATCAATAAACACATTGATTATATGAATAATGCTATTAATATTATTACTGATAATAACACCAATACTTATGCCAAGAATACTCCCAACAACTCCCAAAAATGCCCCAATCACAGTCACAATGTTTTGTATATCATATCCTGTTAGTCCAACCGCCTTGAGAAGAGCAATATCATTGTATTTTTCTACTATAATTCTTCGTAAACCATAATAAATATTTATAGCAACAACTAAGTACACAATACTAACAAGAAGAATCATCATATTCTTTTCAAGTTGTAATGCATTAAAAAATGAGCGATTGTAATCTTTCCAGGTTGCAATATCATGTGGTTGTATGAGGTTTTTGGGAATAGCATTAATGACAGTGGTAAAATCGTATTTGTTTTTTAATATAATTCCTGTTTGCAAATCTTTCCTGTTTTGTAAAGTTTCCTGATTCACTAGTACAAAAACAAATGATTCATCAATATCAAGGTGTCCTGTAGTAAAGCTTCCTGCGATAGTGAATGTTTTTATGTCTGGGACAATACCATCTTCTTCTGAAATTATAAATTCCAACACAAGAATATTCTGCGAAGTAGAACGATTTAATTTTCGAGCTAATTCACTGCCAATAATGACACTTCCATTTTCTATTTGAGAAGTATCTTCCTGACCGTTTTTATAGAGCCCAAGTTCATAAGCAGTATCTTTTGTAATGTATTTCAATTTTACTGGTACAGGAGGAGCATTTTTTATCATAATGAGAGTACTTTGTTCAGAAAAAGCAAAAACATGCTGTACATATTTGTTTGTTTTAAAAAAGGTAAATATTTCATTATTAAAACCTTTTATTTGTATATGGTAACTATCATAGTGTAAAATAGCGTTGATAAATGTAAGCTGAAACCCATTCATTACTGATAAGATGACTGTAAGCGCCATGGTTCCTATTACTATGCTCCAAAATGCAGTCTGCAATGTTTTTCCCGAGTAGGATTTTTTTCTACTAAACCAATGTGATAATATGAATGAGTAAAGATTAGCTTTTTTCATTCATAATCCTTTTCATATATTTTATCAGAATTGAGCCAGGCTTCCTCTTTAACTTTTTTACCATTGTTATAGGTAATTTTAATTATTACTCCATCATTCTCATATAGTTCAACAACAGACATTGAATCTGAAATCCATCGAGTAATTTGCTTTAAAATACCGTTGCTATATTTTTTTTTTCCGATGACTTTTTTATTGTCATATGTATATTCAAATACGGTTGTTTCTTTTTTTGAAAGAATGATTTTTTTGATAAGCAAGTTCTGCTCATCGTACACATACTGTATTGTTTCCAGTAACTCTTTTTTGTTAAGAGAAAAAGTTTGCTCTTCCTGTATGAGTGAATTACTATAGGTAACCGTTCGGTAATTATTATTGCTATAATTATTTTGTTTAATAGTAGTTAGCACACTATTTTGATACAATCGTTCTTCTTCAAAAATACATTTACCTGTTGCATCATAGTCAAATCTAAATTGCAAGAGCATTTGCACTGTATATACTTCTATTGAGAAAATTGTTTGATTCCATTTAGAAAAAATTGATGCTCCAGAAAATTGTGAAAGGCTGATAACTTTATCATGAATAAGCAGTGCACGAATTTTATTTGAGGCATCGTAAATGTAAATAATTTCATAAGATTTTTTGTTCTGTGGCGTAACAACTATTTTCTCAAGGATATTATTTTTATAAAAATAATCATGTGTTATATATTCTGCTTCAGTTGTATTGTATATCTTTTCACTGACAAGCTGCTGGCCCCTGTAAATACGGAGGGCTGTCATGAGATCATCCTGCCATTCTTCCTCTTGTTTACCATCATCTGTTTGGGTAACTACTATTCTTTTTTGAATTTCACCTTTATTAAAATAAATATATTCTTGTCGTTCTGCATTGTTTATCAGTTTGATATAATAATCATAGTTTTGTATTTCTGTTTCTGATATTGTCTCAAGAATGCTATAATTTTCATCAGAACTATAATATACAATTGTCTGTGCACTGATAAAAATCGTTGATAACCATAGGAAATACACTAAAATCAGTTTTTTTTTATTCATCAAGCAATTTCCTGATATAGTCTTGAGCAGAAAACTTTTGCAAGTCTTCGTATCTTTCTCCGATACCAATGAAAGCAGGAGCTAATTTTAATTCCTTTGCTATGGTAATAAGAATTCCACCTTTCGCGCTTGAATCAAATTTTGTAAGAATTATACTATCAATCTTGACTGCTTCATGAAATGTCTCTGCTTGATGAAGTGCATTAGTTCCTGTCGTTGCATCCAGTACGAGATATTTAATTGTAGTATCAGTTGCGTTTCTTATTATTTTTTCAATTTTCTCTAGTTCTTTTATGAGATTCTGTTTTGTATGCATACGACCTGCTGTATCCGCAATGACAAGTGGAGTTCCTGATGCTTTAGCAGCTTGAAGCGCATCAAAAATCACTGCACCAGGATCAGAACCATGTTGTTGAGCGATGATTCTTAAACCTAATCGATCACCATGTATTGCGAGCTGTTCTATTGCTGCTGCACGAAAGGTATCACCTGCTGCAAACAGTACTGATCGATCGGGGAACATTTTGTTGTACCAATATGCTAATTTAGCCGCAGTTGTTGTTTTCCCAACTCCATTAACACCAAGCAAGAGTATTACAGAAAGATCTGCTTGATCGTTACAGTAAACTGGCTGTACTGATGAAAAAATCTGTAATAATTCATTTCTGAATACTTCTTTTGCTCTATTACCATCAGCAATGCCCTTACTTTGACAAATTTTTTTAGTGGTTTGTACAAGCTCAGCTGCTGTTTTTGGTCCTACATCACCTTCTAGCAGGGTATCTTCCAGTGTTTCCCAGAAAGATTCATCAATAAGCTGCAAACCAAATAGTTTCTTTAACGCAATTCCTAATTTCATCATATCTTTATACCTACATTGTACTAATATATCTAATTAAGTTAATAATAGTATTTATTCCTAGTCCAGAACTAAGTGCAAGCGAAACCCAAAATGCACTCTGATATAGCCAGAATCGTGTATTAAGCTGTTGTTCAGCATAGATTGCTTCACTTACACTGATTTGACCAGTAAGAACCTTTTGTTGTAATTCAAGTTCTGTTTGGTATATGGACATAAATGATCCATAACTCAATGTAGAAAGCGGAAGCGAAAGCACAAACCAGCCTAACGATTTATAAAAACGGCTTTTTGCTTGTTCAAAGGTGTCTTCAAATGTCATTCCATTATTCTTTTCTAAATTAATAACCAGTTCATCAGTGATAGTATTTAATGTAACTTGTACCTGGGTATAGTCATCTTTATCAACAGTAACAATATCTTGATCAGTATTTACTTCCAATTGCAAAGGAGATTGGCCAGCAGGAATAGCATTTACATACACATCAGCATTATCAGGAACTGTTATTATGGAAATGGTTTTTAGTGGAATTGGCTTAAGTTCAAAAGAATATGAATAGCTTGTTCCTTGTACAAGTGAGAGTTCATCAACATGCTTTGTATAGCCTCTAGCAGTAATTTGTATAGAAAGCTTCTCTGCATCCAAACATACATAGGTCATTGAATCAAGTTTTACATCATTCACATAAATCGATGCAGTTGAAGGATTACCATTAAATTTAATAACACATAATTTTTTTTCTAAAACTGTTTCTGCGATTGAACGAGCTGTGTCGAATACATTTTGTGCTATTGTAGTATTATTACCCACAATGGTAGTCGAATAAATAATTTCCTGTGAAATTGCTGAATATAATTTTATTGAAACCAAAAACAGAGTATCAATTACTCGTATCGTGCCAAAAACAAGAAAATCAAGTTTATTTTGCTCACAAAAAATAAGAGGGTTATTGATAGAATTATTATATAATTTTTGTACAACACTTATTTTTAGCTGCTTTGTTGTAGGTACCACATTCTGGATTTGTAATTTTTCATACTCCTGTTGTTTCTGTTGTAATGCTTTCAGAGCATCTCGATAGGCTTTTTGTTTTCTATTTTTATCTATAATAAATGATGTCATATCTAATTTTTCTTTTAATGCTCCGAGTTCTTTTTGAAGATTTGTAATTTTGTTATTCATTTCACGCGTCATAACGTTTTTAATTATTTCTGGATTATCAATTGAAAAAATTAAACAGGAAGCAAGATTTTCGAGCAGCTTAGTAGAAATAAAAGCTGCTGGATTTTCATTAGTAATCGAATCTGACTGTAACGCTACGACCCCTAACTGAAGATTGATACTTTGATTTTCCTGAGCGTTAAGCTGAGAAAATAATACGATGAAGAAAATACTGATGTAAGTCTGCACAAGTGCAGATTTAATTTTCGTCAGGAATATCATCATCACTTTCACTGATAGAAGCAGTACCGCCTTTCCACATGAAATGAAGGTATGCTTCTATAAAACCATCTATATCACCATCCATTACGGCCTGTATATTTCCAGATGAATACTTTGTACGATGGTCTTTAACTAATGTGTATGGTTGAAACACATAGGAACGAATTTGAGAACCCCATGTATTTTCCTTCTTTTCTCCAACATATTTTGCGTTTTCTTTTTCTTTTTCTTTTTGATAGAGTTCATACAAACGGCTTTTTAATACAGACATAGCGACATCTTTATTTTTATACTGGCTTCGTTCATTCTGGCATGTTACCACGATATTTGTCGGTAAATGTGTGATTCGCACAGCACTATCCGTTTTATTAACTTTCTGTCCACCCGCGCCACCAGCCCGATAGGTATCAATACGAATATCTTCTGGTTTGATAATCACTTCGATGGTATCATCAAGAACAGGTAGCACGGATACGCTTGCGAAACTGGTGTGCCGTCGAGCATTAGCATCAAATGGGCTAATCCGCACTAATCTGTGAACTCCCGATTCAGATTTAAGATAGCCATATGCATATATGCCATCAATCTGCATTGTGACACTTTTTATACCGCCTTCAGCTTCAAGCATGTCGATGATTTCAACAGAGAATCCTTTGCGTTCTGCCCATCGTGAATACATGCGAAACAGCATACTGGCCCAGTCACAAGCTTCGGTTCCACCCGAACCGGCATGAATACTGACATATGCACTGGATTTATCTGCTTCTCCAGTTAATAATTCTAGCGTTAGTGCTTTTTCAAATGAATCTTTAATTGAATTATATGTTGATGCAATCTCGCCTTCAAGTGAAGCTTCATTTTCTTCAATTGCCAACGAAAGAATTTCATCAAGATTCTGAATTTGTTTTATAAGTGATGACCATGTTTCAACACGGTTTTTTAGCATTTTAATTTCTGTCATTACCGCTTGTGAAACCTTTTGATTTTGCCAGAATCCAGGTTCAAGGGTTTGTTGTTCTTTTTGAGCTATTCTCTCAGTAATACTGGCGAGGTCAAAGATGCCCCCAAATTGTTTCGATTTCATTTTTTAGGTCTTTTATCGGATTAACTAAATCTTCAAGCATCGAATAGAACCTCCTGACAATTACTGTAATCGTGCAAATTAAAACTTGAATTAAGAATTTATTGTGCGGGCGGACGTATGATAATACGTTTCCATTTATTTTCTTTTAAAATTGATATTGCAAGTTTGTTTTCAACAGGAAATTGGTACAATCTAATTGTATCGTAATAATCCGTAACCTTATCTATATCACGTTTTAATTGTTGAAGCATTTTTTCAGATACATTTGCAGATTCAAAACATGCACGCTGAACTTTTTCAAAACCATATTGCATGAGCAGTGCATATACTTGATCGCGAGAATCTTCATTACCAAAATCACATACTATCGAAACAAACACAATTAAATACTATAATAAAGGAATAAATATGTAAAGATAGTACATCTTTGAACAAAACCTGTTTATTTGCTACACGATAGTACCGAAAATATAACTATGACACATCAGCGTATTGGTCTATTTGCAGGATTTCTTGTAGTAAGTGTTTTTTTGCTTGCTCAAACTTCTGCTAATAATGAAAACGAAATAGTATATGCTCCATACCCAACAAATATACGTGTTGGTTTTCAGGAATCGACAATTATTATCACCTGGCAGGACAGTCCAGATCATTTTGGCAGCTATAATATCTATCGTTCATTACAATTACCAGGTATCTCAAATTATAAACAAGCTGAATTACTGGGAACTGTTTCTAGCGGAGTTCAAAAATTTTCTTATAGAGTAACTGATAATAATTTGTATTACTATTTTATATTGCCAGTAACAGCACAAAAACAAATCATTGAGATTTTTATTCCCTTGCAAAACTATACCTTAGTACCTGTTAAACTTGATACTGCAGTTCAAACAGCGCAAGTTCAAACAACAATTTCTTCTGGTGAGATAGTTAAAAATTTTAGAGTATCCAGTATGGAAAAAGTTGTCAGCATTCAATGCTCTATATCGAACTATGCAGGTAAAGTGTATCTGTACCGTTCGCAAAAACCTTTTGTAAACACTTTAAGTATTCTTGAAGCTGTGCAAATAAAAGCATTTGATATCAATGCATCAAAATCGTCATATGAGCTTAGAATAGAAGACAATCCATTTCCGGGTATTCAATACTATTGGTGTTTAGTTACAGAATCTGAAATTAGCTCTATGAATATTACGTTTATTAATGGCAAAAATACTTCAAATGTTGCGGTTGCACTACCCTTTTCCGCACAAAATACTATTTCACTCAATACCCCGCGATATGCTCCACTGCCCATTTTACAATCTGCAAATATTTTTCTTCCTTCACAGAGAATTGAATCATTTGTATTTTCCGAAACTGCGCAAAAAAATATCTCTTTTGTTTATAAAAAATATGTAAGTAGTTCAGGAATTATAGTTCCTGAGATTTCATTTGTCCATCAAAAGCTTGGTCAAGATGTATATAATGAAACACTTATTCTCTCTAAAATTGCTGAGACGTATTTCCCTGCTAAACAATATGCAACAGTAGTTGAAGAAATAACTCAATTTATTGCAATTCCTCGTTCAACTAAAATAAAAGCTTGCGCACTATTGTATAGAGCTCAAGCATATGCATTATTAGGTAAGTATCAAGACGCATTACTGGATGCGGTAGTAGCATATGAGGTTTTTCCTCAAGAGGCAGATGTTTGGATAAGCTATCTTGTGAAACTGCTTCGAGAACAATCTTCCACTACAGGTAACAATTAAGATACTTTATAGTATTTACTAAACAAATACTCATACAAGTTACAAGGAAGTATTCGCTTTAAAAACATAGCAAACCGCTGAAACAACATGCCAACAGAATATCGAACTTTAAGTTTTCGATTACTGAGTGCCAATTTATACAGTAACTGAGCAAGCACAATTGGATTTGCACCATGTTGCTCATCGTTTTCCATAATAGCAACAGCTTGTTTGCATTTTTTAAAGTAAGGATCTCGTTCGTCCTCAAATTTTAGTCGAGACCCTGTGAACCCTGTTCTAAAATCTCCAGGCTCTATAATTGCCACCTGAACCGGGAAACCCATAAGTTCATACCGTAGTGATTCTACTAAACCTTCAAGAGCAAATTTCGATGCAGCATAGTATCCTTGAAACGGTATACCAGCACGACCAGCCATCGATCCAATGATAAAAATTTTTCCACCTTTTTCTCGCATACCAGGAAGTACTGAACGCAATACACGTAGCGTACCCCAAAAATTAGTGTTGATTTGTTTTTCAATATATTCGATAGGTGTTGTTTCTATCGGACCTGAAATACCCATACCTGCATTGCAAATTACAATATCGATTTTTTCAATTTTTTGCAGTAATGTTTGAATTGTTTCATTGACTGAGGCGTCATCTGTAACATCCATTCTTATATACGAAAAAAGCTCATCAGCTTTTTTATCTATTTTTTCGGGATTTCTGCTTGTACCAAAAACAGTATGACCCTTTTTTGCAAAATATACTGCAGTCATATTACCAATGCCGCTCGATGCACCAGTTATTAGCACGTTGAGTTTTTGCGTCACTTTTTGTTTCATGATATATCTCCTTGTTTTGTACCAGTTGCAATATAATAAGCAGAAACAATAATGTCTGCAATTGTTTCAGGTTCATAGTATGTAGTATTGATTATTAAATCAACAAATTCGTAATGGTTGTTATCGATACTATATATTTGTTTGAACCGTTCGTAGTCGTTTATATCTCGCTCATTTGTTTCCTGTAATATTTTTTCAAAATTATCTGTTTTCTCACGTTTAAATATTCTTTGAGCCCGTGTTTCTAAATCTGCATACAGATAGACACGCAATAGTGCATCCGGAAAGAGCCACACTGCAAGCCGCGAGCCAATTACCGAATTACCTTCATGGGCTAATTGTTTTTGTTTATTATCAAGCTGTATATCAAAGCTAAAATCTTTTTTGGCTTTTTCAAGAAGTTCTGGTAATGACATATGTAATTCTTGAGCAAGATTTCGTAATGTAAAATTAATAAATTTAAAATTTAGTTTTTGTGCCACAATCCTTGAAACAGAAGTATTGCCACATCCACTTTTTCCTGAAATTGCAATAATGTGAACAGGTTTATCCATTACAAAGCGCCTCTCATTCAATATTTCGAATTTGTTCGCGAATATCTTCTATTGCCTGTTTTATCAAAATCACTTGTGTGCTTATTTCTGGAATGAGCACTTTAGAAGCAATTGTATTTGCTTCTCTATTCAGTTCTTGACTGATAAAATCAAGCTTTTTACCGCATGGAGATTCAGACATTGTCTGCTTAAAATTTATTAAATGGGTTTTAAATCGAATTATTTCTTCATTTATAGTATATTTTGCAAGGTATGCTGCGATTTCTGATAACACTCTATTTTCATCGATTGTATTTCCCATTACCTCTTTAAACTTTTTCTTTAAGGATTCTGTTATAGTGCTTTCGATACTATGAGAGTGCTCTTCAATTGAAATAATTGATTGTTCGAGAATTTGAAGCTTGCTCTCTATATCTTTTTGTGTCGCAGTACCTTCTTTTTGTCTTTCTAAAAGTACTTTTTCAACACATTCCCTAAAAGCAGATTCTAGTGAATCCCAAACGGTTTTTGGATCGATATCATCAGATTTTTCATATAGTTCAATAAAATTAAAAAAATCTCGCAACTGCATTTTTTTATGTAATTTTACTTTTTTAGCAAAATTTTGAAATTCTGCATACATTTGTTGTAAGTATGTTTCATTTTTAAATAGTGAACTAGCAGCTTTACCACTTTTTTGGAAAATTGTTACATCGATTTTTCCACGTGTAAAATACTGTAAGAGTGTTTCTCTCATTTGTGATTCATACTGCAATAAAATGCCAGGTACTTGTATCGAAATATCTAAAAAACGAGAATTTATCGATTTGATTGCTATGCAGTAATGTATATTTGCTACCGATGTTAAAATTTGGCTAAATCCGGTCATACTATTCATTGCTTTTGCTCCACTGTTCTAACAATGCAGGACCAATCTGCCAATTGTTTCCTGCTCCCATAGTAATTATGATATCGTTTGGTTTTAAAAATGAATGCAAAAATGGAACTGCATCAAGCGGTTCTTCAAAATAATAAACTGTCTTTCCTGTAGTGCGAATTGCCTGGGCTAATAATTCACCGCTTACTTCTGGATCAGCTTGCTCACGTGCTGATGCATAGATTTTATGCATGATAACAACATCAGCATCGCTGAAAGCATGTGCAAATTCATTAAAGAGTGCTTTGGTTCTTGAATATGTGTGTGACATAAAATCTACAATGATTCTGTTTTCAGGGAAAAAATTTTTAAATCCTTTTATGGTTTTATAAATTGCTGTAGGATGATGGCCATAATCATCGTAAATACTGATGCCGTTCCATGTCCCAATGTATTCAGATCTTCGCTTAGCTCCTGAAAAGCAAGCTAGAGCATGTGCTGCTTTTTCATAATTTTTTTGTGATGGTTTTTGCATGTGTTCCATTTCATACAGGGTACTCGTAAGTACGAGTGCCCCTAGTGCATTGACAACTGAATGAATACCTGGAATAGATAAGGAAAATTGCTGCCCATCAATAGCTAATATAGAAAAAAATTGTTTTTGCTGATCAGTGTACAAATTATAAGCCGAAATATCAGCATCGCGTGATAAGCCATACGAAATCATACGGATATCAGAACGAATCGTATGAACCTTATCTGCAACTTCAGATGCTCCTGGATCATCTTTGCAGTAAATGAGTGTCCCATTATCGGGAAGCGTGTTGCAGAATTCTATAAATGCATCCCGAATAGATGCATAATCAGGATAGTAATCTTGATGATCTGACTCTACACTTGTAAGCAAAATTACAGCTGGAGCATAATTGAGAAAATGTCTGCGATACTCACATGTTTCTGCGATTAGATATTTTTCTCCGTTATACAAAATTGATGAATTATCGAACGCAGTTATTGCGCTTCCAGCAATTACTGCAGCTGGTAAGTCTAAAGCTTTTGCGATTGTTCCTGTCATACCTGTTGTTGTAGTTTTTCCATGCACACCGCAAATAGCTGCGCTGATACGGTTCTTTGAAAGCAATCCAAGCATTTCAGGATATGATTTCATCGGAATATTTAATTGTTTAGCTTTTTTTATTTCTGGATTGTTGTCACCGTATGCTGCGGAATAAATAATGAGCTGTATCGATTCGGTAATATTATCTTCTGAGAATAGTTTTGGAATGATACCTATTTTTTGCAAAATTCTATCAGTATAAAATGTTTCTGATGTATCTGAGCCAGAAATTGTAAAACCTTCATGATGCAAGAACTCTGCCAGAGCACACATTCCTGTCCCTTTTATTCCAATCATATGTATTAATTTTTGTTTCGATAATGTTGAAAAACTATTCAAAGTATCCCCCAAAACTGTATTAGTATTTAAAATAGAAAAGCAAAATGTACCGTTATCTGATTTTGGGCTTTAATTGATAGTGTCCAGTCACATTCAAGTTTAGTTCCCTGTCGATATAACTCTTTTTTATCAACTTGATATAGTATTGGATATGTTTTAAAAACGCATGGAATTGAAGAACCACATGAAAACGGTAACAGTATTTCTTGATTCTTTACAGCACTAATTGCCTTTTTGCAAAAATCTTTTGAAAGAGTCTCGTCTTTCTTATTTATATCTTCCGATTCAATATCAGCCAATTCAAAATCAATAGCGAGATTGAGTACTGTTTTAAATGTACATGATAACTCTTTTTCGGTAGTATTAGTAAATTGGTAATCAATTAGAATTGATGATGCGGTAAAACATATGATCTTTTCTATTTGCAGCATTTCAGTTATTGCATACAGTCTGATTAGTGTACGTTCATGATCAATTGTATGCTGAGCATAAGTGATACTTTTTGCTGTAGCGCCTGTGTGTAAGTAATCCTCAAACAGCTCTGCTCGATCACCTACTGGAACAATAATGCTGCAGATATTGTATGATAGCGGGAAATAATCAAATTCAGTTACTGTTCCAGCATGCGGATTAAGAATGCAGTCATAGGTTTTATATCTAATTATTATTTCAGGAAGATTGTCAAGGTTATAATCCTGTTCAAGAATAAGCGACTTTGCATGCTTTTTCCCATTAGTGCATTTTTCTGCTTCTATGAGAAAATACCATGCTTTTTTTCTGCATTCGCGATTAATAAATCCTATTTTCGTATTAAACATATCTGAACCAAATGCAAACGAAAGCATATCAGTACCAGCACGTTTACGCTCTTTATCGCCTCGTATCTCATTTTTAAGCAATAATCTTACAAAATTTATTTTAGCATAGTAATTTTCTAATTCTTTTATTTCAACAAATAATTCTGGAAAAGCTTTTTTATTCTTATTATTGGCCTTTAGTGTGCTAAATACGGTTGTGAGAGATTCAGGGAAATAATCTTTAAAGTATGTTCTTGATATTGCATTACCATAAAGCTTATTAAATTTTGATGGCAAAATAGGCTCGTATTCTAAAATATTTTTTCGAAACCAGGAAAATAATTTTTCCATCATATAATCTGGAGATTCAAACTTTCTTGTAATACATAAATCTTTGAAAGATTCTCCTTTTATAGCAATGCTATATGAATGCAATTCATGTGAATGTTTTGACACCTCATCAATTTGCATAATGATTTCATTTGGAAGCAAATTGTCAAAATTTGATGCATTCACTGTTCTAAATATTTTAAGTGGCTTATAATTTTCTTCAGTAAAACATAACGGATTTTGTATTTCACAATAATCAGATTTTGTTTGTTCAATAAATGTATACTCAAAACCAGCATTAACTAATGTTGCAATAAGAGAATTTGACCACAAAAATTCAGGGAGTAAAAACCCTCGAGGCCGTTTACTAAATTTTTTTCGTATATAATTTGTTAGCATTTCAGATGTTGCAATCCGCTCATGATTTGTTTGCAATGGCAGAATTGAATAATTAAATGCGCCACCTAACAATTCGACCTGTTTTTTTGAAATCATTTCATTGAGTAGTAAAAGAAATTCCGGATGTTTTAATTCTAGCATTTTTAAGAGTGTTCCAGAAAAATAAAGGGAAACAGGTATTTCCGGGAATTTATTTAAAACAGAAAGAAACGGTCTATAACAGTACTGATACTTTTCTTCAAATTCAGAAACTGAAACATGTTCTGGGAGATGATTATAACAGATAAGTAATATTTTATGGGTGTGCATCTTTTCAGCTCCCTAATACTTTTATTCTAGTATAAACACATTTATGGAATATTCAATAAAATATTTCCAAAATTAATAAAAAGCATGCACCAAAACGCAATAACGATTAGGCGGATTGGCAGTCCATATGCTGATATTTCAATTTTTGAAGTGCTGAAAATAGCTACCATTTTTTCTGTTAATATAAATAGTAAAAGGTATAGCACAATATTACCAATAATTGAAATAAAAATTAGTAAGAATGATTGAAGTGTTGTTTGTAATGATAAGGCAGATAGTATAAATAAAAAAGGTATTTCAAAAATTAAATATTCTTGTTTTGTCTGTCCCTCTGAAAAATCTAATTTATCTGATAAAAATTTAACGAGAAGATATATAATAACAAAGACAACTATATACAATGGCCTCACATTAAGCGGGATAGCAATATAAATCCAGAAAATGTTCATAATGCATGAGATAATACTCGACATAATTAAAAGCCTAATACTATTCTTTTTCAAAATTGCTACAGGTAACGTGAAATATAATCCAAAAAATAATAAGGGATTAAAATGAAAAAGCTCAGCGATCATACTAATATTAATCATGAGAGCCTCTCTTTCCACCTAATTTTGTTCTAGCTACATTAATCAAAATTAGACTAAATGCAATACAGAGAAAGGCAAACCACGGAGAAAACCCAGCATAAAAAGTGACCGGTTTGAGTGTTTGGTAATTTTTTACAGTAAATTCAATTGTTCCATATGTAATACTTTCTCGAAAAAAGGCAAATAGTATTGACAGTACAGGTAGAATAATAGTCTTTATTACTATTTCATTACTATGAGACCAAATTTCATCTTGTGTTGCTAATTCTAACAAAAATGGTAAAAATTGAATAAATGAGATATGCATAGAATATAAAGTGTAAAGATAAGGGTCAATTATTAAAATCACAGACTGAATAATTGCATTTAAAGCTGAGAGAATGAGTAATTTAGCACTAAAGAATAAGAATTGATTTGTATTCGCTCGATTTATCATATGCGAAATAAGAAACAAGCATAAAAAGCTGAGTATAAAAACAGCAGAAAAAATTAAAGCCAGTATAATATGTGATGAAAGAATAAATAATGGTAAATTAAAAATTACCAGTTTATCAATTTGATTATATCTATTATGGTTAACACTATTTTCATTCAACATTGCAATTTCTCCATTATTTAATTAGTTTATAGAGCTGGCTTTGTTCAGTTTTTAATACATTTATATCAATAGAATCAACAAAAAAAGTTGCCATATTATGCAATACATATATGTTCTCAAGCTTATAATTCTTTTTAAAAAACAATATTCCGCTCTGATAATCTTTTGAGAATAAAATCATTGTATCACTACTTGTATTGGTCAAATTAAGGAAAGTTGAATAGGAAAACGGATCATAGGGAGTAATCTGAAAAGAAGAATCTAAATTATTTTCTAATATTACTGTTTTTTTAGAAAAATGTTCACTAAAATATGTAAAATATATCGAAAATAACAATAAAATTGCCATGAATAAAAAAAACAGTATGTTTTTATTCATTTGACATAGTCCTCTGTTCTGATGTAGTAGTTATCTGGAAGTTCTTTGCGAAAATAACCAGAATATTAATTGAACACAACACTAGAAACATGCCTTCGGTAGATTTAATAAACCGTAGACATATATATGAAAAAAATCCAGTAATAATTCCTAAAATTATTTGACTTATTTTTTTAACACAATTGTTTTCCGGGAAAACATTGTAATAAAACAAAGCAATCATTGTGCCAAAATTTACCATTGAAAATAAAATATCTCCATGAAACAGTTCTTCGTTATTAAGACCTATTCCAAATATCCATACAAGCAATAGATAAATAAAAGCTGCAGTAAAAGCAGTAATATATTTATAATATGAAATTGCAAATAGAATAATCAAACCGATAAAAAGAATGAATATTCCTGATTCAATAATTGTTATGCTCTTAAACCCAAACAAAAAATCAAAAAATCCATACGGAAGACTACTATTAAATTCATTAAAAAAAACAGTATTAAGAAAATCTGTAATTGATTTGTCAATTGATGATATCGAAACACCTGCTTCCTGTAATAAAATAAAGCTGCTTTTTTGTATAGCATGATTAGTTGCGTACGATTTCAGAATTGAAATCGATGATGCTTTTGTAATACCATCTACTAATTTTTCAGTATTGTTGAAAAAATATGTAAAATACCCTGGCCATGCCATATAAGCAAATAAGGCTCCAAATGCAGGAATATTCAAATAATTATTTTCTTTTCCTCCAAAAACTATAAAAAAAATAAAGTAAGTAAAAAACATGGTAATAAATGGAATAAACAAAGGTATGGTTATTGGGAAAATCAATACTAACAATAATCCAGGAATCATATATTCAAGTGGTGTGCCTGTAGTTTTGAATAAATATTTTCTAATCAGCCATGCTATTGTAGCACCCAAAAAACCGAAAAGACAAATAAGTAAAACGTTAAAACCATGAATACATGTTGCCCACACTATTACAAGTAATAATATGATACTTAAAATCCTTTCATTAAATTTCGCTGTATTCCAATGGTGTACAAAAGGTGCTGAAACTGGTTGAATCATAATAAATCTCGCTTTGCTTTTAAAAATAAATCTTGTAGTTTTATATAACCAGGACATACATATGTGCATAGCCCGCATGCAATACATTTTTCAAAGTACTTTCTAGTGTTTTTGAATTGTATATTATACATTTGATTTTTATACATTTCCATTGGATTACATAAGCAGGGACATACATCAATACAGGTACCACATGTTGTACAGATTGAAGATGATTGATGCTGCCAGAGTGTATTATTCAATGCAATAATAGCATGCATATTTTTTGTGACTGGTGTATCCAGATCAAGTGTTTTTTGACCTTTCAGTACATTATTTATTGCAATAATATCTGGTTTCATGATAAAACCGCCAAGTTCTTCAATTAGCGATCCAATAGGCGTTCCAATTTTTGCTTTTAATAATGCTGAAGTTTTAAGACAGTTTCCGCCAACAAAAACATATTGTTCAATAAAAGGTTTATTTTTAACTACTGCATCATATACTGCAATCAGCGTTCTTGTTTCTAGTGTTAATATTTTATGAGCTTCGTTTTTTGGATACGTTTTTAATAAAGTTTTTTCGATTAAGTGATTATCAGCTTGCGGGTATTTTAGAGGGAACAATCGAAAATTAATTGGTATTTTTAGCTCTTCAATAATTTTTATTTCAGTATTAGTAAATTCATATTCAAAATGTGTTGCAATAATTATAGATGAAAAATTAAAAATTTTATGCAAGATTGCAGCAGCTTCGAGAATTTTAGTTTTTGTATTTTCAAATAATAGATTTTCACCGTGACAATTCATATCTTGAATAAGTGTATTGATTACAAGAATATCAGCAGATGAATTTTGGGCTAATTCTTCAGTCAAAGGTTTCCCTGAAATGGAACAAATAACACCCTTTTCATTTAAAAGAAAGCGTATATCGTTACTATTTAATGATCGCCAGTGGTAACGTTCAGAGCTATTAAGTGATAGAGTAAAGTAACCGCTCAGTTTAATAACAAGTGCCTGGGAAATGTATCCCATAGGTGTAACAACCTGGACAATTTTATGCAATACACACGGTATTGGTGCATGAATTTTATATCCAGTATTACTCTGTGCAACAACCTGCCCTTCTGCAATTTCTTGTCCCTCATATACTACAATTCTAAAATCAGGTTGGTTTTCATATGTTTTCAGTACAAGTAGTGCATAATTAGGAATATATGTTTGAATTATTTCTGCACTAGTGCTATTGGTTTCTTTTTTTATTTCAATACCACCATGAAATGAAGGTACAGTATATTTCATATGCTAGCATCCGTAATTGTAATAGTTATGCCATCTGGCAATTTCTTAACAGAGTTTTTGAAATATATCAATTTTTGGATTTTTTTACCAGCACTAAAAAGAACATCTAACAGTATACATATACAAATAATTCCAAATAGAAGTAATGAATATGCATTGAGTAATGGCTGCGAACTACTTAGCTGTGTAAAATATTGATTGAAACCAATGTTTTCTCTATTCTTATTCTTTGTGTTTGCATCATCCAAGGGGTCTGAATAAATAAGCTGAAGCGTATCATTACTGACACTAATACTTGGTTTTGACGGAGCATTATAAATAGAACCATATATACTCAAATATTGCTTTTGTATGTGCATATCATAGTCATGTTCTGATAACGAAATAAGAGCATGATTGTTGGAGAACAAATTTGAAAATGCTATTAGAATTAATCCCGTAGTTAATACCACAACTTTGTTATATAGTAACCATCGAGGTTGTTCAGGAACAATTTTTACAAAAAAAGGGATCCGGTGCTCCTTTTTCTTTTGTGCACGATTTTCGAGTGTATAGAGAGCATATGTACTCAACATACACACTGAATAATATATGATTAATTCCCATGAAGTAACAATTAGAGCAAAAGAAAGGATTATTCCAAGAATCAGTTCCAGAAATGGGAACAAATGTAATTTATTCTTTACTATTATTTTATCATAGTAAAGAACAATACTATTCATTGATGTAAGCAATAAAATGAGTACTGAGTAAGTAAAAATCGCCGATGAAGAAATAAACATGAAAATAAACCATGGGAAAAATAAAATAGTGACAAGTTTTTTACTATAAGATGATTGTATATTTATTATAATGATACCTGCAACAATAAAAAGGAAAATAACAATCCAGTTATTGCTGCTAGTAGTATGTATGGGTATTTTAGAAAAATGTATTTGTTCTTTTTGGAGTTTGTTACGTAGTAACCTGTCAGCTATTTTAGTCTTTGCATATAACCGTATTGAGAATTGATTCTCATTTGCGGATAAATAAAAAAAATCCATTAGTTTTTTGAGTAAAGTTGTGCTCCGTAAATCATTATCGATTAAACGTTTACGAATATGATCGAGCGTATCTGCTGTAATTTCATGAAAATTTGAAATTGGTATTTCTAAATTGTAAGGTGTTATGAGTTCTTGATTATTTGGAAATTGTTTACAAAATTCTAGTGCCTGTGATTCAGTCGTAAAATTTACTACGTATGCACTCGTCACTTTCGTTGCAGTAAAGAATTGTAGCAGTGTGGAAATAAATAAAATAAATAATGGCAGTATCAACAATACAGAAACTTTTTTATTTAGTAATTTTTTTATGGTATTTGTTTTTGATACTGTCATAATGTACAAACCGCAATTGCAATAAATAATCCTAACAAACTACCAACAATGACTTGAGGTACTTTATGTCCATGAATTTCTTTTACAGGGATATACCGTACATTCATTTTTTTTGTAACATCACTGGCAAAAATATTGTAGCTTTTAGCCAGAAGCCCTGCGACACGTCGAACCCCAAGCGCATCACGTATAATGACCATAGTGACAAAAAAAGATAATATAAAAATATCGCTTGTAATACCCCGCATTATAGCAAAAGCAGTAGTTATACTTACCGTTAGAGCACTGTGACTCGATGGCATACCACCAGTTTTCCAAAATAATAAAGCAATAATGTCTTTGATAGGTGGCAATGGTTTTTTTAGTAATCGAATAAAAGTTTTAACAAATTGAGCAAGAAACCAGCTAAAAATGGCTGATTGAAACACTGGATTTCTGAGTAATTTTAATAAGTCTAATGAAAATCGCGAAATATGATACACACAAAATCCTGATTTATGGTAATGTATAGAGTATAGGAAGTATAGCATACAATGAATAAGCATGTATATAAATTTTTGGCTGGAGATAATGATAATGGAAGAAGAGTAGATCGGATTGTCCGAAAGTTATTTCCAACTTATTCTTTGAGCTATATTTATAAGCTCATTCGCACTGGTAATATAAAAATCAATGGAAAAAAATGTAAAACAAATACAATTGTTTTAAAAAATGATACACTGGAAGTAGTACTCACTGAGCCTTTACCTGTTGAAGGTATAAATAAATATACATGTAAGAATTTAGATAACGTAGTGACAATAAAGTCTTTTGGTTCAGCTCCGCTTTCATTTTTATATACCACTCCTGATGTAGTGATAATTAATAAACCACGTGCAATTGATGTACATGGTCCTCATAGTATAGCTCAAACTATTAAGAGTATGTTACCAAATAATTCACTTTCGTTTACTCCAGCTCCAGTACACAGACTTGATAGAAATACCTCCGGTTTGCTAATAATCGCCCTATCGCTCAGTGGTGCTCAGAAAAGCTCAAAAGCTTTCCATGATAAACAATTGGAGAAATATTATTTAGCTGTTTTAGAAGGAACTATACAGCATGAAGTTGTATTAGAGCACTATGTAATGCGGGATAAACTCAAAAAAATAACTACTGTACACATTGAAAAACCAAAATCATGCAGTAAAGCGTTACTCAAAATACAGCCATTGCTCATAAACGAACAGTTTACACTAGCCCAAATTCAATTAATAACAGGCTTTACGCATCAAATACGTGCACAATGCAGTGCATATGGACATCCGTTAGCAGGTGACAAAAAATATGGTTCATGTGCAAAGATTCCTTATTACTTTTTGCATGCGTGGAAAATAGTCAATTTTGACACGATTTTTTCTGAACTTCCTCACGTACTATTTGCACCATTACTCGAAACACAAATCGAATACTTAGAAACGTATTGCCAATTTCAGCGAAGTCAGATTAATGCCATAATACAGCATTAATTTTTTCTTCAAACTATGATATAGTTATTAATAATATTTATATATATGATATATGAGGATAATGTATGAGTATGATTCCGATAAAAAATCCATTTGTTAACTTACCAGGCTATTCTTGTTTTGGTTGCAGTCCTAATAACGAGTATGGTCTTGCAATGGAATTTTTTGAAGATGGAGATTCAATTATCAGCTTTTGGAATCCTAAAAATCACTTTTCAGGATTTTTAGGTGTATTGCACGGAGGTATACAAGCTACATTACATGATGAAATTGCAAGCTGGGTAGTATTTGTTAAATTAAAAACTGCTGGATACACAGCTGATTTATCAATTGTATATAAAAATCCGGTTCTAATAAGCAAAGGTTCAATAAAACTTGTTTCAAAACTTGTATCGCAAGAAGGTAATTTTGCCACTATGCACACTGAATTATTTGATGGTTCAGGTAAGCTCTGTAGTGAGTCACATGCACGATACTTTATAGTGCCTGAACATATTGCACAGAAGAAATTTTCATATCCAGGTATTGATGCTTTTTATACATCTAATTAAATGAAGGGCTGCTCATAAAGAGCAGCCCTTTGGGTAATCATTCATACATTCAGGATCTATTTCTTACAGTATTGAAGCGTGTTATCCTAACAAACTCAACATGACACCAGCAGCGACGGCACTGCCGATTACACCGGCAACGTTTGGTCCCATCGCATGCATTAAAAGATAATTCGACGGATTTTCCTTTTGTCCGACAACTTGTGATACACGAGCTGCCATTGGAACTGCAGAAACACCAGCTGAACCTATAAGCGGATTAATTTTTCCGCCTGAAATCCAATTCATAATTTTGCCAAAAATAACACCCATGGCAGTTCCACAAGCAAAAGCAAAAAGGCCTAAGCCTATAATCATGAGTGTTTGCGGTTGTAAGAATTTTGCTGCAGTAGCTGTTGCTCCAATAGATGTACCTAAAAATATGGTGAGTATGTTGATGAGTGCATTTTGTGCAGTATCAGATAACCGTCCAGTAACTCCCGATTCTCTAAAGAGATTACCAAGCATGAGTGCACCAATAAGCGGGATGGCACTGGGAACAATGAGACCAACAAGAATGGTTACTGCAATTGGAAAAACTATTTTTTCTGCTTTACTAACTTCCCGCAGCTGCTGCATAACAATCATGCGCTCCTTTTTTGTTGTGAGCAATTTCATAATTGGAGGTTGAATAATTGGAACGAGAGCCATATAGGAATATGCTGCTATAGAAATTGGACCTAGTAAATCTGAGTTGAGCTTACTAGTCAGGTAAATTGCAGTTGGACCATCAGCACCGCCAATTATTCCTATACAGGCAGAAGACTTAAGATCAAAACCTATATAGTGAGCTACTATAAACGGTATGAAAATTCCGAATTGTGCAGCAGCACCCAACAGTAAACTCTTGGGGTCAGCAATGAGCGGACCGAAATCTGTCATTGCCCCAACACCAAGAAATATGAGTGGAGGGTAAATTCCTAATTTTACACCATAGTAAAGGTAATAGATTAATCCGCCGGGTTCTCCATTTTTTCCTTCCAAAAAAATAGGACTTAAAGGAAGGTTAACAAGAAGCATACCAAACGCAATGGGAATAAGTAGGAGCGGTTCAAACTTTTTTACAATACCAAGATATAAGAGCAAACATGCAACAAAGAGCATGATAAGCTCTCCAGGTATTTGTAGACCAAATATCGAAATCATCATTGTGCTGTTGAAGAAACCAGCAAATCCCGATGAATTAATAAAATCAATAATTTTATCTATCATAGAATCCTCTATGCGAGATCAATGAGCGGATCACCAGTATTAACAGTGGTACCTGCTTGGACACGAATATGCTCAACTACACCATCATTTGGAGCAGTAATTTCATTCTCCATTTTCATTGCTTCGAGAATGCACAGTACATCACCGCGCTTAACCGACTGACCTTTTGTTACTTTAACAGCAAGAATCGTTCCTGGCATTGGTGCCTTGATTGATCCGGGTCCTGCACTCCCCTCTACTGGCGCTGCTGGCGATACGGTTGCAGCAGCTACGGTAGCAGTTTGGACAGCAGCTGATGGAGCTTGTGGCATACCACCAATTTCTTCAACAACAACATCGTATGTTTGACCATTAACTGTAACCTTAAATTTTTTGTTCATTGTATTCTCCTTAAGATTGTAAAGTGTTATAATCTTATCGCAATAACGTGCCCTTTGATTTTCGCGAAAAACGTTCAGCAAGCGCCCATGCTGGAGTATCTGCTTTTTGGATGCTTGCAATATAAATATTATGCACAGAAGTATTCATCATTGCTGCAATTGCTGCGCTAATGACTGCAACTAGTTCACTGGAAATTTCTGTACTATTTGTCTTTACTGCTTGTGAAGATTCTGCTGAGCGGACTTTTTTAGGTGATAGCAGCGATCGTAATAGTACAATCAGTACAATTATAAAAATTAATCCTAAAAAAACTGTACCTATCCCAATTATTAAAACTGTCCAGGCTGATATCATGTGAACTCCTTTTATACCGGCATATTGCCATGTTTCTTTTCAGGACGAGATTCACGTTTTGAAGCTAGTACGGACAAAGCATTTGCAAGTTTGATTCTCGTATCAGCTGGATCAATAACATCATCAACATAGCCACGCATAGCTGCCTTATAGGGATTTGCAAAATTTGCTTTATACTCTTCAATTTTTTGTTTTCGTGTTTCTTCAGGTGCTTGTGATTCTTCGATTTCCTTTTTGAAGATAATATTTGCAGCTCCATCGGGCCCCATTACAGCAATCTCTGCGCTTGGCCATGCAAACACAATGTCTGCACCAAGATGGCGCGAGCACATAGCAATATATGCGCCACCATATGCTTTTCGTACAATTACAGTAATTTTGGGAACAGTTGCTTCAGAGTAGGCATAGAGAAGTTTAGCACCGTGACGAATAACACCACCATGTTCCTGCCCTACACCAGGCAAGTATCCCGATGTATCAGTAAACGTAATGAGAGGAATATTGAAAGCATCACAAAACCTAATAAACCGTGCAGCCTTATCAGAAGCATTGATGTCCAGCACACCAGCCATGATTTTAGGTTGATTCGCTATGATTCCTACTGTTTTTCCACCAATACGTGCAAAACAGGTAATGATATTCTGGGCGTAGAGCGGCTGAATCTCAAAAAAATCCCCATCATCAAAAACATTTCGAATAATGTCACGCATGTCATACGGTTTATTGGGAGAATCGGGTATGAGATCGGCAAGTCCCTGGATTCGTTTGTTTACTGCATCCTGTGTTGCAGCTACCGGAGGTTCTTCAAGATTGTTTTGAGGCAGATAGGATAAGAGTTTGCGGACTGCCTGAAAAGTCTCCTGCTCATTGGAAAACATGAGACTTGCACAACCAGAAACTTCACTGTGTACGAGCGCTCCACCGAGAGCTTCTGCGCTGACATCTTCCCTTGTAACAGCCTTGATTACTTGAGGACCTGTAATAAACATATTTGCAGTTTTATCCACCATCACGGTGAAATCTGTTAAAGCCGGTGAATACACTGCACCACCAGCGCAAGGACCCATGATGATTGAAATTTGTGGTATTACGCCCGAGGCAAGTGTGTTTCGATAAAAAATTTCACCATATCCTTTGAGGGCATCTACACCTTCTTGGATACGTGCGCCGCCTGAATCATTGATTCCAATACAGGGGCATCCCAATTTCATAGCGAGGTCCATTACTTTACAGATTTTTGCAGCATGCATTTCACCAAGTGAACCACCAACTACCGTGAAATCCTGAGCAAATACGGTAACCGTACGTCCAAAGACAGTCCCATAACCTGTAACAACACCTTCGCCTGGTGCTTCAACTGCATCCATACCGAGGTCTGTTGCCCGGTGCTCAACAAACGTATCAAGTTCAGTAAAAGAGCCTGGATCGAGGAAGGCTTCAATTCGTTCCCGTGCTGTCATTTTGCCCTTTTCATGCTGGGCAGCGACACGTTTCGGGCCGCCTCCTGCAAGAATTTTTTCTCGTTTGCCCGCTAATTGTTTAAGTTTTTCTTCCATACCTGTAACTCCATAATACTACTTGCTGTATTAATTTCGTTCGCATAATTCTATGAGAACACCATTTGTCGATTTTGGATGTAAAAAAGCAATTTTAGCACCACCTGCGCCATATCGTGGTTTCTCGTCAATACGGCGTATACCTTTTGCCTTCATCGCTTCAAGTGCTTCTTCTATGTTTGAGACACGAAAGGCAATATGCTGAATGCCCTGGCCCTTTGCTTCTATGAATTTTGCAATTGGTCCTTCTGGATCTGTAGATTCGAGTAATTCTACTTCTGTGTCACCGATAGGAAGAAATGCAACTTTTACTTTCTGTTCTTCCACTGTTTCTGTTCCATGAACCGTGAGCCCTAAGACTTCGGTATATAGCTTGAGCGCTTCATCAAGGTTGGCTACAGCAATACCAATATGATCAATTTTTGATGTCATAGATTCCTCCATTTGTAAAATTGTATCAGCTTAGTGTAATAAATATTCAAAAAGTTTTCTACTAGCTTCAAAGGTATCAAGTTTTCGTAACTGAACCGATGCAACGAGCTTTTCAAGCTGATTTCGTGATTCGCTTGAATTAATTTTTTCAGTTACCATATCCAGTACCATGTTTTCGATTTCCCAGAGTAAATTTTCATTTCTCCGCTGTTCGAGTAATCCTGTTTCCTTGAGCATGGTACCATGCAGTATAATAGCATCAGCAAGTTCCTGTATGTTTTTACCAGTTTCTGCAACGGTAGCAATAACAGGAGGAAGAGGTATAGGAAGCTCATGACCTGGGAGATTTGTAATACCATGATGGCCGGCAAATGAATGCTGAACAGCACTATCAGATTGATGATTTTTGTAATAGCTGGCATAGAGTTCGGTAAATCGTGTGGGTGCATTGTTGAGGATTGCAGTTTCAAGCATGGCTCGTATTTCACGAACGGTTCTTTCGGTTCCATCTTTATCAGCTTTGTTAACACAGAAAATATCGCCAATTTCCATGATTCCAGCCTTGATTGCCTGAATGTCATCACCCAAGCCAGGTACCGTTACAAGCACTATCGTATCTGCATACCGTACAATTTCAACTTCACTCTGCCCTACACCAACGGTCTCGATAATGATTATGTCATACTGAGCAGCATCGAGTATACGAAGCGTTTCTCCACATGCTTGCGCTAAACCGCCAAGATGCCCCCTTGAAGCGAGACTACGGATAAAGACATCGGGATCGGTTGCATGATTCATCATGCGAATTCGATCACCGAGGATAGCGCCTCCAGTAAAGGGACTTGATGGATCTACTGCAATGACCGCTACACGTTTATTCCGTTTCCGAAATTCGCCAATAAGCTTGTCGGTTACAGTACTCTTACCTGCTCCAGGAGGACCTGTTATACCAAGCACATGAGCTTTTCCTGAATATTGATGCAGTTTTTTGATCAGTTCAATTCGCTCTTTTGCATTTCGTTCTACTAACGAAATGAGCCTTGCAATAGTGCGCATGTTGCCATTGAGAATTTCTTGAATTGTGCTATCAGATACTGCATCCATATCAAGCTATTCTTTCAACTATTCTAGTGAACGTTTGAGATTTGCTTTAATAAACTCGATTGTTGTACTGGTTGGAGTACCAGGAGTAAATATTGCAGCAATTCCAGCAGCTTTTAGACCAGGGATATCATCTTCGGGAATTACCCCTCCGCCAATAACGAGTACATCATCAAGCTTATTCTGGCGCATGAGCTCCATCACACGGGGGAAAAGGTGGTTATGTGCTCCGGATAGAATGCTCATTGCTACTACATCAACATCTTCCTGTAACGCTGTTTGTACAATCTGTTCAGGAGTCTGCCTGAGGCCTGTATAAATCACTTCCATTCCTGCATCACGAAGTGCACGTGCAATTACCTTAGCTCCCCGGTCATGACCATCAAGACCTGGTTTTGCAACTAACACCTTTATTTTTCTAGCCATTTTCAAACTCCTTATGCTTAAAGAATTACTTTTTGCTGGTATTCACCAAATACCGACCGGAGCGTATCGCAAATTTCACCTAATGTAGCATATGATTTTACAGCATCAAGAATAAATGGCATGAGATTGTCAGTACCCTTTGCTGCTTTTTCTAATGCTGCAAGCGATGCTGTAACACTATCATTATTACGCTTACTCTTGAGTTCTTTAAGTCTAGCTGTCTGCCGTTCACCAACACTAGGATCAACCTTGAGAAGTCCCTTAGGTGGAGCTTCTTCGATCTGGAACATATTCATACCAACTACAACACGATTTTTTGATTCAACATCCATCTGGTATGCGTATGCTGAATCCTGAATCTCTTGCTGTATGTATCCTTGTTCAATTGCCTTTACAGCGCCGCCGAGATCATCAATTTTTTGAATGTATGCTGCAGCTTCATCTTCAATGCGATTGGTAAGACTTTCCACATAGTAAGAACCTGCAAGCGGATCAATTGTTTCTGTTACACCTGATTCATATGCAATAATCTGCTGTGTGCGGAGCGCAATTCGTACAGATTCTTCTGTAGGAAGTGCAAGTGCTTCATCACGTGAATTCGTATGGAGCGATTGGGTTCCACCCAGTACAGCTGCTAGTGCCTGTATGGCAACACGAACAATATTATTATCAGGCTGCTGTGCAGTAAGTGTTGAACCGCCAGTTTGAGTATGGAATCGGAGCATCCAGCTTTTGGGATTTTTTGCCTTGAACCGTTCCTTCATGATTTTTGCCCAGAGCCGTCGAGCTGCTCTAAATTTTGCTACTTCTTCAAAAAGATCATTATGAGCATTGAAGAAGAAAGAGAGACGCGGGGCAAATTCATCGACATCAAGACCGGCTTTTATAGCAGCATCGACATATGCAATGCCATCAGCCAGTGTAAATGCTACTTCCTGTGCAGCAGTTGCGCCAGCTTCCCGTATATGGTAACCGGAAATAGAAATTGTATTCCAGTTAGGTACATGTTTTGAGCAGTACTCAAAGATATTTGTAATGAGCCGCATTGATGGTTCTGGAGGGAAAATATAGGTACCGCGAGCAACATATTCTTTAAGAATATCATTTTGGATTGTACCATTGAGCTTGTCTGGAGAGACTCCCTGTTTCTCTGCAACAGCAATATACATTGCCAGCAGTACTGATGCAGGGGCATTGATTGTCATTGATGTTGAGACTTTATCGAGCGGAATTCCATCGAAGAGAACTTCCATATCCGCAAGGCTGTCAATCGCAACACCAACTTTACCAACTTCACCCTGTGATAGCGGATGATCGGAATCGTAACCAATTTGTGTAGGAAGATCGAAGGCCACAGAGAGACCGGTTGTACCCTGCTCTAAGAGATACTTATACCGTTTGTTAGATTCCTCTGCAGTTGAAAAACCGGCATACTGCCTCATCGTCCAGAACTTACCGCGATACATGGTATTCTGAACACCGCGTGTAAATGGATACGAACCTGGCACTCCAAGATCGCGTGCATAGTCTAAATTTTCAATATCCACTGGAGTATATAAACGTTTAATTGGAGCATTGGAACCTGTTGTAAATTGCTTTTTGCGTTCAGGATATTTTGCAAGTGATTTTTCAACTTCTGCATCATATGCAGATAACATTGCCTGTAATTCTTTTGAATCGGACATAGCGCCCCCTCATTACAAATTATAAGGTCATGAATGACACCGTCATTCATTATACTGATCGCACTTACCGAGCCTGCTTTGCTAACTCAAAGCCTTTGCGTACAGCACGCAGATTAAGATCTTCGGTTCCTTTTGGTACTCGATTTACAATTGCGTTTTCGAGTTTATCAAGCGGAACAATGCCAGAAATGCCTGCCAACGCTCCTAATGCAACAGCGTTTGCAACAACAGCTTTTCCTAATTCTTTTGAAGCTGTTTCCAAAATGGGTATCTTTACAATGGTAGCCTTTGTTTCGATTGTATCGGTAATATGTGCATCAATAACAATTGTACCTTTCTTCATAACAGAGCCGTATGTTTTGAAGGCTTCAGTGGTGAGTGCTAATAAAAAATCAGGATCCTGTGCTTTTGGATAATCAATATCTTCATCTGAGATAACTACTTCAGCTTTTGATGCACCTCCACGAGCTTCTGGACCATAACTCTGTGTTTGCACTGCATTTTTATCATCAAGAATCGCTGCTTCAGCCAGTACAATACCTGCAAGCAGTAGCCCCTGTCCTCCTGAACCGCTTAATCTGAATTCTGTTCGCATTCTCGTAACCCTCCCTGAAAGGTGTCAAATTTTCTCTGAACTTGCTCAACCATTTTTGCATATTCGTTTGTAAATTCTGGTTCTGATTTATTAACAAATTCACCGATTAAAAATTTCCCCTTAAGCTTTTCCTCTGAAAGCGCTGAAGCTGCTTTGATATTGACTGCATTGTCTTTAAGCATCGTTAAGAGTTCAACAGCACCACCCATTTTGTTCTTTCTGCCAAAATATGTTGGGCATGGAGTCATTGCTTCCACAACAGAAAAACCGTCATTTTGCAGAGCGTGTTCGATAAGATCAATTAAAAGCGGAACATGATAGGTTGTAGCTCTTCCCACATAGGTAGCTCCAGAAGCTTGAGCAAGTTGTACCAGGTCAAAACTGCGATCAATATTTCCATACGGTGCTGTAGTTCCAAGAGCACCCTTTGGAGTCATTGGCGAAACCTGACCACTCGTCATGCCATAAATGTTATTGTTCATAACAATAGTGGTAATGCCAATGTTTCTTCGTGCAGCATGAATAAAATGATTACCACCAATTGCAGTTGCATCTCCATCACCAGTCATAACAATAACTTTAAGGTCTGGGCGAGCATGTTTGATACCAGTTGCAAATGCCAATGCTCTTCCGTGTGTTGTATGCAAGGTGTCAAAATCCATATATCCGGGAGCACGGCTTGAACAGCCAATTCCTGATACAATTACAACTTTATTTTTATCAAAATTAAGTCGTGCAATTGCACGAACTACTGCTCCCATAATTGTTCCATGACCACATCCAGGGCACCAGATGTGAGGCAGCCTATTTTCTCGCAAATATTCAAGAGCTGTATTCATTTGCGTGCTCCTTGTACAATGGCATTATAAATTTCATCAGGTTTGAATAGTTCTCCGTTAAGCTTATGAATTCCCATTACATGTTTGTTACAGCCAGCAATACGTTCAATTTCATAAATAAGCTGACCAGCATTCATTTCTGGTACGATTATCGTTGTAGTTTTTTCTGCTATTGCCTTAAGCGGCTCAACGGGGAATGGCCAGATTGTTTTTGGACGGAACAATCCAACTTTGATGCCCTGTGAACGGGCTTTTCGTACCGCTGAGAGCGATGACATTGCACTCGAACCAAAGGAGACAACAAGTATTTCACAGTCGTCTGTTGATTCTGTGAAATAATCGCGTAATTCTGGTTCTGCACGTTCAATTTTCTTTAATAGTCTTTCGAGTTGTTTCCCAGCAATTTCACCTTTATTGGTTGGAAATCCAGTAACATCATGAGATAATCCAGTAACATGATACCGGTATCCTGTACCAAAATCAGCCATAGGAGGAACTAGTGTTTCTGCATCTCCTTCAAAAGGTTTATAATCATTTTTTGATTTAGGACGTATTCTATTTTCAATTTTTAGCTTTGATATATCGGGGAGTACCACTTTTTCCCGCATATGTCCGATAACCTCGTCGGTTAAAACAATTACCGGCACACGATACTTTTCTGCAATATTAAAAGCTCTGATAGTTAAATCAAAGCATTCACGAACATTGCCAGGTGCTAAAACAACAATGGGATGATCGCCATGCGTGCCCCATCGTGCTTGCATCACATCACCTTGCGCAGGTGAAGTAGGCATTCCGGTTGAAGGACCAACCCGCTGCACATTAATAATAACAACAGGTATTTCTGCAATTGCCGCGTATCCAATATTTTCCTGCATGAGTGAAAATCCAGGACCGCTCGTTGCAGTCATTGCTTTGCAACCAGCTAGCGATGCGCCGATGATTGCTGCCATAGAAGCAATTTCATCTTCCATTTGTATAAATTTACCACCAATTTTTGGAAGTTCTTCTGAACAGAGTTCTGCTATTTCAGTTGAAGGTGTGATGGGATAACCAGCATAAAAATTGAGACCTGCAGTCAGTGCACCTATGGTACAGGCTTCGTTTCCCTGCATTAATTTTGCTGTATTCATTGATGAGCCTCCGGAGGTAAACAATAGTCAACTTGATTTGCATCAGTTACTTTTTTTATTGTTGCATCGATTTCTTCAATGTCGATAACAAAATCTGGACAGCGAAGTTCACAGAGCTTGCATCCAATACAATCTTCTGGGCGCGCAGCAAATACCTTACCGTTTCGCAGTTCAAGTACCTTTTTAGGACAAAAAGCAACGCAGATGTTACACCCTTTGCACCAATTCTCTCGTATCGTATGTTTGAATTGCTTTTTCTGGGATTCCATACTTAACCCCTTTATAAAGTTTTTGGAAACAGTAAAACGTTTCCAAGTTACTAGTAGCATAATCTCTCTTACAATATTTGTCAAAGCTACATCTGTTTTATATTTCAAAATATTTGGTTTATTTTTTAATATATTTTATTATATAAAACACCGGCATTGCTTACTAGTAATAATTTAATAAAAATATTATATTCGTAATGAGAAAAATTTTAGCAGCGTTCTTGCTAGTTTATTGCGATGGAGCAGATTATGAAACAAATACTAAAAATTCGAGATGTTACTTTACGAGATGGTCAGCAATCACAATTTGCAACTCGTATGAATGCAAGTCAGGTTGAACAACTCCTGCCTTTATACAAAGAAGCAAATTTTTATGCACTTGAAGTCTGGGGAGGCGCAGTCCCAGATTCAATAATGAGGTATTTAGGAGAAAACCCCTGGCAACGTCTTGAAATGATTCGTGATGGTGTTCAAAAAAAATCTAAACTTACTGCACTCTCTCGAGGCCGTAATTTATTTGGTTATACACCCTATCCCGATACAGTTATCGAAGGTTTTATTAAACATGCAATTGAAAGCGGTATTGATATTATGCGCATTTTTGATGCGCTTAATGATATAGAAAATATGCGTTCTTCCATTGATTTTGTAAAGAAATATGGAGGAATCGCTGACTGTGCCGTTTGCTACACTGTCGATCCGCATTTTTCATTATCCAGCCGGGTGCGTGCACACATACAGGGTAAACGATTACCTCAAAAATTATTTACTATAAAATATTTTGTAGAAAAGGCTAAAGAACTGGAAAAGGCTGGTGCTGATATTATAACCATAAAAGATATGGCGGGTCTTATTGATCCAGAAACGAGTGATAAACTCATACAGGCATTAAAAAATGAAATTGGTGTCCCTATTAATCTGCATACTCATTGTACACCGGGTTTTGGTACAGCAAGTTTATTAATGGCTATTATTAACAATGTTGATATTGTAGATACCGCAGTACTCAATTTTTCAGGAGGACCTGCAGCACCAGGTTATGAAATCATACAAATATTTGCTGATTTATTAGATATCGATACTGGCATAAACAAACCTACAGTTGCACAGATTAACGCAAAGTTACGAACCATACGAAAAGAGCTTGAAAAATATGATGAGTATAAATTACTTCCTCCAGAAATTGATATAGCTACATTTAAACCAGATAACGAGCTATATACTCTCTTTACAGCAGCAGTTGAATCTGCACAAAAACATAAAACAGCAAAGGTATTGGAGTACTGCCAAAAGATTGAAAAAGCATTTAACTATCCTGAGCCTAATAAAATCGTACAGAAAGCGCAGATACCTGGCGGCATGTATACCAACATGCTTGCACAGCTTAAGGATCTCAAACTTGAAAAGCATACACGAGAAGTGCTCGAAATGGTTCCGCAGGTACGGTTGGATTCAGGTATACCCCCCCTTGTAACACCGACAAGTCAGATAGTTGGTGTTCAGGCAGTAAACTGTGTTGTTGATAAAACGCAGGGAAAACCAATGTATTCTAACGTTTCGAAAAATTTCCTTGAACTCGTAAAGGGTTCGTATGGAAAAACCCCATGGCCAATTGATCCTGCTTTCCGAGAGAAAATTGCTGGAACACGAGAACCAATACCGTACGATGTTTCAAAGTATAAACCACAACCTAATCCTATTCTTCCAGAATATGGAAATGTACCACTTGCAGTTAATGAAAAAGAACAATTGCTTTTAGAGCTTTTTCCACAGGTTGCTGATAAATTCCTCCGCGAGACACGCAAACGTGAATATGAAGAACAGCAAAAGAATGTTCCTGAAAAACCAGAGCTGTATCCGCCCGAATTCTGGGAATATCTACTGGTACACATGGAAGCTTAATGGAAGATTTTTTGCAAGGAGCATGAAACCCAATTTATTTGGTTTCGGGATTTTCATGCTCCGTAAGATTTTTGTGATTTTGCATCATTATTTTTTTGATTTTCTTTTTGCATGATTTATACCACCATAACCGTAAACGTTCTGCTATAGTAAACAGATGGTATGGTATCCTATGCATCGGGAAATCAATACATCCCAGGTAATGGCGTATCTCTCCGCCAAAACCTGTTTTAAATCGATATAAACCAGCCATAGGATGTTCTGGATTATCATCAGGAGGTATTCCATATAGATCATACCACTCGCATCCATGTCGTTTTGCATCCTGCATGGCAGACCATTGCAACAAATAGGGAGCCATGAGATTTCTATGTTCATTGCTTGATGCTCCATACAAATATGTTGCTCGCTTTTGATAGTATACGGTAATAATTGCAGCGATCGGCTTTTCTTGAAACCATGCAGTCCATAATTTTACCAGCGGTTGTGTTCCTTGCTGTGAGACAGGGTTCTGAAAGACTGATTCGTAGTATTCTTTTTGATGAATAGCAATTGCATCACGTTTTGCGGTTTCTAGATAGAGATTCCAGAAAATTTCAAAATCATCGCCAGTACTTTCCTTAACCACTAGCTGTTTCTTTGATGCTAATTTTATATTGTAACGCCACTTTGGCTTCATTGCTTGTAATAGCTCTTCTTCAGATTGTTCGAGATTAATCAATACCGTATCTGGGGGCTGTACATTCTGTCCCTTATAGCTCTGATGACTGTGTATTGCTGCAATACAGTTTTCCATTTCATTGTGGTTTAGTACATGATTGGAAAAAATTGCAGTATCAACACGAACACATAAACATTGCTTTGGCAATAAATGCTTTACTGATTGGACAAATTCTGCAAGCTTAGCAAAATAGTCATGAGCGTCTTGTGCATGAACAACTGGATATGGTACATACGCAAGCGAAAAGCTCCGAGCAAATTTTCTCACATATACCAGAATTTCTTTACCTTCAAAGGTGGAGGAAATAATTTCCCACCCAAATTTTTGTTTAATATGTGCCCACCACCATGTCTGATGAAACGATACTGAGGTGTTATCAATAAAAAGATTATCAAGCACGGTACAGTTCCTTGCTCACGGTTTTGCCATAGTCAATAATTGTTAACCAACAGTACCTTGAACAACACGACTGGTTTTTATAGGTGTACCATTTTCATCTACAATCGGTGTGTTATCTACCATTACAAGATGATTTGCTACAGCTATTGGTACTGCAAAGAACGTATCTATCGAAATTTCAGGGTATGTGATTGGTGATACAGTTCCTTGAAGTGTTATTTTTGTTCCTGGACTGCACTGTGGTGCTTCTAGAACTTCAACGATTTCTTTTCCATCATCACCTTTTGTTGAAGCAGCCAGAAGCATGCCTTTACTCTCAACACCACGCAGTTTGGCAGGAAGAAGATTGTTAACAATAATAATGTGTTTGCCGAGGAGTTCTTCTTCTGTGTAGTAGGGAACTAATCCCGATACAATTGTGCGCGGTGTTCCACTTCCGTCATCGAGAGTTTCGATATACAGTTTGTCAGCTTTTGGATGTTTTTCAATAGCAATTATCTTTGCAACTCTCAAGTCAACAGTTTCAGCAAACTTTTGAGCGGGTGCTACCGCCTGTTGTTGCTTGTTGCGATCTTCCATTCGCTCTGCTTGAGTCCCAGAATATTTTTCTTTGAGTGCCATAATAAAATCGGAGTCAAGCTTCTGAAATAAGATGCCTGGATTTACAACAGCATCAATACCACTGAGATGCCCAATATTTTCCCATGTTAGCTTGTTTTCTCCGGTAAATGATAACCCTAAAAAACCTGCAAGCGTTTCCATGGCTTTTGGCATATAGGGATACAGAATTATCGCCAGGTCACGCAGTACATATGTTAAATCGTACAGCAAACTATGGGCAATTTCAGGGTTTTCTGTTCGTGCTTTCCATGGCTCAGTTGCCTGGAAACGTTTATTTGCAATATCGGCAATTAAAAAAGCATCACGGAAAGCATCACGAAGCTCGGCTTTATCTAGTTTTTCACGAATACCGGTTTCCAGTTTATTAATTTCATTCCAAAAAGCTGTATCTGGAGTACCCTGCGGCAGTTTCCCTTTGTAAAATTTTGAAATAAAAGTAAGTGTTCTATTTATTAGATTACCCAGGTTACCAATAAGCTCTCCGTTAACCTTTTCAAGAAAATCAGTCCATGTAAAGGTAAAATCACTTTTCTCTGGACGATTGTAAAAAATATAAAAACGCCAGATATCTGCAGGTATTCCAGATTCAATAGCATCAGTACCAAATACACCAATGCCTTTACTCTTGGAGAACTTTCCAGCTTCATAATTAAGGTATTCTGTGCTGGACATATGATACAGCATCGTCCAATTTTGTCCGCTTCCAAGTAACGTGCTGGGGAAAATAACTGTATGAAACGGAATATTGTCTTTGCCGATGAATTGGAATAATTCAACATTATCGGGATTTTGCCACCAGGTTTTGTAATCAAATCCTTTTTCTTTTGCAAGAGCAGCAGTTATGCTAATGTAACCAATCGGTGCATCAAACCAAACATAAAAAACTTTATTTTCGTATCCTGGCTTTGGAACGGGTATACCCCATTTGAGATCTCGTGTTATTGCACGAGGCTTTAAGCCATCTCGTATCCAGGCCTGTGTCATCTGTATTGCATTGTTTGCCCAGAATCCGTCGGTGCTGGCTTTTTTCATCCATGCTTCCAGTTTAGGGCGAATTGCAGGTAAATCAATGTATAGATGTTTAGTTGCTTTTATCCGTGGTGTATTACCGCATGTTGAGCATCGAGGGTCCTTAAGATCTGTTGGATCCAATAATTTACCGCAATTTTCGCATTGATCACCTCGCGCATCCTGATAGCCACAATGTGGACAGATTCCACGAACATATCGATCAGCTAAAAACCTACTGCAGGATTCGCAAAATAATTGTTCAATTTCTTGTTCAGTAATGTATCCATTTTTATCAAGTTCGCAAAAAATCTCCTGTACAATACTTGTTTGTTCAGGACTTGAAGTTCTTCCAAACTTATCAAAATCTATTTCAAACCACTCATATACTTGCTTGTGTATAGCATGAAATTTTGCACAGAGTTCAGCAGGGCTAACACCTTCCTCCTGAGCCTTTGTTTCAGTTGCAGTACCGTATTCATCAGTACCACAGATATACAGTGTGTCGTACCCCATTAGTCTGCATGCTCGTGCAAAAACATCAGCCGATAATACTTGAATGAGATTTCCGAGATGAGGAACATTGTTCACATATGGCAAAGCGCTTGTTACTAATCGTCGTTTCATAGGTGGAATAATAAGTTGAGATAGAGAGTCCTGTCAAGGCAATAGTGTGCAACAAGCATTGCATTTTCAACTTAGTACATAGTATAATTCTAAGAACAATAGTATGTTTTTTACGGAACCTTGTATTCATGAAGGATGCAAAGAGCCTTCACTGAGTTATAGTAAATACTGTGCTCATCATGACCCTGATATCGAAACAACGCAAAAACTCATCATTGATTATATTTTGAAAAATTCTGTAATCAAAGATATTAATGGTGCTAATTTGCGCTACAGTGGCTGTGACTTTTCTCAAAAACAATTCTATGGTTGTAATTTCCAAAAATCATTATGGAAAAATACATGTTTCACGCTATCACTCATGCGATTGTGTTTTTTTGATTTTGCGCTTCTTGATTCATGTGATTTTTCAAAAACGAATATACAATTTTCTTCGTTTGGCGGGTCATCAATAGTTAATTCCTCATTTGAAGAGTCAGAGTTAATTCATGATAATTTTAACGGGATTAAAACAAAAAGCTGTACATTTAATCATTCTAGTTTTTATAATTCTCATTTCGTTTTTTCTGAATTTTCTAATACTGATTTTATCGATTGTAATTTAAAACGAACATTTCTCATTGAAATAAAGGAAGAAAATGTTAATTGGAAGTTTTCCAATGTGCATGAAGCATATACAGAGATTGAACATTTTAGACTATGAAACTCTATTTTCATTATTCATTATATGGATTCTCAAATGTATATCTACTAGCAAATGACGAAACAAAAGAAGCCATTATCATCGATCCCGCGGAATTTGATACGAATCTCCTTAATTTTATTGAAAAATATAATTATTCAATTACCGGCGTTTTAATAACTCATAATCATAAGCATCATATACAAGGTTTAAAAACACTTATAAAAATCTATCCAGCGAAAATTTATGCTAGCTCATTAATTGATGAAACAATTCAATCAATTCAAGTAAATGATAATGATGAATTTTTTTTGTGTGGTTTTAACATTAAAGCTTTTTCAATACCCGGACATTCTCCAGATTCTCTTGTTTATTATACAAATAACTTATTATTCACTGGTGATACAATACAGGCTGGATTTATTGGATCAACACTGAGCCAATACAGTTTAACACTTTTAAAAGAGAACATTTCTGAAAAAATTCTCAATCAAAATGATATGTGTATTATACTTCCTGGACACGGCCCACCGACCACTATAGGCGTTGAAAAATTGTATAATCTTGGTTTTCGTAAAAAAACAATCAAACCTGATTCTGGTAAATATGATCTTTTCATTGACTAAACCATCATGTAATAAACAAATTTAATTTGACTTTTTTATTTTCATATAGTAAAAACAAGTATAATAGGAATCGTTGATTCACTATACTCTATTTTTCGCTAGTAAGGGGGAAGATTTATGCGGAAATCAGCTTATAAGCTGCTGTTAATTTCAGCACTTGTTATGCTGGCAGTTCAGCTTTGGGCAGCAGACAATATTTTAGGGCTTTGGAAAACTGTTGATGATGAAACAGGAAAACCACGCTCATATGTAATGATTTATATGTATCAGGGTAAAGTGTATGGGAGAATTGTTGCACTGATCAGTGAAACAACTGGAGAATTAGAAGATTCTCTGGAAATCAAGAAGTTCAAAGCAGATAAATATGTCGGAGATCCCTATACCTGCGGTCTTGATTTCTTATATGAATTAGTAGACAAGGGTAAGGAATGGAAAGGTTCAATTACAGATCCAAAAGATGGAAAAGTTTATGATTGTTCTGTAAAACGAGATGGCAACAAGCTTATTGTGCGCGGTTCTCTCCGTGGAACTGGTGGTCTCCTTGGTAGAAACCAGACCTGGCATAAAGCCGAGCCCAGTGAGCTCCCATTTAAATTACCAGATCCAGCAAGTTTTATTCCATCTGTTCCAACGCCAAAGAAAAAATAATTTACAGTGAATGTGAGCTCCGGTAATAACCGGAGCTTTTTTATTATAAAAAACCAATATTACAATGTACGAACAGCAAACTGTATTGTAGGATTGATAAGCATATCCCTCCCCTGTACAAGAGAAAGTTCTGTGTCATGCTGTGACTGGGTTAGCAAAAGTATTTCATATACAGCATTTGCAGTCAGTTCAAGACTAT